>Ga0065711_1012094_pt1 | contig 12411 bp, 15 predicted proteins | sample Hoacrofraction12_FD_59098 | JGI IMG/M metagenome (GOLD analysis project Ga0065711, IMG submission 59098) | Hoatzin crop microbial communities from Cojedes, Venezuela - Epithelial fraction 12 v2 (version 2) | ecosystem: Host-associated > Birds > Digestive system > Esophagus > Crop | place... | reverse complement strand
CTTTTCTTCGTGCCCCCCCCCCCAGTACTGGCAGGAACAGGCAGCTTTTTTTCTTGCAGATCCTCTCGTTTTTCTCCCTTCCCATAGGCAGGAAAGAGGAGGATCAGAATGGTGGCTGGTATGACAAAATTAAAAGTGATTTTCTGACGGTGTGAGATTCCCTGCAGCTATAGGCAATCTCTGGCCCTTGTCCTGTGCCAGCAAATGCAAGTTAATGCCTTCTGCTGAACAGGGGAGACTGGACAGGATGTCTTTTCTGCTTTTAATTGTGATACTTGACAGTTCCTGCCTCCACGCTGTCCATTTCCAACACAGGGCATGGCTCACGTCCGCTTTCAGATTCCCACACTCGACCCTGGGCCACAGGTGCCCGAGGGATTCGTCTGCACGTCTCGCTGTGTTTGCACGCCTCGCGTCCGTGTCTTTGGTTTGTTGGTTTGCATACGAAGCTGAGTTGGAGGGCAGCTGCATTAAAATTTCATCTGATTTATTCTTTCACAAACAGCGACTGGCATTGTGAAACTTCTCCCGCGGTTTTGGCGTGTCTCGCAGGCTGCAGGCTGTGCCGCGGGGTGGGTGCTCTCAGCCTTCTCCGCGCGAGGAGCCTGGGTAGCACAGGGGGTGCACGCAGCGTCTGGGGCTCTGTCTTCTGCTCTCCCCAGCTCTGTGCTTGCCAGTTTTAGGGACTGATGCCACCTCAGTTGTCAATGACCTTAGAAATAAACTTGTTGGTGGGCCCTTGTCAGATACTGCAGTGGGGGCAGCAGGTTGCTGCCAGGCAGGAGCAGCCCCGAGCTGACCCGCTGTCTGTGCTGGTGACAGCGAAGCTTCTCAGTGGCTGCGCACCGGTGTCCCCACACGCGGTCAGTGTAGGCTCACCGCCTCTTGGCAGAGGTGACACTGGCCAAGCACCTGCGTCTCCGGAGGAGCTGGTTTGCGGCTCGCAGCTGGCTGCTGCCGTAGCGGCTCTGGCTGGGCCCCTGGCAGCGTGCCTCCCGGGGCGGGCGGCCGGCGGGCACGGCCAGGCTGCAGTCAGCGTCTGAGCTGTGGGGCTCTGTCCCAAACGGCTGAGAGGTCGGGAGCCTGAGCTTGGCAGAAACGTTTCCAGGCCACTTTCCAGCTTGCTCTCAGGTCGGATGAGGGTTGGTTTATTTTTGCTTTTCGTTGCGTGTTTTGCTCTTGTTCAGTTTTTATTTTCTATTTTTGCATACTAATTAGGTGCTTGGTTTTTAGTTTGATTTTTATGGCCTACATATTCTCCATGTTTCTCTGGCAACCTGACAGCTGATGGATCCCTTGGGGTTGCTCAGAGTTGCTTATGATGCAAGCGAGGAAGCAAGACTATTTTCTTACGGTAGGGCTTTCGAGGGGGAGGAGTGGGCAGAGAATAGCTGGAGGCTCATTAAATGCATTTCTGCAGGCTGACCAGTCCTCCCACAGTTCCTTTTCCTTGAAGATCAAGCATGACTTGCAACGGGACAGTTAGTTTATCCTTTGGAAGAGAACGACTGGACGGTGCGTGCCTTGGCCGGGGGGATATCTCTGGGGTGGAGGCGGTCTTCGTGGCAGCAGCGGTGTCTGTGCCTTGGGGCAGTTCTTGGTCTCCTCTCTCTGGCTGCGAAGGGAGGGAGGCCCAGGCCTCTGAGCAGCGGTACGGAGCCCTGGCAGGGGAGGGCACGCGTTCCCTGCTGAGGCAGAGCCACCAGCCTTGGAGCCGCTCGCTGGGCAGGGAGCCGCTCTCCGCGGAGCCGTGCGGGAGCGGGGGTCCCTCCCCAGGCAGGGGCTGCCTGGTTGGGCGGCTGCTTTCAGCGAGGGTGGCGAGCGCACCGCGGAGCCGGGAAGGTGGAATGCCTGTTGGGTGCTGCAGACCAGGCCCGGTAGCATGGGTAATCAAAAAGAAAAGGTAGCGATGTTACGAGGACTGTGCGAAATCTGGCCTCTGGTCCCTCAGTATGTGCAGGCTTTATAGCTTCCAATATCCATTACAAGCTTCAATATTTCCCCATTGATTTTTACTGTTCTGTAACCATTGTATTTTGTCTAATGAAGCAGAAACCAATCTTGGGTCCCTTCCCTTTGTGTCGCTACAGCAGTGTGTAAGCTCTGTTTAACTGTTGGCAGGGGGAGCTTACATTTCATTTTTTTTCTGTCTCATTGAAGTGCTGGAATTTTAAATAAAAAAGTAAATACATAAAACCTTGGTGGGAGATTTGGGTTTTTTAAGCTTGATTCTGGGGGTTTTGTCTGGTCTGTTCCAATTAGCATTAGCAACTGTTGGTAACCCAGTAAACAGTCTGCCTTAGGAGTCACCGGGATTTTAATCTTACGAAGCCCAGATATTTAGAAGGAAAGATGCTGAGCTTTTGGACAAGATTAGAGGAATTTGGGGCTTGCTTCTGTCTGAGTGATCTCGCTGGGACAATAGAAGGGCAGCGTCAGTAGTGGCGCTCGGCAGTTTCCCTGCTCGAGTCGCGTGTTGGAGTGCTCTGGCCGTCCTTAAAGCTGGAGCCGGAGCTGGGCCACGCGCCCGCTGCCCGCAGCACGGATGCTGTGAGCGCAGAGCTCTGCCCGCAGCCGGGCCAGGCTCGGAGGCCGCGTCCGTCCGTCCGTCCCGGGGCTGTCGGGAGGCAGTGGCAGCGGTGACCCCAGCCCGCTCGCTGGTGGGGTGAGGAGCAGGAGAGGCCTTGACGCCGGGCAAGCGCTGCTCAGCGAGAACGGAAACACCTCTGCATTAGCAGCGCTGCTTTCAGCACAAATCCGCAGCATCGCCCCGCGCTGGGGAGAAAAGTGACTCCGTCCCAGCCAAACGCAGCCCAGCAGCGGTGCCCTCGGGCTGCAGCAAACACGGGCAGTGGCAGTGCCAGCGTCTGTTCCAGGGGCACTCGCTCTGCCAGAGCAGGGAACGGAGCCCGCTCCCCCGGGAGCTCCCCGCTCCGGCGCTGCCCGAAGGGGACAGGAGAGCTCGCGCTGGACGCTGGCCATGGCCGGCGCGCTCTGCCAGGACGGTGACCCCGTCTGTGCCGCGGCGGGGTGGTCTCCGGCCGGGAGACACACAGCTTGCTGCTCTCTGCCTCGAGTGCGGTGGCGAGTTTCTGCTCCAGCTGAGGGAAGAGCTCCCTGTGCTGGTCCCCCTGCGCCGGGACAGCGAGGAGGTCGGGTTCACGTGCAGCAGACCTCAGCGTTACCCGCCTGCTCGTGTTACAGGTACTGTAGCCGTTTATAAATATTAAGAGGATTTCTCCCAGAGGCCCTGGCAAAGAACTCTGCTGCTGGTACGTGGAGAGAGAGTGCACGCGGGAGGGAAGGCTCCCGCAGCAGCTAACTTCTCCCCGTCCTCACTCTTTTCAGTGCTCTTATAATAAAGGCTTTGATGGAGCTCAGAAGCATGTAGCAGTACTGAACGTATAAATATTAAAGCAAACTTTCTGCAGCAACTTACCATTCAGATGCTGAATACAGGCTGCTCTGTTTGTTTAGGAAGAAGGCAAAGAATGCGAGGAGGCGGAGGCTGGAAAACACTCTCTAACCAGGCAGCCTGCTCCTGATTTACCAAGATTTGTTCAGCTCCTTGCTTTCACAGCTCAAAACCTGCTTTTCATTTTTTCTCTTTAAATCGTCTTTGAATATGCAGGTTCTGGGGGCAGGAGGAGGGAGCTGGCAGGGGATGAGAGCCGCCAGCTTTAAATGAACGGCAGGAAGGAGAGCCGCAGAGCAGGCGTCTGGTTCTGTGGTCTTTGGCCGTGGGTGGGCAAGACCTTGGTCAGGGTCTGGTGTCCTCTGCCTGAGGACAAGGAGTTGCTTTCGTCGTCAAATCTGAACTGGTGTGTTTACTTCTGTATGGGTTAAAAGCATTTGTGGGTTGGGGAGTTGGTCTCTGCTTGACAAAAGCCCTCGTTCGGGATGCTTGGACGACAGGCAGGTCAAGCCAGGGCTGGGGGTGTGTAGCAGCCCCTGCCTGACCTTCCCTGGCGATACTCGGCGTGCAAAGGGACCTGACAGGCCGCTGTTGTCCAGGACGGTTTTGAATTGCTTGGGCTGAGGGAGGCCGGCGGTACGGCTGTCCAGTCCCACAGCTGCCAGTGGGCCGCTCCGCTGGGACAGCGCCCGGACCGTCGCGCCTGGAGACGGTCAGAGCCGGGGAATGGGTCCTGCCGCGGTGCTGGTGTCTGGCTGAGCTGCGTGGTGACCGGAGCAGGGTGTCCCTGCTGCGGTCTGTTCACTACAACAGCGTCTGCTGGCGGGTCAGAGGATGGTTGTTATGCAAAGCTTTAACCCTGGGGATGGGAGAGAATCCATCAGTGCTCCTTGCATAAATTCCCATTCAGTTCTTTGCGTTGATGTAGATTTAGATTCTGCGGCGGTGTCTGCGAGAGAAATTGCCTGTCGTTCATTAGTGTCTCACTCAAAGGCTGGTGTCTGTCTGCCTTCTCCCCCACAGAGTACGCGGAGAACATCGGGGATGGGAAGAACCAGGAGTTTCGGGAGAGCGAGCAGAAGCGGATCCTGGATCTGCTGGAGAATTTCTGAGGACTCGGGGGCGAAATTCCGTGTCTGCCCACGAGGACGGGGCGTCTGGTTCTCCCTCCTGCTGCTGCCCTCCTCCAGCCCTGACTGCACGATGAAAGTGATGTTTCTATGAAACTGCTTCTACATGCGATTTTGGAGATATTAAAGATAGTTTGCTTTTTTTTTTTTTAGTTCCTTGTTTGTTATTGGCGCAGTCCGCTGTGCGTGGGGCTGCCGCTGCGCACCTTGCAGCAGGGCAGCTCGAGGTTTTTCCTTCACCCCCCCAGGTCAAGCTGCAGTGATCAGTGAGGAGCAGTACAACAGTGCAGGCGTTAGAGGGAGGGCAAGGAGGAAGCCGAGACAGTTCCAGACGTTGTTTGCGAGTTGTTCCAGCCCGACACGTTAATGAAATTGTGCAGCCCCCTGTGCTGCCGTGAGCTGGGGAGGCCGAGGCGTTGGTATGTGTCCAGTTCCGCTGTGCCGTGGCAGAGGGAAACCAGGAATCAACCGCGTCGGCCATCACTGCCAAATCCTCCCAGAGGTGAGTGGGGAGGAACGGCAGGATCTGGCACAGCCCAGGCAGCCGCCGGCCCTGCCGAAGGGGCTGTCGGGGTGAGCGTCCGGGCTGCACTCACAGCCAAGGGTCGGAAGGTAAGTAACCAGTGAAATGCCCAAATTCCACTGACGTCCTTCCAAGTCGGCTTTAGGTCTTGGTTGTGCCTGTTCTGTACAAAATCAGTATTCCGGTTCTCGAGCTGGGAGTCTGGCTTTTTATAGCAGCAATAAGCTCCCCAGCAGAGGAGGGAAAACCCCACTCCCGCAGCCCTTTGCCGGAGCGCTGTGGGAGCTGCGGAGAGACCGAGGGATTTGCCTCTGACCGGCTCGCTGATTGCCGTGGAGCTCATTTTTCGGTTACCCTTCTGCACTTGCAGTGTGATTTCAGGTGTCAGCGTGCCAAACCCCTCCGCTTCCCCGCGCAGTGCCTCGCAGCTGGGACAAGAAGTAGCTGAGAATATTTTCCCCGCATCCTCTTTTCTTCTGCTAACGTTAATGACTGTCATCACAAAACATCGCAGCTCCAGCAAGCTGGGCCTTGCCTAATTTAGAGAGATTTGCATGCTGGCAGCATTCATTTTTTATCTCCAAGAAAAATGCATTGTCAGGGAAGCTTAAAGGCTTCCTTCAGTCATGGCTGCGTGGGCACTGCTGGCCTGGGTGCTATCAAACGCTGTTATTCCGGGGATCAACATGGAAGCCGTGGTTTCAGCAGCCACAAAAAGCTGCAAAAATACTTTTTTGGTGCAGAACTTGTTTGAATTCCTCATTTCTTCTATTTTCCTTAAAGAGGTTTTTTCCTTTCTTTCAGACATGGTTAGTTTTTTACTGGAGTCTGGGAACTGTTCCCTTTCCACACCGCGGACAGTGGATTTGTGGTCAAAGCTGGTCTCTGGTTCCCCCCGGAAGGTGATCTCTGGTCCCCTGTCTCGCCCTTGAACATGAAAAGCCGAGGAGAAAGGGAGGGGGTGGGAGGAAGGGGGTCAGAGGCAGGGCAGAAGGGGAACTCTGTGAAACAGCTACGACTGAAAAGTAGGGGCCACTTGTCTGGGGGGGAAAAGGGCAGGGAGGTTCTCAAAAATGGTGCTCTAGATGGCTGGAGTACAAGGAAGTTTTTTAGATCCAAGTGTACCATCTGTCACCGGCTTTCACTGGGTTTGCTGCCGGTGCGTGCGATCAGTGCGCGGTCAGCGACGTGGTGCGGGTGTGCGGGGCGCGGTCGCTGCTCCGAGTCGGCTCCTTCCGGATGGGGAAGCCTCCAGCGGCGCCTGGCAGGAGCGAAAACCCCGCTCCCGTGTTGCGGCTTCAGCTGGCGTCTGGCTTTCGGGGAGTACATTTCTGCTCCTTTACCGTTCCCGTCCTAGACCCGTCAGCTGGCTCGCTGCCTGCGGCGGTCTGGGCTGAAAATCCTCCCCTGCCCTGGGGGCTGGCGGCTCGCTTCCCGGGAGCCGTGCTGCTGCAGCTAGCTCGGGCCGCTCGTCCTGAGTGTCCCTCTTGTAGGGTAGCTTGTCTTTGGTTGGGGTTTTTTTCCCTTTTTTTAACTTCTCAGCTCTTCAAAGCGCTCCACCAAATGCTCCGAGTCTCTGGCTAGGTCAGGGGAAGAACTGGTGGTGAGGCAGCGGTGATGGACGTGGTGCGATGACGCGGGGCACTGCTGCTTCTGCCGGGGTGGGAGTCGCTCCTGGCGCTGGGAACGAGCCCGAGCTGTGACGGCTCTCACCAGGGCGCGTCAGGGTTTTTGTACCTGCTCGGTGTCGGTCGTGCCCGGTGGGTTGTGCCAGTGAGCCCTGCTGTGAGTGTCCCTGGCAAGGGACAGTGGGTGAAGGACCCCCGGGCTCGGTGCCGTGGCCTGCGGGCTTGCTGGGCTCCCAGGGCAGCGGGGCCCTGGCGTTGCTCCGGGTCCAGCCGCCAGTGCTGTCCCTGCTCGGAGAGGGGTCACGGCTTTCCGACCTGGAATGGGGACAGCTGGTGATGGGACCGGGGCTCAGCACCGTCCGGTGAGCCGGTGCTCGCTGTGCCCGGCAGGGCTGGCTGCAGAGGGCGGCTGGGGCACGGGACGGCCGGAGCCGCTGCCTGCTCGCCAGCCCGGTGCCTGAGCCGCNGCGTGAGGCGGGGTGGCACTGGGAGATGGTAGCTGTCTTCTGGGGGCCNNGGGGCTGGGGACCTGGTGACTCCCCCTGCCCGGCCCCTCGCAGCGCCCNCGGCCGGGGCCTTGCCGTGGTGCTGAGCCGCGCCGTGCCACCGCTGCTGGTGGCCTGATGGAGCTGCCGTGGGAGGAGGAACGCCCTCCGAGGGGGGGTTCACTCATTTTTTTGTTCCTGAGCCAAAGGAGATATTTGCGGGGTTACAAAAAGCCGGAATGCCCCGTGCGTACCTGAGCGCAGCCCCGCGTCGCGTCGCTGTGGCGGGTAGCGATGCTCCAGACGCTGCCGAGGAGTTAGCGCGGAGCTGTTACTGCAGGGCAGGCTTTTACAAGACGGATGGTGAATCGCTCTCTCCTCTTGATTTCCAGACCCCGTCAGGAGGGAGGAACCCCACCACACAGCAGTTAGGATCCTCTGCCTGGTGGTCCCAGTGTGCCGGAGGGGCTGGGAGCAGCTCCCTGCCCTGTCTGGGGTGTAGGAAACTCCGTTTGCGTGTACAAAGCCCTGGTAAAGCACCAAGAAACCCGTTTAGCATCCCCAGGGCCTGAGGAGTGTTGGTGCCCCGGGGTGCTGTGTCGGGGTCCAGCACCCCGGCACTGCCGGGAGGTCGCAGCCCCCTGCCCCTGCCTGCGCTTCCCCTGCTCCCGCCACTGTCCCTGCCCCCGGGCGGGCCTCGGGGCTTGCATTGCCGCTCCGAGTGCTCGTGCCTGGAGAAATCCCCGCTCCACAGATATTTTCAGCAGATAAATAATGAAATTTGGTGAGGAGAGGGAGATGCACTGGGGGAGGGTGATGACCAGTAAATCCTGATCTGGGTTGGGGCTGCTGGGTGCTGAGCTGCGCCCTCGGAAGCGGGTTTTACCCGTGGGGTGCCTGGGGCAGGGACCTGGATGTGTCCCTCTCCTGCGGCCGGAGGAGCCTTCGGCACCTGCACCCCGACTGCCCGCCCTGCTGCTCTGCCTTGGTGCTTGGGATGGGCTGGATGCCCACCGGGGCCCGCTGTTATTAATTAAGATAATTATTCAGCTTAATGTGCTGCTGCAGGCTGGCTCATTTTTGCTGTGATGCTGAGCAGCCCAGAGAAGCCTTGGAGGTGTGAGGACGGGCGCCATGAGTCTGAGCAGCTGTGGAGAACGTCGTCCCTGTAACTGGGGCAGGATTAAAGGGTTGAGCTGACTGCAATGCGTTTCCTTAAGCATTGGTAGGTTGGGGGCAGCGGGGTTTGTTCCCTGTTCTGACCCTGGGTTAACGTCCCGGGGCGGCATCGCTGCTGGCTCTTGGGCTGAATGTTTTTTGGGAGCGGGGTGAGGGAGCGGCGCAGACCCCGGGCAGCGCCCGTCGCGCTCCGAGCTGCTGGAGGCGATGGCCCCGCACGAGGGGACACGAGCCGGCGGCTCTGGGTCGTCTGCGAGCCCTGGGCACGTCGAGCCGTGCGTTCGTGGCCAGGCCCGTGCATGACAGCGATGGACGGAACACGGGACGGCCCCGAGGGCTGGGGGGTGCTGGGAGGCTGCGTGCCTGGGGGGATGCTGGAACCGACCCCAGGTGGGGATGGCCGGGGCAGGGGCAGAGGGAAGAGCCCCGGTGGGGGTTCGGGGCAGGGCACGGGGCTGGTGCCCCCGCTGCTGCCGTGCTCGGGGGGCCGGGCCGGGCTGCGGCACGGAGGCAGCGGAGCGTGCGGGGAGAGAGACCGCTCTCCATCGCACCTCTCGCTGGGTCGCGTTTTCTTGTCTCTGATTGTAAACAGATTTGACTGAAGAGGTAAATTAGAAGTTAATTAGAGGGAGCATGACTGATGAGGCACTCTGGTGATGGGGAGGCAGGAGACTGGTGCTCCGAGCGAAAGGAGAGGGGCGGGTGTTCTGCAGCAGGAGCGTCGCCCTTGGCCCCCGCGCCCCCTCCCCTCTGCAGCCGGGACGCGGGGTCGGGGGCTCCACTCCCCAGGGAGGCCCAGGGCTGCAGGAGGGGATGGGAGCCCATCACCCGGGCATCCGGGCTCTGCGAGGGCACCGGTCCGGGTCGGGTACCAAATACACGAGGCTGCTGAACACCAGCGCAGGATTTGGGAAGCAGGAGGGCAGCAAGGGACGGGCGAGGTGCTGGGTCCAGTCTGCAGGGCCAGTGGCTTCCCCTGTGCTCCAGGCGGGTGCTGGTGGGGTTTGCCTGGGCTGGGTCTTCTCCAGCACAGCCCGGGCTGGGCTGGGGCCGGGGCGAGCCCTGGGGACGCCGGGGCGGGAGGGAGGAGGAGGCAGAGGGGTGGTTGCTCCAGCCCGGTGGTGGGTGAGGAGCCGCGGTGCTGGCGGCACCAGGGACAACGTCGGATCCCGGCTGCAGGAGCACCGGGAGCGGCCGGAGCCAGCAGCGCTTGGCCGCGGGAGTCCGGCACCGTCCTGGCCGCGTGTTGGAATCCGTCTTCAGCTCTGCTCCTGGCCGAGCCCCTCCGGACGGGGAGAAATGATGCAAGTCACGACTGAGGAACATGTCCTGACATCCCGGCAGAGAGACCCAGGCTGCACGAAACACAGAGAGACGCTGTCAAAACTGGGGAAGGAACCCTCAGCAGCGCCAAGAAGTCACTTAAACTATCGAGGGGTGTTTTTCGAGGGGTTGGTTTTATTTTTTTGAGACCAGGGTTTCAGGGAAGGCTTTTCTCACGTGGCAGTAAATAACCTGGAGGAGGAAGAGGTGGTTGGTCTGGGGTTTTGTTTTGTGTTTTTTTTATGTTTGATTTATTTGGTCCTTGAAACAGTGGTTTGGAAAGAGGGGACTGTGGCTGGAATGATGGACACCTGTGACAGCGCTGCTCTCCGTGGAGAACCCGGTGGTGGGTTCTGCAGAGGAGGGAGGAGTTAATGGGCTGGAAACGGGCACGAATTGTTCTCTGACGGAATAATTCTTTTCAAGTCATTTTCTTCTGGATTTTATGCTTTGGATAACCTTGCCCTGTGCGGGGGCTGCTCTGGGCAGGGACCGGTGACTCCCGCAGCCCCTGTGCTCTGGGTGGAAGCTCCCACCGCCTTCCCCCACGCTGTGCTGGGACCCCCGGGGCTTCCCCAAGCGGGGGCCGGGGGTGTGGGGCTGCGGCCGACCCCAAGCTGGGCAGGGGGACGGAGCCGCCGGCTCAGCGTTGCCGTTCCCTGGGGATGCTCTCCCAGCCGGGTCGTGCCGCCGGCGAGGGCTGTGCCGGTGGAGTCTGAACCCAGCAGCTCCACCCAAAACCCTCTCCCGGCCCCCCCCCGCCCCGCTTGATTCAATTTTAAAAATTATTTTTCATAGTGACGGCGTGGTTGGGTGGTGTTCGCTCACCTGAGCTCCCACCCCGCTGCCTCCCTGGCTGCTGCTCTGCGTCGCGGGGTTCAGACGGGCGCCGTCTCCCTGGGCGGCTGCGCCCGGGGTGCTTCGTGGAGGGCGAGGGTGCGGCGCTGGGTGTCGGTAGCGTTGGTTTCCTGCAGCGCACCCAGACCTTTGCAAATAATCTAATAATGCAGGAATGTCAAACTTCAGCTGCGGAAGGGAATCCTTTTGTACAGGGGCTGTCAAGCCTCTAAACAAGTATCAGAAATGAGCTCGTGTCAGCAGGGAGGGTGCTCATTCCGCCCGTCAGAGATGAACAACCCAGTCCCCTCTCCCAGGCAGCTGCGGATGCGAGCGTTGGCTCAGGGACCTCAGGCTCGGTGCCCGGCCCCGCAGCTCGCGGGCGGGGGGATGCGGGACCGGCCGCCCGTGGGGGAGCGTGGGGGGCGAGAGCGGCTGCGGGCCGGCAGCGGGGACGGGGGAGCAAACCTGCTGCAGGGGTGCGGAGCCTTGGGTGCCCCTGCGCCAACCCCGAAAAAGGTGAATTTCAAACTCATCCCAGAATCCCAGCATGGCAGGGTTGGCAGGGCCCTCTGTGGGTCCCCCAGCCCAGCCCCCTGCCCAAGCAGGGTCACCCAGAGCAGGGGGCACAGCACCACGTCCAGGCTGTCACGGGGGGACGGTCCCTGCGCCCCGGCCACAGCGAGCGGATCCCCCCGGGGGGATCGTCCCGGCTACCTGGCGGGGTCCTCCCGGGGCTGCGGTCAGGGCAATCCCCGGGAGGGGCTGGGGCTGGGCCCCCCCACCCTCCCAGCCTCGTCAGAGCTTCGCTGCGGTGTCCAGCTCCGCATCCCAGCGGATGGGCAGCCCGGGGAGACCGCGCACGCGAAGCTCGCGGGAGTGGGACCACGGCGGCTGTGGGGTGCGGGGGGCTCTACAGTGTCGCTGCGTGGAAACGGCCACCGCATTCCCCCCCCTTGCAGACGCCCACCCTGGGCAGAACCAACGGCCTGTGCAGAATCAAACAGCGGGCAGAAAACCCGGCGCTGACGGCGGTGAGAAACGTTTCGTGCTTGGGAGCGAGTCCCTGGGCACGTTCAGCTGGAACAGGAGCCGTGCGAGGGAGGCACCAGGGATTTCAGAGCAGGAGCGAGCGTGCAGGTAACGAACCTCGTTACACGGCGAGCGCCGGCGTCTGCCTGGTCCGGGAGCTCCTGCTCTGCTCTCGCCTGTGTGTGCGAGCGACCTCCCCCCCCTGTCAGACACACAGGGGTTCCTCAGGGCTGCGTGGCTGCGGCAGCAGACAGCATCTGCTCCGGGCCTGTTCGCTGATGAATTAAAATTGAGGAGGAAAATGAAACCTTCCAAGTGCGCCCGAGACGCGCGGGCGCTCGGCTCGTCCCCATCTGCTGGGCCCCTGCGCAGACCCGGCGTCCGTTTGTCATCCTGCCGTGGCGGCAGAAAATCAGCTGGAAATGGGGCTTAATTCCGGCTCTGCTGCTGGAGGTGTTCCCGGCCCCGAGAGGAATTTATGCTCGCTCTGCGTCCTCGTGGCATGATTTAAACATCTCTGACGATACGCTGGAAGGTCCCGGCAGGTTGCAGCTCCTGAGAGACAGTCGAGCAGCCTTGGGGTCCCAGCTGGCTTGGGGGGGCCGTGCTGCCCCCCGTGGTGTGGGACCCCGGCCTGGGACGTGGACCTCTGCCCGGGATGCGTGGTCCCCGCTGGGTGATGTCCCCAGCTCGCGCTCCGGCTGGGCTGGGGGACCATGCTCCGCTGTCCCGGGGGTGGCTGGAGCCCAGCGCTGGCCCCAGGTGGGGGTCCCTGCTCGAAGTGGAGTCCATCCCTGGGACCCCGCTGCCAGGGCTGGGGATGGGGGCTGTTCCCTCGTGGGCGCAGCGAGGAGTGGCC
>Ga0065711_1047306_pt1 | contig 12412 bp, 9 predicted proteins | sample Hoacrofraction12_FD_59098 | JGI IMG/M metagenome (GOLD analysis project Ga0065711, IMG submission 59098) | Hoatzin crop microbial communities from Cojedes, Venezuela - Epithelial fraction 12 v2 (version 2) | ecosystem: Host-associated > Birds > Digestive system > Esophagus > Crop | place... | reverse complement strand
CCCTCAGCCTTTCCTTGTAGGAGAGATGCTCCAGTCCCCTCACGATCCTTGTAGCCCTCCGCTGGACTCTCTCCAGTAGCTCTTCATCTTTCTTGAACTGGGGAGCCCAGAACTGGACAGAGTACTCCCGATGAGGCCTCACTAGGGCAGTGTAGAGGGGAAGGAGAACCTCCCTCGACCTACTGGCCACACTCTTCTTAATGCACCCCAGGATATCATTGGCCTTCTTGGCAGCCAGGGCACACTGCTGGCTCATGGTTAACCTGTCGTCCACCAGAACACCCAGGTCCCTCTCTGCAGAGCTGCTTTCCAGCAGGTCATCCCTGAGCCTGTACTGGTGCATGAGGTTATTCCTCTCTAGATGCAGGACCTTCCACTTGCCCTTGTTGGGCTTCATCAGGTTCGTCTGTGCCCAAATTTCCAGCCAGTCCAGGTCTTGCTGAATGGGAGCACAGCCTTCTGGTGTGCCAGCCACTCCTCCCAGCTATGTGTCATCAGCAAACTTGCTGAGGGTACACTCTAACTCTTCATCCAGGTCATTGTTGAATAAGCTGAATAAGACTGGGCCCAGTACTGACCCCTGGGGCACACCACTGGTTACAGGCCCCCAACTAGACTCACCACCACTGATGAAAACCCTCTGAGTTCTGCCATTCAGCCAGTTCTCATTCCACCTCACTGTCCTCTCATCTAGCCCACACAGTTCACAGTTGCTTCTTAGTTTTATGCAGAATACTGGTTTTGGGGAGCAGTAGGGAACAGATGAATAAAAGAAAAAATTAGTATGTGGGCTTTTCCTCACAGACATGCAGCCACTTCTTGTCTGAAGCACAAAAACTGTGTGTTAATAGTGTATAGCAACAATGTAAGGTAGGAAATAAAGAATAATATCATGGCTAATAAAAACTGCCAATGCAATTTATGCAGGTAGGATGCAATTACCTGGATTGGAATAGAGCCAGACTTGAAAGGATCATACTTTCTGTTTTGGAAAATGCAGTGGCTACTTATGGTATAACAAGCAGGAATTATTTCAAGACATTTGCACATCCAATTGACTCTAATACTTTACTGGCAAATGTAAGGGATTTGTATGTTATTGCCTCAGCCATTGATGTGTTTTTGTGCTTTTAACATATTTAAGCAGAAGAGGTAGGCAGCTATTCCCCCAAATCTTAAAAAACCCCAATGCTTCCTGTGATATACTGATCTAGATGTTTTGTGGCTCAAAGCTTTAGAAGGATTTATACAGCTTGGGCACATTTTAAATACATGAGTTGCCAGATTTGCTATTAAAAAAGGCATTGCTGTGAGAGTATGTTCAGATTAAAAATAGAATGTTTGTTTTGTACCTCAGTCTTGCTGCAAATTTTCTCTGAAAGACCAAAACAGTCTATAAACATTGAGTAAATTATTCTGGGACAGTATTTTTCTGAAAGTTGCTGTATTTTATGTAGAAGACTATGATAATATAGTAGTCATTTGAGGCTGAATTTAGGATTGATATGGAAAGTGATGCAGTTCAAGACTTGGACTCCAATATTGCAATGAGTTCCACTTATCAAAATGTCATTTATATGCCCCGAGCCATAAAAAAATAAACCCTAAAGTTATAATAGAAGGCAGTTCTCCACTCTTCTGATGTGTGCTTTATATACATGTTTTAGTCATTTCTGCTGGCTGAATTTTTTTCATGAGTTTCTTCTGTGGTTCACCTTGTACTACTTTCCATACTGTACATCAGCCTGGGCAAGAGAGTCAGATGACCTGCATTGTTAACAAGTGAATGTGAACCTGAAGCCCAAGTTGATTTCACATATGACTAAAGGCTGGAAAAACATGTAAATGCTGTCTTTTAAAATTCTTTATGTGGGCTTATTGAGGCTTGCTTAGATGCATTTCTGAATATTGTTCCATGAACAAGTGTTAGTCCTGGTATATGAAACTAAATAATTTCAACTTTCTTTGAAGTTTAATTCAAACCAGTGGGACCTGTACATTGTTGCCTTCAAAAGTGCATTCCTACCATTATGTTTCTATGTCTACACAAGTTCCCATAGTGCAGTTTCAGCTAGTTTGTATGTTCCTTCAAGCATACAACTAGTATGCGAAAAAGAAGGAGATTGGACTTCTTTCATTGTTTAGTGAAGATTTACTTCGGGTTGGTTTGACTGAACTTGAGAGGTTGATGGTGAAATGGCACTTTGAAGAAATGCTGTGTAAGAATAAATCATTATGAAACAAGCTTAAAATATCCTTAACTGCGGCAATTTAATCCTATTACGGAAGACTAATTAGTGCTAATGTGTATTTTGGAACTTTTCAAATGGTAGGTTTCCCCATCATACATTAAGAGATTCACATTCAACCAGCATAATTTTTACATAACTGATAGTACGGCAAAAAACTGAGCAACCTGATCTAGTTGAAGATGTCCCTGCTCACTGCATGGGGGTTGGGCTAGATGACCTCTAAAGATCCCTCCCAACCTAAAACATTCTATGATTCTATGAAATACTAAATGTACATTTTGAGTTTTCTCATATAACATCCACTCATGTTACCATTCAGAATTTGACACTTTCTTTCTGAGGCTAGTCAAGGTGATTTCAAGGCCTATTCATCTTGCCTCTACTTCTCAGTCCTCTATCCACTTGCCTTCAATTTGCCTGTCCTACTGCAGCCCAGGAGCAGACCCTCACCCTGTTCTTTCCCTTTCCCATGTTAGAAAGACATGGAAGTGTAAAAGCTGCCTTAATGGAAGAAATCAGAAGCGGGGCAGGCAGAAATACTGTCAATGTACACAGAGATGTAAAGGATGCTGATGCTGTGTCCCCAGGCAATGAGTCAACTGACATGAATAGCCTTCATGTATTGCGTTGAGTTCACTTTGTCTCCAAAAATCAGGGCGCTGAATCAAAACACCCACTCAGAATGGCCCCTGGAACTTCTTAACCTCTGCGCAACGGCTGGAAAATTGCTGCTGACTGGTGTGGGAACTATTTCACATCCTAGTGTGGGCATAGGCCAGGGGCAGACTAGAAGGGAAAGAAGACTTTCACAGGTCTTCTGTGGGTAGTGCTGTTTTCCGTTCTCCAGACCTTCCCCAAACCAGTCTCCAAGACATTTTACCCCAAAATTGACCCCTCTGGTGTCAATAGTCATTTGAGTATTCCACTGAATTCAGTGAAGAAAGCATCCTGACCAGCTGGAAATTTCCTCCTACATAGTCATGATAACATTTTGTTTGCCTGATTGTAGTTATGTAAGGTGTACTTTAAATATTTAAATAATATTTTCCTGAAAAATAGGACAATTTCTTTTTTCATATTAAAGACCATTTTATTGTTTAATTTTCTAGTTCTCATTTAAATCAAAGGGAATTATGTATCTAAACACCTCTGAAGATCTGAAGTTACATCTAGAAAGATTACTAAAAATCTGGGCCTCTGTGGTACCTCAATATGGTAGGTGACAGAAATCAGAGAAGTTGTTTCAAAAAAAAAAAAAAAAAGGATACATCATGTTGGTATATGCTTACTTAGTTATATAAAGGGTAAGTTTGTGTTGCATGCTTTAAAAAGTATTTTACTTAATTGTAAATTTCTTTTCCAAATACTGAAAATATATGGGCTGGATAATTAATTTGCATCAGATGAGCGTTTTCAGAAATTATTATTTGGCCAACAAATGTCTACTTTCAAATACATACTTAAAATCTTTTCTTTGGTTGAACACACCACTGAATTTGCTGTAGATTAAAAAATTATATTTTGTTGTCCTTACATTAAAATCAGCTGAGCTTCATTTTTGACTTCTAAGTCTTGCAATTAACTTTTTTATAAAATATGAATAGAAAACAGAAAACCTGGGAGTTTCTTAGCTCCAGGACTTTGAAAGTGACAAATTACCAGAAAGAGCTGAAGAGTTGGAAAACTCTACCCACATACTTAGTATTATTGACGGAAGTATCGTGGGGGAATTGAGGTCATGACACTGCTAGAGCTCCACATGTATAGCAAGACTTGACAGGTCTAAAGACTTTCATGCACTCTCTCTGATATCCTTATGTTCTTCCAAATACAATAAGTTTATAATACAATGAAACGTGTCTCTCTATTCTCTATCTAGAATAAATTTCTAATTATTTTGCTTTTATTCTTTTTCGATGATAAACTGTTTACCATGGAACACTGATGTTCACAAAAAGAATATGTAAGGGTTGGAGGGAATTTGTTGGGGAAAAATAATTTGTAAAAAATTTACGACAATAATAACTTTTAAAATAAAGTTTATGGAGGAGCAGGAATGAAGATCACTGGGATTGTGTAAAACCCTTGTGAGATAATATTCCAGTTCTCTGATGAAGCAATTTAGACAAAAAGTAGAGTTGGATAGCAATGAAAAGCTCAGAAATAATTTGTCCAGGGATTATAATTTGTCTAGGTAAAGCTGTTATTGTCAAAATTAACTTCCTTTTTTCCCAGTCTGTTTTCTTATGCTCAGACCTTTTTATCTATTCTGATCATTTTACTTCTAAAGAGATTCATTAATAACATGTAGAAAACTTCTATTTATGAATTAAAGCTTGTAGAGAAGGCAGTTACACAGCAAACCTGTAATAGCCTGTGTCAATATACCGGACTACAGGAACCCTCTTTGCTTCTCATTTTCTAAAATCTTCTGGCCTTTGGTGATGCCTTACTGATGTACTTGGAAGCCATTCCTAAGAAATTTTCAAACCGCTCCAGCCACAGATACTCCTCCAACAAATTGGTGCTGTATTGCTGCGTAATGTTCAAGCTTTATGTTTTCGGGAATCTAAGAAAAAAGGATACACCAGTAGGAGACACTTTAATCCAGGTTATGCAGATACCTGTTGTGGCAAATTGAATCCTTTAAGGAAACAGTAATACAGTTTATACAATGTGGTTTTGGTTCACAGTATGGCAAGGCACAAGTTTTAGTCCTGAAAAAAAGCAGATCACCTCTATTATTCTCTACTCTTCCTGTGCAGAAGAATGCTTCTGCCAGGGATTGTTCATCCATAAAGGTAAATCTTTGTAACTGCTTGAAAATACAGTCAATGGACACTCTAGATGCCACTGTATTTTATCTTAATGCTTGTGTTATAGATGCATCAATGACATTTCTTTCAGACATTCATTTTAAAAATAATTTAATAGTCCTTGGGAGTCAAAGCAAAAGAGTGTTCACAACTGTTTCAAAATCCTAGATTTCCCTCCTCCTCTTTCGCTTCTTAAAGCAGTAGTCAGACATTGAAGGAGCTGGGCCAGGGCTGATAGAAGCAAGGTAGCTCCAAGTATCAAGGTAGAGGTTGAAAATATATTTCCACAAAGTAGGAATCTGTAGTTGTGCTTCAGGTATTGACACAGATACAGGAAAAAATCAATAGTGGAAGTTATCTTTAACTGGCCTAAGGTGTGAATGTAAAGTACCCCACCAAAAAGAGGCTCATGTAGCACTAGCAATTACTTACAGCCAGGGGAATTCTGCGAATGTTTAGAAAAAATACCTTAACAGCATCTGTAGGGGCTGCCATATAATCAACACTCGAGGTAAATATATTTCAAATATATTTGCAAACAAAATGAACAACAAAAACACTAGCAGCAGGCCATACTCTGAGATGTTTTGTACCATTGTGGGACTTACTAGAGATTTTTGGGGGCCTGACTGTAGCCCAGGTCTGTCTGCCACATGTGGTATGGTTCTAGTCCTTGTTGGCTACAGCATACAGGTAAAATTATTTATTTTCAAGTATGAGTTTCAATAATAATGAAAGGCTTAAATTATTGCTTTGAACTACCATAAATTTGCATGGTTCTATTGAAATCACTAGAGATACACTGATTTATATCAGTTCTGCTTCTCAAAGGGATTTTTTTGATAGTCTGATGAACTTGTTCCTACAACAATTAAGTGAAAGATGATAGCTATAAGACGTTAGAGCAGCATCTGATTGCTGCTACAGAACAGACTCTTCCAGAGTAATTTTTCAAGTTAATGCATTGTATCTAACACTCACACAGGTTTTATTCACATGCAAACTTTCACTGAAACTCCAAAGCACTTGGGTATTACTGAGACATAATGCTAAATAATCGAACTGCTTACCTATTCAGGTTTTTAAAATGCAGCATTCACCAAGGTATCTGAGTGTCTTTCACAGATGCGAAGAACTCTAGTGCATTAGGTCATAAGAAAAGCTGTTAGGCAGACAGTCATTACAATTCATGGATTAGTAACATGGCATGACCCAGGTTTCTAAACAAGGCATGTGCAGCACTCGTGGGGTCTGTGTTGGGACTGATGAGAATCTCTGCTCCCAGGTATAAATGGTCCCTGTATGAAGTCATTAAGATCAAAGTTTTGCTATTCTTGGTAAAATATAAAAAACATTGCAACCCCATGTCTTTTCTGAAGAGTAATTCCTGAACTGACTAACAAATTCATTTGCATACCTGCCTCAAATTACTGATGCACTTCAAAGTGCTAAGCATGTGTAGAATTGAAGATTTCCTTTTCCAAGTGTATTGCTCACTTTACATAGCTCTTTCGGTCTAGTTAATACATATTGCATGTCAGACTGTGATATGTGATGGTGGCAAAGTGGACAAGTTCTACTACTCCGCTGGTGTGTGAATATAGTTTAGGATATTGGTGATCAGTTTTTGTGCAGCCACCACACTGTACATCAGAAACTAGGCATTTCTAATAGGCCCGTGTCTTGCACAACTGTGCAATAGCTATTTTCATATAAACCAAAAGACGTATGCCCTAACTGGTAATGTTTGGGCAGGCCTGCAGACAACCCAAAATGCTAATGTGAGAAGTATAAAATTCTCCCATACATAGTAGTAAGGTGTTGATTCCAGCAGTCAGTGTCAGCACCAGAGCATGCTGAGAAAATCATGCAAGAAAGAAAACAGGAAAAGTCTCTGAAATATAGCCAAGACATAGTGGATGGGAGAGATGCCTAATATTAAGGGACAAAGAAGACTACCAACCTCTTGACATGTACATTTTTATTTTGTTTTTCCTTCTCTTCCTCATAGCATTTTCCGAATTGGCACAGGCCTCTTGCCTCACGTGTAATAAGTCCTGTTCATGTAGCTTGTGGCTCCAACTTTATAAAGCAGCAGCAACTGCTGTTTAACTTTTAATGGTAACCTTTGTACGGTAGCTGTCTTTAATGTTAACTTTTTTTCTGTTGTCCTTCAGACACTTCTTGCTAGAAAGAGCAGTCCTATACATAACCTTCATGTTCTTCTTCGTTTCTTACACAGATGTTCAGGATTATCTGGCTGGCCTGATCTCTTGCATCTCATCACTGATCTCTTTTGTCAGCTTGTCCCTTCTTCAGATGTTATCTGTTCTTTTGAAGTTCCTCGCTTCTGTCCCTCATATTCACTGAAGGAACAACGACAAAAGATTCAGTAAAAATAGCAGCATAATTTGCATATTTCAGCTCTTTCTTTAGAATAATGCTAAATGTATAACATTATGTCCTTCCTAGTCTCTTCTATCAATTGTTTCATACCTAGGATTTATTAAGACTGTGTTGATCAATAAGATAAAAGTTATAGCTTGTTTGACTTGTCTGTAGTTGAAAATATTAACATTTGACGCTCAGTCATGATGGAGGACTCTATTCCTTTTATATTTTTCCCTTGTTATTAACTCTCCCACACCAGCTGTCTTCAACACAAAAGCAGGCAGATGTCTGCTGACAGCTATATTTAGAAATTAAAGTGCTTTTCAGATTTGAATCCAGGATCTAAAATTTTAAGATCAATGCACAGATACTGTGGAGGTGAGAAACTGTTGTTTTCAGCTGAGTTTCATCTGAGTACTACAATGATCTATCATTCCAATCAGTGTTTCATCATGTTTCTATCCTAGAAAAATAGCAGCAGGCAAAATTGCACTCGTTCACAGAAGCTCAGCAAGCTAATATTTATTTTTGAGAAGATGCCATATTTTCCAGAAATACAATGTAAATATATCGTACTGATGATGTAGTAATCCTCGTCTCTGAGGAAGTCCACCCAGGAGAAATGTTAAACTGAATTCATATGTTTTCAACATCAATTAGCATTCCAGATAAATTACTGGAAGTCTGAGCCCTTAGGTTGCACCAGCACGGTATCATATTTCAAAGCTGTGTAAGTACAATAAAATTTCTAATAGTGTTTTGTTCCTCTCTCTGGCTCTTGTAGTCAAACAAGTCAGAAAAGTTAAATACATTTATAAAGGCCTAAAGCTATTTTTCCAAGTCGAATCATGCACCTTGTGATGTAGAATTTTGGGATGAGGAAGAGCTTCTATACTGTTATTATCAACCTGTTGCAATACTGGTGCTGCAGCATCTGGGTATAAGAGAGGCTGCTGCATTTCTCATGGTGGCTGTGGGGAGAATAAGTTGTTCCTGATTGTAATTTCAAGCTATATTTTAAGAAATAAAAAATTGCTCCTCAGATGGATTGGCAGTAAGCCAAGCACCCACCCCTCTCCCACAGGACAGGTAGAAAACAGAAGGAGTGCGTGAAGACTGAGGGATCTAGATGAAGACGGCTTAGTAAGTGAAACAAAAGCTGCGTGCTAAAGCAGCGCAAAAGAAGGAATTTATTCACTCCTTCCCATTGGCAGGCAGTTGTCCAGCCAGTTCCTGGAAAGCAAGAGCTAAGCATGAGTTGCTTGGGAAAACAAACACCATGCCCACAATCATCCTGAGTTCCACCACCTTCCCTTGAGTTTTATTGCTGACCACATCATTCAGTATGGAATATCCCTTTGGTCAGTTTGGGTCAACTGAAACTCCTCTCAAATTCTTGCCCACCCCCAGCCTACTAACCAGGGTGGCAAAATGGGAAAAAGAGAAAACCTCGAAGCTGTGCAAGCACCAGTCAGCAATAACCAAAACACTGGTGTGTTATCAACACTGTTTTTTTCACAAATCCAAAGCACAGCACCATTCAGGCTGCTGTGAAAAATTTATTCCACCCCAGCCAGGTGCAGTCCACTTCCACATCTCCTAAGAAAGAGCTGTTGCTACTGTTTTTTGGAGTCCAGCAGCAGTAGGCGGTGTTCTTCATTTAAACCATCCCAAAAGCATGCATCATCCTGGCAGCAAAAGGTCAAACTTGGTGAGCATCACTTCAGGTTGACCACTGCCAGTGGCCAGTGCCTGAGCTCCAAACAGTGCACCCCACCTTCCTTTCACCTACGTCTACTCAGAGCTCTCCTTGATGTGGTGACAAGGCTCTTCACTGCCCTCAAATCTGTGCTTTGCCTTAAAATTCACCGCTCAAGTCTGAGTGTATTACTGTTGTACCTTTTGTCACAGCTCACTGAGCCACGTAATAATTCCGCATGCATCACCACTTCTTCCCATAGTAAAAATGCTTGGCATCCAGAGATGGCATTATGGTAAAGGTGGAGTGCGTGCTTCAGGAGCAGAGGTCTCTAAGGGCTAAGAAAGAGATTAGTAAAAGCTACAAAAGTAGCTACACTTCTGTGATGTATTTGAGATTCTTGTGGGAATCTTAACCCTTAAACTCATCATGTCCATTTTTAAAAGAGTTTTAGTTCTGATAGCTAATATATTTTGAATTCTTTTTAAACAGTTTATGAGATGCCTGTAAGATAAAACAGCTTTACTCGCTGGAGAGTTTTCTTCTCCCAAACCTATTAAAATTTCAAGTATCAAACATTCCAACTCCCTGAGCCAAAATTCATAAAGCTTTTGGTACATTATTTTACATAAACAAACAGCCATTGTGCCTGATGAATTGATGTTGAATGTGTTATATTAAATTCTTAGATTCCCCGGTTGCTCAGATGGGATTCTTCATTGTGCAGGATTGTCTGGTTTTACTTCTTGTATGATGCGGTAAATGATTAATATGCTAACTGTTCCTAGAATATTGTATCTGCTGTTCTTCAGCTTCAGAATCCCACTCTGAAGAGTTTCCCCCCACTCCTCCGCTTACTGAAAGTAATAAACCCATGCTTTTCCTTTTCAAAAGTAATTGAACCACTTTAAATATGAAAGTCTCGATTGTGTCTACATTCTCTCTTCAGTGCTCCCACACTACTTCTTCCCCTCTCTTAGCACTTTCCAATAGCTTCGTTGCCTTTTGTTTTCAGTATAACCTCCTCTGTTTCTTCTTAATTTTAGCTTGTCTGAATGCCAGCTCTTTTGCTTCCTAATGTTGCTTTGGCAGCTAGGTTTTCAATTGCCGTGATTTCACATGATGTGGTCATGATCAGTCTATACACTGTATATATTTTTCTTTCTTGTTTTACAATACTGCCTCGTCTTACTTGCTCTTCAAAGTATGTGTATCTTTCTTTGTCCGATTTCTTTGCTAAATTCACTTTCACAGGTTTCGATCCAACTCTCCTGATAACTTTTTACTCATTTTCCTACTCTTCATCCTCTGCACCTTGTCTTTTTTTTTTTTTCCCTATCTCTTCGTTCCTTGTGACTTCTGAATGTTTTGGGTGGACCTAAAAGAAGATACCAGCCAAGAATAAGGTTTACTATGCCAGCTTCCAATCCCTACATGCAAAATGAAGGAGCTTGCTTTGTTATTTCTTTTGCATCCTTTTAATAAAAGCAGGGCTTGCTCCATCAACCAAAAATTATGAAATACTTTTCTCAATTTTGCAGGGGCAAGGAAGCATGTCCCCTTTTTTCTTGGTGCTAATTTATCATTTTATGGCAAGTTGTGTGGAAAATGACTTTAAAAAAAAAGGAAACAATCAGATAAGAACTTTCTTGAATGTGATTACAATAAACAAGGAATTTTCCTCAATAAAAAATAATGACGTTAATAACAGATGTTTGGGCAAATGAGGCCAACATTTGCTTCTCTTTATACTTGAAGCACTCATTAAATATAGATTTAGGTTGCATGAGCTGTTCAGAAAACATAAAATATTTAGCCACTGCTCCAATGTTAATTTGTGGCCACAGGCCCTATGTGTGTAGTGGGGTGTGGTATTACAATATTTATTCTGAAGACCAAGTAGAAGATGTGATGGTACACAGTTCTCATTCTCTGAAATTCTACCCTAAAATGTCACTGAAATTCTGGCCATAGCCTGTGACTTTTCTAAATGGACAAAAGTCTGACTACATGAAAATACACACAAGCAAACACAAGTGTAACAAATTCTTTAATTAATTACACAAAGTCTTTATTACACTCAAGGAATTATAATGACAGCTACCTACCACAGTGGCTGAACTTTATGTGTTGTTACTGTGATTCTTTGTAAGGCTATATGCCAAAAACCATTTAAAGCAGAATTTCAGAAGGAGTTACAGGTTTTTCTTGTGGCTGTAAAACCCCTTTCAGTCTAAGGATGGAAAGATTTAGTCAAATAGCGTATACTACTACTGTGCAGATTTTACTTTTCTCTTGGCTTCTTTGAAGAAAACAGAAAGCTTAATTTGCCTACCGTAATCCAGTCAACTGATTGTGTAAGCCGCTGCCCAAAACCAGAAGACGCTGGCTTTGCTGAAATGGTGGAAGCAGTAGCCCAAATGGTAAGAGGCCTGGGGACCAGGAAATGGGGCAGCATTGCTAAGCAAGATTAGAGAGTTCCTGTTAGGAAGGCAAGATCTGTAGTGAGCTTGGCTAGGGATGGCCAGATGGATTAAAGGAAAATAGCCAAAGATACGTGCTGAGGTTTGGAGCTGTTTACACTCCAGAAAAGTTGAAGTTCACAGTTAAATTTCATTTGAACAGGCAGAGCAACACAGATGACAGAGGAAAGCCCTGGTGGGAGGAGTTGCAATAACCTCAGTTTGTACCAATGAAGGCATAAAAGGAGTTTCAGCTATATGGAAAGCAGGAGAAAAGGTGAGTTCACAGCAGATACTTAGTAGAAACATGCAATACTGGCTATTTCTTATACCAAGTACCCTCCTCAAACCCGCGTTTTTACCTGCTTTCTGTATAACTGAAATATCAATCCAACCAATCCTCCATATAACGACAGCTAAAACGAGTAAGGGCTTTGGGAAAGAAAAAGGTCTTTCCAAAAAATACAGCAAATCTTTTACTGTGTTATGTTCAAACTGATGGTGAGTCCTCCAGGAAGAAGAATCAGAGAGATGGACTCAGTATCATCAATCCTGCACATTCAAACATAGTTGTAGGATGGACACAAGGAGCATTTTTTAATTTTCTCCCTCTCCAATGGCATTTGGACTTTTGGTTTACCCTTTTCCAGTGCATATTTTCAAGATCCTATATCACAGAATCACAGAATCACAGAATAGTAGGGGTTGGAAGGGACCTCTGTGGGTCATCTAGTCCAACCCCCCTGCATAAGCAGGGTCACCTACAGCAGGCTGCACAGGACCTTGTCCAGG
>Ga0065711_1047305_pt1 | contig 12413 bp, 10 predicted proteins | sample Hoacrofraction12_FD_59098 | JGI IMG/M metagenome (GOLD analysis project Ga0065711, IMG submission 59098) | Hoatzin crop microbial communities from Cojedes, Venezuela - Epithelial fraction 12 v2 (version 2) | ecosystem: Host-associated > Birds > Digestive system > Esophagus > Crop | place... | reverse complement strand
CACCAGACCAGGTTGCTCAGAGCTCCATCCAACCTGGCCTTGAACACTTCCAGGGAGGGGGCAGCCACAGCTTCTCTGGGCAACCTGTGCCAGCCCCTCACCACCCTCATGGTGAAGAATTTCTTCCTAATATCCAATCTAAATCTGCCCTCTTAGTTTACAGCCATACCCCCTTGTCCTATCACTACACACCCTTGTGAAAAGTCCTTGTGAAAGAATGCATTCAGTTCATAGTTTTTTGTGCTAACATATTGTACCATGTCTTCTACTACTCTGAAGAAGACTAAACTCAAATTATAGGCACACATACTATATACAAATTGAAACAGACTGGTTTTGGTCTTGAACAAAGAAATCACAAAATCAAGTAGTCCATTACACTGCACTATAGACACATGGTACTTTAATGCATTAAGAAAAATTATTGAAAATTTTACTTCAGGAGGTGAGATTGTTTCTTTCAGAGAAGGTAGCTCAGCAACAAATGCGTGCATCCATTCTTCAGGATTGAAATGACACATCCTAAACCATTCCAAGCGAGAAAGGGCAAGTAACAGTCTTAAAGACGGCAAAAAATTTCCTGTAACACCTGCTATCAACAAAGCCAGCCCCAGTAGCTAAAACAGAAGAGAATACAATGTAATTACTTCCAGTGTTCTCAGGGGCCTTGCTTGTGTTCATAACCATGAGAATTAAAGCTATGCATCACTCTTCTCATTAACTAAGCTATTTCTTTCCACAGGTGTGATGTAGGAAGAAATAAAATTATGGAGGTATAAACTGTCTTCAGGAGGACTGTTACCGGGTCGCTCAGCCTCATGGTGCAGAGTGGCTGTGTGTGGAAGCTGCTGATTCACAAAGTAGCAGGGAGAAATGTCTCCGCTCTTGCTTTGCTAGTGGAGAGCACGCAGGCTAGCAGACAAAGAAGTCAGCTGGTCACTTCAGCTTTGCTGAACCGGTGATCTCACCCTCTCCTCCCACTGTTACAGAGTGAAGAGCTGCTACGGTTTGACTGATTGGTTTTTATTTTATTGCCTCCTCTCCCGACATATGAGAGAAGCTAACGCCCTGTTCTTGGCCGCTTAAATTAATTTGGAATTATTGGACACGAGCCAGCTGATGATGACAGTACTTGGGATTTTCTTCTCCCTGTAGAAAAAAGAAAACAGCACTGGACAGTTACATCATAGCTTTTTAGCAAGGCATTAATAAATCATGTGAAGATTGCCGATACCGATGATTACTTACAAGCAATACTTTAGACCTCAAGTTCCTGAAAAGAACCAGGTGCCTAAAAATATGTACTTCAGTGTTTTGTTGTGGATTGAGAATGTTTGCCTTCTCTGTACTATTCGATGTTATAAATGAATTGATCACAGAAATACTATGAAAAAGTTATTGCTTGATTCAATGTTATATTTGTATAAAAGTAGAACTAGTATGAATAGAATCTGCTTCATTTTGAGAATTGTTACTTAGGAATAAAGTGTCTAGGTTTATTCGTTGCTCATTTAATAACAGAGTTTAAATTTGCCTAGCAAGCAAAGAACATGTTGGTAAAAATCCCTGTTTCTCACCGTCATGGAAAACAACCACATTATTTTGACAGGTGGACTGATTATCTACAGAACTGAGAAATGGATGCTGAAAAAATGTACATGCACAGAATCTATACAAGGAGTTTGTGGGAGAACAAAAATGGGGAGAATGTCTGTTGAATAAACTGTTTCAGAACGGTGTCACTTGATCTACCTTGTTATTTGGCACACTGGCAAACTGCTGAAGAAACATTTTGCACAGTTTGGCTCTCGTGTTTCTTCTTTGCTTTGTGGTGCTATATCCAACCCTGGATGTTCTACCACCCTGTTTTTCTATTGCTTTAAACAAAAGCTGCTGCTTTGATCATCTGTGGCATGTGCCAAGACACAAGACAGATGCTCCAATGGTGCAGTTGTGCACCCTCAGAAGAAAGCTCCTTATTATTGAAGAAAAAATGATCTCTGCACTTGAGATTAAAAAAAGATTTACTCCTCCTTTGTTTATTCTCCTGCTGCAGGCAAAGTGCAGCTGCCTCTGAGAATGGTCATGTACTCCTCATCAGGAGGGGAGATGTGTGATTAATGCAAAGGATTGGGCAGGAGAGGATACAGATTTTTATTCTGATCTTCCATCATCACCTGGGCAAGTCCCCTAACTGTGAGACACACTACTTCCACTCTTTTGTGGAGCTGACAATGACAAATCTTCACTCATTCATTGATGTAAACAGAAGCTTTAGAAACAAAATGTAAATTCATGTTTGATTATTTACTGTTTTCAAGGGACGTTCTCATGCAATTTGCAGTCCTATTTTAGAAACAAAAGGATTTCACTACTCTATAAAGAAGAAGCTGTGAGGATGGACAGGAAGAACACCATGGTATACCTAAACTTCTCAGGAGGCAGTGTCCATAGCAGGTGTCAAGCTACTTGCTAACGGCAGGGGAGCTGGAAAAGGGACTGGAGAGTTCCCATTGTTTGCAGAACTGGGAAAATCAATGCACCATCACCCTCTTCCCAGCCATCAGGAAGAAAGTCCCACTAGAGCTGTTACCACACTGCAAAATCTGCCTTCACTGCCAAAGGGCTTTCAAAGGGCAGCCTTACGCTAACAAGTGCTGGCCAGTGCATCCTGATACCGTGTTGGGACGGCTTTTTATCAGTGTGGATCTGCGTTTCATTTATTTATTTACTATTGATTGTCTTACCAGCTTAAGACCAGGCACTGAATTACTCTCAAAAGTAGCTCCTCACTGCTAAATAAATAGGGATAGACTGTGGGCTCCTGCTCAGGATCCTCCACCACCGATGTCGCCTAACTTTTTTTCTCTGTGTGGATCCACTGTGGACCACACCGACTAGCTGTCTCCAAGGAAAGTCTGTTAGAGAAGCAACAAGCCACAGGCAGTGCGGACATGAGACTGTCTGTGGCCATTGACCATGAGGTCAGAAATTGTTCCCTTGCCCTCTTCTTTTAGCAACGTAGATGTAGCCAGTGTCAGACTATGGCCAAAGGTATTGCAGTCAGCACAGGCTGGGCAGCACACTCTAACACTGGCTTCGTGATCAGCACTGGATTACTTCGGCACAGGGAAAAACTGGGAAGATACTTGAGTTTTTGGATTGCCCAAATGAAGTGCATTGCTACAGGATGAATCAGTTGCTGAAAGCAGAGTATTTTAGTGACAGTGAGAAGAGCACTGTGGGTTATCCAGGTTTTAATCCAAGCTCTTCTCTGGACACTTTAACTTCCAATGATATTTCTGGGAAACAGTGTTTGAGGAACAAGAGGAAATTTTCATCTGGAGTACAAGTTGTGGGAACTGTGAATGTGAAATGACATAACTGACAGATGGCATTAAAGCAAAGATCTGTTTAGACCTACGATGAAGTGGTGAATATTGTTTAAAGGGAGATGGAGATACCACCATTTCACAGCAGCAGTGAACAGCAGTTTGGTCTAGATGTTGATTTGCAAAGGAAACCTTCTAGAAACAGTTCTCAGGAATGGAAAATGTGCAATGAAGTCCTCTACATGTAATTCAGAATAACTCAGTCATGCTCTTCTGCGAGATCAAACCCAACTGTCCCACACTAAGCATGAACTCCGTGGTTTCAGCTGGACACTTCAAATATGTACTTCTGAAAATAAACGTTATCCCTTATTTCCTATGACCAGACAAGAACAGTCACGTCTTAAAGACAGTCTTGAAATTCTTCTAGGAAAACAAAAATAGTGATGATTATTAGTTCCCCTGTAAAGTATTATCTAGGGATGATACTTTAAATAAAATCGTAGATTCATACCAGAAATAACATTTATTGATACATCTTTACTTTGCTAAGTTATATTTTTGTACAAGTGAAATGACCCCACCCAATGACCATGCATGCAATCTCACTCAAAAAAAAAAGAACAAAATGAAAAATAAACCCATTCGCTTTTTAATATGGTTTTGTTATCCTGTCTTCTAAATCTCAGAGATATTTATGCTTAAACAAGAGTCAGTTACAGTTCATCATGTTGTTCCAGCTCTACATTTGTAGCAGTACAATGCCATTAGTCATTCCCAGAACCATAGCCATTAGAGATTGAAGTGACCTTTTAATGTCATCACGTCCTACCCCGATTCCTACTATCCATGGCAACAGACTAATGCCAAACACACTATTATGACTTCACTGCAAAACGTAGCAAAGGAGCAGCAGATTTCCAGTTGTAAGTTAAATTTCAGAAGCCAGAGGCCTAGCCTTTGCCACCCAGATGAAAATTATTTGCATTTCATTTGCAAGTTGTTCAGCAGTCAAGGTCATTCTAAACCACCTACCTCGCATTAGTCCCTAAATAAAAAATTATTTACCTTGAGCAGAGGAGGGAAAATAAAAATGGCCAAGTCACAGAGAAATCAGTGTTTGATCCAGTAGCCTTCCAAACCAAGGACAGCTTTTTTGTAAGGCTGGGTAGACGTGGTTTATCTGCCTTCCTTACCCCCACCGAAGAGTGATGGCCCCTGGCTTGTGGGGATGGGGGTGTAGACAGGGCTGTGTCCATTTGATATAACATGGACTCCAGCGTGAACTACTTCTCAGCTGCATTCCCCATCCCCCTGGAGGAACCACTCTGCTCCAGATCAGACCTAAGTAACACGTCTGCAATACCAGGAGCTGGAACCTGGGAACCAGCATTGTGGTGTAAACGCACATTCGGAGATGAGCAATTAGTTTCTGTCTGGCTAGGTGTATCTAGGTACATGTATACCTGAAACACAGCACTGAGTAAAGATATTTCAGCTTAATTTAGAGTAGATGTTATATAACAGTGTCAATGTAGCGCTCCATTTATGGTAATTAGCCCTTCCTCAGAGGCAGGAATAATTGGTCTGGGCTATTGCCATGCTAATACAGATCTACTGCTTGTCGGACCTGAACTAATGTGTGTACAGGGCTATATACTGAAACACGTTTGCTCCTTCCAAGCTCATTGCACTTCACTGAAACTCACTTGTGAGTTTGCTTGGCACATACATGTTACTGTAACATGATGAAAACAATAATCAACTCTCCTTTATTCATGGTTAACGGAATTGCTACAGCAAGTTTATTTCACTTGCAAGAAAAATTATATAGAATTTTGAACTCCAAACTGAGTCACAACAAGATCATGTATCAGGAATTGACATGTATGACTCAATTTCATAGCTGGACCTCTCTCTCTAATATGATTTAAAGGAAAATTCAGAAAGAATTAAAACTTTACAATTGTTGCAGGGGTTTAGAGTCCTAAAGCATCTCATCTCTGGTATAAACCCACAGGCTACTGCAGGCAGAGACCTGTGGTAATATAGCACTAGGTAAGAGCAAGGTGCTTAAAAATGTGCTTAGACAGAGACATGTGAAAGGGAAATTATTTTGTGACGAAAAAGATTCATTTCCCACTGACATTTCAATAATCAAACAGAACAAGAAAGATCAATTTTTAGGTTTTGATTTGTCTTTATCCAGAACAATTCATATTGAAATAAAAGAGATACATCGAATTAGATAATTTCCCTTCAAAAGGACTAAACAGAACCATGTAAAGACTTACTTCAGGAGTTGCCCCAGAGCTTTGTAAAATGCGGTGTTGAGAAACTGAGCATCTGTGGTTTTATATTTCAGGGATGATGCAAGATTTTTCAACCTTTAAATTACAGCTTGTGCAAGCAGTACTCTGTTACTTAACTCTAACAGATTTGCAGATGTGTCCATCGCCAAGGTAATGGGCATTGCATTTCTGTCATTCAAAAGGCTGAGATTCAAAATAAATCAAAGAATGAATTAATCCTATCCTCCCGTTCTCTAAAAGCTTCTAAACACTACTTGGAGGGATTCTAGCAGTGATAATAATAGATTTTTACACAGATACTCTTTAAAGAGTTTACAGAAAAAAGTAAGAATTATTCATCTTTATTTTAGAAACAGAAGACACTAGAGGGCTTTACTTGAACCAGTTACACCGGCAATCACTGCCAAAGCTTAGCAGAAACCTAGTCCAAGGTCTAGGCCTTGCTAAGTATATACACACCCCTCCCCCTCTGTCCACTCCTAAAAAAATCTAATACAGGAGGACAGACAGACAGAATAAGGAAAGAAGGGAAGAAAGGAAGGCAGAGAAAAAAGCGATATTGGTTAGGGAAAGTCAGAATTTATAATATTTTATGGCAAGATTAGTAGTTCTTTGACTGTTGAACATAAGACTTCTAAAAAGCTGCATATGTTTATGACTGATAATATCAGCAGGGATGCAAGCTAAAGTAACAGTTCTTTCTCAAGAAAAAGGCTGAGTTCAGTGAAAGGACAGAACGTTACGTGTGTACAGCCACTGGGAAACACCGACTGGCATTTTCCCTTTTGACCCGACATGACAGTGTTACATTCCAATGCAGAACATTGCCAAGTCTCAGTTCAGCATAAAAACAACATCAAGGAAAATCTTCTGCAGTGAACAAACAGAACTAAAAATTGTTTCAATATAAAAAGAGTCATGCTGGAGCCAACAGCATCTCTGAAAGTCTGTTTATTCTCTTGCCTCAAATCTGACAGGCTCATGATGAATTAGACAAACTACAATTAAAAGAAGTGTTTGGGGTGAACTAGAAACGCTTTGTTTTCTTTTTTCGTGCTAGGACTCAGCTGACTTACATACCTCATCACAAGATGCAGGGATGTGACTCTGCCCTGCTTACTGCGTGAGAAAAAAATTAAAAATAAAAGCCATGATGAAATTAGAAATCTTGGAAGCTTGATATTATGCAAACTCTTCCTTAATACAGTAAAAAGATTTTTTTTTTTACACTTCAGCTTCATGTTTTGGAGCTTCTGGCTGTCAGTTTGCAGGAACAAATTGCAAAGGAGAGTCAGGCTTGCATGGGGCTGAGATAAATTGCTGCCTTTGCTTTCTTAAGGACCTCTTTGCATTGGATTGGGAAGATTGGGCTGTTAACTTGCTCTTTCTGAAATAAAGGAAATAATACCTCTTACTTGTAAACACATAAGATTTTGTCATATTTTAAAAGATGTAAGTTGAAACGAATCTTCTGAAAACAAATCTCTCTGCAGTATTGTTTTCCCAGCTGAATAAAAATTTTCAGGCTCTGCTATGGCTCCTCCATAAAATTCTGACCCCTGAGAAATTTTTGCTCTCCCAGAAAGGACAGATAATAAAACCACTGCCTGTAAGAAACAAGCACCACTGTCCCTATGCAGCAAAAACGGGATTTATCTTTCTTTTCCATGGACAGGACCAGGATACTGAAGAAGTGTTTTCTGAGGGGTTCCATCCTTGCTTGTACTGCCAGTGGCTAGGGTGAGAGGGGAGAGATGAAGATTCCCCACTTGCAGGTGCCCCACCAGCTCCAGAGGAGACTGTGGATCCAGAAGGAGATCCAGGAACATCCTTTAAAAAAAAATCCCCCTGGTAATGTCTATATTGGCAAACTGACAGACAGACCCTGACACCACTATTTTGCCATCTCTACTGTTAAACACCTGAAGCAGGCCCTGGTATTGTCCTGGCCCTGACCATCTAGCAGGTTCCCAAACAAACCCTCAGTACAGATCCAGAGTTAGGATAGGTGAGGAACTATTTCCCAATAGGTAGCTTGAATGCGGCAAGCTTGTTTATAAGACTTCAGTAGTACGAGCCAGACGAGTCTGTGCCAGCTGGCCAGAGCATCGGCGTATGGATCCTGGCACTGCTGAATTTACGAGTAGAGGGGTAGAGTTGATGAGACAAAAGCTGCTATGTTTACTGCTAGGAATGGGATGAAATCAGTAGAAGTCCTACATGACGAACACGTGTGGAAGGGCCAGGAGACACAGAGAGGTGAAAACCTGGCGTATATCCTGCAGTTCGGTAAGGGCTGATGATGAGTAGGGATGAAAGCAGGTGGAGTGAATGGATGTGCTGTTCCAAGGAGACAGGGGAAACAAGCTCCCCCAGCACAATTTGGGTATTTAAACATCCAAGGATTTTTATCTTTTTTTATCCCACGGGGTTTGCTGATTGTTCATGATTTTCAAGATTCAAGATTTTTTTGTGTTACTTTGTCTTTTGTTCAACTATTTTCCATGGCTTTGGGAGATGCTTGCATTATAGCAAGACAAGGTGGGCTTGCCAAGTCATAGGCTTTTGTTATAAATTCAAAACACTGAGTAAACTCCCCCAAATTTGCCATTTTTTTAGACAAACTATTGTGATATATCAAGGGCTAATCAAGCAGAATGGAAAGGAGCAAATGCACATCTGCTATATCACTTAGATGAAAACAAGAAGGTAAACCGATGTAGTTTTAAAAAAGGTGCAAGGTAGTCCTAAAAATAAATGTGCATATATATGTATAAATAAAATAATTCATTATTACTACATATTTTCTCTACTTAGAAGATAATATGGAGACCAGTTTTATAAAACTCTTTAAAATCCTTTAAAATGGACTTACAGTCTGTAGACAAGTTGACCATAAAGTTCAGTAGCAAAAATAAACCCACTTTAATAATTTGAATTTGCTGGAAAGGTTCACCTGCTCTGAAGCTGCAGTAAGCAGTCAAATAAAATCCCAAGCCGTCAGGCTAGCAAATTCTAACAATTGCTCTTTCTCTGAGGAGGGAGTGGTAATTTTATATCATTACACCTTTGTGAGATTATGCAATTGCCCAGGTTAGAAACCTGTTTCCATTCCCTTCAAAATTACTTTGAAACAAATAAGGATTATTTCAATTGCACTTGTAAATTAAGAAAAAACATATTTAGACTCATTAGTTTTAACTTCCTTCCTTCTATCATTCTTAACACATCTAAGTCAAAAGAGGCTGTTAGACACTGCCCTTTCTTTAGGAATTCATTAAGATAGATGGAATGTTAGGTTTTGATTGTTTCTCTCATTTAATTAGAACATAAATTTAGTTTTGGTACACACCAAATCACTAGAGCATATTAACAGCTATTTCAGTTAGGTGTTAATTTAAGCCCCAAAACAGAAAACATTTTTCATGTCCCTGAGCCAAAACTGACATGGATATTTTCCTTTTAAATAGAGTAAGCTAAACCAAATCTGATTTTATCCTACATCTACTTTCACTGAAGTTTCTTCATTTCCTGTGTGAACCTGTTCTGCACTGGCATATACACTAATACATGACACACGAGATTCTAATGAAAGATAAAAGATCTTACAGCATTTCTTACTGCGGTATGAAATAATTGCTTCACCCATTACCTCCTCACAGCATCTTGATTAAAATGCCACACCCGTATAACAACTCATAACGACATTTTAGAGCACAAAAAATAGACATATTTAGGGAATGTAGGTGCCCCAGAGCAGTTTTTGTTCCCAGAAGGAGTCACAAGAAGTGGTCAGTCTGATAGAGACATCTTGAATGTGGGTTTAAGACAGTCAGAGGAGGGAAAAATCTATGTCCTGATTTGCTGGTGCCACTTCACACGGCACCTGCTCTCTCAGTGGCAGTGGCAGCACCGCTTTTAAACTTGGCTCTACAGGGACACTTTCCCACTGCACCCCAGAGCAGAGCTAATCCTGACAAGTCTGAATCAATTAATGATTTCATACCACAGGAAGCCAAGGCGTGGAATGACGGCAGACTACAAGGTGCCAAGTACCACAGATACACCAGAGACATGTATGGGAAGAGAAAGATGAACAGACAGACATGCTTCAGAACTAATCAATTTCCTTTCTACCTGAAAGAAGCTGGGGTGGAAGCAGTGTTCTGACAGAGTTTGTGCCTCTGTATCCAAAACTGCAGCACCAAATCTTCTGCTTGACTCTGGTGGGTTGATCCTGCCTGGACGCCAGGTGCCCACCAAGCCGCTCTATCACTCCCCTCCTCAGCTGGACAGGAAGAGAAAATACAATGAAAGGCTCGTGCGTTGAGATAAGGACAGGGACATCAAGTCATGTAGACTGGCCAGTCACCTTGTTGTCTGGCTTTAACATCCTTTATACGGGTTGACCTTCCATATGTATCCCAGGTGTCACACCAACTATAACTTGATACCTTTTGTCTGCCTCACCTTCCCAAAGGTCCCAGCCCAGTACTTGATCTTAGAATAAGACTAACCGCAATGAAATGATATTCCATAAAAATAGCAATTGAACCCTGTAATTTTTCTTCATGTACCCTCCAAGGGCAAAGATGATGACAGATGACACTCTGTGTCAAATTATATAAAATGGGGGCACTTAGCAGGACCTGGGACTTAGTTCCAGCTCCCTCCCAAGCCTGGTGGAGCCTCTTATCCACATCTCGTATCTCTGAGAACGTAACCTAACCACTGGGCTCTGAGTCATGCAGAGAAATGAACAACTGTCAGTGTTGCACAGAGGCACAGCTCCAAAAAGAGGGGCAAGGATTTATCTAGGTGGAGAAGGTGCGTTTGACCTCTGACTCCCTCAGACCTTTGCAGACAAGAGGTCTGAATCTCAGTTTCTAAGTGCTTGGACATGTGCTGAAATGATAAAAAAACCCGAGGCGAATGCCTCCATGTTATGATTTCAACCTTTAAAATGAGTGTGTCCACTCTGCAGGAAAAAACTGTCTTCAGGAGGTGAATCTTCATGGTGAATCACAAGTAGGTTGAGGTACTTACTCCTAAGAGAGCAGATACCCCACATGGGAGGACTTCAGGCATACTTGTATTGCCAGCAGTGTCTCTGCTGTCTGCTCCCTGCTCACACCACAGACTATTCTGGACCCCATAGCGAGGCATCGTACTGTTTAGACAGACTATGCACATGACATTAAATACGGCAGTGTGCCTGAAATTCAGGTATTTCGCTGTCTTCATGTATGGGTTCCTAAGACCTAGATTCACCCTATGTCTCTAGGCATTTAACTGATGTGCCTAGAGGTTTCTGGTAGTGTGTTGAGAGACTCAGCTCTTCTGAGTGTCTCCAATCCGAATTACTATCTGGAGATGCCCCTGGGAACCCATCAGAGTTCCCAGACTTAGGTGCATGCCCAAGCTCACAGGCCCCAGCTCTAAGACAAGCAAGACACTCAAGGCACTGTCTGCCTTGGTTTCCAGACACATGAGATGCAGGTGCAGAAGCCAGAAGGGAACCACCATGTGCTCCAGCAGGTCTCCCCTGTCTGGGCAATCAGGGATATGGGACTGCAGGGCATGCTAACTTATCTCCCACGTAGGTTGCTGACAGCACTTGATTCCTAATTTAGGCACTTGTACGAGGCCAAAAGGAAATGGCATGAATAGGTGCCTTAGTTTTTGTCAGATCTAGTCCTCCACTGGATTGTATCACTCGATTGTGTATCACTATAGAATTTTCTGTATTTCCCTGCCTGGTACATGAACAAACATTTCAAGCTGTTGGAAGGACTGTGGTTTTGTTCTTTTGCTTATTTAAAGTATAGTAATTTATGTATATACATAGACGTGAGACCCATTCTTCTGCTTACAAGCTACAGTGTGATTTTTTAAAGTGCCTTAATTTCTTTTTCATTGTTATATTCTTGATCTGAAAGACAAAAGATGAGCAAATTAAAAAAAATCACGGATTAGGTGACATTAAAAAGTGAGTGGTTGCAAGCAAGGTTGCAGAAATAGGCTGCTAACTTAACTCATTTTTCATTTTTCTTTAAATTCTTATAGCTGGGAAGAAGACTTTCTTCAAAAATAGTTTCTCAATGAGTTTTTTTCCCCTGATCAACGAATTATCATGATGTTCTTGATGTATTAGCAGTTTTGAAGTGACGATTCCAGAGTTATTACCTTACTAACAGAGAGCTAAATTTTGGTCAAAATTTTGGAAAAATTAGAGGTAATCAGCCAGCAAGGCTTCATCTTACAAAAATTCATTGAAAGGATGTGTTCAAAGATGTGAACTCTGACCAGGTGGATGACCTAAGCCTGCAAATTAAATGACATTCTTGAAGACCAATTAACTTTTAAAGTGCAGAATAACAAGGAAGCCTAAATAAATCATCAGATATCCCACAATGGAGCTCGTCAAAATTTCAGAATTTTAATCAGGTGAATTAACAAGCTTGCTGAAATATATGGTAATATGAATAAGACCACAGTGATATGAAAGACCTTGCACTGCCCTTTTTTCTTTTTTTAATTTCATGTCAGTGCTGTTGAGACTTGTGATTCCAGAGTCTACACTACACACTACGTATCAGTCTTCTCGGTCTTGCTTTAAATGCTTGCTCAATGCAGAACCGCTGTTGCCTTTAGGAAAGTAATGTAAAGCCTACAACATCTCAGCTGTCTAGGCAGAGACCTTTGCACAGCTGCAAAGGCACCAAGGAACTCTTGAGCCACATGCAGAGACATGTTTTTAGTCCATCCC
>Ga0065711_1047303_pt1 | contig 12414 bp, 10 predicted proteins | sample Hoacrofraction12_FD_59098 | JGI IMG/M metagenome (GOLD analysis project Ga0065711, IMG submission 59098) | Hoatzin crop microbial communities from Cojedes, Venezuela - Epithelial fraction 12 v2 (version 2) | ecosystem: Host-associated > Birds > Digestive system > Esophagus > Crop | place... | reverse complement strand
ACCAAAAAAAAAAAAAAAAGGAAATAGCTTGTCAATTTGAGTTTTCTTAATATAATTTAAAAAATGTAAGAACATTGTCTTGAAATATACTGCCAGATGATCTGAATTTGTTTCTACCACCATAGCTGCCTTCTGCTTGAAAAAAATACACGTTAAACCATTGCAATTATCTATTTTTTTTTAATTGGAAAACTGCACAGAATTAGTTGCAAGTATAAATTTTCACATCAAACTGCTTAAAATGTAATTCTCTAACTAAAAAATATATGTGTATAAAATTAGCAATGTTGAAAAGTCTAAACAGATCAGTTTTCATAGTAACCAAGTGTTCAGTAGTAAATATGCCCCACCTCTGCTAGGAAGCAGCAGATGAATTCTTGCAATTCTCTTTGTAATTCTGATCCAAGTCCTTCTAAAGCCAGTGGAAAGACTTCTATTAAGACAGCTTATCAGGACTTCATTTTACATGTGTTTTTCTCACTAAGATGAGTGTTTATATCATCTTGTTATTTCACGGCTTCCAATCTCAACTCTACAGTCTGTAGAGAGTTGGTTTTTTTCTTGAAACTGAGATAGTATATTAAAGAGAGTGCTATTGGACAGCAACAGACATTTATTACTGGTCCATGGCAAGATTCCAAATTGTATCAATTCTGAGAATATACTTTCAATCAATTTTGAGATAACAAATCATACTGACCACAAAAAATGTCCTTTGCTGACATTGATAACGGAGTTGCTTTCGACAGGCAATTCTTGCTCTTGCAGGTGTGCTCTCACAAGGCTGGGAAAGTCTTTATTTTTGGGGGTTTCCATGGTAATGTTGGCAGTCCTAAATGGAAACAAAGATATTTAAAAGGAGATGTTAAAAAGAAGCGTGATTCAAATGTGACTGAAGTTTGTATTTTTGTAAGAGTAGAAAGCAGAACTGTTGTTGTAAATGGTTTTAAAAATTTGATCTAAATCAAATCCAAAGACAAATTCAGGCACATTTTTACAAACTGTTGTGTGTTTGGCATCATAAAAAACCACTTTCAGGAAGGCCTTTTGAGAATTGGCAGGCATGAAGTGACCCCTTTCGTGTTTTGTTCTCTGAAATAGGCAGCCGTTTTCTACAACTTGAATTTCCATACAATCAAAATAATCTTTGCAAGGGTGAAAACGGTTGCTGCCAAAGGTACGTAGCACAAAAACCCGAGCAGTTTTCATTTACTTTAGAAATAGCCTTTAAAGATTGTGAATGCTTGAAACGAAACTTACACCACTGTCTTAACAAGAAGCCGTCTGCAACGCTGAAGAGAGGTTTTTAAATTTACTTTTTTCCCCCTGAAAATTGCGTGCGGTGAGGGAGCCTGCGCCTGCGTTGCAGCGGGACGGTTGCCGGCGCGAGGGCCTCCTCCTGCTCTGCCGCACAGCCATCGCCACGCGCTTCGGGAGAAGGGGTCTAGGAGGGCTCCGCAGCTACCCCCAGGTGTAAGGCCCTGCCCGGTTTTGCGCAGCCCCCTCAAGAGCAAGAGCCAAAAGGACGGAGACGGCGACACAAGTCCTGGCACAGCGTTAGCAAGCCAGGGAAGGCGGCGCAGATCCCTGGAGACCTCCAGAAACACCGAGGGGAAGCCACCTCCTTTCTGCTCTCACGACAGGCTGGGGAGAAGCCCCGAGGCAGGAAAATGTCATGGCTGCCTTTCCCTTTGCTTGCTTTCCCTTCAAATAGAAGACAAGCCATCGGATGGCCCGATGCTAAGGCCGTGTCAGGGACCTGCTGGCAGTACTATTTATACACCATGGTTGAAAAATAGCACTTGAAAGTGCCTCTGTTATAAGGTCCTGGTTGAAAAAAAAACCAATTCCGCATCTGTGAAAACTTCCAAAAATTGCTTTCCTCAGTGCAGAAGCCGGATATATATTTGTTGAATCAGGCTCTTAATTAGGTAGGATGCAAAGGGCTTTCTCCCCCCGCGACACTTCCTGCTCAGCGACAGTGTCCCCCCGCTTTCTGCCAACCCTGCTAAAATTTGAGGTGGGATTTTTTTATGGTTATTTATTTCTACAAAGATACTGTAGCAATCAGCGACTCATCTCCTTTTTTTTGCCCCCCTCCCCCTTTTAATTCTGATATTTTTTTTTCAGGCCAAATTTCTTCCCGCTTACTTGGGCTGGTCTTTCCGTTAAAACGAGTTCTTCAGATGACCCCCAATCGTTTGCCCTTCCTCTCCATTCTTGGTTATGCCAAAGCTGTTAGTTCACAACAGGAAACCAATAGCTTGTGCTATCAGGAGACATTTCCTTCACAGCACAAAACGTCTGAATAATAATTTCAAGCAAGGCTTCACCCATTTCCTGTGAAAGGAGGGAAGTTTGCCTATCCCAGTCCCTCAGAGCGCTTTGTTTCCATCCCTTCATGACGTAAGGCTTTCTGCATGGGGAAGATGGATCGTTTTCCCTTAACAGCACTAAATTCAGTATCCTGTGCACAGTTTTGGTGCTGCTCTTCAGCAGTGAAACATGTAACATTTACAAATAATAAAAAGTTTTGCTGTAGTTTATGCTTGTGGCGTCTCTTTTGAAAAATAAACTAAACTTTTGGTGTTTGGAGAATAACTACAATGAAAACATGAAGGCTAAAACCAGTCTAGTTTATTAAATGTTTTACTTCCAGACTATTAGGAGTACAGCTCTAACGACTGCGTATGCTCCCAGCAGATGGGAGAGCCCACCTGGTAGCAGCTCTTGCCGAGCACCAGAATGCCCCAGACCGAAAGGTCTGTCGTGGCACTGCATTTTACAGGAATACTGCAGGTAGAGGAACTCAGGCACTGACTCAGTGCATCAGTTAAGCACCTGCTTAACTTCATCCCTGTATAGCAAAACACTTCCTTAAGCAAATACTGAAGAGTGACTAACTTTTTCAAGTGATATGCGACATCAAAGCCTTAATATAATGGCAATGCTAAATTGTTAAAAAGGGAATTGGCAAGCAGTGCACATGTTAGGTCTTCAGTGCTGGAACATTTAGGGATATTTAGGATGCATAATTTTAGGCAAAAAATGTGTTAAGCTATCCTTTATCTGAACAAAGAAGGCACAGAAATCGCTACGTGTGAGCTACTTTTTTCCATTGAACCCTACTGTGGTGTTTCTTAACCTATTTTTGTTAAATGATGCAACCTGGAATCAGGATATGTGTTTTATTTGATTTTCTACAGTTTTTTTTTAACAAGCTTAATAAGGGCTTGTGAATATGATTTTTTTAAATCACCTGTTGCAGGCAGCAAGAAAGCTTAAAAGAAGAATTTGCCAAAGAATTTGAGGACCTTAAAAATAGCTCTAGTAACAATTGTTATTACAGTGCAGTCTTAATTACATCATTTGCTGTCAGACAAAAATCATAATAAATCTCTCTCCCCATTATTCTGAAGACAATAAAATTTTTATTACATATGTGTCCTCTGCATGTTTGTCATTTAAAATATTTGGGCCAACACAAAATACTACATTTCTCATTCGAATGCACTCATTCCAATCAAGAAGCCCAGCAGAGTCAACTTACCATTTTATCCCCTGTTTTCACAGGCATCGCGTGCATCGTCTGCCTCCTCAGCCGGGATGCCGCAGGTAGCTGGCACCTTCCTTCACACAGATCCTAGTCATGTTTGTGTTAGCCAAATAAACCATTTTAACAGCTCTCCATCAGGAGCTGTGTTTAAGAATAGCAGCTTTGTGTTGCAACGTCTCTTGCTTGAAAGGCAGGAATGTGGTTTCCTTGCTGAAGGTCAGCAGGGCCTTTGCATTTTGTGTTTTCCAGTCCATTTCCAGAATTACATTTGTCAGTATGGAGCCAAGCAGCAGAGAGTCTCTGCACTAGGCAGATTCACCCACCCTTGCCACCTTCAGTCTTCACTTTCTTTGTTGGTGGCTGTAAGGTGTGAGACTGTGTCAGTCTATTCATATTTGTTTCAGAGGAACTGTAAAAATGGATTTTGATTCACTTTCAGTTGGTGCTGAGGAGAGCGTTTCCCCTTGAGTGTCTTTCACAATCAGAAAACTGTTTCTGAAGGAAAAAAAAAAGTCAGTAAAATATCATTCAGTCCTTTTTCTAATCGTTCAACCTTAAACTGGGACATCTCTTTGAAAACCTTCTTTGAAGGTGATACCCCAAGGCTATTGTTGCATCTTGCTTTTATTTTTTTTCCCTTCCCAATTTTGAACCACTTTTCATCTGGGAATTTGGGTATGACTAAGTTACATGTAATTGTCTAACAAAACCCCAACTTTTTGTTGATTTAATGGTTTGTAAGGCCAAATCTGGAAACCCTTACTTCGTTCTGGCCATCTGTCTCCAAAGCAGAATACCAGGTGAGCTGGAGGATGTTCTGAGAATAGCAATGCAAACAACTGATGCCCAAAGACACCAGCTACTGTAAGAGTGGACATGCTGAAAATGTCTAGTTGTGCCTAATGGCAAGAAAAGCTAATGACAGTGTCATTCTATTTGCTGTATGAGAAATACAAATGCCAAGGTATAAACATGCATACTTATGAAAAAAAAACCCAGGCCAATCATCAGAGAAAGCTTCCTGTTAATCCCATGCTTTAATATCACAGAAAGATCTTTCATAGCAACTGTGGGAACACAACGCCCTTTTCAGTTTGTAAAACTACATTTGCAAAGCACTCTGAAAAGGTCTGTGGGTAATACCACAAACTGGCAAGAAGTGACACCTAAGTTCCCTTCTTGCTATTATTAACTTGTATAATACTGTATATACTTCAGTAAACTTCACTAAAAATCCCACGAGAATGGGAGTTTGTGCAGAGTATTCATATTTTGCTGTGGAATACATCGCAGAACTCTATCCATCTGTCAAAACATGCGAGTACATCATGCTGAAACCTCATTCTCTAGCTGGTGAGCTGAGACTCAGGAAAATTAGGAGACTTGATGAAGGCCATACAGGAACGAATAAGAAAGAAGAGGCTAATGTAGCACACTCTGTGAGCCATTACAGAGGCTGTAACTGCATGTACCAGCTTCTGTGACACATCACACAGTGCTAGCGTGCAGATGGCTCTAGTACTCCCTATATTATACATATGAAGATCGGCAGAGGAGGTCTTGCGTCCTCAGTGCAGCAGCAATGATGCTCTCTGATATGGCTGGAGGAGAACCGAGGAGAGGTGATGCAGAACAACCCTAACAGACCAGGCAATGCCAGTAGCTGTGAATGATCAAATGTCCCTACTAAACTCACAGAGGCGTGAAAGGAGCTAATAGCTGACATGTTTAACACTGGAATTTTCAGGCAAGTAAAATCGTAATTTTATCAGAATAGTGATACAAACATTGTATCATATATAACTCTTGGCCTATAGTCCTGTTAGGCAACAGAGCAGTCTTGGAAACTAGACACCTTTATAATCTATGCCCCTTAAATAGGTTAAATCCCTCTGACACCTTTCATGCCAACATTTCTTCTGCATAGTGCTCAGGCCCTCATTATGTTTGACATTTTATTTCCACTATTGAATTGTCTTTTCCTTGTTTTGCTCATTCACAGTGCATACTGGCCAACCGACAAAAATGTAATTTGAATGTTTTAAACTAGACTAATATATTTTGACTGTATCCTCGCTGACACAGAGGACTGTAATGCAGCCAGCTGTTCATTGTTACTACATTAAATAAAGTAGATCTCCCTTGTGATATTCTATATACTAACAGATGATGTAATGAAATTCTGGCCATGTGAAAATTCTATCGTTATACCACCCAGCATCCCCATGAGCAGTCAGAGGCCAAGCCGCTTGTCTGAAAAGCCCCGTTAACACATCATCCTTACATCTCAGAACTGTAACTGGTTTAGCCTGATGTGCTGCTCATTTTCTGTCCTGCATGCTCCAGTAGTACAAGAGCACTTTTCTCTGTGCTGGTGAAAAGGTGGACACGACAAAGACTGAAGGCTTTGTGCTGTTATTACGACATATATCTGTACACGTGGGGTGTGAAGAGCTGATTACAGGAAACGTGATCTACATGTGACAGCTGGGACTGTTCAGGTAGGCAAAGACAGAGAAAGAGGGCGAGAAAGCCATGCATAAAGAGAAGGAAGGTGTATCCTCCAGAATAACTTGGTGAAGCCAATTTAACAAGTTTCTGCCCTGTTCCTTCCTTCCTTCCCCCATCCCCACCTGTATAGCTGTTGGATCATGTCAGTGATTCAGTTCCTAACGCAAGCCCACACACAGTTGTACAATCACAGCTAAGGAAACAGAAATGCAGAGTGGGAGTAAGACCAAATGCAGACTGTTTGAAGTCTACTTCAACACTAAAACCAGCTTATCACAGAGCTGGACCTGAAAGTGTGAAAAGAAAATAAGCAGGGAGAGGAATGAAGGAAAAAAGGTGGATGAGCTTTACCTTAGACACTGACTACAAACAGAAATTTTACTCCTGACCTCTGCAACTTACCCACATGTACCAGGGTGGCAAGAGGTACAATGCAAACAGACTGGGGAAAACTGGGAGCAATGAACAGCCTGTGTATTCCCACTGCGCGTGAGGAAGCAGGAAAGGAGATAAGAGCAAGCACTGTTTTTACCAGGGGAATTTTCAGGCAAGATAAACCAAATCAAAAATAGCAAATTAAATTTAAACTTTCAGAATTTACAGATGGGCACTCAGTTCTTCAAAGGATAATTTATGTGTGGGATACCTTCCAGCTGGTCGCATGCTGCACAGGAGACCTGGTTGTTGAACGGAGTCACTTAAACAAGCCCATCAGCTATGGAAGTAGGACACTGCAATGCAATGCTAGCTGAATTCAGTGGAAGATGTACAAAAAATAGGCCTTCTGTAAATTTGTCCTTCTGTTAGATGTGAAACACTTATCTCTTGCCCTTTTTTGAGCCTGTACAACATGCTGTTGGTGGAGAGCAGATGCTGTCTGGAAAGTGACAAGGCGGAAAGGAGAAAATTCTGGGTTAGTTGGGTACGTGGGGAGAAAAGGCCTGGGAACAGCCATGCCTAGCAAATGCTGGGGCTTCCAGGGTAACCCTGCATGATGCTGGGCTTTCTGGGCTTTCAGAATAGGACCTCTAGAGCAAGAACATGAGCATCGCATCATACCTGACTAAGATGTTGGTCTCTTTTTACGAAACTTGAGTTGTTGGGAGATCCCCAGTTCTTCCACTGCATGATCAAAGTTCAGCACTGCTAGCAACGGTGAGGGCAGATTTCTCTGGTGAGAAGGATGCGAGTTTGTCTCCTGTTGAATTGAAAGGCAACAATTAGCTGAAATGTTTGCAGAAACCGAAGTTAGGAGAAATCCTAAGAACGCATGAGGAGAGCAGATCTTCGTGCTCCACAAGGCAGAACTGTTTGGGAGTTACCCCCATTTGCCTGAACCATGCAGCAGGGCCCTGCAGCCCAGAGCACAGCCACACAGATGTATCAGCACATGATAATTAGTCTTATGCAAAGCACCACTGGCACAGCTGTATTGCTTCTGGCTCTGGAGAAAGCTTGCTTGGAGGCAGAACAGGTATCTCTCCTATGCAATGCAGACATACCCCAAGAGCCACCGTAAACAGGTTAAAGCAGCCTGGATGCATCTCTGAGAGAACTGAGATGATGTTTATTTTCATTATGTACATAAGACAGGCAGAAACAATTAAGTCTGCAAACACCAGTCCCATGTAAGCTTTGCCCAATTAAGGCTTTCAGACGAGGCGTAAACTCTCATCTGAGCTTGAGCCTTGCTATGCTGCAGTTTTGCCTAGGTGCTTATCTGTTCTGTCCTAGAGGATTCACTGCAGAAATACCTGTGGGCTTTCACTAGTGAGGATGGAGAGGAGGAAAAACACCATTCAGCATTTCCCAAGTGTGTTCACATCACATGCCTTTTACATGTTTACCTTGCTTGACCATAGTCCGAGCCCAAACCCAGGCTAACCTTGAACCTTGCAAACTAAATGCAACCCTGCTAGTGCAGCTGGAACGGGTGGGAGAGCCAGATAACACAGGGAGAGCTCAATCTACAGTGTCTTACAAAATGAAAGAAACAACTACTCCCCAAAACCTGCACTGTTAGAGCTACCCTTCTTGCTACACTGACATTATTTTATTCTGGAAATGGCAGTGAAGTATGTTCTACCACCGCATATCATGAAGCTGAATGCAAAAACCTTGCAGTTTTAATGCCCAAATAGCATACGGGATGCTGACACCTTAAGGACGGAGACAGACTGCTGGCTCATGCAGCCTTGCTTCCAGCCGAGCAACAGCCCTGGGGAACTATGGAGCAGAAAAGCCACTGTATGGATCTGCTCCCACTCCGTAATCTGCCTGGAGAAAATAAATAGATATTCCCTTCCTGTACCCGGGATGGCGTCTGCTGTGAGTAGTTCTGAAGCTGTCCAACTCCTGCAGAGCCACGTCTACGCTTGAGCTCCCAGGAGAGCTGCTGACCCAAATGTAGCACCTGGGGGAATATTGTGCTAAAATTCCCACGAGCAGATATGACTGTGAAGCTGCGGGTGATCCAGGATCCGAGCCTTCATGAAACAGTTTTATTTCTGCAAGATAATTAGCAGTGTAAATGAATTGGCAAGAACCATTTTGCATGAAAGACCAATAAAGCAATTCTTAGTTCTTGACATGGCCTTTTAGATTGTTTAATCATAAAACACATGCTTTACATAATCTTTGTTTTATTTTTTAATTTACTTCATTTTTAAACAAACAGAACTCCCCTCCCCACTCCTCCTGGAAGATAGATAACAATTTATGAAATATTTTGGCAGAAGACACAGATTATTGTATTTATTGGCGACATTATAATGAAATAAAGTAAGAGGGAAAAAAACTAAAGCTATTAGAAAGAGGTCAAATTCCAGCCATTTCTCTAGAGTAAGGTTCAGTTTTGAAGTCATTTTTCCAAAGAGGTTTTAAATTTACAAAATCTAATGAGGTTAATTTGAAACTGAATGAGCTAATCATTGGTTTTATACCCTGGACGCTGCAAATGTATTACTTCCCTTAGTGTGATAATGTTATTTGTCATCTTTCTTCTGCTATCCTGTCAAAAGAAACCTTTTGACTTCAGACTTCCATGTTCATGAAAGCTTGTGCTGCTCCATTGTCTTAGCACTGGAAAAACCATCTCTGGAAAGATCACAACAGTCTGAGTTGTTACGGGTGGAAAATAGGATGCTGCCTGCTGAACATTACCTGTTCAGGATTGCTATGCTTAGTCTGGGAGACTTTCCAGAAGATTGAGCATGAATTCTACCTCATCTAAGTTTTTCGGGTTTTGTTGGTGTTTCGTTTTTGGTTTTGCCTTTTTTTTTCCTGTGGCCTTTCTGGCATTGTTTATAGAGCAACTCCCAGGAGGTGCTGAGTTTGAATATTTCCAAAATTTGCAGGTTTCGCCCTGTGGCTTTGAAGCACGTGTAAATTCAACAAGGCAGAAAAAGTGAAAATAACGTCTTGTCTTCCACCTCTAGGCCATGGAGCTGAATCATGCTACCTTGTGAGAGTTGTTCAGTAGCAAACCTGAGTGGTGCTCACAGTTTCAATACATTTCCTAACTTCAAGTTCTTAACATCCAAACTCCTCTCCTGTCTAGCCCTACATGGCCAAAGCCCTCTGGCAGACCTTAAAAAGAGAGTGAGAACCGAAAGGGGCAGCAGCCCTAACACAGATGTTTACTATTTAATTAATTAACTCTGGCTTGGTGTTAATCACTTGCACATTCAATTCAAAGCAGAAATATACAGGAGGAGGAAAATATAACAGAAAAGAATTGACCAAAAAAAAAAATCAGTTGGGAGGAAAAAACAGGAAAATTTCAATCCAAAACCTGTGTGCTCTGCCTGTAACTCAAAACCAGCAAGAACACTCTGCAATATTGCTGGTTTCCCTCTTTGCCCTGAAAACCAACACATACATAGGCATGAGCATGGGGCAAGTCCTGTGAAGACCCAGGTTAAACAGTCCTCCTACCCTCCACTCGTTGCACACAGCTCAGTGTACATCCCTTATCACAGGGCTTCACCACTGCACAATTTCCCCCTTTTCCCATTCCCATTCCTGCCCAACACACGGGGCCCTGTGACCAATCATGAATTAGCCAACATCCCCTTCCACCCACTTCTTTTCAGAGTCCTGGTGGGACACATGGGCCTACGTGAAGGAACTGCTTTACCGCTGGGTATTTTTGCTGTCTGAACCACAGTGTTTTCAGCTGCTGCTTAAACTGTGAGAAAATAGCTAATGTAATACAATGGCTATTTCCACCCTGGAGCCTGTGGTTTTCCAAAGTCACAAAGTGACTACATTTCAACCAAGTTTGCTGCTTTTTAATATGTATTTATACATCTATATTTGTATTTATACATTTATATGTGTATTACAGTATATTCATACTTCTTAAATGGGTAACGAATTAATCTACTGATTACAACTTATACACAGAAGATGTCGGTGTAGACTAGTTTGGGTGCAGGCTACAGAACTCCAAGAACTCTTCTGAGATGAAAAACCCTCAGAAAATATCTGTGTTACATGGTTAAACACATTTATGAAGCTCTGCCTAACCAACGACTTTCGTACATTGGGTTGAAACTACAGCTGCAAGCTGTACAAAGGAAATGACCACAGGATATAAAGGACTAGGGAATAGTCAATATTTACTAAACAAAGATCTTAGTCTGAGCATGTGTCTAGTCATACCATAAGTATTTGACAGAAACAGCTCCCCTGTTCGGAGAGTCATTGCTGTCATTTTGCAGTGCACATGCAATAAATCACCTTGCATTAATGTACTTGTAATAGCCGAATTTTTCCTCCCCTCTTAAATTACGAATTCAAGCTAGAAAGTCTCTAGCACACCAAAAGACATTGATAAATACTGGAACAAAACCTGAAACCCTCAAAGACCCATGATAATTTTGAAAGCTTCATTTCACACCATAGTTGTTCGAAGGAACTCTCTTCAGAGGAAGCATTTCCAAGCTCAGACCTGAATTCATGTTAAAGTCACACCAACTTGCTGAAAGGGATTTTACGACTTCATCTGACTTCTGGGGTAACTAGAGAGCTGTTCAGAACATTTTTAATATTCCCAGATGAGAGCTGTTCCTTTAACACAATATGTTATGTCTTCTCCTTGGGCACTGAAGAAAAGGGCTATTGTAAAATATCATTATGTATGAACTGTGTTATGGTGTTTGCCAGAAGATAGCGTGCAAGGGGCCCCATATCTAATCAGGCTGTACAGAACATAGGCACTGCAGTGACAGACTGCCACCTCTTAGGAGCCTTTAGTCTGGAGAGACAACGGAGGCAAAATGTTGGAAATTATTCAGTCCCATGTTGGGGATGGCCAAAAGTGATTAAATTACCTGCCCAGCTTCCAAGAGTGAAACCTGTGGCAGAGGAGGAAACTAAGCTCAGATCTCCTGAGGCCCATGGTTGCACCCCTGACGTGCTGTGACTCACAGCTAACTCATGGTTGATTAACAATAGTATAGGTTTCAGTTATCAGAGATCATCCACCTCCTCTTCCCTTTGTGTGAAGTTTCTGAGAATCATTTAAGTGGTCACATTGCACTGGCATTCTTGTTTGTAGAAATTAATTTTGAGGCCCAGACACCTAAGCATCTGCAGACATCTTGATTCACAAAAGGTGATATAAGACATAAGAGAAGATCTGTAATTCCATGCCACTCGGATGAGTCAGTCGCAAGCAAGCAGCAGTCCCAGTTCTGATAAGAGACATTTGAAAAGACCTTTGATTTGCTAGCTGTAAATTCAGGGGAACTGTGACTGCTTTACAGTTAGTCCTTGACACAAGAAGAGCTGTAGTCTTAAAATAAATTATTTGCTAACACCTTCAAAGGAGGCTCCACTGGAAGAGGGAGCCCCGGTGGTCTCACATTTATGATGGACTTGCTTCTGCTTGCAGGTTTTCTGCTCTCACTATATCAGGATCCTGTCATCGTTGCATTTCCAGAACTTCCCATCATTGATCTATTTTTTTTGTTAGATGTGTCCCTACTTCCTTTCTCAGTTGCTACTTATGCAGTAATTTGAACAAACTGATAAGAAAACATCAGTGTAAAAAGTTTCCTTGATTCCTAGCTGCTAACATAGGTGCCAGATTGAAGAGAACAACAGAGACAAAAAAATAGTGGTATTTTTGCACCTTTTGAACATCTTTAAATGCAACTTGTTCTTCTTTTACCTTCGTAGTTCAACTAATATTGAACTCTGAAAGAGGTTTCTTCTTGTTGAAGTAAAGCCTGGCTTCTGTCTAAGACAGCAATAGGTTTTATGTCCGTGCACTTGCCATTCAGTTCAGAACTGCTATAAACTTCTCTAAGCTGGCTGCAGGTCTTCCCCCCCCCCCCCCC
>Ga0065711_1047301_pt1 | contig 12414 bp, 10 predicted proteins | sample Hoacrofraction12_FD_59098 | JGI IMG/M metagenome (GOLD analysis project Ga0065711, IMG submission 59098) | Hoatzin crop microbial communities from Cojedes, Venezuela - Epithelial fraction 12 v2 (version 2) | ecosystem: Host-associated > Birds > Digestive system > Esophagus > Crop | place... | reverse complement strand
CCCCCCCCACTGATGTGCAATTGCTTAGAAGTTGAGTAAAGCAAAGTCTCTGTCCCAGACCAACTCTGACAGGATCCCATTTCCTGAGAGTCTTTCAAGAGACTCTGGAGGAAACAGTTTGCTTTCTGATCTCCCAGCTGCGATATTTTCAACACCTTGAATAAATTGCCATTTGCTTGCTTGTTTATTTTTAGAATCTGTTGACGCAGGCACATAAAATGAGCGAGAGCATAGGGTCTTATCGGTAGATGGGAACACAATTGGGTAAATAGCAATTTATTTTTGGCAACTTTAGTGGATCTGGCTGTCTAAGCTGCTTTTCAAGAAATTTTACTGTTTGTGTAGTGTTTGTTGCTCAATGGTTTTCATATGCTTTCACTTAAAGAAGAGAGGAAAAGCTGTGCACTCTGAAAGTGAGCACAAGTGGTACTGCTCTGTCCAAGACGACTAAAGGAACCTTTTTACCCCCGGTTCCCCACAGTTTGATGAAAAGTCCTTCACCTAGCCACAGTTTTGCTGCATGTGGAAATTGCCTCACCTCAGACAGGGTGAAGCATCCTCTATTTCTGCTTTCCTATTCTTGAGGAAATAATCTGTAATCTTCTATTATAGTAGGAAGGAAGGAAATTCTGGGTGAGCATGTACCTTCAATATGTGCAAACTTTGTGAGGAAGGCAGATCAGCAGGTAAGGTACAAGAAGGAAGATCTCAAATAGCACCACAGAATGAGGGAAAAGAATTGAATGTGGCACGTGTTATTTGAAGACATTTGACAATCACCATGCCATAAGTAGCAAAGTCTTCTTGTGCCTTTATTGATTCTCAGTCTCTTCTGCTTTACATGCTTAATTCTGCCTGTGAAATGGCTTTTTGAGATGTCTTTTGGGATAAGAGCAATTCACCTGCTGAAGAGTTTGCTTCGACATAGAACTACCTCAAAATTTGAGTTATAACAGGGACGCTGTGTGGACCCCCTTCTCTCTCCTCCTGTTGCCAGAACACTTGTTGCATGTTCTTACAACCCCCAGACTCTACACAGACCTGCCTTCTCCAAGAAATATGACCTGGAAATGCTGACAGCAGCTTGAGGTTCACCCTTTTGGGAATCCCTCTTCTTCTCGACATCCTGATATGTGTGTGAAGCCAGTCTCTGCTCACCAGATTACACCTTTAAACCACAAATCTTATGCCCCCACTGACAGGAGAACAATTCCTTTTGAAAACAAATGTGAAGAATGGAAGAATTGAAGTCTGGAGTCATGTTTAATAGGGTCAATAAATCCTTTCCTAACTAACTTCCTGTATTCATCTTTACACACTTCTAATGAAAGAGTTATAATCCCTGTTATAAACGTGCACTTCGTTTTCTGTGTTTTTAGATCTTGGTCTATTAGAAAGCAATAGTGAATATAAATGAACATACAATAATAGTAATTTTTTTTTCCTCTAGTAATATCTCTGGAAATGGTCAAAATAGGAGAGCTGTAGCAATTATTCACTGGAATTTATCACGACAGTTCTATGACACTGATAATTGGAGATCTCATATATTTTCTCACACCAGTAGCTTCACACAGCGAAAGCTAAGATGTGCTAAAAAATATATTTCCTCTCTTTTTAAGACATTCTTCTTCACATTGTTATTTTCCAAAGTGATCCTGTAGCTGAAGTTCCTTCCTTGTTCTCTTCTTCATTATTTGTGTTCAGTCTTTGATTTGGGTCTTTTCAGGTCTAGTCCCACATCTGATCTGTTTCTGCAGTCGCGGTATGTCACCCTTGAGGGACACCTGAATGCATTAAATGTGTCTGATCTCCTTGGGGCCAAGGCTTTATCCTGCATACCCTGTTACTGATACAGCATGTGAACTCTTTTATCTACTCAAGTCTTTCACTGCTGCATCTATGTGGCCAAGTTCTGAGTTTAAATGTAATTGAAATAAAAAAGTTACCTCTCTTTTTTTTTTTCAAATTCCCTGATCTCTAGAAAGGATTTTTCACTTTCACTCCTCCACTTATCCTGTGTCAAGTGCCTTGTCTTTCCTCCTTGGCCTTACTTCTTCTTTAAGTCTCCCTGTGCAGACCCATGAAGTGCCATGTGCCACATGCAGAATCATCAAGTATCATGTATTTAGCATAAAGTGTCATAATTCTCACATTACTTGCGTGCTAACTTTATGAATACAGATGGCTAAGTACAAAAAAGAGGAACCCTGCTAGTGCCTCCCAAAGAAAACTGCAAAGTGAATTCAATATGCATAAACATCAACACAAGAGACGCTCCTAACTTGTACACTCATTTTATGGGACATGAGAAAAATGTAACCACAGGATAGACATTTCTTTGTGAATCCTTTCCAATGAAGCTTCTAGTTTCACTAAATATTTAAGGTTTTGTTTCTTCCCCCCCTCCAATACTGATTATTCTTGAACAATGTAGCAGTATCAGTGTTCCTAAGTCTTTTAGTTAGACCACAGGAACGTTGTTCTCTGGCTCCAGCTGTACCAGCTGAAGAAGCTAACATCTTCAGTTGCCCCTTCCCAGAGTTTGTCACCTCCACTTTTTTGTCAGATGTGTTGTTTGAGTGTTATTTCTAATCCTTTTCTGTCAATGTCAGCCATGTTAGGAAAGGTCTGTTAGCTACATGCTTTAAATCAGTCTAGGATTTTTTTAACTGAAATTTGTGGAGGAACAGTCAAATGCTCCAATCAGTTAGCAAGGGATGGCTGGGACGTAGTCTCCTACTACCTGCATGATATCACAAAGCAAACAAGAGACAAAAGTATGAATGACATTTCAATATAACTAGTTTGTGACTTAGACTGAGCTCATAGAGGGGTTATCATAGAAGAATCGCTCAGTTATGACTGAATGTGTTCCGATACTGTGCTGAATATCACTGCTGAATCTCATTTCTTTTCCATTCACCACTGCAATCAACTACAATAAAAAATGGAGGGTTTGGACAATGATAGTCTGGACTGGAAACCAGGACAAGGTGGGGTGCAAGAGAGAAAACTAAGGTCTGCATCTCTTATTAAATCCAGGCTCCTACGCTGTGCTGTTCTTAGAGCATAAGCAACAAGAAAATTGGGCCAGATGAAGCTTCTGTAGGTGTGATAGCTGTTTTGTACATTGGCCCTCTGAGATCCCTCGTTGGAAAGCACTAGGTGTGTTTATCCGGTTTTAAATCTACGAGAAGAACTTTTCCCAAGCATTAGAACGTTGAAAAAATAAATATTTACAATGTATTCACTTCCTTTTCAAGCCCTTCAGAATGTGAACTACTTTTCATGCCTGTGATGCTACCTTAGACTTTGGACATTAAATTAAAGACTGTCTGTTGGATTCTGTCAGAGTCAGCTTGAAAGACTTATCAAGCTTATTTGCCTCCTGCTTAGAAACCTATCAAAAATGCCAAGAATTAAACTATGGGATTAGGAAGCCTGCCATTTCTAAGCTTCATGGCACTAGCAATTGACTTAATGCCTTGGTGAGGAACAGGCTGTGCATGGATTCACTCATGTAGATTCTCTAATCGTTTGTTGGGGAAAGGATTGCCTCAAATCCTCCTGAAAACTGCATAAAGTATCACAGTGGACCTGAGCTTTAGATTCAATCTATGCCAAGCTCAGGAACACTTTAACACCAGTCACTGATTATTGGATGCTTCTCATGCCTATGATGTTGTATAAAGATGAATTTACTAGTCCTCGTTATCACATTTGTGGCACGTTTGACTGCAATTTTTATGAACCGATTTCCAGAGGCAGCAGAGCAGAGAGGTGCAGGGTAAGGAAATGGTAGGCTTAGCTGTCAGAGACCTGCCATTGATGCCATCCGGAGTGCTGGGTTAGGGATTTAACTGACTTTCTTGCTAAGCCTTGCTAGCACAAGATACTCCTTATAAGTTTTTCGTGGTAGCACTACAGAGTTCCTTTGGTCAATGAGAAGGACACTGGCTAGGTGTAGTTTGACATGTTCACATCTACTATCTCTTCTGTCTTCCGCTTTCTTCTACTCAACTCATGCTCCCCACGGTTATCTCAGTCCAGCCTTACTGTTACCTTAGATCTAACAAGGGCTTGTTATGAAAGGACATTTTGTTTACAGTTCCTCAGAGAAACCTTTGTGCAGAGCTGACAAAGGCACCATGTGTTTGATGGGACTTAGGCAATCTGCTGAAAAAGTAGGAGGTAGTTGATGGTGAAGTTATTCTGCTGTGTCAAACACCCCTGTTAAGACTACATCTAAAGCTATAGGGTGCATACAAGAAGATAGCCTGACCCTCTGCCTAGGATTAGGTTACATAAAGAGACTGATGACGCTGAGCAACAGAACCACACCATGAGTATGGATCTGGCTGATATAATTGGCAGGCATTTCAGATAGAGGCTTCAACCCACCACTCGTAGCAAGGATGGTGTAATTCTCTCTATGATACTATCTTACAAGGAAATAATTTTTGGTTGCTTTGGTTTGGCCTCCTGAGTTTGATTCTATAGTGGAACCTCAGCAGATGAAAGCTAGTGTAGTCCCACTGCAAAGCTGGTTTACACCACCAGTGGTACAGCTCTTTTGGCATGAACTCAGGGAGATATTTCTGCCTGAGGACATTGGTGTTCCCTACCCTCAATGTTATTGTGAGCTGGAAATCACTGATTACAAAATTCCTTGAAGGTGTGGGGTGGAATAGACAATATCTGATTATATACTATTTATTACACCTTACATCCATTCTGTCTTAACATGACACTTTTTACTTTTTCCAGGGAAAGGAAAAGCTGAAGAATGGGCTCAAGAGTAGGATTGGGGGAAACGGGGGAAAAAATCATCTCAAAGCGAAGAAGTGGACTTTAATAAATTATTTCAGTAAAAACCACAGTAGGAAAGTTTGCATTGTGATATATGTGCCCACTGTAGCTAGACCTCCCTGTATATAACTCTAGATACACCAATCCATTTCTATTAATTTAATCTCTTTCTTGCAGAAAATTGAACAACAGCAACAACAACAAAAAGTCAGAATGAAACAGACTACAAAGGAGGCCAGAACAAATGTCTCCTAAACTGAGTGCCACTGAGAATTTTTCTTTCTTCTTGGCTACGCTGTGTGATATTTGTCTCCACGTTTTCTGCTCTGATTAAGAACACTTTCATCTTCTATGATGCTAGTAGTGCGTGGGCCTGTACAAAAGCATGCAGACAAATGAAGACTAAAGCTTCATCTCTGTTCAGCAGTGTTGGCAATTTACCATCGATCTTGTTTCTGTATAACATGTTTTTTTCTGTATAACATAAAGAGAGGAACAAGAAGAGATGTATATTCTCAGCAACTCAGGACATATGCTTTCAAATCTCAAGTTAAAAGAAAGGCAAAAAGGAGAAAAATATGGATCCAAAAAAGGTGACAAGTAGAATTTAAATTCAAAATTTGGGCATTAAATACTCTCACTAAGCTACAGCATCATTGCAGAATTTTCTGTCATCATCTGACAACGTCAAAAGCTATATAAGTGCCCTAAATTTTAATGTATAGGCACACACTAAAACATTGCAGTATTGATGCTACTGTGTGCCTCATCCATCTGCTCATACTTGTGACAAGTGGGATCTGAAGAACAAGTGTTTTGCACTTTCTTCTCATGGGGGGCTTGCTCTGTTCTCGGGAGTCACTAAATAAACTATGAAAAAGAACCAGGCTTGTCTGGAAAGCTCTCTTAAAAGTCTGCTTTTAGAGTGCTTACTCATGAAGTAGAAAACCAGTTTCCACCCTCTCTCCAGCCTCCCAAGGGAGTACCTTCCAAATGTTATAATTTAATTGCTCGCATCTTAGACACAGCTGATTAGGATTGTTTAGGCTAAAATTCCCAAGCTGCGTAGAGTTTCTTGTATACATCCCTTTCAGAAGACTGATATTTATGATTGCTAAAGGCACAGTTATACATCTAGGAAGTAAGAGCACTATCTGACCAACAAGGCAGAGAAAATCACTGGAAAGCACTTACATGGCTGTTTTGGTTTGGCCTGGATAAATGCCAGGTGCACACCAAAACCACTCTATCGCTCCCCCTCCTCAACTGGACAGGGGAGAGGAAATATGCCGAAAGGCTCGAGGGTTGAGATATGGACATGGAGAGATAACTCACCAATTACTGTCACTAACAAAACAGACTGAACTTGGGGAGAAAAGGGAGTTTAATTCATCAACAATCAAATCAAAGTAGAATAGTAAGAAATAAATCCAGATCTTAAAACACCTTCCCCCCGCCCTTCCCTTCTTCCCAGGCTCAGCTTTACTCCCGATTCTCTCCCTTCTCGCCCCGAGTGGCACAGGGGTACGGGGAATGAGGGTTACGGTCAGTTCATCACATGTTGTCTCCGCCGCTCCTTCTTCCTCGGGGGGAGGACTCCTCACACTCTTCCCCTGCTCCAGCATGAAGGTTCCTCTCACGGGAGACAGCTCTCCACAGACTCCTCCAATGTGAGTCCTTCCTACAGGCTGCAGCTCTTCACAAATTGCCCTAATGTGGGTCACTCCCATGGGGTGCAACTCTTCATGACATGCCCCAGTGTGGGTCCCTTCCACAGGATGCAGTCCTTCAGGAACAGGCTGCTCCAATGTGGGTCCCCCACAGAGTCACAAGCCCTGCCAGCAAACCTGCTCTGGTGTGGGCTCCTCTCTTCACGGGTCTGCAGGTCCTGACAGGAGCCTGCTCCAGCGTGGGGCTCCCCACGGGGTCACAGCTTTCTTCAGCCATCCCCCTGCTCTGGTGTGGGGTCCCTTCCATGGGCTACAGGTGGATATCTGCTCCACCATGGACCTCCATGTACTGCAGGGGGTCAACCTGCCTCACCACTGGTCTTCATCACAAGTTGCAAGGGAAGGCTCTCTGCTCCGACATTTTGGGCACCTCCTCCCCCCCCTCCTTCTTCACTGACCTTGGTGTCTGCAGAGTTGTTTTTCTCACATTGTCTCACTCCTCTCTCTAACTGCTGTCTCACCCCAGAGGTTTTTTTTCTTCCATTTTTAAATATGTTCTCACAGAGGCGCTACCACCATTGCTGATTGACTTGGGCTTGGGCAGTGGCAGGTCCGTCTCAGAGCCAGCTACCACTGACTTTATCAAACATGGGGGAAGTTTCTCGCAGGTTCTCACAGAAGCCACCCCTATAGCCCTCCCTGCTACCAAAACCTTGCCACACAAACCCATAACAATGGCACAACAGACGAGCCATGTCACAGTGCTAATGAGATCTTGGGAGCAAAAGTGAGAGTCCTGTGAGTAGAAGCTGATGTTCTTTCCCAACCCACAGCTGTTGGTGGCAATGAGGACACCAGCTCTGGAAGTGACCCACAGACAGCATTTGCAGTCTGGATATAACGCTGACTAGTAACCAACTTAAAGTACTCAATCTTTTCAGTTTCTAAAAGAAAAATAGGTAAAAAACCCTCCAAATAACTAGAAAGTGCTTTGATTGCAATGTATGAAATGCTTTTACAAAGAGAAAATACTGACTAGCAAAGAGCTCTGTAAACTAGCAGGGAAACATATTGCAAGTTTGAGCATCAGGCAGTGACAACCTGACAAACACTAATAACTGGCATGTTTTTAACAGTGGAGTCTATTAGTCACTGCAACAAATAAGCAAGGGAAGCTGCATGTTCCTTGTCTTTTGGTATTGTCAAATCAAGTTGGAACATTTTTTTTGTGGAAAACATGCTTTTGTCATGCAGAAACGGGAACCAGCTCAAGTTACAGAAAAACAGAGCTAAAAAAATATGCAGAGAAGGACAATTCACACTGCTGATGGAAAAAAGAAGCTGCCTTATGGAGAGATAATATAAACTTGGGGACTCCTCAGTTTGTAGAGGAGAAGGCTGAGGGAGATATGCTCAAGGTTATTGAAACAAGAATGGTGGTGCATGAGATCAATTTAATACACTGACTAGGGAAAATTCCCTGAAATTATAGGTCATTGAGTTAAAACAGAAAAAAAAGATAAAAGTACATATATATATTTTTAAACAGGGTAGCAATAAACTTTAGGAGTTTTGCTTCCACAGGAATTGTGAAGACAGAATGTATAAAAATGTCATGGGCAAAATTATGTAAGGGAAAATCTGGGAATGCAGTGAATAAGCAGGGTTTATATTCTTTACCGTCTCTAATACAAAAACTGACAAAAAGTTGTGAGACTACAAGAGGAAAGGACTGCAGACAGTGGCCAGATTTGTGTGTCCTCCTTAAATAACTTCTTCTCCTGGTGCTGATTATTGCTCTAGCCAAGCCCAATCTAGCAGGATATGTCTTATGTTCACATATTCTTGTGTTCTTTACTACAGCACAAGGCAATAAGTGGGAACCTGACCTATTTCTACATGTGGTCAGATGATGTCAGACCTCTTGAAGTGTTGGCTGTTGACCAGTTCAGCAGGGTAAGACGGAAGCAGCCTATCTGCCTCCTCAGGTTGTGCCTTTGGGTTTTGTTATAGAAGTGATGTCAGTACTGCGGCAAACTGTGTCCATTCAGACCAGAAGTGGGAGTCCAAGTGTCCTACTTGCTGGCTTGATTTGGGAGAGACTGTTCTGCTCAAGGTCCCTACTTCATGATGTAGCTTTTCTAAAGACAGCGGTGCATCTTGTGTCAGAAGTAGGCTTCTGTCTTATCTTCAGAAGTGCTGTGGGTTGACTGAGCCAAAGGGAGGGACTCATTTAGGAGGAGACTATATCGTGATGAGGATTTCCAGGGAATAGTAGGAGGCAGAAGGAGGAGGGAGAGGCAGCCCAAAGCTCTATGAGGGACTGTACTTTTGCTTTAGATGCCAAAACATCTTACAAATACTTCATGCTGAGAAGCAACTTTTTGCCCTCATGTAGGTCAGGGCAGCCTCTTGGCTTCTTACTTTGATAGCATATAAAAGCTATATCCTCACGTGAGTGATTAAGGATTCCTTCTGATTTTAGTGTCTATTGAACTGAGGAATGGAGAGCTTTGTAATACATTGGTGTCAGACAAGGTAGGGAAGAGTTAAAGCATTCCAATTTTTTCCTTAAAAAGAAAAAGAAAATAAAAAGCAAGATCATTCTAGAAACACACTTGTAACATCAAATTAGTTAGGGAAGGAGAGGCCACTATTCTAGATGTCTACATCCCTGCCAAAGGGCTATTACTCCTGCAGGTCTTTTTCTCTGTTTCATCTGCAGAATTTCAAGCACTGTTTCCTAACAACTTTCACATAAACACCCAAAACCATCTGAGTTTAGCATCAAAGTCCATCATATCCAAGATTCAGTGATGTTGTAACAGCACGCGAATACATGTGGTTGGGATTGTTTTCTTTTGTCTACCACAGAGCCATCATGTCACATTTTGCTCCACGTTAAATCACTGAGATGAAAAAAAAGTTCTTGTGGATTAGCACAGCACGTAGCCCTAGGAAACATTGGTTCAATTCCCATCTTGGTCACATATGCAGCAAATCCGTCGCAAGACTCTTGATGTATCTGGAATCAAATTCACTGGCAGAAGGGCATTGAAACAGGGGAGCAGGACAGCTACAACTTGGTCACCTTCACAGAAACCTGGTGGGATGACTCTCATGACTGGAGTGCAGCAATGGACGGCTATAACCTCTTCAGAAGGGATAGGTGAGGAAAGAGGTGATGGGGTGGCTCTGTACGTTAGGGACTGCTTTGATTGCATAGAGCTCAAAAATTGTGATCACAAGGTCGAGTGCTTATTAGTAAAGATGAGGGGGAAAGCCAACAAGGCAGACATCCTGCTGTGAGTCTGACCATAGTATAGACCACCCAACCAGGATGACGAGGCAGATGAAGTTTTCTACTAGTGCCTGGCAGAAGTCTCACAATCGTTAGCCCTTGTTCTCTTGCGGGACTTTAACTTACCGGACATCTGCTGGAAATACAACACAGCAGAGAGGAAGCAATTTAGGAGGTTCCTGGAGTGTGTGGAAGATAACTTCCTGACACAGCTGTCAGGTGAGCCTACCAGGCGAGGTGCCTCACTAGACCTGCTGTTTACTGACAGAGCAGGACTGGTGGGAGATGAGGTGGTCGGAGGCTGTCTTGGGCTTAGCGACCATGAAATGATAGAGTTCTTGGTTCATGGCAAAGTAAAGCCCCAAGTGCTGGAAGACAGGGATGGAGAGCAGAATAAACCTCCCATAATCCAGGAGGAAGCAGTTAATGACCTGCTGTGCCACCAGGACACTTACAAGTCTATGGGGCCAGATGGGATCCACTCAAGAGTGCTCAGGGAACTGGTGGAGGAGCTGGCTAAGACACTGTCCATTATTTTTCAGCAGTCCTGGCTAACAGTGCAAGACCCAGGTGACTGAAGGATCACCAAGGTAACACCCATCTACAAGAAGGGCCGGAAGGAGGATCCTGGGAACTACAGACCTGTCAGTCTGACCTCGGTGCTGGGGAAGATCATGGAGCAGTTCATCCAGATCACGCTCACTGAGCATGTGAAAGACAACGAGGGGATCAGGCCTAGCCAGCATGGGTTCATGAAAGGCAGGTTCTGCTTGCCCAGCCTGATCTCCTTCTATGACCAGGTGACCCGCCTAGTGGATGAAGGAATGGCTGTGGATGTTGTCTGTCTGGAGTTTTGTAAGGCCTTTGATACTGTTCCCCACAGCATCCTCCTGGAGAAACTAGCTGCCCATGGTTTGGATGGGTATACTCTTCACTGGATAAAGAACTGGCTGAAGGGCTGAGCCCAGACAGTGATGGTGAATGGAGTTAAATCTAGCTGGTGGCTAGTCATGAGTGGTGTTCCCAAAGGCTCAGTTTTGAGTCTGGTCTTGTTTAACGTCTTTATCAATGGTCTGGATAAGGGGATTGAGTACTCCCTCAGTAGGTTTGCAGATGACACCAATTTGGGTGGGAGTATCGATCTGCTTGAGGGTAGGAAGGCTCTGCAGAAGAATCTAGACAAGCTGGAAGCATGGGTCGAGGCCAACTGTATGAGTTTCAAGAAGGCCAAGTGCTGGGTCCTGCAACTGGGTCAAAACAACCCCATGCAGTGCTACAGGCTTGGGGAGGAGTGGCTGGAAAGCTGCCTGGTGGAAAAGGACTTTGGGGTGCTGGTCGACAGCTGGCTGAACATGAGCCAGTAGTGTGCCCGGGTGGAGAAGGCGGCCAACAGAATCCTGGCTTGTATCAGGAATGTTGTGGCCAGCAGGAACAGGGAGGTAATCGTTCCTCTGTATTCAGCACTGGAGGCCACACCTCGAGTGCTGTGTTCAGGTTTGGGCCCCTCACTATAACAAAAACACTGAGTTGCTGGAGCGTGTCCAGAGAGGAGCAATGAGACTAGTGAGGGGTCTAGAGAACAAGTCTTATGAGGAGCAGCTGAGGGAACTGGGGCTGTTCAGTCTGGAGAAGAGAAGGCTGAAGGGAGACTGTATTGCTCTTTATAACTACTTGAAAGGAGATTGTAGTGAGGCAGGTGTTGGTCTCTTCTCCCAGGTAACCAGCGATAGGACGAGAGGCAATGGCCTCAAGTTGCATCAGGGGAGGTTTAGACTGGATATTGGGAAAAATGTCTTTCCTGAAAGAGTGGTCAGACATTGGAACAGGCTGCCCAGGGAGGTGGCTGAGTCCCCATCCCTGGAGGTGTTCAAAAAACGTGTAGACGTGGCACTTTGGGACATGGTTTAGTTTAGGCATGGTGGTTTTGGATGCATGGTTGAACTTGATGATCTTAGAGGTCTTTTCCAGCTTTAATGATTCTGTTATTCAGTGATTCTATGGTTCTATGAAACCTGCAGGTGTCATTTCTCTAATTGTAGGATGAAATGGTTATGATATACTAGTCCTTGGGGCAGTCTTTGGATTATTAACCCTAACACCCAAAATACCCAGATATTTCTGTAAGAATGTGGCCAGTAGGTCGACGGAGATTCTTCTTCCCCTCTACACAGCCCTAGTGAGGCCTCATCTGGAGTACTGTGTCCAGTTCTGGGCTCCCCAGTTCAAGAAAGATGAGGAGCTGCTGGAGAGTCCAGCGGAGGGCTATGAGGACGGTGAGGGGACTGGAGCATCTCTGCTATGAGAAAAGGCTGAGGGAGCTGGGCTTGTTCAGCCTGAAGAAGAGAAGGCTGAGAGGGGACCTAATAAATGCTTATAAATATCTTAAGGGTGGGTGTCAGGAGGATGGGGCCAAACTGTTTTCATTGGTTCCCAGTGACAGGACAAGGGGCAATGGGCACAAACTGAAGCAGAGGAAGTTCCAGCTGAACATGAGGAAGAACCACTTCACTCTGAGGGTGACGCAGCACTGGAACAGGCTGCCCAGGGAGGTTGTGGAGTCTCCTTCTCTGGAGATATTCAAGACCTGCCTGGACAAGGTCCTGTGCAGCCTGCTGTAGGTGACCCTGCTTC
>Ga0065711_1047300_pt1 | contig 12415 bp, 9 predicted proteins | sample Hoacrofraction12_FD_59098 | JGI IMG/M metagenome (GOLD analysis project Ga0065711, IMG submission 59098) | Hoatzin crop microbial communities from Cojedes, Venezuela - Epithelial fraction 12 v2 (version 2) | ecosystem: Host-associated > Birds > Digestive system > Esophagus > Crop | place... | reverse complement strand
CTCCTTCTCTGGAGATATTCAAGCCCTGCCTGGACACGGTGCTGTGCAGCCTGCTCTGGGTGACCCTGCTTGGGCAGGGGGTTGGGCTGGGTGACCCACAGAGGGCCCTGCCAACCCCGAACATTCTGTGATTCTGAGTCAAAGCGCTTCATTCACCCTCCTCTTCTTCCTCCCTCTTTGCACCAGCGTATCACAGCGCAGGACTGAGCCCGCAGTCCTCAGATTTTGTTCCTTAGAAAGAGTAAGTAGAAAGTAGGTTCATGCTTTGGCCGGAGACTGACCCTGTCCTCCTCAAGCCAACATGCCTGAAGAGTTTCGTTGTGTTGGATGAAATCACGTCTGAAAGGAATATCTTTAGTTATAGCTGGTTCCAGGGTGACATGGAGGGAGTGTATTGCGGGTATATTCCATTTTATGATTTTTTCATGGACATAATGTTAGTGTGGCTCTTCTCCAAACTGAGACTTCAAGGACTTGCTCATACTTTTGCCATCTCCAGCATTTGGCACTACCTCCTAAAGGTGCCCTGACATAGCTTGATATCTTGATAACGCAAAAATAAACCCGTAATGACTGTTGAAAAGGGCAGGTTGTTGGCTGATTCAGCACGTGTTTCATCACATCGCTGTGACAAAAAGATTCTACCTCTAATGCAGCTCTTTCAAATCAAGAAAACTTTCAGCACTTCTTTGTCACTGCCAAGTGGCCAAGCGGACAAGACTAAACGAGACCTTGGTATGTGGAAGGCGTGGGAGGAGTGTGTGTTGCAAACCCTGTGAAGTGTGGCAGGAGTGGGGAGGCTGTGCAAACACCTATTTTATATTACATATCATATATATCGTACCACGTATCTGAGCTGTTAGGGTCCCCCCGGGGCGTAGCAGTGGTTGCTGCGGCAGCAGGGCGAGACAGAGAGCTGCCAGCTGAACTGGTGCTTGCTGGAAACACCCGCTTCAAGAGCTGTCTTTTCATGCACTGTCAGAAATTTGAATGAAAATCCATGTGGCAACAGATTTTATATGGTTAAAGTATGAGTTTGAAAAGCTGTGGGCGCTTCAGAATTTAATCTCGAATTGTGTGAGGTTTAACGGGTTTATGTGTATGACTTGTACCTGGTGGTGAAAGTCGTAGCAGCTGCCTTTGGAGGCCAATATTGCAGTGTTGCGTTACAGTTAAGTAGTACCGTGTTCCTGTATTTGCTTTTCTGTTTTTTCTCTTTTATTCTGAGGTATGGGAGTGTTCCTGTGCGTAAGAGTGAGCAAGATACCTTTGTGTCTAGACTATCTCTGGGGTATTTTTCAGTAAACCATTTGATAGCAAAATGATAGCAAAAAAAAAAAAAGGTGTAGATAATCTTTTTCTGATGTTGGAATCCCAGTGGGGAAGTTAATGACTGAATAGCCGATTTTCTGAAATTTTTCAGGAACACGTTTGTTGTTCCTTTGCCTCTGAATTCAAACGATTTGAAGTCTGGAATTTTTCGGTATTACCAAAAGTTTTATATTGTGTGGAGCGTAACGCCCCCGGGATGGAGTTCATTTCTGGGCTGCTCGGGGTGGTCAGTCATCAGCAAACGTTGAAATAAGGAAGGAGGGGCTCACCAAAGTTTAGGACTTTTTGGAAGCACCGAATAAAATTAGTTTTACGATCAGAGTTAAATCTTTGACCGACATTCCGCATTACAAAAAGCCACCGCACATCTGAAGGGACGTCTTGATGAACAGTCTTGGCTCTGCTGGCGTCTCAGAGGCGAAGCAGCAAGAAGGATAAATGAGCCCTGTCTCTTGCTTTACCTTTTCTCTTAATATCACAGGTGATAAGTTTTAAGTAGTGGCAGTTAAAATAGGAGAGGAGGAGAAAGGGAAGGGTTTGTCACGGCAGCAGCAACGTAGCAGCAGGGACCACAGTCCCCTCGCTTTCGTCAGTGATGGGTTTCCAAAGTCTGCATTGAAGTCAAAATGATTTGCGATGAGGACTACTGGAAAAACAGAACAATAAAGAGAATTTAAATAGCTGAAGAGAACTTCTCTATTTTAGAAGAAGCAAGGCAACAAATTGAAGATGTAGCCTGTCACAATGAAGAGCATTTGTCTTCAAGGTTGTTGAGGTAATCCCGTTCCTTCTCGGCGGGTGTGTAACCTCCCGTCACTCTGCTTCTCCGCGTCTTTGTACTTCTCGCTCTTGTCACTTTGAAGTTTTCCCTGGTTTGAATACCAGCTCCAGCGTTTCCTCCTTTCAGTGCTTACTCAGGCTGGTTTGGACAAAGGTCATAGATTGACAGCGGCCTTTATCTGAAAGCAAAGTATGAATTTTAGTCAATAGGGAATGAGGGTTGCTCTCCGCTTCCAGTTTGGTTTTTTCACCCCGGTTAATTGTGGGCAGAAATTGATGTGCCTGTCTGGGCAAAGCGGTACGAGAGGCCGCCTTTCAGTTCTTTAATTGAATCCCTGTATGCAAGGAACCTTTCGGGCTGCTGTGAATGCCAAGCCTGATGGTGTCACACATGAAGGGCTGAGCGTCCCCGGGCCAGCCGCGCTCCGGGGCTGCGTGTGACAGCCCCTGTCCTGCCCAGCGTCCGCGCCCGGGGCAGCCGCCGCTGGGCTTACAGCCGAAATACGGTGTGACCTGTTAGAGCTCGCATTGCTGGAACAGCCAGGGCTGCTTTGGCTGCGGGAGAGGTGACCTGGAGCACCATTAGCAATTGATATAGGGGGGAAATGTAAATACTGTGCATTTCTGTGAAGGTGACTGGTTCCATGGACCAAGTCTCGTACCACCTGGAAAAGTTGAAACTTGGGAGTCTGAAGCCAGAAATGCTGAACCAGCACGGCTTATCGTTCCTCTGTTTTCTTCCTGTTCACATCTGTCATCAGTTCAGAGGGTAAATTGAAAACACAGACTTTGCTCCTTCCTGATGGTACTTGATACGGTTTGACATGCTGGGCAGGTCCGGGCTTGTGTTTCATTCCAGGGGCATTGTGAATTTTACCATGTTTGCTGCAAAACAGGACTCAAAGCTGTCAAATGACTTTTCTGGAAACTGAATGTTGTCACTTTGAGCCCCCTGACCAGGAAAAAAGATCCTTTTCCATGTCCCTTGGGAGCTTTTTGTGGGGAATTTGCCTGTATGGCTGTGGTTCTTCACCATCTCACACGCTCTCCTGCAGCACAGAGAGGGGCTAGAAATAAGCAAAGAGCAAGATTTATTCTTTCTTTTCCACCTAATTCCTCCCTTGCTTGCTTATTCTCTGCAGTAAATGTAAGATTTCACCTATTTCCAGTGCGTCGGAGAGGTTAGTCCTCTACACAGATCCAGCACGCCAGTTTTGGTTCAGGCTCCAGATGTTTCGGGCTCCTCCTGTAACCCTGAGTAACGTACCTATTCTGTACATTGGTTCCTTAACTTTAAAATGGGAATTAGAAACTTTTTATTGCGCCTTTTTATACATCATGTGAGTGGCAGAGAATATATTAGGACACAGTGCTCAGCAAAACCAGCTTCCAATTAATTGCCAGTAATTCAAAGAACAAAACCCGCGTGGTACCCCGAACTGCCCAGCTTCCCACGGCACTATCAGATGGTGATGCGCGAGGTTGTCGTAACCCCGTGTAATCGTGACAGCCGTGTTAGCGTTACTGTCAGCGTGGAGGATCCGGAGAGCTTCCCCGCCCGCGGTCCTGGCTGGAGGCCACCGTGGGTGTTGGCTGCACTTTCGCCAAGCTAAATGCTGCCAAGCTCTTAATTCTCCTTTCACTCCTCTGCAAATCAAGCTTCCTGAAAAAAACACCTTCGCCTGAGCCCTCTGTGGCAGCTGCAGGAGCAAAGGGCCGTCCGGAACGTGTTCGGAGACGGCGGGGCAGTGGGAGCCGTGCCCGCGTCCTGCCGCAGCCCTGTCGGCGTTGCAGCCGGCGCTGCTGGCTTCCAAGGGGCTGAGGGTGCTGCCCCGGCAAGAAACTCACGGTGCGTTTATGAGATAAATGAGCAGGATATATTTCAGGAGGACCTTGGATGCGGTTTTGTGAGGCTGAGCATCCAGGTGGGCCGAGAATTAGGATTTTTTGAAGTGGTCGGTGGTAGGCAGTGCTGCAGTACAAGCCATGGTGGGTCCTCACAGCAATGGCTGCGCAGCGGCGGTGGCTCACCGATGCCGCTGTGCGTGCAGCCTGCGGGGTGTTCTGGCCTGTTTCTGATTTATTTTGAATATTCATACAGTTATCAGACCGATGTTAAAGGAAACAAGACAAAGTAAGCTTGGGCCGCGGTTCAGGCTGCTGTCACCAAGACGCTGTCAGGGCAGGGAAGCCTTTACGTGGCGAGAAGGAAAATAAAAAATCAAACCCATGAAGATCGGACTTTTTCATTGACTTTAATTGGCAGGGTCCACGTGCTCGAGTCGATGTGCACGGCAGCCCTGGGAGCCTGTTTGCTGAGCTAGGCAGCGGCACAGTGCTTATTCGTGGGCTTCCTATTAATATATGCGGTAACTCATCATGGGCTAATTAAGCAGCTCAATTTGTAAAAGAGGCAGAAGGGAATTGGATACAGGGCATTTGTTTGAAGAGCACAATGCGGTGTTTGGTTTGGGGCAGCCAACCGTTGTGAGTCCCGCTGTCCCCTTGACACCGGCCGCAAATCTGGCGCGCGTGCCTGGCAGCAGCGTGGGTGTTGTCACCGCGTTTCGGGTAACAGACAACTTTTATCTAATCTGGAATACCTATGAGAGCAAGAGGGAGCGCTTATATTCAAGGTGACGTGGTACCTTCTGGCCTGGAAGCCGCCAGCTTTGAGCGGCATTCCCAGTGCCAGTCACGCTGACGGCCTCTGTAAACGCGTGGGCAGCTCCGCTCGTCTCTCAAGCAGCTTTAGGAATCCTGCAACTTTTTCAAAGCGAGCTGAGCTCAGGTTGCCTGGCGTCAGATGGATCTCGAAGCGACCGAGATGCCAAGATTCAAACATGTTCTTTTGTGTAAAAACTGTCACAGAGGTGGAATTGGTCATAAGTAGGCTAAGTCTTACTCAAAGTCCTCATCTGAAAGATAGAAGAAGCCCTTGGAGGAGGTGGAATTGCCACCAGTTTACAAGAGTTGGGCTGGTTTATCAAAAAAACCCTCCTGGTTGTTGTAGTCTGTTCATCTGATGGTGTTTGGGGGTGGAGTGACAGGGGAGAGCCCCGCGTGGGGCCAGCCTCAAGGGAGGGAAAGATGGGGTGGGGAGAAAAGCAGCAGCGCTGCAGCCGGTGATTGTGGGAGAGGCTCTGGGTAACTGCTAAAGCTAATTACGGCGGATTCTTCTGGCTCGAAAGGATACTAGCAAATATTTTGAAGCTGTCCTAATACCTGGAGCGCTGTTGAGAAGCCAGAGCCCTAATGGTGTATTTAATGACCCAAATTCTTCTGGTTGCTTGTGTCAAAGCAGCAGTCCTGGTCGATGTACCTGCTGTATAGTCTCCCCCATGCGTTACCTGGGTGTGCTGCTGGAAATCACATCTTGTTTCCGTGCCTTTAACAGACACTTAGGATGAAGTGTTTCCACAAAATGGATAAAAAGGTTAGCAAGTAAGAAAGTGAAATTCTCCTTACCAGGGAAGACTGCTGGAATGACTGGCAGTCGTACGTGTGTACCTGCACTGCGTGTGGAAAATATTTTGACAGTTCAAACTGAAAGCAGGCTTTGGAGTTTGGACTTTTTTTTTTCAGTACACTGATTTTTTTTATTTTTTTTTTTAAGAACCGCGGTGTGGAACACAGCTTTGATGCTTTAATGGAATCTAGAGAGCTCAATAATATGTTTCAGGTTTGGATAAAAGAGAGGAAAATTGCTTCTAGCACTTTCATGCTCAAGAAAAACAAAGCCAAAATCATCCCTCTCTGATGCCTTCTCTGTATTATTTTATCAGTGTGGTATCAAAGTGTAGCTTTGGTAGAGCTCACCGAGACTTCTCAGCTCAGAGAGGAGATCCAAGAAGACTGGAACATACTCTGAGTTACTTTATAATGACCTTTCTTTAAAAAAAAGGAACAAAATTTAAAGAGAGGTCTAAGTGGATGGGTTGATTTTCATGGATCATCTGCCCATGGTTCATTGCAACACGCAGGAAGTCAAGCAAAAGGTGGCAGGAGGCCAGTGGGGATGAACAAGGACCTCCTGACAAAACTCAAGTGTAAAAAAGAAATGTGCCATGGGTGACAGCAGAGTCAGGTCACCCAGGAGGAACTGAGATGCTGTCCAAGTGTGTGGGGATGGGACTGGGAAAACCAAAGCCTGCCTGGAATTGAATCTGGTGAAAGATGTGGAGGGCAACAACAAAAGCTTCTATGGGTCTATCTGCAGTGGAGGAAGACTAGGGACAATGTGAGTCTACTGCTAAATGAGAGAGGAACTGGAAAAGGTTGAGGTTGAGGTCCTCAATGCCACCTTCATCTTGGTCAGATTGGCCCTGGAGAACCCCAGGCTCTGAGACCAGAAGGAAAGTCTGGAGCAAGGAAGACTTGCCCTCAGTGGAGGAGGATCATGTCAGGGAACACACAAACAAACTGGGTGTACACAAGTTCGTGGGGCCTGAGGGAAGCACCCGTAAGTGCTGAGGGAGCTGTCTTGGTATCATTGTGAGGCCACTTCAGTATCTTTCAATAAGGGGAACTGGAAAAGGCGCCTGAGGACTGGAAGAGAGCACAGGGACTGCCGTGTCCTGTTATGAGAGAGACAAGGATGTGCTGGGCCGGGCCCAGCGAAGGATCACTGAGATGATTAAGGGTCTGGAGCCTCTCTCTTCTGAGGAAAGGCTGAGAGATCTGGGACTGTTCACCCTGGAGAAGAGAAGGCTCTGGTGAGCTCTCATTAGTGTGTATCAGCACCTGGTGGGGAGAGTAAAGCAGGCAGAGACAAGCTTTCCTTAGTGGTGCCTGATAGGAGAAGAGGCGATGGGCATGAATTGCAACACAGCAAATTCTATTTAAACAGAAGACTGAGCTTTCTTCCCAGCAACATTGGTCAAGTGCTGGAACAGGTTGCGCAGAGAGGTTGTGGAGTCCCCATCCTTGGAGATACTGAGGGCTTCACACCTGCCCTGGGCTGAGTGTGGGGCAGTTGGACTAGGTGATCTCCAGACATCCCTGGCAGCCTCAACGGCTCTGATTCTGTGAAGAACAGAAACAGAACGATCCAGCTGGATTGTGTATTGTCACGAGAGGGACAGTTTTTTCCCAGTGCCGGACTTTCTGAGGGCAAATGCGTGGAACTGCATGGGGCGGTTGGTACAGTCCTCACCTTGGCCGTGCCTCATCCACGGTACCTCCCGCCTCTGCAGCAGCTTTCAGGTTCTCTGCGGGCACCTCAGGACAGACGGACAGCGCTGCCCGGCCCAGCTGGACGGAGTTGCCGCAGTGAAGACTTCCAAACCGCGTGGCAGCATGCTGCCGAAGGAGCGCTTCCGCAGCGCTGAGATTTAATCTGCCAATCCCCCCGTTTGCTTTAGCTGCTGCTAATTCTGTCCTCTATGATTTTCAGCAAGCAGCCCCATTAACTCAAGCTGTGTACAGCGCCTGCATAAAACTGAACGACAGAAGTTAATCTTTTCCCTTTCATCTCCGTTCCTGTGTTGCTTCTGAGCAGTAGCTTTGTAGGTTTTCACCCTTTTTAGCGTGCCAAGAATTTCCCCCATCTCTTTGTCTTCTTTTTTTCCTTTATGTCCTTATCCTCCTCCTCGAGACAGCCTCGTCCACGGGGACCACTGTGCTGCAGACACAGAGCAGCTAGTCTGAGGAGGTTTAAGAAAATAGTTATCTGAAGATTAAGCGGAGATGGCAAGCAGCCGGCTCTAGTTTTATCTGCTTTTGCTCCTTGTTAATTGCCATTGGAGAGAAAAAGGAGTTTTATGTTTCCAGTGGTGGGGAGCCGATCGCTTGTTTAATCTTACAATCTCACTCGTTCCAGTCTCATGACTCACATTGGAAAGGGAAAAAATTGTCTAAAAGATTGTAGGAGATAGCGGCCAAACAGCTTCTTGCTTCGGGCCAACCTTCTCCCCCTCCCTCCTGGGAGAAGGTGAAGCCAAAGACGCAAGCTGTCACGCCAGCCCCAAGCGCTGCAGTCCGCGAGCCGTGGGTCCAGCACCCCAGGAGGGTTTCTTGCTGGCTCTGTTCGTCTGCGGAGCAGCACCTTGCAGGGTGGGGACACGCTGGTCTCGCCTCGCCAGGGAGCAGCCGGCAGCCTCCTGGCAGGGGCATGGCTTTGCCCCGCGCGGGCGCTTGCAATGGTGTGTGTTCATTTTTGGAAGACGAGTTGTGACCTGGAGCCCTTCTGGCCGGCCCCGGGTGTGAGCGGAGCTGTGGGTCGGCGGTCGGTGCTCTGGGCGGGCTGTGCACGTGCAGGCTGGTCCTGCGGCGAGGCGTGGGAAGCGTTTGCTCTCCCGTTCCCTCGGCTGCGGAGGTATCCTGCTGAAAGGGTGTGCGGGCACTTGCTGCACGCAGGTCTTTTCTCCTCCTTTTCTGCTGCTGGTAGAAAATCCTGCTGGAAGGAGCTAAGGAATGTCTTCCCCCTTATGTAGCCATTTGCACTTAATTATTTTCACAATGAAGAAATAACGATTTGCAGATGGCAGCAGCAGAACCTTCCAAGAATGTGACTTTCATTTTGGATGTGCCTTTTTACCACGGTTGGAAGCCAGTAGATGTAAGAGTCGGAGTGAAATCACATGAGGCCAAGCAGAGACTGCCAGATGGGATCTGCCCAGCTCCAGATTGTCGATTCCTCCTTCACCGCGGCGGGCCCTTGTCACGAGAAGGTCTCCGTACGTGCCCTGCCTGCCCCGGCGTTCGCCCTGCTCCGCTGCAGACCTCAGCAAGGGCATTCAGCGGGGCAGTGCCACCGGAACCCTCCCGGGGATGCGCATTGAGGGTTAACAGTTCGTCCCGTAAGACATGGCATTCTTTATTCTGTTTTTTTAATCCACTGATTATCCTGATTCCCACCAGTTCTTGCAGTCCTCGAGTGAGTCACCACTTCAGTTCGCAGAGACATTTTCTCCCAGTGTTAGCCTGCGTGTTTCCTGCTGGTTTATAGATTTTATTTTTTTTTGTTGCGTAGAGGAGCTCAGAAACCTGTAATTGCTTGGCCAGCGGCGGCTGTGACAGTGTGAATCTCATCGCGAGCATGTTTGTGCAGTGTTTGGGTCTGTTCCCGTGGTCCCTGTAGGTAGAACGGCACGTGCACAACGCAGCCCTCGCGCTGCGTGCGCCGAGCCGCCTCTGCAGCTCCGTGTCTCCTGTACGGGGCCGGGAGAAGCCTCTTCCGTGGCACAGCAGCACTGCCGGTGGGGTTTGTTGCACTGGAGCAGAGTTGGGTAGAAACTCCTCATTAGGATGACTCGTGCCGGAGGGGAGCTGGGTACTGCGTGGGCGCGGTGCGTCCTCCGACGGGGCCATCGCTCTCCGTCGCAGCGGGGAGGCCGCGGTGAGCGCCGGGACGAGGAGCCCTGCTCACGAGCAGCTGATAGCAAGCCAAAATGGGCCTCGCTTGAAGCTTAGCCCAGCAGCTCCCTGCGTTCAGAAGCAATCCTGGCCGAGGAGGTGGGCCGGGGGGGTCCCGGGCGCGGTGGCGGCGGCTGCTCCCGCCTGCGCTGCATCCCCAGGGCGCGTAGGCTTGCGCCCGATGGCTGCATGCCCTCCGCCATGGCCTGGCTGCATCCGCCCTGCGAAGGGGAAGACCTTTTCTTTCTTTTTCTTTTTAAGCTAACGTCTTTATTCTGCTTAATAAGGACCTGATAACAGCTTGAGCTTCTTTCTGGTGACTAAATATTTTAGTCCTTACTCAATTTTGTATTGATTTTGGTGGGCATTGCCTCAGATCTAAAATGTGCTGCTCCAACCAGACGTGCGTAAAAGTGGACTGGTCTCCAGAAAGCCAAGAGTGTGGGGATGCCAACCCTGACCAAAGCTCTTCCTAATTAATCCCACATGTGGATGAGCTGTATAATATTCTTCTATAGTATCTTGAAATGTCCTTCTGTGTCTGGCCCCACGTCTGGGCTATCTCTGCGGGTCAGAGGGAGACGAGCGCCTGTGAGGGGTGGTTCATCCCACCCTGATACTGGCGGGTGAAGCTCTTCGTGGAGGTGCCTCTTTGTGCATGAGTTCAGGAAAAATACAGGCGATGAGCTTGGGTGAGAGATCTTGCTGTTAAAAGCTAGGGAGGGGAAGAGATGCTCCCTGCTAAAATCTTTTTTTCCTTCTTTACTTCAATGCAAGACCAAATGTAGGATGAAAGACTGGAGCTGAATAAGAATAGCGTAGGCTGGCCTTGACTTTCAGGAAGGATCTGCCCACAGTGGGACACCACGTGCAAGTGGGCTGGTTGGCTCGATGGCTGCTGCGGACTGGGCACAGCCGTGCCTGCAGGGTGAAGGCTCCCGGTTTCGGTTGCTGACACAAACCCAGCACTCGGTTAAAGCCGTCGTGCAGTCACGGCTCTTGCCGCAGCCGTGATAGAGCGGGATGTGCCTTTGCTTCCCAGCTGCAGCACTTGACAGCTCGTGTGTGGAGATCATCTGTCCGTGAGTCCGCTGCTGACTGGGGCAGGCGACAGTGTCGGCTTCAGCCATCCCCTCCCAGCTGCTGCCGCATCTCCACTAGGTCTTAATCTTCCAGCTTGGGAAGATGAACAGTGTTATTCTTGTTGATGCCAAAAAAAAAAAAGCTATGGACTGGTTACGAAAGTATTTGACTTGTCAGAAGCTTTTCAGTACTTTCTTTCCAGAGCGGGAAGGCAAAAGCAAAAAAAGAATAGTTTTCAGCTTTCTTTTCCTTTTTTGGTGTGTGAAAACTTTGGGATTTGGTTTTCATTTAGAAAATGCAAAAAGGGAAACACTACCAGTGTGAAAATGAGATACAACAATAGGTTTTGGTCAAAGCAAAGCACTTGCAAGAAAAACAGTAACTACAATGCCATTGTCCTGAGTAATTGGTGATGGCTTTTGGAAGGAGTTAAATACGGCTTCATCGCTGATCCGCAGCTAGCGCGGGCGGTGACCCCTGACAAGGCGTAAATTAATTGCTGCCTTTAAACCATGCATTTGCCTAACAGCTGCTGTTAGTTCATTTTAAGAGATTTTACAGATCTGGGACTAAAACCAAGTCCCTCTGCCATCGTCACAAGATGCCGTTGGCAGCGTCAAGGCTTTGGCTGCGCTTTATGCAGCACATGCATGACCTAGTAAAGTACGTTCTTACGGCAGATGAAACGCAACCCTGTCTCTCTCCTGTGTCTGGAGCTGAAGAGAAATGAAAAGCAGCTGGTGTTGGACTGACTTGCCACCAACACTGCTGACTGAGGGGTTCGTTGCTGGCGTGGTTGTATGGGTTTGGTGAGGAGTGTCCATAGTTAAACGTTGTGTGCGTGTTCTCCCAGTGCTCCCAGTAAATTGGTACAGTGGCAGGTCAAACCTGAGAAGCTCCACGAGAGCAGGGTCTGTGTTTCTGTTCTGCTCTGGTGCCCTTACCCGGGACTGCTGAGAATGAAAAGGAATTTCCAAATTGCAGCATTTTTCATGGAAATGGAGTTCCTGGTACGTGGCGAGCTCGCCCCAACTGGGCTGTGGCTCCTCGATGGGATTTCTGCTGGGGACCTCTGTGCCTGCCCCAGTCCTGCTGAAGCCAGGCTGGGCTTGGACTCCTGACAGGCACAAAGCCCAGGGCAGGGCTGGGGTTTAGGCAGTGGATGGTCCCAGACGCTGTCAGCAAGGTTTGCTTACAGCAGGAGGGTGCTGGAGGACTAGAGAGCGTGGTGGTCTCTGGGAAAGCTGAGTCATCTCTCTCTGGTGAAGGCATCCATCTCAAAAGTAATTATACCGAGATGAAAACCGTCAGTGACAAGCTCTGTACCAGCAGTTTGAGTTCAGATTCTCATTTCACGCCGCAGAAGGATGAGTAATTCTAAATAGCTCTAAAGACATTTAAAAGCACCCAAACCATGACAGACAGAATATAGCAAATGAGAACAAGGTCAGTTATCATCTGCGTTGTGAGCGAGTACAAAGCCCCGTTGTCACTGGTGCGCTGGTACACGCGTTACCCCTGCGCGTCTGCACCCTTGACCTGCCTCTGGTGCGGGGCAGGAGTGGTGGCACCGAGCCTGATCCCTGCTTTCCCCAGCAGTGCTGAGGGCTTGGGCAGCCTGGTCGACTCCGAGCTGGGTCGGGTGCCTGTGAGCCAGCAGTGTGCCCTGGCTGCCAAGAAAGCTAACGGGATCCTGGGGTGTGTTAGGAGGAGTGCAGCCAGCAGGTCAAGGGAGGTTCTCCTCCACCTCTACACTGCCCTAGTGAGGCCCCATCTGCAGTGCTGTGTCCAGTTCTGGGCTCCCCAGTTCAAGAAAGATGAGGAGCTACTGGAGAGAGTCCAGTGGAGGGCTACGAGGATGAGG
>Ga0065711_1008665_pt1 | contig 12415 bp, 8 predicted proteins | sample Hoacrofraction12_FD_59098 | JGI IMG/M metagenome (GOLD analysis project Ga0065711, IMG submission 59098) | Hoatzin crop microbial communities from Cojedes, Venezuela - Epithelial fraction 12 v2 (version 2) | ecosystem: Host-associated > Birds > Digestive system > Esophagus > Crop | place... | reverse complement strand
CTCTGGAGATATTCAAGACCCGCCTGGACAAGGTCCTGTGCAGCCTGCTGTAGGTGACCCTGCTTCGGCAGTAGGGTTGGACTAGATGACCCACAGAGGTCCCTTCCAACCCCTACTATTCTGTGATTCTATGATTCTGTGAACAGCTCGCAGAGGAGCAGAGGGCTTGGCAACAGTGATGTCTTAAACCATTTCAATTAGGTCTGCCCCACCCAATCCATCACAGCACTGAGCTCCCTACTTGACAGAATATCACTGTTCTGGAGAGGGAAATAAAGGCAAGCCACACAAACCAAGCAATTAGAGCTAAAGTTTTCAAATCTGTTTGAATCTCAAAGCAACATCTATCAAGGATTATTAGTGTCACAGTGAAGAATTAAGAACCTTACTACTAGGATTTCTCAGCCGCTGCTGTCCTACTTCCTTCTGTCCATTGCCCTGTCCTAATACTTTAGTTTTGCAATTATAAAGCCTTGCCTCATTAACCACATCCCACCTATCAAATCATTTTACCTTCCTAGTACAGTATTTCGTCTTCCTAATTCTATTGTCCTGTGTTATATTCCTTACCATCTTTTATCAGATTTGATGGTTTTTATCCTAGTTCCCTGCATTTCATTTCTATTACATCACAATGTTTATGCACTGCACATGTATTTGCATTGTCTCTGTAGACTATCTTGCAAAAACAGAATATATAAATGAGAAAAAATTCAAAGACAAGTTGAGTTTACACAAAGTTACTCTACAGATTCAGTCATTTTTGCTGAGCTAACTGAACAGTTGTTACTAGTTTACAGCATCAAGAAGATTCCCATACAAAACACAAAGGAAGGCTTGTTCCTTGCCATGGAAAATTATCTTTTAAATTATTAATCAACAATGTAGTTAGGATATACTAAGTATATATTATAATTACACATAGTAAAAAAATTGCAGTTAAATCAGGTGGTTTCTCATGAGCCTCATACCCAGTTGTGCCACTCATATTTAATTCTTCAATTTTTCTTTTATAATGTTTTTGATGATTAGCAAGAGAATGATTCTTTCTGGAAATGTCTAAAATGTTTCCATACCGCAACAAAATTACCTATTTTTAAATTATTATCTAAACTAACATACTGATGCTGTGGTACAGACCGCTTGATAATAAAGACGTAGGCTTCAGGCTACTGGAAGAAGTCTTACACTCACAGACCCTTGTTCTCGTGGGGGACTTGAACCACCCCAATATCTGCTGGAGGGACAGTACAGCAGGAAACAAGCAACCCAGGAGGTTTCTGGAGTGCAGTGGTGATAGCTTCCAGACACAGAAGAGAGGCTTTGCTGGACACTGTGCACTAGCAGATGCTGGGGACCAACCGGTTGGAAAGCAGCTTTGCAGAGAAAGACCTTGGGGTCCTGGTGGAAAACAAGCTGGACATGAGCTAGTAAAGTGCCCTTACAACAAGGAAGGTCAATGTCCTCCCAGGCTGCATGAGAAAGAGCATCACCACCTGGTTGAGGAACATGATCCTTCCCCTCTGCTCAGCACTGATGAGATGCACCTGGAGTGCTGGGTCCAATTCTGGGCTCCCCAGTACAAGAGAGATGTGGAAGTACTGGAGTGAGTCCAGTGAAGAGCAACAAAGGTGACTAAATGACTGGACCATCTGTCATATAAGGAGAGGCTGAGAGAGCTGGAACTGTTTAGCCAGGAGAAGAGAAGGCTTACAGAGAGCTTATGAGCGAGGTGTAGAAGCACCTGATGGGGAAGTGTAAAGAAAACAGAGCAGACTGTTCTCAGTGGTGCCCAGTAAAAGGACATGAGTCAATGGGCACACACTGAAGTACAAGAAAGTCTATTTAAAAATAAGAAAAATGTTCTTAATTGTAAGAGTAATTGAACATTGAAACAGATTACCCAGAGAGGTTGTAGTGTCACCATCCTGGGAGATATTCAAAACCTGACACAGCCCTGACCTGCTCTAGTTGACTCTGCCCTGAGCAGCAATTTTGGACTAAGCAGTTTCCAGAGTTGCCTTCCAGCCTCAGCCTTTCTCTGTTTCTGTGAACTATCTTTATTTGAATGCTTAGCGAGTAGACTCCAATCACCCAGCCTTAGGCATCTAGTTTGCACTTCCTTCAGAGCTGTAAATATAAAGGTCAAAGTTCCTTCTCTAATCAATGGAAAGAGGCTAATGTCTCCAGTGGCAAATTTTATCTGTCTAAGCATGAGGGTCACCTAAGTTAAAGCACAAGGTTGTTAGATGAATTTCATAGACTGGAATTTATCCGTTGATTTTTCTGCTGTCCGAAGGCTACAACTCCAAATACCAAACCAGCAAATTTGACCAAAGTTCAAGTGTTGTGTCTATCAGAGAGTTATTATTCAAATAACTGGAGCTAGCACAAAGGTCTCATCCATGGCCGAGTTTATTGTACCTTACTGACATTTTGCTGATGCACTGTAATGTCTTACCTTAAGTAAACTGTGAGTGTGTCTGAGTCAGTTCTGCATTTGGGGTTACATGGTGCAGATGAGCCCATTTAATATTTGCCATGATCAGAAAGGAAATCCAAGTCACCATGCAAACATGCATTCCTGCCTACATAATCTTTCCTGCCCCCACCATGATACCTCTAGAGCCTATCTGACCAAGCAGTAACCAACTCGCTAACATGATAGAAAAAAATTCTCTTTTTCACTAGATGACTGATTTTCTGCTAGTTCAGCAAGTTTGCATTGGCTTGGAACAAGATCAGAGGAAGCACAGAGACAGCTCAACAGAGAGGTCAGGATTGCAAGACAAAGAACTATAGGTAAAAGGGAGGAAAATGGGACAGAGATTGAGGGGGTCGAACTGCCCTGGAGGCATCACTGAACCTCCAGATTGGCTCAAGCCCTGTCACATAGCTTTACCCTTAGCAACCAGCAATTGTAATTCATAATGCCCCCAGGTATAAACAGGTGACAAAAATGAGATTCTCAGTCACAGACAAAGAAGAATATGGCATTGGAAAAATGAAACCACAATGTGTTTTAAGCACGTGGACAGTGCAGCACAACGTACACAAGTATTTATATCCAGAGGGACACAGGAGAAAGGATGATCAAGACTGACATCACTTATATGAGGCAGAGCCCCATGTCAATTTGACAGTGGAAAAAGGCTGACCAGGACCAAACAGGAGATAACTTTTTTTATCTACACAAATGAGTTGGCTTGATATACCACAAGAGAAAGAGCCAAACCAGGGGAAGAAGCTGTTCCTACAGCTAGTGCTTCATTTCAGACTTGCACTCATTTCCATGAATATTGTTAAACTTTAGACAAAGTCCCACATAATCAAAACAATTGCTGACAGTGGAATGCTACACTAGGCAATACGTAGCCCTGGGCTATATCTCCCAGGCCCTCCTGCAATAAAAATTATCCTTCTAGTGGTATCATGGCAAAAGCATAAATGTTTTCTATCTGAAAATATGAAATGATAAATAATTTAAAAAAAAATCCAGAAAAATACCATATCTGTTCATTTAAATCTACTTATAACCTTTTTTTATCCCAAATCTGAGAGTTGAATCACTCAAGTTAAAGAGATAGAAATGCAAAATCTAATATGTCATTTTTATTTCACTGCCCTGTGTAAACAGAACAGCATATTTTTTAGTGTTTTGTCTATTCTTGTTTAAAACGTGGCCTGGGAAGAAACTGACAGCTGTCTCCATTTTTCTTTCGGTATTCAGCTGTTGTTCTAAACATAAATTGTTCTTTGAACACTTATTTGTTCACCGTGATGAAATACATAGTTGTTACTGTTTAATTTTACTAAAAAAATCGCAACTTGTCATTAAATTTTTCACTCTTCTAAGAAAATCATTGTCTTCCAATTACATGTTACATAACTTTTGGAAAACTGGAGGTTTAAAATTTATGCAAAATTAAGTTTTGATTTATAACAATGAAAGAAGCTTTCCCATTCAGCAAGGATGTCACTGAATAACTAACAACATCTGGAGGAGATACATTTTCTTGGATTTGTATATGCAAAAAAAGCAGTGGGTGTAGAAGTAGTTTCCTAGCCCATATGTCTGTTTTGTTTAACTATTTGAATGCCCCTAGCATGGCTTTCTCTCACACCAGTCTGTACTCTCCTAGGTAACACACAGGCATGATTTGGAGGACGGGACATGCTTGGGGCTAGTCCACATAGATACTTTGAACACAACAAACTCATCTTGGGGCAGAAGTGAGGTTAAATATGGCAAGAAGAACAACACTGTGAGGGACAGAGAACAGTCCTTGTCCTGTTTCATTAAAAACATTAGAACTGGCCAGAGTGTCCCTGGAAAATATTTTGAAAAACTAACAGCCTGCTCAGTGATAGTTGTTTGAAACCTACATGAAGCAAGTAATTTCACCATAGTGGGCCTTGCAGATCAGCCAGTGCCTGTGCCCTGTGGCAGGTAGTGCAGACATACTACATAAAGATTATCTCCAGCTAAAAATTATGGGGTTTTTGGTCTTGATCTTCTTGTTGTCACGGTTTATTTGTTTTACGCATTTAGTCTAGCATCTGTTGGGGAGAGGGGGCTCCAGCTAAAGTTCACTTTCCTGAATTTATGATTAGCAAACAAGAAAACAATCAAGGCAAAGATAGATAAGACAACTGCAAGTAAGAAAACACCAGATAGCTATAATTATATTTGTTTGCTTGATTAGATTGCAAATAGGTGGTTTTCTCTCACTCAGTAATTCTGTGAAGTGAGTGAATCAATAAAAATAAATAAATGATGGTACGGTAGAAAGGCATTATCTGCAGCATGAGCACGGGAGGGGTAAATGAACTTATTTAGCTAGATGACATCAAACAAGTGCTAAGAAAACTTTTAATAGCTCTCCTGCCTCTTTAACTGTTAGTAATTATGTGCTGCTAGACAGCAGAATCTCGGGATTTAAAAAATATTTTCATGATTTTTAAGATACTTTTGCAATCTATGTGTCAGCTTTCTATATTTGTAAACCTAGGTAGTCTCATTACAGCCTCAGAGAGCTCCTGAGATCCATGAGTTCAATGCAGCTCGCACCAAGGTAGCAGGTTTCTTAGAGACTTGGTCATGTCATTTCATGGAAACCTCACTTTGCATTTGGATAAAGGCTCCAGGATCCACATTTTAAAGAGCATAGACACACTGTGCCATGCTCCTTTCCAAAGAAAAGAAGGTAAAAAGAAAGGACTTCAGCTCTGGAACTCTCAGCACTGGAAACACATGGACCTGTTAGAGCGGGTCCAGCGAGGCTACGAGAGTTGAGGTTGTTCAGCCCGGAGAACTGAAGGCTCCAGGGAGACCTTATTGGGTAGATTTAGGCTAGAAATAAAGAATTTATTTATTTATAAAGAAGAAATTTTTCACAATGAGAGTGGTGAAACACTGGAATGGGTTGCTCAGAGAGGTGGTATATGCCCCATCCCTGGAAACATTCAAGGTCAGGTTGGACGGGGCCGAGAAACCTGATCTAGTGGAAGATGTCCCTGCTCATTGCAGAGGGGTTGGACCAGATGACCTTTAAAGGTCCCTTCCAACCCAAACCATTCAATGATTCTAAGTGCAGTTTCTACAGGAGAAGTGAACAGGGAGAAAGAGCAGTAGGTATTACCTTGTGTTGGAAACGCAAGTTGGGTGGCAGCATATACAAAATAATAGATAAGCAGAACTGTCCAGCTAATTAAGAACAACAGACTTGAAAAATGCAAATTTTAAGAAATTCTGAGAACTGACAGCTACGATCCAATAAATCTAAAGTTCCTTGAAGAAAAGGAAGCTATGTCGGTGTAGAAAACAGAAGAAACCAAGGAAGGGTAGGTGAATAAACAGTCAGCCCTTCAGTGATCTTAAGATCCAATCACACAGAAAATATAAATTAGGCAGAACTGACATAGAGGAGTTTGAAAGAGCATATGCAGACAAAAGAATACAAGTACAAAGACCAAGGTCTAAAATGAGATATCACAAGCAAGAGAAAACAAGCATTTTGGAACGGAAGCCCCTGGAAATGTTTCTTGCTCTGTGGTAAGTAGGCACTTACGGTCTAATGTTGCCAAGGAAGAAAAAAAATGCCACTCTCCTGCCAGGCAGTTAGTATAACTAGCATCAGTGAGAAAGGTGTAAGAACTCAGATGTAGCAGGGGTTGGAACAGACCAGAAAATACTTTAATAGATTAGCTATTTTCATATCAGTTGACCTCAATGAATTTTGCTCTCGTGTGAAAAAGAAGTATCTAAACAACCTCCAAAGCATTAGCAGTTGTTACTGAAAGCTCATGGAGGATGGAGAGATATTCAAGGAAATAATACAAATGCAATGCTGGCATTCTTCTAAGAAAAAGACCGAAGAAAATAGTCAGTGTGTAAGCCCCTAGAAAATAACAATAAGATAAATAGCAGTGAAGAACAAGTCAAGTCAAGATAATCTCCCCTCTTCATGTGACAGAGTAATGGTTCTCACAGACAGGGAACAAGCACAATCTTTGAAATACTTTGATTTTAGTATGGCTTTTGACACTCACTTGCATGACTCTTACGAGCAAGCACGGATTAGAAGGTGCAGTACTACACCAAAGAGCTGCATCTAATGGATTCCCTAGGGTTCTGCCCTGGTACTCATGTTTGCAAAACTTAATGCTTCCACCAATGGTTTGGCTAAAGGAATACATACTACCTGTGTCATAGGACAGGTTGCACACACACCAGAGAATGGAAACAGAATTCTAATCTAAAGTCTCATACCAAATATGAAAAGTGGCCAGAAAGAGATAAGAGGCACTGCAGTCAGGACAAATAAATAAAGGTCTGTGCTAAAGTAGGAATAATCCACTACGTAAATACAGAGTATACAATAAGCACTTCAGCGGTTGCCATTGAGTAAAGGATTTGGCATTATGAATTACCATCTGAACTTGAGTCAACAATGTCACGAAGTTGCAAAAAGAGGCAAATAGCAAGTATAAACTAAGGGCAAATAAGACCTGTAAGCATGAGTATCAGCTATCAGCAGAGATGAATGCTTCAGTTAAGACATTGTAGTACAGTAAAACACAAGTACAGCACAGGGGAGGACCTTGTCGTGTCTTTCCACTGGAGGCTTAAAGCGTAAGTTAGATAAGAACCTGTTGGGACCTGTACAGCTAAGGCGGATCCCACAGAATCACAGAATCACAGAATGTTAGGGGTTGGAGGGGACCTCTGTGGGTCATCTAGTCCAACCCCCCTGCCGAAGCAGGAGCACCTAGAGCAGGCTGCACAGGACCCCGTCCAGGCGGGTTTTGAATATCTCCGGAGAAGGAGATATATATACCATATATACCTTGATTTCTTAAAAAAATACTTTTCTTGTATTTTATCTCAGGATTTGGGAGGGAGGAGGGAGCGAAGCTGAGCAGCCTGGCATCTGTTCAAAGACACCAATGAAACACCTGCACAGATGAGGTGGTTAAAGCAAACAGAGTAAAATCAGCACTTGTAGGCTGTGCGGACAAGTTTGACTCCCATCCTCCAAAGAAAATGACAAGATAAATTCAAAATTCACTTCAACATTAGTGCTAGCATGAGTTGGGTGGACAAGACATTTTGAAGACTTTGGACAAAAGAGGTGATGAGAGTTCCGGGAAGTCCCAGGGCGCTGCAGGTGAAAGCTCTTCTCTTTCTCTGACCCCAGGTCAGCAGACATCTCTCTTCCTTCCCCAGGAGGGACTGAACCCCTGCGTCCCCTACATTTCACCTGGCCTCCGAAACCCAGTCATGCCCAAATGACTCTCTATCTTCCTCCTTACCCAGGAGCTTCCCTCCCGCTCCCACTATGCAGCCCCTTTACCTCCACCCCCAGTTTTTCAGATGGGTCCCCCTTGCACCTCTCCGGACAAGGGCAGGCAGGGGCTGGCATGGCCCCCATTGTAAGCAGGAGGCAGGGAAAGGAGCAGGGCATCAGGGCAATCTGTGTTGCCCGCAGGGGCCTCTCACTTGCACCATCCCAGCAGCAGCAGCAACGGCAGCAGCAGGGATCTCTTCAGATGAAGGAAAGAAATGAAGGAAAGAAATTGCTACCTTCAGCACCCTGCTCCTGCAGGCAGCTGCCTACGTTGATTTTATAGAAAGCCTGTCCTGGCTTGTCTGTGGGGGAGACGTACAGCAGTGCCTGCTGCCTAAATAATCTTTTGTAACAGCTTTGCACCCTTTCCTTTGTCCTCGTGGAGCAGCTCGTCCTTCTCATCCCCAAAACTCTTAGTTTGGGTTGATTTGGTTATTTACCATAAAAGAATTACAGTCTGTAGCAAAGCCTGTACAATGGACCTCCTGATGCTATAGAAATCGTCATCATACAAAGCAAAGCAAACAGAAAGAATCTGAACAAAACCATTAAGAAGAATATGATGCTTCTTTGAAATTGTTACTGAAGAAAATCCCAAGGAAAATAAATTAAAAATTCCCAAATTCCTATTTAATGAAACTGCATAAATAGTACCTGAAGCAACAGGTACCGGAACAGAGCTGTTAGAGCTAAAATAGATAGCTTACATGCATTTTATATATAGACATTAGAATTCTTCCCATCATTGCATTCTTGAGTCCTACACACTAATTTAGCTACAATGCAGCAGAGCTCACGCTGCAGTAATAGACTATTGATTGTACAATGTTCAGAGACAAAGAACTCATGTTGTTGAACTTTATACACATGCATGTTGTTGCAGCAAGAAATCTACATCAATATTCCTTGCCAAATATATCCAACCACCACTGTGCCTGCTGGTGATTTAATTGCAAAATATACAATTTTTGGTGGAACACAGTCAATTTCGCATTAAACTAAAATGTCAGTAATGGAAATGACCCTGAGTAAAGAAAAAGATTAACTGTTCAAACCCAGCAAAGTGTGATGTTCATTTAGTCCTACGTCTTAGCTAGTTTATTAATACATAGGAATATAGTTTGGAGTTGCCAGGAACTTTCATAAAGATGAGTAATGTCCCTGTAGTGCAGACTTTACATCCGAATTCAAAATAGCTTGCATTTTTGTAGGTCGTCATTGTTTTGAAGCCCACTGCTAAACGAGGGATAATGAACTAGTGGTCGCTATGCATGCATTATTCCTCAGAACATCTTCTCGATACACTTCTTCAAAACAAATCAGCCATAATACGGGAGCAATTTGAGAGTAATGCAGGCTGCTCACCTCACACTCCTTGCTCCTACCTCTCCCACAGGCCACATATTCTACCCCACAGCTGGGCAGCACCTCCAGCATCCACCACTGCTCAGTTCATTGCTTCTGTTTCACCGCTGAATCTAACCATCCTTCAGAAGATTCTTTCTGAAGTCCTCTGTGGGATTTCCTCATAGTGCCAATGTTACATGTACTTTAATGAAATTTCTATGTAGCGGTAGTTATACCAAAATGTATGCATAGTCAAATTTTTCTTTGAGGTTTTACTTCATTGTTGACGGTAGAGAGAGGATTAGGCATTTAATCACCTAACACTGACAACTCCTAGACAAAATACTGGACTGATTGTCTGATCCCCTAAGGCATTTTCCATATTTCTGTTTTCTCATTTGGAAGAGAATAGCATTATTCTATTTTGTTCACTGAGCAATATCCTACCACTGATGCATTATGAATGTACATATCCGTTGAGCATTCTCTGGGTTCCTCCAAAAAGTCTTTACACTGTTAAAATCACCGGAAATAACTTCCAGACATTCAGAATACGTGCAGTAATTTTTTGACTGTGCAATGCACACATCTTTATAAGCAAACATCTTGCATATTCCCACATTTTTGACTCCTAGATGTATTTCAGTGCCCCATGGAATAGTGTCTACTGATAAAATAATAACATAGAAATAGAGTGAGATCCTGCCCCCATCCATTTGCTTCTCTCCCATTATGGTTTTAACACCCTTTCATCCTGCAGAGACAGATGTTGACTTCTAGGTCATGTGTACTGTTCCCCACCAATTACCATTTCCCACTACAATATACAGCGGGGAAGCAAAAAATATCACATCCTATGGATTTGTAGTCTCTTCTGTGTTCCCATTAACTGCTAACTACAAAATTTGACTTATGATTAATTTTAATCCGTTAGAGGAAAGCTCAGTACCATTAGCTGTTCAACTTCAACCTTCCACCAATAAAAAATATTTCCTTTAAAATGGTTATGGTTATTTAGAATCTAAACATGTCTTAATCTTACCTGAGAGGAAAAACACAGTATCTGCCTTTTTGATTGGTATTCATTATGGTCTACCATGTAATTACCTTAAAAATGTTTACAGAAGATACTGCTTGCAACCAGCTTTGCATCCCTTTGTACTGTCCCTTCAAGGCATTAGTTTCATATACTATAAAGCACAAGAAAGATGCCTTTATTACCACGATTCATTAGAATGTGCTAAACAGTGCCAAATGAAGAAGCATTTTTTCACAGACAATTGTTATTACCTAGTGCAATTTACATTTTGCTGAATAGAAAAAAAGTTATCTTTTAAAATTAAGCTTTTGTGCAAAATAAGTTTGAATTGAAACCATAGTGCAGAAAAAGCCTGAAGGCTCATTAAATTTGCTACTTTGTATTTGAAATCCATTAACCTGCAGCAGGACCAGCTTAAGTAATCTTGAACATATTTGCAACAAAATGGTGCCAGCTTTATCTACCATCTAGGACACCTACATACAAATATAAAAGGACTTCTGCTGGAAGAGCTAATTTCCAAAAAATATCTTCCGGCAGTTGGAAATATTTTTTTAGTGGATGGACAAAGGACACTAAGAGAGTTTTCATTTTGCATCCCACACTGTAATAGCTGTCAGTATTCAAAAGGCAGATGGACAAACTCCCTCACAAATTGTTGTTGAGCTACTTCTGAGGGAAGAATAATCTGTAGAAGGGCCTACCTGGTGTAGTTCTCTTAGGATTTTGGTTACTGGAAGAGGAAGTCCTGCTGCTACACAGAGAGCTAAGGAGGCCTCACGCGGGATAGTGTTCTTACACTCACTGAGCCAGATTCCCCACCACCTGGCTAAATGAGGGGATACCTCCTTTCACCAGTCTGAACGCTTGTACCTGAGGAAGATGACTTCTGGTAAACAGCAGGCTGTCTCTTTTTGTATCTTCCTGGGGGGACTACAGAAGGAACAAGCTGCAGGACAAGAGATTTAGTCCCAATTACCCAGCACGATCAGATTTTTTGAGCCATGTTCCCCACATGCACATAGTCCGTTGAGCCCAGCATTTGTTGCCAGGCCTCTTCTCCAGCACAGAGAAAAGGTCTGTCTGAAAGACTCTACATTTGCACAGGCAGAGTATAAGGTTGAGAGATGAGCATCGTAAGACTTCAGTAAAAGGAACAGAGCAAAGTCATCACCCTTGCATACTGCACATAAAATCAAGAAACTTTGTCCCAATCATAGAATCATTGAATGCTTTGGGTTGGAATGGACCTTTAGAGGTCATCTGGCCCACCCCCCCTGCAATGAGCAGGGACATCTTCAACTAGACCAGGTTGCTCAGAGCCCCGTCCAACCTGGTCTTGAATGTTTCCAGGGATGGAGCATCTACTACCTCTCTGGGCAACCTGGTTCAGTGTTTCACCACCTTCATAGTAAAAAGTTTCATCCTTGTATCTAGTCTAAATCTACCCTCCCTTAGCTTAAAGCCATTACTCCTTGTCCTGTCACAACTGGCCTCGCTAAAAAGATTCTCCCCATCTTTCCTACAGGCCCCCTTCGGATACTGGAAGGCTGCTATAAGGTCTCCCCGGAGCCTTCTCTTCTCCAGGCTGAACAGCCTCAACTCTCTCAGCCTTTCCTCATAGGAGAGGTGTTCTAGACCTTTCATCATTTTTGTGGCCCTCTGGACCCACTCCAACATGTCCGTGTCTTTCCTGTGCTGGGGGCTGCAGAGCTAGACACAGGACTCCCAGTGGGGTCTCACTACAATGGAGTAGAGCGGCAGAATCACCTCCCTCGACCTGCTGGCCACGCTGCTTGTGATGCAGCCAGGGATACAGTTGGCCTACTGGGCTGCAAGCGCACATTGGTGGCTCATGTCCAGCTTTTTGTCCACCAGTACCCTCAAGTCCTTTTCAGCAGGGCGGCTCTCAATCCCTTCAGCCCCCAGCCTGTACTGATACTGAGGGTTGCCCTGACCCAGGTGCAGGACTTTATAGAATCATAGAATCATAGAAAGTTTTGGGTCGGAAGGGACCCCTAGAGGTCATCTAGTCCAATCACCCCGCCGCGAGCAGGGACACCACTAACTAGATCAGGTTGCTCAGAGCCCTGTCCAACCTGGTCTTGAATGTTTCCAGGGATGGGGCCTCCACTACCTCTCTGGGCAACCCATTCCAGTGTTTCACAACCCTCACTGT
>Ga0065711_1047302_pt1 | contig 12416 bp, 8 predicted proteins | sample Hoacrofraction12_FD_59098 | JGI IMG/M metagenome (GOLD analysis project Ga0065711, IMG submission 59098) | Hoatzin crop microbial communities from Cojedes, Venezuela - Epithelial fraction 12 v2 (version 2) | ecosystem: Host-associated > Birds > Digestive system > Esophagus > Crop | place... | reverse complement strand
TGCTGCGAAGGTGAAGCCCCGCGGGCCGGGTCGCAGCGGAGGACGGGCCCGGGCGGGGCGAGGCGCCCGCGGGGAGAGGTTGGGGTTGGGGCCGGGGCCGGGGCACGGCGCAGCAGGGCCTGGCCTTCCCGGCCGCCAGGTCTACCGCGTGCCGGGCGGCGGGCCCGCTCTGCGGGAGCCGCGCCCAGCGCGTTGCCACCTGCGGGGCTGGTTACGGGCCCCGGCAGTAGAAGTGGTGCCGGTTCCGTCGCGGCCGCGCTCGGCAGAGCGGGAAGGCTGCGGGTGGCCGGCGGGGCATGGGGTGGAGAGCATGCCGTTTGGCTTCGCGCTGCTCGGGTAGGAGCTCGTCAGTGCTCCGGGTTTTTTTCCTTTCCCTGCCTCCTCCGACAGCTGTGGGAATGGCAGCGTGCGGAAAGCGTAGCAGGTGTTTCTGCCGGTGTCGGCTCGGGTGCTGGACAGAGAGAATCTGAGGCGTAGGCGGCGTGCCGGGCGTGCGGCGGTGTTCGTCCTCAGCGCGAACTGTCTTCGGACGCGGAGCTTTGCCGGGCGTGTGGGGATCGTGGCCCGGGTGAACTCCCGCGCTGCGCGCTGGCGGCTGCAGGCTTTCCGTGGTGCGTCCCCGGCAGGGGTGACATCCTTCCACTTACCGGCATGGTGTGAAAACCCGGTGGAACCTCTGTGTAGCCTTGTGGTGCGGATGTTGATTTCTGTGTGTTTGTTTGTTTTTCTGCCGTGAGGGAGTTAGCTCTCCAACGAGCGTAATCCCACTACCTATGTTGTTTTAGAGAAATACGTGTATGCGAACTGCCTTCGTAGGTGGTGTTTCCTGAAAAGGCTTCCCTGTTGGGCGGGCGGCTGGCAGAGCCTGCTCCGCCGCTGCCTGTGACGGTGGGTGACAGGGCGGTGCCGGTGGTGCAACCCCAGCTGGTGGTTAATCCCTCGGTGAGAGCATGCTGGCGGTCTGAGAGCTTGTCTGGAAACCGTGCCTGCGGGATCTGCATTGTGAGTGCAGGTGCGAGTCTGTGTCGGAATATCTTTTTATTTTGGGGGCTGGGAACTGGCAAGATAATCTTTTCTGGACACCTTCCTACTTAGATAATTTTGCCACATGCCCCTGTTTCAACACAAAAAAAAAATTTGTTAGTTTCTGATGTTTGAGTTCCCTACTGTGATTATTTTTTTTCGTGCCAACATAAACTGGGGAAATACTTTTTTTTTAAAAAAAAGCTTCATAAAAATAAGTTGCTCCTTTTATATTTTTTCAGAAAGGGAGGAAAGGATCCCAAACCAAGGAGTGGTCTAAGTGCGTGAAGTGATACCTTATCTACGTGTGAAGCAATACCTGATCTCAGGCTTAGCTTTCAGTTCAGTTTGGAGATGGCCGTGCTTGTACTTAAGCTTTCGTATTCTAGAAAATCACAAATTGTCTTCCAAATGGCAGCGTTTGAACTTGAAAAATATTCGATTGTCTTGGTAGTAGATGGTAACACACAATCAGCTGATTTATTTTAGCTTACTGCTGCTGGGAGCAACTTCCCTGAAATTATGCATGAGAAGCTACGATTGGAGAGGGAAGACTGGGGAGAAGGCTGTCTGAAGTCCACTTGGCTTACAGGGGGAGCCTGCTGTTTCACCTCATGTATAGGTTATAGTCTAGGGAAGACATTCAGCTTGTCACTCAACAACTTGTCAGCAATGTATCTTGTGATTAGAGACTTCACAGTCTTTAAAATTCATGGTGATACTCTGCTGGACATATCTGGTGACCACCTGTTTTTTGGCTCTTGATGTGTTAGCTGAAACTTCTCCTCGAATTCCAGTGTCTGTGAGCTGCTTGCTCTTAGGAGATTGCTCTTGTGATATGAATTACTGATGTCCGAAAGAACTGAATGCTGCTCGAGTCACCCTGGTCCTGCAGTATAACTGCAGTAACTGAAGTGTTTAAACTCCTTCAACAACTTAGAAGGGAAGTCAGGTTTCTTGGAGTGAGTGTGAGGGTGCTGAAGATGGCAGCTGCTCGTCTGAGTGCTTAGGAGGGATTTGTGGTGGCAGGGTACCTCTGAGTGTGTTTTCAAGCCCTGCCACTGCACACAGCTTAACTGTCCAATATCCTGTCAAGAAGATTATGAACTGTTCAGTGTGTGTCCTGGATAGATGGATGATTGAGCGTGGTTTACATTTGGAAGTACAGTTTTGTAACAGTTAAACACAGAAAGACTGGATGTAGGGGGGGAAGAGGGGAGCACCCAAACAGACATCCTTCCCTTCTTTTGCAACAGCTGCAGAGGTGAAAGTCCTGAAACTGTCATCCTAAAAGCTTGATACATTAAAAGGCACATAAAAAAATTTTCACTGCAGCTTTAAAAAAACCTTACCGTTTATGAGAAGCAGGATATCCAGGGTTTTGTGTGCTGGAGGTAGGTAATACTGTTTTAATTGCTCCAAGTATAATCCGTGAGCTAAATGGTACATATCAAGGTTTTGAAAGTGAGAATGGTTGCTGAGAGTTTTATGGATTGTGAGATGAATGTGTTGCTGCGTACTAATGAGGTTGAAGGGCTGGAAGTATATTTGAGTAGATAAATCTGCAACATGGAGCCACAGATTTTTTTTTTTTTTTCCTTTGCTTTTTTTTCTTCTGGATTAAAACCAGGCTTGAGGGTTTGTTTTAACTCAGCTGGTGAACTACTGAGTTCAGATGTTTGGGTTGGCTTCTTTAGAGAGTGACCTTAGCCATCAAGACAGTGTAAGCTTAAGGAGTGGTCAGTAGGTTAGGTGCTGGAAAGCACCTCTGATATTTTGCACTGTATGAGCAAAACATTTCCAAGAGATGGGGAAAGTCACTGGGTTTCCAGATCTTGTTCGGGTTTTGGTGTAGGGATATGCTTATTTTCTGCTATGATTGTCCTTTTAATCCTGGCTATTTTTATTGCCCCCTTTCCCTCCCTGTGCCATTCACCTTCTACCTGATGAAAGGGTTATGCTAGCTGGGCAAGAAGTAGCTGACTTTTGCAATATTTCTGTCAACTTAAATCATGCAGGCTTTGAATGTGATACTCTGTGAGCCTGATGATGGCAAGTTTGTCGTGTCTCCAGGAGTAACCTTATGCTTGCCGTGCCGGTCACTTTCTAGGAGCTTCTTTCCAGGCAAGAAATGAAACGCAGTTTTCTTACTTTGCTTTTCTTTTCCTGGTAAATGCTTTGTTTCTTTCTTTCTTTTTTTTTTTTATTTTTAAAGGGATTCACTGTTGGATATTTACAGCTTTTTTGGCTACATGTGTCAGGCTGTTTTTACAGTTAAGTAGACTGTTGGTAATCGGCTGCATGACATAGTTGGCAAGCTGCTGTACCAGGCTTTGGTGCTTCAGTCTTCTGTGAAGCTTTATGCATGTCATTTTGAATGTCTGATTATGCACTGCAGTTTATCTAGTCATGTCAAAAAGTCAGCAGTTTGCAGTAATGCAACAGTGGGTAAACTAATCAGCTGACTTTTTTTTCCCTACTATAAATATTTGTAGCAAAGAGTACAAGGAAAAGGCAGTAGCTGGTTTTCAGAAGTGTTTTTTCTTTGACTAGGAAAGGTTGTTAGCCTTTTCAGTTGTATTTTGAATTTGAAAATTAGACTTTTTTCCTTACAATTACATCTGGAGGAAAAATATCTCTGGTTTTTCTAGTATCTTGAACAAACTTTTTATCATGGAAGAAATACTTTTGATGTACCCTTAGATACATTATCATTGTTTGATGACACTGAAAGCTTTTTGTACAGCTGCATATTAAAGTATTAGGAAGAGATAACTGCTTAGTGTGTACTCGAAGCCATTCTGTCGTAATTTACAGTTTAATTTAAGGAACAGCTGGTCCTGAAAATTATCTCTCTCTGAGCTATTGACTAGGACTTTAAGTCCTGTGAGACTTCCACAAAGTAAGATTGGGGATGGGGTGGGAAGTTTAATGTTTTTGTTTCCCAGTGCTTGTAGAAGAAAGTTCAGGAACTGGACTAGGAATAGAGAGCTTCAGAAAACAGACTTTCCCTGCCACATTAGTTATAACTCTTTATGGATATGGAATCTGTTTACTGGATTGTAGTTGAGTACAGTGTAGGATTTGCCAACCTGAAAGTTTGTTGTGAAGCTTGAAGGATTTCACCAGGCTTTCAATCATTAGAGTTTAGAGTTGGATTATAGATAACCAAAACCTTTATATATTATATTGCGGATTGAGCTTTCAGGATACAAAGCAGTTTGTAGAAATAACTGTGGCATCTCAAAGTAGTCTGCGAGAGTTTTAATCTAAAATTAGGTCTCATGTTTTTATTAAGGAAATTGTTGACGTCCAATAACTTTGCCAGTTTGTATGGCTTTAAAGTACAAGTGTTTTCTGTCAAAAAAACAACTTTTCAAAAAAATATTTGTGGAAGTTTTCACTTAGGGTACTGAATTGGAAAACAATATGTCATATATGAATAAGTAAAAGATTAAGTGGCCAGAGGGGTTATTTAAGGTATAATTTCTAAGCCCTTTGCGAAGGGACAGTCCTGCTTATGGTACAAGAGAAGGAGGCGGTGGAGGCAGCACCGCTGAATTGACAGCAGTGGCCTGTTCTTACTGCTGCCAGAGCAAGAGCACAGTGCTGTCCTGGTGAATGTTTCTCACGTAATCTTAAGTAACATACTTGAGTTTTCCATATGCAGGGATATTTGTGGGGTTTTGCCATATTTAGGATGCTGGTTGTCACAATGTTAACCTGCTTTCTACAAGCATTCTGGGTAGTTTGCTTTTTGGTACTGAGACAGTGGCTCTTGCTGTCTCACATGTTGCTGCTCATCCTAAATTTTGAACACAGGGCGAATTCCTACAAGTGTAAATTACTGTTCCGGCAAACCATTTACTTCTATGTTTAAAAAAGTAAACCACAGGTAGTATTTTGGAGTCAAGATTGCCTAGAGCACAGAGAGTGTAGTAGTCTTTTTACATGGTTGTGTTTAAACAGACTTACTTGGTGTCTTGAAAAAGAATATTTTGACCTATGAACAGCTTCTGAGACTTCGGAGTAAGTGAAATGATACACTATCAAAGGTCAGTTTGCTTCTGGTTTAATCTGTACTGGGACTGGGGAGACCCACATGTACTTGTATGAGAGGGAGAAGTGTCTTTTGGAAGCCTCCCCCAGAATGCAATCAGCTGATGTAGTGGAGGGTTTTGATTTTCGGCCTAGCATTTGTGAAATTTTAATTTATTACATATTTTCTCAGTTCATGCCTAGGGTTTCGCTATGTAATTTTTTAATTCATTGCTTTTTGACACAATTCTGTCTTCTGAAATTTTGTATTCCTTCCTTTTTTGCATACTTGCTTTTTTTTTTTCCTACTGTAGCATTTACAAAGATTTTGCTCAGCTACTTGCCTCTGCTATGAAATAAACAGGTACACAGCAAAGAAATTACTTACTTGCTGTGCACTTGTTCATGCTTACTCTTTTAACCTTTCAAATCCGTAACTCCATGATGAGCGTAAGTGAAGTTTGAGCTCTGGCTTTGAAAATACTTTGGGATGTGCCTAGCTTTGAATACAAAGCAAAACATGGAGATACATATATAGGTGAACAATCTTACAGGTTTTGCAGATTTATTATGCTAGATACAAGCAATAAAACTTAAGCTTTATTTTGTCTCTTCATGAGTATGATTTATGTGTAGTTTTTGCAACTCATTTATGATGATAAATATCTTTTAATATATAGCGATCAGACTCAGAAAATAGGCCTTTTTTCTGTAGAAAATATATTAGTTAAGAAAATGGGTTTCAGAAAGTAAAACCAGAGAAAATAGAATATACAGCAAGCAGAACAGATTTAATAGTATCAATAACCTGTGCATATCCGTACTTATTTTTTATTTTTCTAGTTTCATTTGATGAAAAGAACTGTCTTTGGAATGCAAAGTACTTTGCAGGCAAGTCCCAGTATTAACCAGGGTAAATTTCAGAGGTCTCTGGCTTTTCTAAGGAGTTTATTTTCAGTGGGGGTTTTTGCTTTTCTTGTGTGTGGTTGTGTGTTTTTTCGTTTGTTTTTTTTGTTTGTTTTTAAGGGGCTGGGGGTGTGAAGAAAAGAAAATACAGCACTACTTGAAATTTTTTAGTTGCAGTTATATTTGCAAGACAGGCTTGCTCTGTGTTAAAGTATTTTGGTCAATTGAAGCATGTGAGTTCTGTTTATGTAAACTCAGAATGTCTTCCAGCTTCAGTAGCAGATATATTATTTTTGTCTTCCCTAAGTGAGAGTTCTAATAGCAGGATTTTAGTATAAAAACTGGGTTTTTTTCAGCCTCCATGGCCTTGAGAGGTAGGCTTTATCTGGCATGCTCTGTACATGTTGATTCTGACCATGTCTTTTTTTGTGGCAGTCATTTTGCCCTGTCTGACTAGTACTGCTCCCTGTGCTTACCATTAGCTTGCTGGCTACTGGTAGATTTGTCTTCCATGGCAGTTGTTTGAAAACATACGTTTTTGGGATATTTCGCGCTGCAAGAAAACAGGCTTGATGGCAAGACAGTCTGGTATAATTCCCTACAAATATGTATGTAAATATTTTAAATGTATATTTAAAAAACTTCCAGTTTCAGTGTGAATGAAAAAGGGAAAAAAAAATAGCAGCCATGAAAGCAGAGTTGCTGTTGGTTAAAATAAAAATCTCAAGCCTCAGATGTGAAGTTACTGTGTGTTTAACATATGGGAATTTCTTTCAGATGTGATGTTATCAAAGTGACAGTGAAAGTGCTCAGCACTGGCATGTTGTAATGGTGACTATGCATTTTTTCTTAGTACATTTTTAAGTTAGAGTAAGGATTGGAGGTTGATTTTAGTGGCTGCCTTCTTTACTGTCCGTTAGGGATTAATGGGATAAAAGGGAAAACAATTTACAGTGAATTCACTTTACTGCAGGTTCTGGTGCAGTTGATCCATGCATTACTGTACTGAGTTTAATTTGATTTCTTCAGTTCTATTTAAAGATGGCTGTTCAGAGCATATAGAAATTCATGCTAGCAATAAATAAGGGGTATACTCACTTTCCACTGAAATACATGCATTGGTTTAAGTACCAGAATCTTCAAGAAGGTGCAAGAAGAGCTATGTGACAGTGCATACAAAGTATTTGGCTAGCATCATTTACTTTTTTTTAATTCCCTCTTTCCATTATTAGGTAAATGATGGAGAGTAAATATGATGGTTAGGTGACTTGCTACTGCGGTATGAAGTTCCTGATATTTGCATGAAAATGACAAAGGATTCCTGTAAGAGAGAAGACAAACAAGGGAGGTGGGACAGGCACTGGCCTCACTTTAATGAGGGGGATTTTTATTTATTTGCTTATTTTTTGAAACAGATGGCATTTTTAGATTTCTCTTACCCCAAAGCGGCGAATTTAGGATCACAGAAGTATGTGTATGTCGATAAATGGGAATGAGACACTCCTTTCTGGAAGAACCAGGAGCCGGTTTTGACTGTGCATCGGATACAGATAGAAGAGGTCAAGGAGCACAGAGGGCTTTGTCTGGTGTCGCTAGTGAAGCGTTTGGACAAGAAACATCACGAGTGCTTGATGTGCGATCTTCAGGGGTTGCAGTAAGGGAAGAAGCCTCAAGCCTGGAAGTCAGCAAAGCAAACCCCATATCTAGAAGTTTCCTCCTCCACATGAGAAGAACTGGGACTGAGCCTGTTCATAAAAGATGATGACAACATCTGGATTCTGTGACCTTGGTCATAATCCCTTTGTTTTCTTGCAGAAGCTCTGAGGTCCAGTCACCTGTGCTAGCAGAATGGTATTAGCATTGAGCATTAAGAGCACAGTACCAGAACGACTAATTCCCCTTTTCACACACCCCCACGCAGGTTATTACCTAAATAGCATCAGTAAAAAATTCCTCTGAATCCTGTTAGAAGGTCTGACCAAAGTTATTGCTGACTTGGAGAGGCTGAGCATCTTGGTGTTCTTCTAATGCATGTAAATCAGTATTCAGGAAGATTATGTTCTTACGAGTTGTCTGTAGTCTAATAGGCACTCCCAGTAGTGCATAACAGACACGTCTGAACATGCGGTCTGAATGAAGTGGTGGCAGCTCGTTTCTGTAGCCGTTGTTTTGAGCAAAAGAAAATAGCTTTGTGGTAGTGCTCGCCATTCTGTGCAGTAGCTTTGCGATTACAGGATTTATCCAGGAAGTAGGAGTCTGGGTTCCATGTAATTCTGTTACGCTTCAGCACGTGCCAGAGCTTACATGAGAGGTGAACACTGCGGGCTATGCTCTGCCCTTCCACACGAGCTTTGCCGGTGAGTGGCAGAATTTCATAGGACTGAAAATATGGATCGGTGGAGAAGGGGAGTCAGTGGCTCAGTGAGAAGGAAGTCACCTAGGAGGGAGGCAAATACATGTCACATAAGGCATGTCTTGGTTTTTTCTGGGGGGAAAGGAAAAAATGATGTGTAACTTCTTGCAGTCTGTTTAATTTATCTTGGTGTTGGTAGTGTTATTATAGTGAGTGAAGCTTTCTGGTTTGGAACTCTACCTGTCCGGAGAAATTTCCAATGAAGAAGCTGCCTGTTTCCCCTGTACAGGTGGGAGGACAGAGGGGGTAATGTTCCACAGACAATGTGAAAACACACAGGGAGATTCCACAGGATCCAGCATATACCAGCTTGAAGTTTAACTAGTCAACACTCCCTGCTCTCCTCTGTTCCTCTCCAACTTGAGGCCTTTTTTTTTTTTTTCAATTGTTGTTGTTGGTCTTTTAAATACAGAAGAACTAATGCTAATTTACCCTCTGCTTTGCTACCACTGGCAGGCAAGTGTGTTTAAAAAGTATGTTTAAATTAAGACTTGTACATCTTCTGCCTTTACCTTTCTATCCATCCTTTGTTCAAAATAAGCATAATATTAAAAGTTTTAAAAATGGTTTGGAAGTGGCTTTTTTGCATCACCTAGTAAAATGTTAAAGAGAGATTTTGTTACTTTAGCATGCAGAAGTGTTCCACCACAACTGTGGGTTGCTGGTGTATGCATTTATATCTCTTCTTTTTCTCCCTGTTCTTTCTCACTGTTTTTTTTTGCAGGGGTTCTTGTGCGTTTTCTTATCTGCTTGTCTTTTCTCCTTGACCTGGAGCATTTGCACATTAGCGTTTACTGAAATTCTTTGTGAATTTTGACCAAAACAAATTCGGATCTTGCAGTTCAAGATAGTTTAACTCTGTAGCTGGCTCCACTTGTACAGCAGTTCAGTACACTATAATATGTAGATACTTTTGGCACTGGCAGACTGTTCATCATCTGTCTGACAGCAGGTCAACGCTGCAAGTAAAACAGCACTTGGCTACTTGAATTAAAGTATCTAATATTTTCACCCCAGTAAGACCTTCAGCTGGTTTGGATAATCCAGACCTTATAATTTGTGAAATTGTATATATTGTGGTGGACACAGCTATTCTCTTGTAACTGTTCATTTTCTTTAAAGGAAGTCAAGCTAGTTTACACTTGAAGGGTACTTGGACAAATCTGGGACACCTGTTAACTTGAGTCAAGCTGGAATTCTTGTGGAAAGCTGAGCGTTAGTTTCCTGGCTGCTGGGAAAAGATTCTGCTTTCAGGTAAGTCTGGAGATAAGCTTGCTTCATACTTCATTTGCTTGAGGCTTTTAGCAATTGCAGAGTGGAATTTACCAGTAATAAAAACCTGATTATTTTACATGCTGAATAACAAGGATTTTTGAGAAGTCTTACAAATTTCTCTTGGGGGGCAGGGGGACTGTGTGTGCGTGCTTCACTGAATTTCTTGCCTGCGTTTGCCAAGAGAACAAGTGCTTTATTGTCTTTGTTCTCAACACCCAGATCTTTGAACAGCTTTATTCCCCCTTTCTTCTGCCTTCTACCTGAAAACTAACCACCGTGCTCTTTGAGGACACTGGGTTTTTTTCACAGTGGGCATATTTGTCATTCATATTAGATCTCGAATAGAGGTACTGAGGTTCAGTTAAATGGTCCTGTAGACTGCAACCTTAATTGCTTGGAGGCACCGTCTGAGGAAGCAGTGTACCCTGAGGACGCTCTGTCCTTAAAAGGATAGGAAAATTGAGTCCTTAGCACGATATGGTTTCTGTCCAAGAAACGTATTCAGGTCTTACTTAAATAAGGACACCAAACACTCCATGCTTCTCACTGTGCCTCTAGTCCTAGTTATCCTATAGATACATGAAATGGCAGTCAGAAAGAAGTGTGTTACGGCATCTCACAACATTGTCAAATAAGTTAAAAGAAGTGTATTTACTGGCTTCAGCTAAAGCTGTGTTTGAGAAAATTCAATCTTGAACATGAAAATACTGTCTATGAAGTAACTGATGTAAATTTCTGGTTTCCTGTAATTGGACTCTGAACTTGGTGGGGCTGAATTATAATGCAGAACCATACTCCATACTTAGAATGCAATAGTTTATTTTAAAAGCTGGGTCAAATGGAATGAAGAGAGAAGAGTTTGTGACAGTGTGGAGAAGTGCAACCAACGCGATCTAATTTATTTAACATTTCTAGTGTAGAAACATCCAATGTGGTGGTAGCATTAAATTATTAAAGAAGAAAAGATGTTGATAATATGTAGTTGTTTAATATCTTCCAGATTATCAGAGATGGTCATTTGAAGAATCAGGTTTCCGATATGAACAAAGTAAAAACATCATCTGAAAAAAGGTAAATTTAAAACTACAGTGACTTCTCAACATCAAGCTATTTGAGATTTGTGAAAAAGCAGTCTTTATCTTAATAATAAAAGAAATAAAATACACATTATGGGTTCCTAGTAAGAATGTGTAAGTTGATGTGCTGAAACACTGAGGGAGTCAATATTGATTAACATCAAGTAGTTTCACATTTAAATACATTATTTTTTGAATTAAGTTTTCATTTCCTTAGATATGTTCAAATATAATATATATGTTAAATTTAATTGAAACAATTATAATTTCATGCAAATACTGGCAAAACATAAAATGATTTCTACTGAAGGAATTAAAGGACAAGTGTATAGTACTGTGTAAAAAGCCATGAATTTGTCACAAGATGTATATCATTCTCCAGCAGTCCTGCAATCCAGCACAGAGCTAGGACAAACAAAAGTGAGATTACAGAAGATCAGAAGAGGTGAAAAGTTGTTTGTTATTTTCATGATAACTTATTTTAGCAAATATTTGAAAAAGTTATGAGTTTATCTGTGGAAGACAACATGTCTGTTAAGCATCAGGAAACTATTGAAAGGCTTTCAGTCTTACTCTTGTTAAGATAGCACATGTTAAACCACCTCATTAAATCAAACCATCTAATCAGATTTTACAAAAAATTCGAAAGGTAGCAAAATAGGGAGTTTTGACTTCAGTCTTAGTTCTCTGAAATATCAGTTATTTCTTAAAGAAGTGGATGAATTTGCATGAAGGACATGCTCTACTGTGGATTAATTTTATATCTTGGGGTGCATTTAAATTAAAATTTTAAATCTTTGTATGTAGAATCATGTTTGCTTTTGCTGACTTTAACAGTGGAACGGCTTGATATCAGAGACTGGTTTTTCCTGTTTGTGTGAGAGATGAATCAAAAGGAATAGTAAAGAAACTATTACCTTTTCTACTTACGGGTTATTAGTTCCTTAGGCATTATGATAAGCAAATGTCAGCAATGGATATTCTTGGAAATGCTGCTAATTATAATACATAAAGTATACTATCACAAATAATGTTAGCTTTTTGCAGAGTGGCTACTTTAGTACATTTCTTCTTCTTTAGTTATTGAGTTAAAGTTTCCGTCCATGCAATTCAAAACAGTTGCTCCCTAACTCATGAATAAATTACGGTGAATTTATTGTATGGAGATAGTTGTGAACTGATCAGAAGTGTTGGCTCTTTAAAGATTATTTGGTAACTGTGGAGGTGGTTGAGAAGAAAAAAGTTTGGAAATTATTTGCATTGGAATAAAATGAAGACAAACTCATGAGAAGCCTGCCTACTTCAAAATACTTTTTCTAAGGCTTATTGAAACACAGAAGACCTGTTTTCTTTGGGGGAAGAAGACACTCCCTGATAAGTCAGTGTGCTGGCTGACTGCAAACCGCAGTGTCGGAGGAAGTAGGTGCAATTGGCAAACTGAAGGTTTCTGATGACTTCCTTCATTTGACTGTTATCTCTTGGAAGGGTTCTTGCAAGATGAATAGTCAAAATCTATTCTAAGACAACTGAATTTTTATAAGCTGCCATAACAGTGGTGACAGGACAAGGGGCAATGGGCACAAACTGAGGCACAGGAAGTTCCGTCTGAACATGAGGAAGAACTTCTTCCCTCTGAGGGTGACGGAGCACTGGAACAGGCTGCCCAGGGAGGTTGTGGAGTCTGC
>Ga0065711_1047299_pt1 | contig 12416 bp, 10 predicted proteins | sample Hoacrofraction12_FD_59098 | JGI IMG/M metagenome (GOLD analysis project Ga0065711, IMG submission 59098) | Hoatzin crop microbial communities from Cojedes, Venezuela - Epithelial fraction 12 v2 (version 2) | ecosystem: Host-associated > Birds > Digestive system > Esophagus > Crop | place... | reverse complement strand
GGGGGGGGGGGGGAAGAAATTATTAATAATAATTACATACAATGAGAAGCTGCCAGACTGAAGGCACTGAAAAGCTAGGGAGTATCTCAGGCCACAGACGATTACCAGCAGGGACAGTAGCAGCCTAGCTGTCCCCACAGCCTCCAGTTAGGGAGCAGAGGAGGCGAGCCTGGGCTTTATGCTGGAGACAAGTGAATTATTCAGAGAAAACTATTTGCCAGATTGTCCTTTTCCATTCTCTTTTTTTTTCACTTCTGATTTGAGGAGTGAATTTCTGAAGAGTGCTCGTGATTTCACAGATTTATTTCTCAGAATTGTTGAATAATTCTTGGCCCATGGCCCGTGACCCGTCCGCAAGCTGTTCACGTTGAGGCTGCACAGGCCGAGCAGCATGAGGGAGGTTAGCGCTAGGTACAGCTGAGGGCTGGAGACCACAGAAAGCAAGGGAAAGAGGTCACACTGGACCACTGCCACCCCAGGGCTCAGCCCAAGGGCCAGAGCAGTGCTACGAGTCCCGTAGCTGACTGGAGAAGACAAGATCTTTCATGCAGCAGAGCTCGGCAGCTGTGCAATGCAAGCTGAGTTTGTGGCTGCTTTACTCACGGAAACACGTCAGTCCATCCGTGCAGTGATGCTGGATTGACCGTGCTGCATCATCCCCACAACTATCAGTGGAGGTACGGACTGTACGTGCAGATGCAGCCATCTGGCTCATTGCTTTTTTGTCCTTATCACTTTTGTAACCAAATGTCAGCACCGAATACCTGTATTCATTTATTCAGCGTTCACTTGGCTATCAAGCTGAGTTTCCATTACAGAGGGGCATGAACAGCATCAGCAAGAATTCGATTCTCAAAATAAATCCATCAAATACTTGCGAGAAAAGAAATGCACGCTATTTTGTCTTGCCTGGTGTTACTACAGGGTAGACCCACCAAAACAGTATGGAGAGAAGACAGTGATTCCCCTGCACCAGGATGGCTAATAAATCCATGGCAACACAACCTGGATCAAATTCAAACTGCCGTAGACTCTTGACTGTATTACTGCCAAAGCCTGAGCCACCCTGTCCCTCTCTCCCTCGACCCCAAAAAATATATTTAGATTCCAAACACAAAGCTTAATTGTTTATTAAGGAAGTGGTTATGATGGGAAAATAATGCCACTGTGAAGGAAAGAGAAGGAGGGGGTTAGAAGATGCAGTGGGATTTATCATCATCTCCTCCAGATCAACTCCCTCACTCCTTTGTTCTTCCTTTGCTTTTGCTTTAATTCTTACTGAAATAGAAGTCACTTCTCTGGCTGTGGACAGGATGGTGTACAAAACCCACACAGGATGACTGCATTGTATTAATATCATGAAAAAAGATCAGCTTTCCTTGTATTCATAGCCCTATGAGACCTCTGATTAAACACGTGGCCTTGTTCAACCCCTGCTTTATTCTCCCAACGCAGCTGGTGTAATTACAAACCAAACGTATTTTACACCCTGTTGTAGTGTATTGATATATCTCCTGTTAAATAGAATAATTTCACGCACGAAAACTGGAGTTAATTTTTCCCTCTGAGGATATAAGACTGGGAGCTTTTCTGCGTAGTTATACCCATGAAAGCACCACAAAAATCCATAGATCCATGCTCAGATCTTAGCAGCGTGTTTACAGGACTGAAGTCATCTCTCTGTCGCGTCCTGTGGAGCTGTACCAGGGACAGACTTAGCCTAATGAACTGGTGGCAGAATCAGAAAATTCTCAATAATGGAGCAAGTCACATAACAACCCTGGCTCGTTCCTAAATCCGCAGTGCTCACATCATGTATATCTTTATTCTGTGATGCAGGATGACTCACGAAAATGTTAGCTCAAGATATATTTTAAACTCCTGAGCTAGCACTGTCCTGAGAAGAAAATTCTAATTTTGCTTCCTGTGGGCATACTTTTGAGAGCAGATTATAAATCTGAGTAGTGAAAATTGCACTCCCTTTTTTTCCACACAGGCAGTTCTGGAAGATCAGGATTTTTCACTGTAAAAACAACAAATTGCCCACACAAACGATTTACATGCACACCCAAAACCACACACCCCAAATCCCATGCTCCTGTTCTCCACCCTTGCACAGTGTGTTGCTCTCTTTTCTTGTTTGCTGCCTGGTTGGTCTAAGCTTGGCTTTGTGTGATTGCCCCTAGCTTTGAAATAACAAATCTAGGTCTTTCCATCGAGGCAGGAAATGTTTGCACTCTAAAACTGGCAGAGCCTGTTCCATTTCTGGCTGGATGCAGGTGGGTGTCTATGTTCACTCTGGGCATTTCTACTGAAAAGCTGTGCAGAGGCCATTTTGAATGCCTAACTTTGAATGAAACAAATTTGGAGCAAGTCGGTCCCATGGTGGCACACAAGGCAGCACTGAACATGCTGGCACTTCCAGGGAGAGCAGAGCAGCTGCCTTCCCACACTGCCCTGTCCAGGCTGTCTAGCTGGCTCTGCCTCTGCCAGTGCAACTGCACTCCTCCTGGCAACCCCTCCCCTGCTTTCAGACCCAGCTTTTGGTGCCTCGGGACTCTCAGATCACCCCCATCCCACATTCACTCCCAGGTCCCCATCTCCTCTCTACTCCACATATGTCTTGTTTTTCTCTTTTGGAATACATCAAGTATTCCTCTCAAAAAATTAAATCCATGTATGATTCTGGGAACAGCTGACTTTCAAGGACTTCTGCTTATGGAGAACACGGGCAAGATTACAGCTGCTTTAGTTTCCTACAGCACTGCTGTGTTATCATCCAGCAGGCTTTCAGAATCACAGTATCACAGAAGGGTGAAGGTTGGAAGGGACCTTATGGGATAATCTGGTCCAACCCCCTTGCTTAGGCAGGGCCACCTAAAGCAGGCTGCCTAGGACTGTGTCCAGTTGGCTTGTGAACATCTCCAAGAGACTACACAACTTCTTTGCCACCTCTCAGTCACCTTCATAGTGAAAAAGTGTTTCCTCATGTTCAGAGAGAACCTCCTATGTTTTAGTCTGGGTCCACTGCCTCTGGTCCTGTCATTTGGCATGACTGGAAAGAGCCTCACCTTGTCTTCTTTGCACTCTCCCTTCATGTATTTATGTATATTAGTAAGATCCCCCTGAGCCTTCTCTTCTCCAGGCTAAAGAGTCACAGATCTCCCAGCCTTTCCTCATAGGAGAGGTGCTCCAGTCTTTTAAACCTCTTTGTGGGCCTTCATTGCACTGTCTGCAGTGTGTTCTTGTCCCTCTTGTACCAAGGAGACCAGGACTGGACACAACACTCTAGGTGTGGCCTCACCAGTGCTGAGTAGACTGGAAGGATCACCTTCCTTGACCTGCTGGCAACACTCCTTCTATTGTAATCCATGACCCCATTTGACTTATTTTCCACAAGAGCACATTGTTGGTCATGTTCAACTTGGTGTCCATCAGGACCCCCAGGTCTTTTTCTGCCCAGCTGCTTACCAGCTGGGCGGCCCCCACATATCCTGGTGCCTGCGGTTGTTCCTCCCCATTTGCATGTTCAGCACCTCACTAGAGATGAGCAATGCTTATTCTCCTGAAAAAGAAAAAAAAAAAAAAAAGAATATAAAAAATAAAAAATACTTTACTGCTATTCAAAATTTTTTTTCAGAAATTCAAACTTTTGTCCAAAAAGAAGAAGGAAAAAAAACTTGAGAATTTTCCTGCAAAAAAACCTCACTTGGTGAGAAAGCCAGACTTCCAGCAAAAAGCAACAACAAAACACGTATGTTAGACAATGAATTCCATTCAGCTCAACAGGCAGGAAAACATGGCTGGCACACACAAACCAGAAGCATCTCCTTGGAGGGACAGAAAGTACATCCTTCTCTTTCAGCCAACGAGACATCAAAGGTAATGTAAAAGTGGGATTGCTTTCTGACTAGAGGAGATCACCAGACCATAGACTCCATTTCCAGACATTTTCTGTATGTTCCTCAGAACTGATCTACAATTTTTAAGATTTGCCAGAAGCAGTTGATTCGACCAGATCCCATGGGAAGTGACTCCCCAAAAAGCAAATGAATTTATGTATTTCAGCTTATTCTCTGCAATTTTGCATCACATATGCATGAAAGGTTACTCTCCGGTCAAAGAAAACGGGACCATGAGACCACCTGGGAGTTAGTGTAATAAACAGTGCCTATGCCTGGAGGCTGGCTGTCTGTTCTGCTCAACTGCTAGGATGGACCTTAAGAAATTTTTCAGGTCAGGTGGGCCCTGGATGAGTTTCAGAAACCTTGAAGAGGTCATGGACACTGGGCATGAAAAATTTGGGATGTGGCATACCAACTAGCACTCTCTCATTCAGTTTCCAGGCATGATTCAGAGGTTAACATCAGCAAGGCATTGTCAGGTGGGAAATTTGGACAGGTGACCCTTTTTGGCAGGTGAAACAGTCCAACTGGCAAAGAAATGGGCCATTCTACAACAAATGGCCTTACAGGTATTCAGTTTACCATAAGAGAGAGACAGCAAGATGAGCCACACCAGTGTTCTCAGTGGTCCCAGTCTTTAGGGATGTTAGTCCATGTTGCAAAACTCTTGTGAGAGGCAGCACATGCGTCTGGCTTCCCAGTGGACATGTGGCAGTAGAAAAGAGGCATGCTTCAAGTCCAGAGACTGGCAAGGAAGGCACAGCATATGGAGTATACCAGAGCTAGTAAGTGCTGCTCCACCACTACTGCAGACATGAATGCAATACTTCGTCTCCAGCCCACCCCACTCCTCCTCCACATAACACATTTGAAATGGAGGGTGCATTTTACAGGGATTTTATCCATGCTATGTCAGCCCAGTCCTACAGAATCACAGAATCACAGAATGGTAGGGGTTGGAAGGGCATCTGGTCCAACCCCCCTGCCAAAGGAGGTTCACCTACAGCAGGCTGCACAGGACCTTCTCCAGGTGAGTCTTGAATATCTCCAGAGAAGGAGACTCCACAACCTCTCTGGGCAACCTGTTCCAGTGCTGTGTCACCCTCAGAGGGAAGAAGTTCTTCCTCTTGTTCAGATGGAACTTCAGTTTGTGCCCATCGCCCCTTGTCCTGTCGCTGGTCACCACTGAAAAAAGTCTGGCCCCATCCTCCTGACACCCACCCTTAAGATATTCATAAGCATTTATAAGGTCCCCTCTCAGCCTTCTCTTCTTCAGGCTAAACAAGCCCAGCTCCCTCAGTCTTTCCTCGTAGAAGAGATGTTCCAGTCCCCTCATCACCCTCATAGCCCTCTGCTGGACTCTCTCCAGTAGTTCCTCATCTTTCTGGAACTGGGGAGCCCAGAAAAGGTCGCAGTACTCCAGATTGGGCCTCACTAGGGCAGAGTAGAGCGGGAGGAGAACCTCCCTCAACCAGCTGGCCATGCACTTCTCAATGCACCCCAGGATACCATTGGCCTTCTTGGCAACCAGGGTTCACTGCTGGCTCATGGTCATCTTATCATCCACCAGCACACCCAGGTCCCTCTCTGCAGAGCTGCTCTCCAGCAGGTCCGCCCCAAGCCTGTACTGGTGCATGGGGTTGTTCCTCCCCAGGTGCAGGACCCTGCACTCGCCCTTGTTGAACTTCATGAGGTTCCTCTTCGCCCAACTCTCCAGCCTGTCCAGGTCTCACTGAATGGCAGCACAGCCTTCTGGTGTATCCACCACTCTTCCCAGTTTGGTGTCACCAGCAAACTTGCTGAGGGTACACTCTAACTCTTCATCCAGGTCATTGGTGAAGAAGTTGAATAAGACTGGGCCCACTACTGACTCCTGGGGGACACCACTAGTTACAGGCCTCCAACTAGACTCAACACCGCTGATGACAACCCTCTGAGCTCTGCCATTCAGCCGGTTCTCAATCCACCTTGCTGTCCACTCGTCCAGCCCACTCTTCCTGAGTTCGCCTATGAGGATGTTATGGGAGACAGGGTCAAAAGCCTTGCTGAAGTCAAGGTAGACAGCACCCACTGCTCTCCCCTCATCTACCCAGCCAGTCATGTCATCATAGAAAGCTATCAGATTGGTCAAGCATGATTTCGGCTTGGTGAATCCATGTTGACTACTCCTGATAACCTTCTTTTCCTCCGCTTCCTTGATGATGACCTCTAGAATGAGCTGCTCCGTCATCTTTCCTGGGATAGAGGTGAGGCTGACCGGCCTGTAGTTCCCTGGGTCCTCCTTCTTGCCCTTTTTAAAGACTGGAATGACATACCCTGCCACCATTCCCAGGGCACTCTCCCAGGCCTACGGAAGAACACCGAATTTACTCAGCTTTTCAGAAAGATGTTTCGGCCTACTTTGGACAGCAGATCACCTTCTGAGATCTTTTTCTTTCTCCACTGAGTCTCGAGGAAGTCTTTGGTTGCTACCGCCATACCTCAAGTCTCTCATTTAGGGGGACCTTAGAGATAAATCTAAGGCAACATTTATGAGTGATATCAACTAGGAAATGGCACTTTTCTCCTACAAGTCCAGACTGTGCACTCCCTGCATCTTGCACATCAGTTGTACAAAAGGTGCATGTCATCCATCCTACCTTACGCCAAATGCAAGGCCTGGCCATGACAATCGACCCTCTCTGATACCTGGATCTGGCAGGGGTTAGATGTCCATACTTCACCTTTTGTGTTGGAAATTCAGCACATGCTTGTTGGGAGATGTTCAGGCAATGCATGACTTCTTACTACATGGTGGGGTTTTCAAAAGCTGCCAACGCTGGCCCTAATCTCCTTGTATTTAGAAACAAAAAGGTTTTCAAATCTATCATCTTTTTTTCAGTAATTAGTGCATAACATTATTCAAGCAGTACATCATAATCAGCTTCTCCCTCGAGACCGCTGTCTGCCATACACAGATTCAGAACATTTTTATTTTCTTCTATAAGGCATTAATCTTTATAATCAGTCATTTTGGCTTCTTTTTGTCGTCTATCCCCTAATAGAAATACCCTAATAGAAACCGTCTTCTCATCTTGAGTCATTTAGGCAGACCTAGAGAGCACTGCCTGGATTTAAACCTTAAATCAGTAGCATTTCAAAACAGGGCTGCTGCTGTAGTTGGTCCAAAAGTTTGCTCCTGATTTGAGCGGTGTTCTGTAGTACACTATGTTATGAGCCCATGCAGAACTTTCTGCACAGAAGAGTAGCTTACCACTGACTAACTTATTCTGATCTCTGCTGATGTTTTTCTTCCTTTTAAATGGGTTTGGTGGGGAGAGGGAAAGGATGGTCTGTTTTTTGAAGAGATTTTATTGTTTCCTTGTACCAAATTTTTGATGCTATGTGCAGCCATCACACCCATAAGAACTAGAGTCTCGTGTTGTCCTGGGAAGAGGAGGGTTAATTTGCTGGAGTCCAGACCTGGGCATAAGGGAAGAGGGGAAACTGTGATTTCAGAGAACTATTCCTATTTACACTGTACAGGAAAAGAGAAGCTATCCCAAAACACATCATCCCAAAACACACCATTCTTCTACCACTGAGCTTGAGGAGATTTCAGGGGGTTGATGGAAACAGGGCTGGACCCCAGCTCTGCCTCTCATCGCTGGATGTTCGTTATGCATGTAATGTGCTTTGCTCTTGAAATTTATTTCAAGGTCAGAGAAACTTACCTTCTGTGTATATTGGGTTGAGGCATATTTTGTTAGCAAAATTTATAAGATGGCTTGTTTTAACAGTTGTTACGGTAGATTGACTGGGTAGTATTTACTTGTGCTATAATTATCTTAATTCATAGTAGTGAATGTAAGGAGGCAGCTAGGCACGCTGAAATCAGAATAACAGAAATCAGGAGATTCGCAGCAGGAGGCAAGGTGTTGTACTGTATATACTGTTGTGTCTTGTTATTTATATCAAGCTAAACTTGTTTTTCCAGCTATTTGTGCAATTGACCAACTACCCAATAAATTACATCATTTCCAGCACTGAATGGCACCATGACATGTTAACTAGGAATTTAAGCACCAGAAAATAATCTTGACTGACTTAAAAGTACAGCTATAAAAGCCCAATGAAAGCTAATTTTCTGTGGCAGGGTGGGGAGGGGGAGAGGTAGGAAATGGACAGGAGGAGGAAAGGAGGGAGCAGGGCCGGGAGGCAGACAAAAAGAAAGCCTCATGCCCAGCCAGATTCACAGACATACACAAGTTTTAAAATTGTTAGCCTAAAAATACATTGCCTATAAAAATTCAGTTGTGGGTTGATTGATCTCTCCTCCCTTGGCTGAGCCAACTCCAAGCTCTTCTCATGTTTTCAGGTGTAGATGAATATCTGCTTAAAGGTGAACTGCAATGAGGTCGTGCAAAATTAAATATGTGTCGCTATATGTGGCAAATGCCCTCAAATGGAATTGTAAAAGCAGAGATGCATTCTCCACCTTTATTTTAAACTTTTTTGTATATAGGAACAGGACAATGTGGGAAGAAACAAGAGTTCAAGAATTATCTTATTTATTTTTTTTAATGAGACAGACACAAACTTCTTAAACCTTTCACGTAAGCAAACGATCTCACCAAGACACTGTGGTCTGAGACAGTGAGACTAGGAAAGGCTGGCACCTGCCATCAGCAAGCACTTGGGCAAGGCAGAGCACATTACCAGGCACTTTGGCAGCCCCGGGCGCCCAGCCCAGGCAGGGTTGGAGGGTGTTGAGGCTCGCTGCAGCCCACTCGCCCTAGGTGCCTTCATCTAGGGGTTCAATCTGACGTGAATTTAGGAAGAGAGAAGAATTCCTGAGCCCCATGGGTCAAGCACAATGGAGATAGCCTCTTCTCCCATGGAGGGGTCCATGTAGGAGGCCCCAAGGCAACAAGCCAGGAATGAAGCGGAGAGAAGGATCCCTGGGTGGAGAAGAGGTGGATCCCTGGGTGGAGGAAGACTCTCTCTCTGCTCATCCCACTACAGCCCCAGGACGATTTCCCACAGCCTGGCACCAGGGTTTGCTCCCCAAACCAAGGCTCACCCCAAATGAAACCTTGTGTAAGCTTTGGTTAATCTTAGCTTAGGAAACAAGAATCCTGCAATTGCACTGCCTGCTTGCCTGCCTGTCTTTTAGCCTCCTCTTCCTCTCAGTGCATACACCCTAATAAATTTTTATTCCAGTTTCAACGAACATGAAGTGAGGGAAGAGAATATAGACCCAGTGAGGGAAGGGCGCGCCAAACTCAGCTGTTGCGTTTGGCAGGGACCAGCCAGGCAGCCAGCACAGCCTTTCTGTCTGGCAAGCGAGCATGCAGCCAGGCTACAAATGTGCGCTTAGCTACACGGTGTCTCTCGGTCAGAGGGGAGCTGGGATAAGCTGGAACTGTCTCCATGGGGTCAGGGCATTCAAAGTCAAAGGATTCAAGGCTGTATGAGACAAATCATCACCGATATAAAATCCCAAAGGGTATAAAAAGGCACGACAGGAACTATACATGGTAGTTCAGTCTCCTTTTTATTATTTTGCACGATCACTTACAAAAACAGAGGTGGTAATGTCCCTTCAGTCAGCACTATACCTCCTGGGGATCCCTGGATGCCTGTCTTGGCTGGGAACAGGGTCAGCACCTCCTTTATGGATCATGCAAGCAAGCACCTTGCCTTCAGTATTCCCCAATGTCTCATCCAGACATTCAAGCAAAGAGTGACCGGAGCTTCACAGTATGCTGAAATACAGTGATGCCTGGGAGAGCCTGCAGGCTCCAAGGATCAAAGCTCGGAGCAGTCAGTTTCCCAGGCACCACAGTATCTGTGCGACTGTCATTGTCTTTCCCCTGAAATCTGCACGTTCACATGCCATAACATCCTGGCGTGAGCAGATTTATAAGCTTCCTCCGGCCTCCTGTCTCTCAGACGGCAGGGTGCTCAGAGAAACCAGTGCCACACACACTTTCAAGTCAGCCCTGCCACCTACCATACATGCTGCCATCTCTGTAGGCAAGGACGGGGACTCACGCTGTGCCAGGTTCTGCTCTCGGCTACTTTTCCCCAAGGTCAGTAGGTTTGCTCCAGTGCAAGTAAGAGCACAAGAGCTGGCCCTTGATCAGTGGGATTTGGTGCTTTTTAATGGGATTAGCCAGTTCCACCCAGTGCTGGTTGCTACAAAGGCTTTTTCTCCTGTCTCAATGACGTGTTACATCTTAACGTGTGTGGTCATATCTGCAGTCGATTTGTGCGGCGCTTTGTTCTTTGCACATGGTTTTATTGCCTAGGGGGCATGCAGCAACCAGCCAGAAAGCTTTTGTGGTGCCCAGTTTACTCCGCTGTTTATACAGTTAATGCGTTGCAGCCAAAATAAGAATCTGCAATTTCATTTCATTGAAAGTAAAGATGTACGACAATTGCAGAGCACTTTTGGATGGCAGGACATAACGGATGCAACACTGCCAATGGCCCATAGTATAGCTGAGATACATCTCATTTAACTTTAGCAACCTGTTTGCTTGGCAGCTAGATGTTTAGACCCCTCCTCCACAACAAAAAGACATGAGAAGCACCACCTTCACAGGGCAATTTATCCTCTCTCCCTTAGACACCTACTGAGGCTTAGATAAAACACCTTGTAGAGGTCCCTCTGTTGCTCTCCTTCCCCACCAAGGATGGGAGGGAGCCTCACACAAATGGTTTTTCAGTGGTCAATGCCAGCATATGTACATCGTCGCAGGTATCATGCTGCATGGGACTGATCAGGACTCAGACACCTCAGAGCTCTTCTCAGAAAAGACCCCAAACCACTGCTGGAGGGTAAGAATATTTGATCAGTGATGACCCGAGGTGCCTGTGGACATTTTGTTAGAAGCATAGAAGTGAAATGCTTTCTTGCCTACCACCAACAGATATATGCCACTCCCTGGTCACAGTCCATTTATCAGAAGACCATGAATCAGCAAGCACCCTCACTAAAGTGTTGCCCGCTGAATAGGGCTTGAAATGTATCCCAATCCTGGCACGCAACATTATTCTAGTCCAAGCAGCTTTTACAAAGAAACATTTCCCAGTTTCAGTAAGTACATACAAATTTGGGGAAATATTCAGGGAGACATTATCAAGAGAATGAGGAGTTTGGAGCATTTGGAAAACTTGATACCAGAATTGTCTGAAACAACTGAAGTTTCAAAACTGTCTTAGAAACATATTAGTTAGAGAAATTGACATATTCTGTGAATTCCTGTTAATATCATCAGCCATAAAATTCAAGGGCAACATTTATGTCTTATCACGGCTGTGAACTAAAAATTTATTTATCTGAAAATAACAATGTATTTATGTGCTGGCCATCAGAAAAGTTCATGCTTCTATTTTTACTTCTGAACTCCTTTTTGTTCTGACCACTCTTTCTTCTGCTTTCCTCTTCCTTTTAACTTCTGTCCAATTTTTCAAACAAAAAAATGGATAGGCAGTGAAAAATACAGGCTGAGGGATTCTTTTGCTGCTTTCTTCTGCTTTCCTCTTTCTTTTAACTTCTGTCCAATTTTTCAAATGAAAAAATGGATAGGCAGTGAAAAATACAGGCTGAGGGATTCTTTTGCTGCTTTCCTACCTTTATTATCTTCCACTTCTCTGTGTAGGCAAAGAAAAGACAAGTAATGTGGTTAAAGGATCATGAAATGTTATCTGCAACAGGAATTCTAAATACCAAGAATAGAAAATTCTTTTGGGAGTTTCGTAGGAGAAAACAATGTTTTGTCTGTGCCTACCCCATTCTGGGAGAGCTGTGCAGTGTGAACCATGAGTCAGTGGTGTCCCACCCACTCAGAGGCCTCCTCAGCAGCCCTGGACAGAGGTGTCTGGTTGTGTGAAAGCAGCTCAGCACCTTCACGTCACCCAAGATCCTGCAGGTGACTGAACAGGGAGCTTTTTGGGCAGCTTCACAGGGGGCAGGGCATCCTCTGCCTCCCCTCTGCCACGAGTGCCCAGCTTTTGGCTGGCTTGGCCATTTGTCACTGCCATGGCTGGAGCCCGAGAGCCAGCATTTCCATCCAAACCCTCTCACGTGTGCTTTCCTGTAACGGCAGACACTCCGGAAAGCATCCCCAAATCATACAGTTTAAGACATAATAACTAAATCAGAAACTTTCTGGCAGTGCTTTTCTACACACTAAATCCTCGATAACAGATTAGGGCACCGGAGCCTCTGAGCAAACGTAATGACTCCTTCCCTGTGCTCCCTCCCCTCAGCAAACCTATGGCTGGAAAACCTATAAATGTGCTATTTCAGCTGTTTTAAACAGCTTATCATGATTTTCTGAAATTCTGGCCTCAAGACTCTGGATCCCCTTCTTAATAACATTTAATGCTACCATTATGTAATTGAATCCATTTTGTCTGTGTGGTGGGAATATTATTAAACTGTAATTCATTTCACTGTCTTGATTCACTTGGACTTTTAGGCCCAAGTCTGGAGTGTCAAGAGCTTTAAGGAAGAGAAAA
>Ga0065711_1008663_pt1 | contig 12416 bp, 5 predicted proteins | sample Hoacrofraction12_FD_59098 | JGI IMG/M metagenome (GOLD analysis project Ga0065711, IMG submission 59098) | Hoatzin crop microbial communities from Cojedes, Venezuela - Epithelial fraction 12 v2 (version 2) | ecosystem: Host-associated > Birds > Digestive system > Esophagus > Crop | place... | reverse complement strand
GTGATGAAGAGTACAAGCCTTCATCTGAAGACCCCCGATGACCACTCAGGGACACTAACAGACATGCATGAAAGATTAACATATGCTAATTAGTTCTCAGAAAAGTTGTGAATATGCTAAGCATTTCTCAGAAATATAATGAATATGTATATTGTGATTGTATTTAACCTGAAATGACAGGGTGTTTGGCGCACATATTTGGAGGAGAGATCCCCCGTGTGCCCGGCACCGTAATAAAGAATACCTGCTTAATAGCCTCCTGACTACTGAGTCTTCAACTCCGGCTCTTCACGGCATCATTAGAAAATATGCTAAATAAACAAAACAGTACAATAATTTCTGGCTTGTAGATTTTGGTGCCAGTATGTATTGCATATAGCCACTACTGAGGAAGGGACATGTTTTCAAAGACTGAAAATGGTGTCGAAGTCTTTTCTAGACATCATCTGATGAGTGCAAGGAGAGCAGGAAATGGCAGGCATTTAACTGCTTCTCAGGCAGCAGCTACCCCATTTCCCCTTGACATCAGGCACAAGGGTGGCCAACGCTCCGGCACGTCTCACCGTCACTGACAGTGACCATCCAAGCACTCTTAAAACACAAGACCATGGTTCAGCTGTTATCTCTCATAACGATAATTCTGGAGGACAGCCCGTACCTCTGACAGTAGGTTTTTCCTGGGAGGCAAAGGCAGTTTCTAGGAGTTTTTTCCTAAGCCATTTTATGGAAACCATGTCTGCAGACCAAACTACAATTCCAGAAGTTTGGGATTGATGTTGCCTGCTGAGAGACAGTTTGTTTTCTGTTTAGCGTAGGCAATTTATATTGCAAAAGCTTAACTTTATTAGGAATGAGACTACGTATCAGCTTTTCTGCTTCATGTTTACCCAGGACTCAATCGTCAAGGATTCAGTCTGGCATACAGATACGTTTCAGCAAAATATTAATCCATGCCAGTGTTGATATGATGCATGGCAATAGTGCTGTGATCCTTTGACACATTTAATGCTGGATTTGTAGGAAATGTTCAACACTGAGAGAACTGAACCCTTACACTTCTGTAAAATGTGTATAAGGCACAAAACTGTCACAAAGTTCTGCTTTTTATCCCAGGCTACTGTATCACGTCTTTCGTACACTGATCAGGTTCCATCCTAAACATACGATTTTCTATTCCCTTTAGTCTCCATAAATTTTCTTCTCAGATAGTTAAAAAATTTATAATTTCCTAACTAAATTCTTTCACTGGAGGTGGTTTGGGAATTTTTGTCAATTTTGTCTTTCAGTTTAAATCATCTTCACTTAGTGAATATGTTCTCCTTTCCCTGGCATGTCTGTCCTGATGTATTTATATGGAGCAGCTATATTTCTTGCTAACCTTTGGTTTGGGAGGTCAAACAAGCCAAAGTCTTTCCAGATCTTTCTGCACTAGTAGTATCCAATCAACGCGTACTTGCCCTCTGTTGCACAAATGTGTAAGGCCAAGTAAAAGAATAGCAATTAAAAATAAGGACCAAAAATATTGGGAGAAAGGGGAAGCCACTCAGAGCCCTGTATATAGGGATAGGAACATGACAGATGTCTCTGTTCCACAGCTGTACTGGAAAAACACAGCAGTAATGTGGTCTGAATCGAAATAAAAAATTTCTGTTTAAATGTTTCCACAAAGTAAACTGGGATGAATAGTTTTGATTTAAGTGGAAATCTCTAATTCAGTCCTAAATAAAGTGTTTGATTTGGTTGTCTTTTGGATTATTTGGTCTTTCTGTAGGCCTTGTGCTCCACTTTTCTTGAGTTCTTGTTCAGAAAAGAGGTCTTTTCTAGATGCTATTTAAGAATTCAAAACTCTGGGTTTCATATAGACAATGTCAAAACAAACATTTCAGCAATACAGAGTACTTTGTACTGAAAATGTCAAAATGAAATGTTTTGACATTTTCACAACTTATCCTCCTGTTTTGCAGTCTTTATTTATCAGATTCGACGTGACCTCACTGTTTGCTTAACTGAAGTGTCCAATTTTGGCAAAACAAAAGAAAATTGTCCATATCTGCCTACTGGATCTGCCTCATCTTACTCTTCATCCTGGGAAAAAAGGTATTTGATAGCATTATCAACAAAATTATGAGTAAAATGGAGATGGTGAACATGATTCAGTTGTTATCTGCTTCTCCCAGTACAAAAGCTGAGAAATATCAAATGTAGGTAGCAGATGGCAGGATTAAGAAAAAAAAAAAGAAGAAATTAGTTTCACTGTAGAATTCCTTTGTACAGAATATTATGGGAATTAAAAAGTTTACGTGGGCTAGAGGGATAAATTTATGAAGAAACCTCGGAGGATGACTAAAAACATGGACATCACCTCTGGCTCAGGAAGTCCCCAAGCTGCAAACTGTTGAAGGCTAGAAGAATGATTTGGCGAATGATTGTCGTGTGCTTTCTCTGCTCCCTGCAGATGTACTTCTGGAAATGTTCTGAGGAAGGCTACTGAGCTAGACAGACCTTTGATCTGACCCACTCGTCTGTTCTGAAGCACGTTAGTGCAAATAACGCAAAGAAACAGAATTAATGAAAGAACCAAGCTTGGCTGCTCTGCCTGTTGAGCACAGCTGTGTTACAATGGACAAACCCTATTAAAATGTCACATTTGATGTCTGTGATGTTCTTCTGAGTTACTACTGAAAAGTGAGCCGCTGCCCTTCTGCGAGCTTTAACAACCCAGACATTATCTGTTTTATTTCCCTATTGGCAAGCTTGTGATAGCTTGTCCTATCAAACTGTTTACTGTACCTTACTAGTCTATTTTATTTCTTCGTCTTTTATATAGGGATTCAGATCTGTTGAGAACAGCAGTGTCAATAAACAAGCAGAAGGCAACCAGCTACAATCTTAAAGCAAAAGAAGAGAAGTGGAGAGGGGAAAAAACAACATGACTTCATTTAAACATCAACTCAATAGCTTTAAGCCCATCAAACACCAATACTTTACATTTCCCTTCATTCTGCATAAACATTTAGCACAGCATGGGGGTGAAGCTGCCTCTCAAACCCGGCTCTCCTCACTCAATGCTGATTTCATTGCATCCTTTACAGAGTGGGCTGGCGGAATTATTCTGCTTTCTCTTCCAAAATGAGCAGAGAGACAATTAAACTGATTAAACTTTTCTTGAAGCCTCAGTCCTTTAGCTGGGTTCTTAAGCACCATGGTGACAGCTGTTGGTCTCCCTTGAATACATAGCCTTGAAAAAGTACTTGAAAATCTGCTGTGTGATGTGTGAGCACCGTGTGGAAATCACTGTCACAGGAGTCGAAGAGCCAGCGCACAGAGCAATGCACAGAGTCAGGCTAAGGAGGGGAAATCCCCGTTTTTGTAACACCTATAACAGCCTTTTCATTGACTATTACTCAAAAGAGTAACTATTTTTGCCACTTTCAGAAGTATATTGTCTTCCCAAATAAAAAGATGATAATGCTGTAATAAGTATAAAAGTGAAAGAGGTTCTCAAGCCTTCGTTCATGGATCACTTGCTAGAAGTTTGCAGAGGTAAAAAAATACAGTTGATACCTTCTTCTGATTCCCAGATGCATTAAAAACTGCAAACATTCAATATTGTCAGAATATTAGTTTCTTTGTCAGCAGCTGCTGATTTTGGTGCTGGAACGGTGCAATACTGTAATTGGGAGTTTATTGTCCATGATGGTAAAGGGGGTGGCAGAGTTCACAGGAGATTACACGAATCACACACCAAAAAGCAGGGTAAGGTTGCAAAAGAAACATTATACAGTGACTCATTGCTTAAGAACTATGTTAATTAAATGTTAATTAGGGCCTGAAGTGTCATATTGAGAGCTACTGAGCTCACTTAAATTTGTGGCCCAAATTACAGCTACAAAACACTTGGAAATGTGCCCAGTGAAACACAAAAGACACTGCTGAAGTACCTGGGCGTAGTTCTTCAACTCTGTGCATGCTACTGCACGAAGGGAGGGAAAATGAGGAACAAAAATCAGGCTGGGGAAAAATGGTGGAGAATGACATGCAGCCATAGGCATTTATGCCACAGGAAGATGCTGTTAGAGGAGTAGTGAGAGGCGAGTAGGTGTGGAGAAAGGCCACTGTTAGCAGGGAAGGCACCAGGGAAGGGGGCAGCCAAGAGAAAGGGTGGGCTCGGGATGAAGGAAACCCACCACTGCCCTGCACTGCAGTAGTCTGCCCTTGCCTCTAATCTAGTGCTCCCATGCAGTGCCAGGCACTTAGACTGGGCTCTCCCCAGTAAGGCTGGGATGCGCTTTCATCCTAAAGAAGAGGTCTAAAATAAGTCAGGTGTTGGAGTGGTAACTGGGAAGCCAATCCTTGTGTTTTACTCAAAAGCGGAGGGTGATGGTGATACAGCCGTGGCTTCTAGGTGGGTGTTCAGAAAGTCCCACCTGGGTCCCTTGTTTCGCCAGGTGAAGGTCCCTTGTTTCATCTCTGTTCCTCAGTTCTCATGCTGTAAAATGAGAATATCTCCCCTCCATCCTAAAGAATTTTGTAACAGTAAATGAATGCCTGGATGTTCTGAAATGACTGGATGAAATGAAGCGATATCAAAAGCCACATGGAAAATCTCAAAAGGAAATTATTAATTTTTGTTTTCAGAACAGGGTTTTAAAGTTTTACAGCAATAAGGAATGGGAGTTATTCACTGAATGAGGGAAAAGCTGCTAATGAAAAAGGTCCTGCAGAGAAAGAAAAAGTATTAGATAATGCATGTGATAATTAAAAACTATGTAATAATGCAACTGGACGAGAAGTCTGATGTAGGATTGTGCAGTCTTTCATTTTTTAGTGCTAGTCTTGCAATTTTAAGAGCATTCATTTACTTCTGACTGGGTAACACACATCAGAGATCTCAGATCACTAAATGATAGAGCATTCACTCCTTAATTGATCTAAAATATGCACTAGGTCTTTGCATACGGTAAGATGCACTTTTCTGAAAGTACCTATTTTAAAGGTACTATCAAATATGTTGGAGATTTGAATGTCAGTAAGCGTATCAGGCATTGAAATTACTGGGTGCTTCACTGTCGTTTTGTGTACCAGGTAGCTCACAAGTACAACAGTAGGGTTGATGGATCCATCTAGGTTTTTCTTCCGTGTATACATACGTATACAAGCAGACACACACACACGTGCCTGCACTTGTACACACATGCACTCACCCCTACCTCTCTCACTGAAACTTTCCCTTTGCCCAAGTGTCTCTCACTGCAGGTACTTTAGAGTTTCAAAAGAACCTCATTTATGTTCTCCTGTGCCATATTTCACTTTAAAAATGTTTTCCTTTGCCACTTCCCCCCAGTTTGGTGGCCTCTGAAAATTTGACAAGAGGGCATGCTCTGTCACCTTCTCCAGATTGTTGGTAAAGATCCTAATCGGGAAAGTACCAGGACAGACCCATGCAGTGTCCCGCTTGTTAATGGCCTCCAAGGTAGAGTGTGACCGCTTAAATGTGACCCTTCAAGCCCAATCACGCAACCAGTTTTTTTACCCATTTAGTTTTACCCCCATCCAGATTGTAGTACCCTAACTTGAATCATGCTTGTTTTATTCATTTTCCTGTGCACAGTCCTATGTAACTAATATCAAAAGTCTTGTGTTACAGAGGAGCATACATGTGTATACAGGAATTTCTGTTCTCCTTGGAGACTAAGTAAGCTGCATCCTAAAAAATGTCCTTACAATAACAGTATGTAGTCTTATGAATGCTATGATTGTGAGAATGCTGCGAGAGAAAAAAATCCAGGTTCACATGGCACAGGAACATAAGAGGATGACAGTCATTAGCAGAGATGTTGAAAGAAAAGAACATGACTTAAAAAAAGACAGCGAATGCTAATTCTCTGGTGCCCATCATTATTTCAGGGAAACTGGACTCTTTCCAAAGCCAGGCACTTTGTGCATTGCTATGCAGCAATGAAAGACCCATTTGGGGTCAGCAGTAACTGTGAAATAACCAAACAGCAAAGGAGTCCCTCATTACTCAGCTTGACTGGAGACAGAAGAATATTTGATGATCACTTTTATATTCTGTCTCTGAAGGTGACCACAATTAAGCTAAGCTAAAATGATGATGGCTAATGGGATGCCACTGAGATTCAAACATTATGTAGAGTCCCATGGTATGTGAAGTCAGAGCCAGTAACACATTGCTGAGATCTAATTAAAAACAATAACGGAAATTTAATGAACATTGTGTTAGTGCAATGGGAGAAATTTGTATTTAAAAAATTGTCCTAACAAGAGAAGATGGAACATTTGTGAGAGCTGAAAAAAAGCCCAGCTGGCCAAAGGATTAAAAGGTCAAATATATTTCACTATTCCTTTTAGTTTCCTGTAGGAATTCTAAACAGAAGGATCTCTGAGAGACTTGATGCAAGAAAAATAGCCTTAGCAGTACCTGAAACTATAGTGGGCAATGGTATTTCAATGGCATTCATTGTAGCTTGAAAGAAGAAATTGCTCACTTCTCTGGGTGAAACGTATTAACCTCTAACAGGCAGTGAGTCAATAAAAATGACTTAAGACTTCTTTCTGGCCTTAAACTCTGTGAATCTCTGAATCTCAGATGACACCTGTGCAGAGCCAACTGCTTGTCATTCATACCATGATGTTCTTTACTTTTCCAGAAGTATTAAAAGGACAATGTTCTTCTTCTCTATAAGCCCACTTGCACAGCTTAAAAGAGTTTGTAATCATATGCCGGAGACTTTGTGAGTTGTTTCTACCCTCTGGATGACCTACTTGGAAGCCATGAACTTGGGATGTGTGCACAGAATTGCAGCTATGCTGCTACCAGTGCCTGATAAAAGTGGGAATACGACTAGGCCCTGGTTCTTTTGTTCTTACGAAATCCTTCTTTCCAAACTACGGATTTCACATAAATCCTGTTGCTCTCACAGCTCTGTCAGGACATAAACAGCAACAGCAATTGCAGAATGTGAGGCCTGGTTTTACCCCCGTCACAAGACACAGAAGGCAGCAAGGGTATCTTCACATGAAACAGCTCTTTAATCACAAACTTTTGAGCACGTACTCACATGAAAAGATCTTCCATGAGGCAGGGAGCAAAATGTGAGTGCCTCTTAGGGAGGATGTAGGAGAAGGAATGGTTTTCCAAAAGCCAAGACGGATGGGAAGGGTGTCAGGCAGAGAGAGGGGAGGTTGTTGGGAAGCCCTCTCTCAGTGCTCAGGCATCGATGTTAGGGAGAGCACCCCCGGTCTCTCCCTGGCTGCAGAAATTGTCTGCTTTTCTGGAGGGTCAGAAGAGGTTTACTGCCCTGCTGCAGCCCTCGTCAGAGGAGTTTGCAAATTGTGAGATGCCAAGGGCTTTCCATTTGCACCTCTGCTGCTCTTCCCTCACAACGCTGTGGTCTGCAGGTCACTTTTGTGCGGCTCTGCGCCTTCAGACCGCGAGGGTGCTGGGACAGAGTTTTGTACCCCTCTACCCAAAGTGCTATCATCCTCCCAGCTTTGCACTCCCAGCTCTGGACCACAGCCGTGGCTGTTGCATTGGATTTCTCATGAGAAGCAATCGTCACCGATGTGTGAACCCTTTTTGGCTTTCTCTCTTTCTGCACACTTTGGTTTGTGGCTTTTAGTGTATAACATTGTTAGGGAACATGAAGTGCCTGGTAGCTGCCAGCAGCAGATAGCAGTGTTTTAGGTAGCCAGCAAGCATTGCCCAGTGATATACTTGCAAAACACTGAGGAGCCAGTTAGCATGGGCAATGCCCGTGCAATCAAGACGTGCTCTGAGCAACATGATTAGTGTAATGAGGAAGGGTGACTAATAAAGAGGTGGAGCGCATCAGGGTGAAACCATATAGTTACATAGGAAGAATATTTGGGGGAATCACTGGCTGCACTGGAGAGAATGTCTGACAAGTGCCCACCATCAGCACCACCACCACTGCTTCACCTCCTGGCTAACTACTGTGGAAAATTTCCTTTTCTCTTTCCCTTTCCCTTTCTCCATTCTCATATCCTTTTCCGTCTTCCCCCTCCCTTTTTCTTTTCCCATTTTCTTTTCCCTTTCCCTTTTCTCTTTTCTCCTTTCTCCTTTCTTAAATTTGTGGATTTTTTAGTCTTACCATGAAAATGTCCATTCCCACCAGAGCTCATGTCCCTTGGTTCTTTGTATCATCAGTTATATCCAGATACAGTCCCTGTAAAACATCCATGTGGATGCTGTTGGATAAAACAGCTGGGTAATCAGTCACTTCAGTGCTTTATTGCTGGTGCTTAGGGTGCCTAGGGTTTCCACTTTTAGGTTTATAATGATTTCCTCTGAATGAATGCCTAAACGAGCCTAAAAGGTCTTGCTGCTTCTTCACTGTTCTTTTTGCATTTAAAAAACTCTCATCCACAAAATGCTGTATCTTTCTAATTTCTCTTTATAATTGCCCTGACCAGCCTTGCCTGAGGCCTCCACTCACCCCTTCCAGCTCCTCCAGGAACTGCCAACCCTGGCTGTTCCCTGACAATATGTTCTTAAACTTCTCATACCTTTGAGATCAGAATAATGGGCCTGTAGTTAAACAGCATTTTTAACCATCCTTAAATAACATCACTGCAGTTTCATGCTTTCCCTGACTTGAGATCTGTGTTGGAAGTACTGCTGTTAGACCAATTGCTTTGTGTATTCTCAAGTCACTTTACAGAGAAATCTGTAATGGAGATGACACTCTTTCCCTGACCTGAACTCATCAAACTCTCTGACTTTTTTGTGTGCATCTCAGTTCTGGTAAATTTTTATTTCTACATTCTTAATCACAGAGCTGTCCTGCCTTTGCTGGTATGTTCAACATCATCATCTTTACTAATAACTAAGAAGCACACGACAATCAACGCTTCATCAGAAAACTTCCTTCTGTAGATCCTCATTCACTCAGGTTGTTAGGTACATGCCGGACTTAAAGGCCAGTGGGAAAACTTGCATGTTTAAACACTTCACTCTCTGTTGGACACTTGCACCCAGCTGCCAAGCTTGCTGTCACAAGATTAGTGATATTCTGCACTTCAGCTCACATAATGTAGTCTTCAGGCATCTCAAGGAGCTGACACAGGTGGCAAGAGACACTTTCCAAGGCTAAATATTGGAGCTTGCATTTTAATACAGTACATTATTACAGGCAAATATTCTCATCTAGCAGCCATGCACCATATGGTTATCTAGATCCAAGCAGATTGCTAACCGCAGACTGCCTTAATGCAAATAAATCGTGGCATTCTCTTAATATATTGGAGACTGCATCTGTTATGCTGCACCTGTCACTACTGCAGCAACAGAATGATTTATGGTTCTCAACTTCAGCTCGTTACAAAGTGGCACATGGATAGACACACGTGCCACCATCAGTTTTGGGGACAGATGGAAAAGTTACAGTGTCATAAACCTGAGACATGAGTTCCTGATAATATCAAAGCTCTCTGATTGACACACCTAGAAACTGGTTACTCATCAACATCTGCCTGTTTCTTTGGTAACTGGAGCAGTGCTTAACATCTGCTGGTTTAACCTGTCATATATGACACAAGGTTCATTTTAAACATTTGTCCACACAGGAAAAATGAATTTCAGTACATAGCTTTAGAGTACAAACACAAAAATAACTTCTCTAATTATTTGTTGTTTGCAACTCAATTTAAAGGTTGAAGGAATTGATCGCGTGTGTATATATGTATATACACATATATATATATATATCACTTAGAGAGAAAACAGACCTACTGCTTGTTCAGGAACCAGTAATGAAATATATTCATAACTTGGTGAATAAAAAATGACTGCAATCTTGTTTCCAAAGTGCTCTTTCTTAAAGATAAGATGAATTTCACCTAACCTTACCAATCTAATATAAGCATGTAGGTCTCTTGTGGGCCTGTGGACAATGAAGGACAATTCCTCCCATCTTAAAAACAGATGTTAAAGATAACTGCTTCTTCAGTAAGTGCGGAAGACATTCTTTGTAGTATGTGCCAAAATTTCACCACATAAAAGAAGATCAACCCCAAGACTTTGCTAAATGTTAAGGTTAGGAATTAGCATGTCTTGCTCACTAAATTATTAATTCATCTGTTTGCCCTAATTTTTTTCACAAGCTTCTATCTACCAGCTGATTGCACTATCATATATTACCAAGAAACTATTATTGGTGTGGTTTTTTTGAAGTGTTTAAAGATAACTGCAAATAATTTCAATTACAGACTGTTTGAACACCGTGAAAATAATTAAAGTAGCTTGAAATATTACCAAACATCTTGAAGAAATGTATTTGGAAGAGTCTTGGTTTTTCCTATTCTTCCATTTTGGCTTTCAGAATTGCCACACTGTATGCTTGGAGAGCAGCAGAACATGGTTTTCTGCATTATCACATAAGTGTAACACCTCAGACCGCAAGCTATGATGGACCAGAGATGCATTTCTGTGTAGTCTTTCTTCTCTTTCATGACCAGATTGGAGCAACTGAATTTCTAGTGCCTAATAATTTTATATATCACTACAGGCAGACTATTTTTGACTGTGCTTTTCATTCATACCAAGAATCTGTAAATGTCATCTGATCTCATCACAAATTTTCTGTAACAAATTGTTGTACCGGAGTCGTTCATTCACATTACTTTTTCGATGGTTACTCACCTGGTTTCACACCAGCTTGCCTGCTTCCTCAGCAGCCACCAGGAGACCTGAAAAAAACTTCATATTCCTCAGCTTTTGAGCTCTGTGACTACGGAGGATTAAACATGACAGCTAAATTCACTCTTTCTTCAGAAAATTGCTGGCTGACTAATGAAAGCGCATGCGCTTGAGTAGTTACCACTACATGCAGGTTCTTAAGAGCTTCATCCCATCCCAAACAAGAAAGCCTGTTGGACCTCCAACTCAAAAGCTGTCAGGCTCTTTCACAGGCCACCAAGCAGGACACTGTGAAACAAGAGGCCTCTAGGTCCCTGGGGTGTACCTGCAGCTAAATATTGAGGAATTTTGGCTCTATTCAGATTTCTGGGGTATTAATTTCTCATCCCAGTTCTCAAAACTATTTTTCACGGACACAGAATTTGCTTTTTCAGCAAGCTGTGAACTAGGCACCTTGCGCTAACAGATGTTACTACCCATCTCCACAGACATCTCACAGCTCACTAGAGTTTTTATATTTGTTCAATGCCATGCTACAAGATTTTCAGGGTTTTCAGATGTGTAAAATTGCAGCTAGGGTACTCAACAGGATTTTCAAAAGGCCTATAGATGTCTAATTCCACCACTTTCAAATGTGCTTTTTGCATTCTGTATATTGATAACAAGCATTTGTGAAGTTGTTATTATTGCCTCTGTGGCAAACACTCTGCAACAGAGAACAATATTCCAAGGAGTTTTTTATAGTCTCTATATATTACGAGAATTATTGATGTTCTGAGATTGTGCTTTAGAGCCTAGAAGGTATTTAAAATGCAACATTATTGTCAAATTGTTAGCAAATTATCACTGTTTTCTAAAAAATTAATGTGTGGATTTCCACGCATTAATGAAAACTGGTTTTTGAAAGCACACATAAATAGACTTTAGGATATCGGGCCAAATTCTGCCTGGACATAAACACAGTAAAATCTCAGTATTTGACTGAGAATTCATAGATTGCAAATCAGGACAGGTTTTGGCCAGTGCTGAGCAACAGAAATGTACCAGCCTTGGAGGAGCTATAAGTCACAAATTCAATTTTTCTATTAAAATTGAGATGGTTTAGACAATCTGCAATTCTCAGTCAACAGCTTCACCCATATGAGAAACAAAAAATACTATGCCAACCTTATGCTTTCAAGTGAAAATACATCATCAATGTTATTAGTTATTTAAGGATGGATCCAAAGCCTGTGGAAGTCTGCCACTTATTTTAATAGATTTTGGAACAAGTCTTTCAGAATCATAAACAGATTAATAGTAAATAGAAAACACTGCAAAAAGCAATCTCAATCATCCTTCATTGGTTTATATCGTCTACAGTTGGAAAACTACCCTATAGAATTTATAAATGTATTTCTGATGTGTGAAACTGCATGTGCAGGTGAATCTGCATACAGAAATAAGCATTCTTCATGTTTTAGCTTTTCTTTTCTCCATTTTATATGTAGGCTGTTACAACTTGAAACACAGCAGCCTGAAGGGAAGTAGGAAAGCTGGTAAAAATTCTGAATGAAATAGAATAGTCAAAATCATTCTGTCTGAAACTTTAGGAGAAAAAGCAAAAGGATGTGGGTGAAGGTGAGGCTCCATCCAGGGGGTTGCCTAGAACGAGTCAGACAGCCCCACGTATTACAACTGCCTCAACTAAGAAAAAAAGGAGGGTCATTGTCATAGGTGATTCCCTTCTGAGGGG
>Ga0065711_1047298_pt1 | contig 12417 bp, 4 predicted proteins | sample Hoacrofraction12_FD_59098 | JGI IMG/M metagenome (GOLD analysis project Ga0065711, IMG submission 59098) | Hoatzin crop microbial communities from Cojedes, Venezuela - Epithelial fraction 12 v2 (version 2) | ecosystem: Host-associated > Birds > Digestive system > Esophagus > Crop | place... | reverse complement strand
TGAAAAGAGCTTGGCCCCATCCTCCTGACACCCACCCTTCAGATATTTGTAGGCATTTATAAGGTCCCCTCGCAGCCTTCTCTTCTTCAGGCTGAACAAGCCCAGCTCCCTCATCCTCTCCTCGTAGGGGAGATGCTGCAGTCCCCTCACCATCCTCGTAGCCCTAAATTGGTGGTATGAATGTTTGAGTTCGTTTCTGTGATCTAAGGAAGTAATCAAATGCTGATAAACAGAATCAAATGCTGATAAATAGAATCCTATTTCTTGAAATAAGTTCACTTTCTTTTGAATTTTCTCATTAGCTAGTATTTTACCATGAAGTAATTGTGCAAGATCATAATGGATTAAAAGTAGTGTAGAGGATTTAAACCTATATTGTGTCTTTTGAGAATGCGTGAAGTATTGAGGGTCCTTTAAAAGCTGGGACTAGAGAAAGGAAAAAGTGCAGAAAATAATGTGAGTGTTTGACTGAATGTGACACTCTACTGTCAAATTAAAATGGTAGTAAGGAGCTGATCAACCTGAAACGGACTAAGAAAGGGTCTAGATTTTGTTGCTGAAACAAGGCGTAGGGTAGAGAAGGGCACGTGGATTACCTACCTCTATGGAGTAGAGAAAGAAAAGGGTCCTTGTCTTGACTAATAAGTAGGTCATGTATACATCTACATGGTCTACATATGTTGTCCCTGATGTGTTTTCTCTCTCTTTTGGCACTGACAGGCCATAGAGTGTTGTCTGAACCTCCCTCTTGACTTCTAGTGGTTTGAGTGGCGTTGACAGCAGTGCCACTGTGTCGCTGCCTTTTAGAAACTGAAGAAGAAAGTGTCACCATCAGTTCAACACTTGAGTTATTCTCTACGCCTGTCATTCTCAGTACTGATTCCTCACTTCCAGGAACACTGTAGATCTATGATATGAAGTCATTTTCTTGAGTGCCTGTGTGCTAAGCTGAATGATTCCTCTATGAGCCTCTCTTAGTAAATGAAGCTGCTCATGCTTCAAAGGCAAACTGGAGCTGTCATCTCTGTATTTACCCCCCCTATCTACTGGGTTACTCGATTCCTGATCTGCCTTGTCAGGCCAAAGCTATTCCTGCTGTAATAGCTTGGCATTGTGTGCCCTGGTTGTTTTGTCACACAAGAGGAAAGGGAGGAGATTTATCTCACTCCAGAAAGCTGGCTCAATCTTTTATTCCCTTGAGGTTTCCTTATCTTCCTGGAGGTTGTCTCCGACTGATTTGTCTTTCTCTTTATACCAGAGTAGACAGTAGGCCAAGGTGTGAACAGTTTTAGACTCCATTTAATGAGATGAAATAGTTGACTCCTCAGGGTAAAAGTGTAGAGAAAACACTCAGTGATACCTTGCTGGAGTACTCTCCAAGCCTCAGGCAGCCTGCAGCTCAGGGGCTTTGGGTCAACCTGTTAGGGATATTTTTGTTTTGTGGGAATTTTTTACCTTTCTTTCCCTTTCATGTATGTATTGAGTTAATTTATGAGCTGATGTAAACTTTTAGCATCTGCAGTACCCTGTGAGAAGGACTTCCAAAACCTTTGCTGATAACTTAACATGTAGGTTTTTAATTTGACAGTCTGTCTTTTTTTTTTTTTTAAAAAAAAAGACAAAAGCGAAAGATTATTTCACTTTGTCCATGACACTTCAGGTTTCATTGGCTGTATTGCATTTCCACTCACTCTTTTCTTCTGCATAATGAAGAATTTTAGTCTATTTAGTTGTTCCGTGAAGTCCAGGATGGTCCTTGTTGCCACCATGTATTCTTCAGTTCTGTGATATTCTTTGTAGAAAAGTGATGGCCAAATAGTATTCATGATATGGATTCATTAAGGCATTTTTGTTCTCCTTCCCTTTCAGAATAATTCCTTGCTTTATTTTTGGCTGCTACTCTGTGTTAAGGTGGCACTTACATAAAGCTATTACAATTCGCAGATTATATTCCTAGGTGTTAATGACCAATTCAGAGTCCATCACTCCATAAGTAATCAGGATCCTGGACCTTTTTCCTGTTTTTTATCCCTTTGTATTTATAAAAGTTAAATTTCACCTCTCTTTCATAGCCATTTTAGGAACTTCAAAGCAATTCTACTCAAGTTCTTGTTTGGTTGCCAGGAAGGCGAACAGGAGAAACAGCTAAATGATTGGATTGGGTGGGTTGGCATTTTATGCTACAGTAGATGTTGTATTCAGTCCTCAAATTAGCTCTCAGAAACAGAAGGGGGAAAGGACATGGAAGTAAAAGAAGGTAGTAAGACTTGGACTATCTATCATTTGTTTGAATTATAAGAATATGGTGGATCAGCAAGGCAGTGTGAGATATAGAGCAAGTTTGGAACCTGTAGGATTACCAGAAGCCTAATGCCTTCTTAAAAGCCATGAATAGAAACCCAGGAAGACGTGCTATAATAGTGTTGGACATGGACCTTTTCAGTCTCTCAAAGTCATAGTAAAATGTGTTGCTATCAACAAGCCTCCACAAAGTGGTAGACTGGAGAGCAAGACCAAAGGAAAAGATCTACCCTGGAAGGACATAGTAGAAAGGAGATAAAATTGTTCATAAATCCCTTTCATTTTGACTCTGTCTTTCTGAATTTTCTTTACTGTAATGGCCAAGCTGTGTTCTAAAAAAATCTAGTTTTACTAATTCAAAGCCCTTGTAGTATTTTTGGTTTGTTTAATTGAAAGAAAAGCTACAAGCAGATCTGGCTCAAAGTAGTGGTTGATGTAGGACCCAATTACAGTCAAGGTGATGAATCTGATAAATTCTCTCAATCTGTTAGCAGATGCAGATGTAGTCTAGACTGGCCACTAATTTTATTGGACCTGTCTTGTGTTCACTTGTGGTCATATCACAGATAGCAGCAGTTAATTTAAAAAAAAAATTTCTAAAGGTTTCTAGAACAATGACTGTAGAAGTTCTAGCTAGCATAGGTAACATGTCCATAGGTATTGGCAGCTGACTGATGAAAATTAGAAAATTGCAAATTTGCTTTGCCACTATTTTAGTGATTTTTTTTTTCTCTTTTTTCCTTCTATTTCAGGCATTGGTTAGTAACACAAATCTGAGGAAAGTATTGTTTTTTAAAAATATTATTTTGAGGCCTTTGAAAGGCATAATATTATTGAAGGGCCGTTTATGTTCTGCAGGTGTTGCAGGTAATGTTGACTTGCACTCCAAATTAATGCTAAGAGGACAACACAATTACATCTCAGAAAAAAGTAGTAGTCAAGAAATGTACAAATAGGGAAATAATAAAATAGTAGCCCCTCATTTGTCCTTGGGATGATTGGTTTCTTTCTCCTACGGTTCCTTCATGGATGAAGTGGGGGAAAAAAAAGGTTTATCTATGAATACTACACAGAAAACAAAAACGTGTGGACTGATGGTAATACATTAGATATCGTGTTGCAAACTAGAGTATTAATAGAATTGCTGAGTTAGACTAGAAGCAGCCCCATTTAGTCTGCTCTCAGATGTTAGAAAGCTGGAGCTGCAGTGATAAAAAATATTTAAAAAAACATAGTATGGCACGGTAGAATTATGTGAAGACAAATAGGGAATTCAAAGAGTGGGATGTAAAGTTGTAGTAAAACCCAACCAAACAACAACAAAATAGCCACAATGACAAAGTGCTTTGTACGTGGCAGCAGAACAAGTGACAGGATGCTATAGATTAGTGGGAGCAGGAGAATCACCTATTGACAAGCAGTTTGAGGACAGTATACAAACCCCCAAACTACTCGGGCTTTAAGAATTAACATACTACGGTTTGGGGACCAGTAGAGATATTGGATACTTTCCATGCCATTACAATGAAGAGAAACAATGATGACGCTGCTATTGAATTATCTTCTTCATTTACTTCAATTCTACTGTGAGGGCCCTAGTAAAACCCAAGAACATTCATGCACTGGGGTAATGGCTGGCAACGTACGCTGACACTATTAAAGGGAGGATGTGAGCCAAATCAAATAAATTTTCTGTCTTGAAGACTGGCTTTTTTCATTGTAATATAGGAAGAAGGAAACATTAAAATAGTGATATGGTTAGGAAATTAGCTACAATGATAGTAACTTTATATGCAGCTGCTCTATATGTATAATATAAATATCAGCTGTCACTAGATTGTTATCTTTCCATCTCTCGCTTCTGTACATAATCCCTCAGCTAAACCTGGAGAAACATTGTTTAAGACAAACCCCAACATCTTCCTTCTTTACATCAAATAATTTTCTGTATTTTGTGGGTAGTTTTAAAGAAATAGTGGACTGTACCAGTCAGTGCCAGCGGCGTTCCAGCCATACGGATTATGTTGCCATGGAGCATAAAACTCTAGATGTCACTAGCCTGTCTGACCTGTACTGGCACATTTGTAATTAGCGGGAACTCTTAGATCTATACGCCTCTTACCGTAATGGAAGATAGTGTTGTAGACTGTATACAGTGTTCACTGCCAGAGTTCAAGGGTCTGGAATTCAGTTCAATAGAAGTTGAATTCAGTTATTGCTGGAGTGTGTGAATCGGCTTCTCTGGAAACCTGGTTATTTGTTGGGTACCATAAAATGACCTTCAAAGTGTTCACATGGCTGTACAGAATTTTCAGAAATGAAGCCAGATCTCATCTTTTGCTTTTGTTTTGTTGAGTTTTTTTGTCTTGTGATGCATTTCAGGCTAAGTAGCAAGTTTTTCCAGGTGCAATGTAGTTATAGGTTTTCATTTTGATGGAACAAAGCATTCCCTCTACAAAGATTTAAGCAGTGTGTTTTCATGCATTGGCAGAATGGGATGCTGGAAGGAAGAGATGCAATTAGTGTAATCACCTGCATAACATGCACCGTATCTTTTAATGAAGTCAGTCCTGTTTAAAGTAATCCTCACCTCTGAGGTACTGCCGTTCAGAATTTAAACGAAGCAGTGCTGGAAAATCCATCTCAGGTCATTGTAAATTGTTTCCCAGAAATATCTTCCCCAGTTAAAAATATTTCAAAAGCTGTTTATTTCTATTAAGATCTTGTTTAATTTCAGCTTTCACTCACTGCATTGGCCTGAATTGAGGAGTCTGTTACAATAATTTAGTTCTTTTTAAATGATATCTGACATTCCCTTCATTTAAAATCTACACATCTATGATAACAACAGTAATTTTGTAACCCTCATGTAATGAAAGTCATAGAATGGTAAGGGTTGGAAGGGAGCTTAAAGATCATGAGGCTCCAAACCTCCTGCCATGAGCAGGGACATCTTCCACTAGACCAGGTTGCTCAGAGCTCCATCCAACCTGGCCTTCAACACTGCTAGGGAGGAGGCAGCCACAGCTTCTCTGGACAACCTGGGCCAGGGCCTCACCACCCTCATGGTGAAGAATTGCTTCCTAATGTCTAATCTAAGTCTGCCCTCTTTTAGTTTACAGCCATTCCCCCTTGTCCTATCACTACACACCCTTGTGAAAAGCCCCTCTCCATCCTTCCTGTCGGCCCCTTCAGATACTGGCAGTTGCTCTAAGGTTACCCCAGAGCCTTTTCTTCTCCAGGCTGAACAGCCCCAGCTCCCTCAGCCTGTCCTCGTAGGAGAGGTGCTCCAGCCCTCTGATCATCTTCGTGGCCTCCTCTGGCCCTGCTCCAACACATCCATGTCCTTCCTGTGTTGGGGGCTTCATTGCTGGATGCAGGACTCCAGGTGGGGTCTCACAAGAGCAGAGTAAAGGGGCAGAATCATCTCCCTTGCCCTGCTGGCCACGCTGCTGTTGATGCAACCCAGGGTACGGGTGGCTTTCTGGGGTGCAAGCGCACATTGCCGGCTCATGTTGAGCTTCTCATCCACCAGTACCCCCAAGTCCTCCTCAGGGCTGCTCTCGAGCCAATACTTTGCTCTCAAGTAATACTTTGTTAACAGATTCAAGTGCATACTTTTCCCATTGTTTCGTGAGAGGTTGATGTTGGATTGACAGACTTACTCTGAGGTCGTTCCATCTTTGAATTTTTAACAAAGGCACAAGGGGTTTTTTTGACCGTTCTGTAATGTCTTCAGTATTCCACATTTTAAGCAAAAATAAGGATAAATCAAAATTAGTCCAACAGTATAACAGATTAAAGAGAGAGAACAGATGTTAGGAGCTCTGCTCACTCTGTTTGCGTTGGATTTTTCCAAAATTGCATTTAGGTTTTGAGAGAAACATCTACTTTTAATAAAGTTATTTTCATTACAAATGTCATCTGCACTGTTAGAGCTTTGGATGTCATTTTTTATATTAGCAGTTGTATGTGTGTTCTGATTGTCTGTATTACTTATTTCCTTTTGAATAAAGGACTGTTATGAATAGGAAACACAGAGCTTTATTACCTTTAATTAAATTGATTCATCTGAGAATATAATGCTGATGTGATTCTTATGCTACATTGTATTTCAGTGTTTCTGGACTAACAAAACTACTGATTTTGCTAACTAAGCAAATCCTGCGATCACGCAGCTGGGGAAGATAAAAGTTTTTCGATATCAGCATGGATGGCTAGTTATGCATTGTGCTATATTTAAAACATCAGCATAAGGAAAGTAAGGATAAGTTTCAGTACTAAGGGATCGAGCAGTATTCAGTAATTTAGTTCTTATTCCTAAGATTTATTTCCATCATTACAAGTTTTTACTTTGTCCTTTTTTTGGATTAGTGGAACAATGGTGAATGATTATGGAATGGTACCTGTGGCTTCTGTCAGAATATGAGACCTATTCTGAACGGGTTTAGTGGGGACGGAGCAACTTTCTGTGACATCTTTAAAGAAAGAGCAGATTTAATGAACACAAGTTTAGATGATGAATTTCTCTAATAATTTTATGTATTTCTCAGAGGCAGTTGATCAACAGATTGACAAACGCAGATACCGGCAACAAGGCAATGTGTGCTTGTAAAAGTCAGTAGGAGTGTTCAGAAGGGCTATTAATGGCCCTTAATATTAATTGTCGAGGAAAATGTCAACTGTACTCCCACAGGGCTTTGTTTGAAAACAATCCTCTTTAATGTGTTAATTATGGAGTTGCAAAATGGAACAGCTCTGTCTCCATAGTATGGAAGTTTGTAGACTTTACAAGGGCAGGGGGACACTGTTGTCATCCGATATGTCACAGTGAAATTGTACAAGCTCTAGTTCAGATAACTAAAATATTCCGTTCAGTGCAGCAAAATAGTGTTACAGCTGTAGGAACAAGAGCAAAACCCTCTTAATGAAAATAATTGATAGTTAGGTGATTTAAAGCTTAATGAAGCAGAAAGACTTTTAGAGATGATACTAGCAGCATGTACTGAAACTTAGCAGGGAAATAGTCTTAAAAAGCCAACCGAACCAGAAAAGTCCCTAAAGCCCTAAAGCTTTGACTCTCCATAGGAAAAAATGTAAATTTTTGCATTTGAAGATAGCAATGGTTGATCTTGTGGAATGAAGAGTTCTCTTTCAGAGAAATGAAGAAAAGCTGCAGGGAAAAGGAGAGGTAAGGTTAATTGCAGCTTCCAAGTATGAGGAATTGTAAACGAAATACTTCCTGTGAAAGGAGGACCCTGACACGCAGGAGAAGCTTGCAAAGTCATGGTTAGAGCCAAGTTTAAGAACTGTTTTTGAAGAACTGTTGGAATGTGAGAGATAAATTCTTTGTTGCAAGGGGAGAAAAAGTGCATTTGTTTAAACCAGAGATGCTTAATACTTCTCTGCTCCTGTAAAAGGTAACCTGGTAATTACTAAGTTTAACACAGCGAATAAAAAATAACAAGACAGGAAGAGGGTTAATGGATTTAGTGGATAAAAGTGGATTTTTTTACTTTTTTTTTTCAGTTAGATGTGAGATTAATATTTGCCTTTAGAAGGAACAGAACTTGGAAAAAAATTTTAAAAAGTTACAAATTTATTACTAAAAAGGAGGGTCGTTTATGTATATTGATCATATCTACAGTAAACTAGGTACTTTATAAAGGTATTATTTTGCTAGAAGTAGAAATATGCAGTCATTTTGGGGTAAATATGATGGAAGGAGAATGCAGAGCATAGGATCTGCACCAATAACCTGATTTAAAATCATTGGCTTTTCCTGGGCTTGCGGTGTGACCCTCCGTGAACCAGCATCCCAGCAGCAGGGAGCTCAGAGGCTTTGATCAACTCTGTGAGCAGGCTTTTACTAGGAGGCACTGGGGAACTGTGTGAATACAGAGCGATTTGTGGAAAAATCTTCAGTTGTACGGACGTGACTTGGCCATCTTTTGCTGGGGCTTGGGCTCCCTTTTGGTATAGGTTCCTTAAAATCTTCAGTTTCACTGAGCATTTTAAGACACTCCCCTAACATGACTATAAAAGTTATTCAGTGGAAAAAAAAGCGTGTTCTTATGAGTAATGCAAGATAAATTATTTGAATATAGGAATTTTATGTATGGCTGTTTAAAACAGCTGTCGAGCGTCTTCATTGCTTACTCGGAGTAAATCACTTTTCACACCAAACAATTCTACTGCTAATATTTATTAGATCAAGCAAATGTGAATTCCCCTATTTTTCATCCTTCCTAGGGATATCCCCCTTTGAACCACCAGGTTACTCATGGAGGACGAACCATTAGATTTTTAGGTGTTTTTAGAAGTGGGTATCACACCTAACATCCCTGTAGAGTGAGGATCTTCTAATGTAGTAAACTTCACCTGAGAGTTGAATTCATAGTCCAGCTTCTTGTCCCAGAGTCCACAGATTGTCCTCAGATTCGTGTTATTGTTTCTCTAAACCTCCTTCTGAAATGGGCTCATTAGGGACTGGATGCAGCTTAAAGGTGTGCTGGGCCAAAGGGTATGAAGGTTTGCACAACCGCTGCTACATCGTGGTACCACATTCCTCAGGGCCGTCTCAGGCAATGCTGATGTGAGAGCCCAAACAGATAGATGCTAGATGTGTGAGCCTTTAAACTAGAATTATTTATCTAAGTGATATAGTAGATAAAAATATTTTGGACTTTGCATACAGCTAGGCTTTGCACACAATTTTGAAATTTATGATCGCTTTTTTTAGTTAAAGGAGAAGAAGCAGCAGGTCATGAGGGTGGGTTGAGGTGGAACCTTTCTGCTACTCTGACCCTTTATGCTGCAATTTGCACTTTCCCTGTGAGTTCTTCATGGCCTCTTTGATTTCTGAAGGCAATTTGCCCTCTCAGCTCAGTAAGGTGTTGGTGTAGGCAGTTGCCTCCAAGACTGAGCTGGTTAATTTGACGGAAAAGCACGAATGACTCAGCCATCGCCTTTTTATAGCTTTCCTGTTTCTGTGTCAGGGCATTCCATGGTCACCGTCCCACTGGCTTTGTTACCAAGGTAATCCTCCCCTTGTCAAGGCCTTTTTCTTTCTTACGTGATGGTTTATTGGCTAGAAGTCTGGGTTTGCATAATCGGCTGCTTCCGTTTAAGAACTTTATTTTGGTGAGGCCAGACCAGAGTCTCAACCCAACGTGGAGGTGGAGGGTTAGCAGAAGGAGAGTGAGCTGTGAATCCAAAAGGAAGCTGAGAGCTTAGAAAAGCTCAAATTAACAATTCTCTGCGTGGTTAAGCTTGGGAGTAGGGCCTAAGGGTTTATTTTGGCTTGTTTTTTCCTGCCTAAGTTTTAGGAAAGAAGAGTCACATTTATGAAATAAAATAAGCAAGTCTGTCAAACTTCTTCAGACGTGGAGATAGATATTCCTCCAAACCATCCTGGTGACGGGAACTGCCCATGTCAACTCTGATTCTTTCAGCCAGATCTGCTAAAGTCCGTCCTGGGCTGTCACTTACTAATCATCGGTGCTTCTATCTGTAGAAAGGGATGTTCTCTGTTCCCTTTTCCATTGCTCTTCTAGTTGTCATTGTTAGTCTCTACCCTCTTAACATTTTTCCTTTATTTCTCTTCTTTGCAATTGTTGTGCACTCATTCTTTGCACCCTTCTATCTCTACTTGAATTCTTGCATTAGTAGTGACAGAAAATGGGCAAAAGTATTGAGAATGGAGTTAGAAACCAGGCTGCCTTGATTATCAGAGCTCAGCACTTTGTGCTGCTCGGGTCAGGTCACAACGTACATCTGCATTGCTCAGTGCTGCAGATGGATGTAAGGTGACAGCAGAGTCTCGTCTATGTATACCCCAGGTATCACTACAGTCCTCTGCCAGGCGGATCGGCTGACAGGTGGGGTTCCAGGACTCTGTTCATTGCTGGGGTTTCTAATGTCTGAGCTAGCTTGTCCTGTGCTCCAGCCTACCCTGTACTCGTACTAGGTAATTCAGAGCCAGCTTGCGTGTCTCTAATGTTATGCTGTTATACTCGGCAGACATGCTCACGGAAAGAAAGTAACAGGAAAGGAGATCTTCTACTTGTGGCTACTACTCTTTTCTTCTATCTGTCATAATACACTTTTATATTTATATGAAAAATGTTCTGGGATGCCATTACCCTCTGCTCACACAGGTTATCTTCCTCGCAGGTGGTGCACAACCCAAGGCAGGTGTAAGCTGTGACGCAATTTACGTTTTCAATGATGTATTTAAAGCTCATTATTTGGGGAATATTTGATTAAATAGCCCCAAGACACTGTTAGCATCCTTTCCTTTATCCAGCTGAGCAGTCCTCATTCACCTCTTCAGTCTAGGGATATTGTTGTAGAAATGGTAAGGAAGAAATATTTTATCTTTTTGTATACACATGCGTGGGCAGGTATCTTCTTTTTAGTCTTTTGTCATTTGAGATTGCTATTGTGACAGCAGCTGGAGAAATGTCAAGGAAAATGCACTAATTTGACTTTTTACTTATTTGGTGGGGTAGATTTTACTGCAAACGAAAAACTTTCTCATAGGTTTTTAATAAGACTTTTTTTTGTATGTATTCTTTTTTATAGTTGAAAAAAATTGTGCTGACACTTTTGTATTGAATTTTGAAGGATAGTTTTCCTTTTTCTTAGTAAAGGTAGAAACTGAGGCAGTATTCTGATTGAAACAACTGATCATCCAGGTTATCTTTTGTCACCTGTACCATTGCCACCTACTGAAATGAGTTTTCTTTTGTAGGGTTTGGACTATGTTACAGCTTTGCATATATTTTTGTATAATGAGGTGTATGTTTGAGTGCCCATGTTAATAGTGAGGAAAAGCGTGCTTATTACAAAGAAGGAAACTGTATACGACACATTTAAAAGTATCGTAACTCATAAATTATTGACTAGAATAATTTTCTACTTAAAATCTACTGTTGGAATACAGAGGCCAACTGGAGTAGCAGCTATCTTTGTATAAAAAAAAAAGAAACACGTTCTGAAAGATGATTGAACATTGTTTGCTGGAGAAATGAAAATAGCTCCCACATTAACCATGTTTACAGCAGCTAAAAACTGTCTCATAGTCTTCTAATGACACGTATGGGTGTTCTCAGCATTGCAAAATATGAAGCCTAATGATTTTTAGGAGAAGAGTGGAAACTGAGTAGTAGCGATTTTAGCACCCGCTAGACATTACGAGATAATTCTGCTGCAAAATGTTTGCAAATGAGAGGAGACTGAGGGCTGGTTTTATATATGATTTATAAATATATCGATTAGGGAGCTCTGATACGCCTCTTCTTGAACAAGTATTTTAAGCTGTCTGCTAGTAATACAGTGAAAATCTTTTGCAGACTGTGAATGAATTCTGTATTGACTTACTAGCCTGTTATTTTTGAGTGACAGGATTTAGTTAAGAAATTCTCCTGAATAAAGGAATGGAACTTATTTTGCATATGCTAGATAATGTTGCTAAGTACTGAACGTGTACCTTATTGAATGAAGCTTTATAGAGTGGAGTGTTATTCAAGGGCCAGTAGCTGAACTTCTTTTAATTTTCTTCACTGAATTGTTTTTTGTTTGGTCTTTTTTTTTTTTTTTTTGAATTACTGAAATTGGCTTGTAAGTTAAACATGGCTTCTGGAGACAATAATTTTCAACATTTGGGATATTATACACAGAGGGTTTTATTTGGATCTCATGCAATGTACAAATGATATTATTCTTTTGTCATTCCCTGCTAGAGTTCTCATGGTGTTCTAGGTATATAGGGCTTAATTTTTTACTTTAGTTTTAAAATAAAGGGAAATTCTTAAACCAGAATTATTTAAAATGAGCATTTTTTTCCTCAAATTTTTCTGTTGTCACCAAATACTTGCATCACTTTCCAGCTCTATAAGGTGCATTGTACGTCTCTCAGAACCTCACAGCTGGATTTTTCTGTATTTGGAATTTCAAAAATGATGCTAACTGTCTTGAAATGTTCAAGACAACCTGAAATTGCAAATAAAATGACATCAACTTGCTGTTGCATTTGTTTTAGGCCTTGTTTAAACTTCTAAGCATAAGACGGTCTGAAGAATTTTTTTTTTTTTTTTTTTTTTAAACATACTG
>Ga0065711_1047293_pt1 | contig 12417 bp, 10 predicted proteins | sample Hoacrofraction12_FD_59098 | JGI IMG/M metagenome (GOLD analysis project Ga0065711, IMG submission 59098) | Hoatzin crop microbial communities from Cojedes, Venezuela - Epithelial fraction 12 v2 (version 2) | ecosystem: Host-associated > Birds > Digestive system > Esophagus > Crop | place... | reverse complement strand
TCATACAGTCTAGAAACAAAGGGATGAAAAGAAAACAGCCTGTGCTTGTTCACCTGTGAAACAGCGCCGAGGTACTTGCTGTATCTCTGACAAGTGTCATCATTAGGTGCATAGTCTGGGTATCTGTGTCTCTGACAAGTGTCATCATTAGGTGCATAGTCTGGGTATCTGGAAGCCCAGATTTAGGTCCCAAGGACTGCTTTCTGCTCCACAGCATCAGCCCAGCTGAGGAGTGCCTGAGTTGGACACCTCCCTGGGGATGTCTTTCGCAGATGCTTGCCCATCACTTGTTTGTTGTCTTCTTTTACAATGTGCTCCTGGCCAAGGCTCCCAGCTGGGAGCCACAGTGACTCCAGGCCTCCTAGCTTCTAGAAAATGTCAATACTTGCTCTGCTGTTATAAGAAAATAACATAACTCTGTCTTTTAAGGGAGAGAAGAAGCTGGCATAGAGAAAGGGTGTGACTTGGCCAGGCGTGCTCAGTGGCAGCAACTAATACGGGTCCACAAAGCCATCAGGGCCGTCACCCAGAGCGCTGTGAGGACAGGATCATTCCCTTGTGTCTCTTTGCAGGGGGCCGGGATCTGGATACATTCCAGGAGCGTGAGGAGGGCCGGGCAGCTCTGGATGATAACGAGGAGGTGATGCGCGCCCTGCTTATCCACGAGAAGAAGACACCTTCTGCTTCAACAGTCACCGTCGGAGGTGCCGCTCCTCTCTCCGGTGCCAACGCTAGTGACTCCGAGAGCGAGACAAGCGAGTCGGAGGAAGATTCCCCTCCCCGCCCTCCCACGACGGCCACCACAACATACGGGCTGGAGGAGGAGGATGAGGATGAAGAGTTTGAGGTGGTGGCAGAAGACCCCACTGTCACAGTGGCTGGGCGTCCACACTCCTACAGCCAAGTGAGCCAGCGCCCTGAGCTGGTGGCCCAGATGACGCCGGAGGAAAAAGAGGTTTATATAGCCATGGGGCGACGCATGTTTGAGGACATGTTTGATTAACTGCTTCCTGCCGTGGCATTTTTTGAAAAAGTAACTTTTTAAGCCAGAGACTCCCTAGTAGAACAGAAGACTGAAGTGCATCTTTCCTCCCCTCTGCGCAGGGACACTGGGGCTCGGGACTGCTAATCTCAGGCATCTTGCTCAGCAGAGCAGGGGAGCGGGAAGGCTGCATGTGCCAAAACAGGTAGGGGAGGACAAGTCTCAGAAGTGAGGATGATTGCAAGGTAAAAATCTGCTTCAGGGTGCCCTGCACAGGCACTGCTTTAACCTTCCCCAGGGCCTCAGCAGCTGCCTCCCCACAATTGCTTTGAGTTTATTTTTGTTGCAGATCCTAGTGAAGTCCACATCCCTGCCCTCAGAGGACGTAAGGGCTTTGTAGTCTCATCAGAGTGCTCTACAGAGGAGGGCTGCTTGTGCTCAGTGAGGGAAGAGGGGCAGGGCTTGTAGCTGACCTCCTGCCAGCAGCCCCTGGCCACCAGAGTGGCTATTTCTAAGCAGGCCTGTAGGCAGCAACCTTTCCTTGCTTCTGTTCACTCTTTACTAGGTCTCAGCACCTCAAGGTCAGGTGTAACTTGAAACAGGCAGAGTGAACGCCTTGGCAAGCACACACAGTCACTCTTTGTCACTGTAACGAAAGCCCTCCATGGATCTGAGCTGTCAGAGTGCTCTGACATATCAGGAGATACCTTCATTTTCCAGTATTGCTGCCTGTTGCTTCTGCCTAGCTCTGTCCAAACTCCAGTGTTGCAGATGGTTCATAGTGGGCAGGGCTGCAGTCAGGTACTGCCAGAGAAATAGCATAGCTAGTTTTTATTTGCAGTCACACCAGGGCTGTATCATTTTAAGAGACATTTTAAATTTTGCTTTGGCACACTCTTTTACCATAGAAAAACATTTATCAGTGCCTACAGAGCAATATCATATTTTTAATGTTTTTCTCTTTCAATTGAAAATGTTGTTTTTTAAAAGTGTTGTGTTTTCCTATCCAGTACTACAGTAAAACAAAATGATAGAAGAATTTTGTGTTCCAGAGAGTAGGGGCAGTATTATGTGCTGTTCCATTTACATAGGCAGCATGAATTTGCTGTTCACTGAGACTGTAAATCTGTTTTATACTAACTGCGCTTTCTATGTTCTGCTAACCTTGTAATGCCTCCTTTGTGGTTTTATTTTCAGCTTCTTGATATTTTCAATCACCTCTTTTTTTCAATAGTGTTTAAAATTTGCTTTTAAGTCATTTTAAAGAGGAACAAATAAACAGAAACTTCTCTCATTTGTCATCTTCCAATTTGTCTTGTTCCTAGTTGGGAACATTGTTTGCTTATCATTTTGATTTACTCCATTCAAGAGAAGAAACAACTTGAGACTGTCCTTTGAGGGAAGGACTGTTTGAAATCCCACTACACATTGTTTCTTCTCACCAGAGCTTCCTTGAATGCCTCCTGCAATCTCCTGCGCTTCCGGGAAGGATGTTTCATTACAGTGGTGCTGTGGGAGGCCCGTTTTGATCAGCACTTCCATTCCTTTCCGCCTTCCTTGAGGGAAATGTAGGCTGATGGTGGAGGTCTCACAGACATCATATTGCTAGTTAAAATGTTGCTCTTGGGTAGACAGACTTCCAAGGTCTGGTATCAAGCTCCTAGATACCAAGCCACAGAACTGGTGTCAGGTTCAGTGATCAGCTAACAGAAGTGCTGTACCAGTTCTGTCTAGATTTAATCTCGTTGAATTCAGGGTTGACGTTGGAGAAAAGCAGGTACATTTACAAGGAGCGAAAGACACAAACAGAACTAACCCTGAATACAGTCCAACTACTCATGCTCGTAACTCACCAATAGTTTATACTGAGTTTGTAGTCCTGCAAAGTCAAACTGTAAGTTTATTAAAGCTGAAGTGAAGAAATCCTGGGTTTTACAATTAGAGCACTGATACTGCATCAATATCCAGCAGAATCATCTATAAATTAGTGGGTTTACTCGATAAACACATTTAATTGTGGTTTGTATGGTAGCTGTAATTTCTGTTGTTTAGCAAGGCACGTCCTTGCGTATGAGGGACTCGGGGCGGTGGTTTGCCGGGCACGTCTGCCTCTTGTCCACCACATGCAGCCCTCAGGAGGGCTGGGGAGGTGAGGGTACACGAGCGGATGCCATCCTCGTTTCCTGCCTCTCTAACAGCTTCTGGCTCTTGGAAAGGGGGGCTGCTCTGCTCTCTTCCAGCCAGTTAGGGCTGCTGTCAAAGGACGACATGCCCTGTCATGACAAGCACTGCTTGAATGAACAGGGGCACGTACAATCAATAGTGCCTCTTCTTTTTTTTGCTGTGATTGAAGCAGGGCTCTGCGCGCATGCCAGCAGAGGAGGAACGGCCGCTGCTGCAAGCAAAGCCAGCCACCACCAGCAGGCTGGTGCTAATGCAAGGGATAAAGCCATCAATTCTGAGGAAGGCCACAGCCATTTCCTCCGGCTGCTGGACCACATGTGCTGCATTAACGCTAACCCAATAATGCTGTGAGCGTGGTCGGGGGCTGAAGCCTTGCTGGGTGAATGTTCTGTCTAACCCCATTCACACCAGTGTCTGTGTCTGCTTTCAGCCGAAAGTGCGTTTTATCTGATGAGTGCACTTGAGGCCGGGGTACTGCCGCTCGGGCTGGAAAGAAAAACGCATTTCTCCAGCTGCTCATACTCCTCTCCCCAAAGGTCAGAGGCGCTGGGTGCCTCTCCCAGCTGGGTGAGAGCTGCCTCTCTCTGTGCTTCTGTTGTGGGTCAGGGAAACCACAGCAGAAGGATGTCCTGCCCAGCCCAGCACAGAGCAGGCCAGAGCAGATCAGTGAAGCTGTTGATGGAGGGGAAGATCACTAATAATGCTGGAAAACAGGAGTGTTTTAATCTTTGCTACTAAGGTCCCAAAAATTCGCTTCCTCCATCCAACTTTTCCTGCATTGCTGCCTCCTTCAAACAGATTCAGATGAAACAGACGGTTGCTCTGTGAGAGTCGAGGGATTTGAAGATCCCCTGGAGGAAGGGCAGAAAAATAGCATCGCCTCCTCCTCGAGACATCTGAGGAGCCCTGCCTCGGTGGTGCCTGCAGTGCCAGGGCATGCTGCGGGGAAGTCTGACAGGGCCTGGGGCGGAAGCAGCCAGCTGTGCTTGGGTCTCTGTCTCCCGCTGTGTCGCCGTAGGAGGAGAGGGAAAATTGCCTCCGGAATCAACTGCAAGACGAAGCCTTCATGGAAATGGAAAGTTTATGAGCAGGTGGAAGGATATGTCAGCAGCAGGGCGAGCCAGCGGGCTGTCCAGTACGCGCTGGTTGGTGAGTTGCAGAGGAGAAGCAGCAGCTTACGTGGTGTGCGTCCACGTAAACGAGCGAGGCTGCAGGCTCAGTCCCTTGAAGGAGTGAGGTGTCACACAGTGCTGCAAGAAATTGCTGTGGGCTGTTCTAGGACCGGTATTGCCTTATCCCACTGGAAGCCCTCAACAAGGTAACCGTGTGCCTGGCTTGTTCACTGGAGGCTCCGGGGTGTTGACCTGAGCATGGACAGCCAAGGATCCCCAGGCATCATGATACACTCCAGTTTAAAGCGTACTGACTGTGAGTCAACACAGCCTCTCCTCCAGGAGCAGGGGAGCTGGGGCTGAGCTGCTTCCAAAATAGTGATCAATATTTATAAAGTCCAAGGAGATCGTTGCTCCTCAGTCTTGATAGGAGACATAGCCAGACGCTTGAAGCTGTTTAAGATGTGATTGCACAGAGAGGCACAGAGAGGCTACTGCCTAAAAGGAGTGGCAGCCCGAGGCATGGGGAGCGATGTCTGACTGCTGGTGCTCCTGGAAGGCTGCCTGCCTGCCTGCCTGCCTGCGTGCTCCCTCCGAGCAGAGAGCAGAGCACCGGCAGCGCCAGGCCATCCAGGACTACAACCCTGTCACTCTGTGGCAGAGCTATTTTCTCTCTCTTTCAAAGTTACCCAGGGACATCTGGGCTTTTGCCTGTTTGGGGTACCTAACAGAGCTGCCAGAAGGTGCTTTCTTATTTACCAGCATTAATTAGACTGAGAGAGAGAATGAAGCTAATTTATATTTAAACAAAAATCAGATTTTGGAAGCACCTGCTGTATCATTAAAAAACATGTTAAGTACAGTGAGTATTTGTGCAACCATCATGGAAGCAGCAGACAGAGAATCTCTGAACAAGATGCTTCAAATATAATAGGTACTTTTGCTTAAAATATGTTTCTGACCTGAATATAATTTAATTTCCATCCCTTTGAACAGTTTGATGCTAATGAACCAGCCAGGGATGGCAGAGAGGAGGCTGAGCCAGCTGCATCGGAAGCGACTCGGCTCCACTGCAGTGCGTTAGAGACCCTGTGTGCGCTTCACCCTGGCTGCACGCAGCGACGAATGCACGAATCCTGCCGAGAGCTGGCCACAGCAGCAGGAGCAAGCCTTGGGCTGCTCAGCTAGAGAAACAGGCAGGGATCCAGCCTGAAAATTAAGGCTGATCAAATATTGTTCAGCAAGCATTAATGTCTGTGTACGAAAAAAAGGTACGTCTGTAAGGAGGAAAAATCAGATCTCATACAGATGTGATTAAAGCCCTGACATAGTGCTTCTGCTTTTTTTTTACCTGGAATCCATAAGGCCAGCCTCTGCCATCCCATTACTTGCTGGAAGAAGGAGGGTGAGCTGCAGTAATTTTGCAGCGAGCTAAAATTGTGTGGAGAGCTGAGAAGCCTGGCTCAGTTCCACCTGGTAAGGGGGTCCTCCTAGTCTTAAACATTTCTTTTTTCTGCGGTTCTGACAATGGAAATCTGCCTGATCCAATGCCAGATTTGCCAGGCACTGTTAGCACAGTCCATGCTTTTCCTGTGTCCTCTTAACATACATTATGGGGGGACAAGTATGCCAAACAGCATTTAATGGTTGCTACCAGCTGACGTGGGTACGCTTAGGTTGCAGTGTCTGAACCAGCCCTGTCCCACGTGGGGGAATGATACGTCGCGTCATTTTGGTCAGATTATCCATACCTGCTCTTTGCAAAGGTGCTGGTTGTTCTTCTCCCAGTCAGTGCTGATGGGCTCCATAAACTCAACCCCTCTGCGGTCAAACACAGGTGTCAATTTAAAACAAATTTCAGTCCCTTTGCCATCACCACCACCACCACCATGCAGCTCTGGCTTGTGCCACATCCACTCCTGGGCCATGTGGCCCTGTCATGCTGAGGTCCACCGTGCAGGTCTCAGCCATGACTGCCTCGGGCTGTACCACGTCCTGGCAGAGAGGTTTAATGAGTGTCTTCTCCAGAAGCAAGGCTTTTGCTGGGCTCAGGGCAATGCCTACAAGGCCCTCTAATTTCCTGCAGTGGGGAAAGAACTGGCATCAGCCCCAGGCTGGTCACTCTCTTAAATGCAGTCTTTGCTGCTTGAACTAGATGTGATTTGGTAGGACTGGATTTGATATTTTTTTTTTAACCCTTGAGTTTTTTGTGCCTTGGGAACATCTTGAGTCACTGAATTTCTCATGTTTCCCTGCTGCCTCTAACATCCCCCCTCTTTTTCATTGAATGCAAATGAGGCTGTAAAATCTTTTTAGGGAGACATATCTGCTCTCCCTGTGCTGTCACCACAATTATTCTTCCTTTGGCATACAATGCTTTCTTCCAAGAAGAAGCACTTTCAACATCTCTCAGCCCTTCTGGTGATGTCAGATGAAAACTATTCCCATTACAACAAGGAAGAGCAGAGGGAAATGGGATTAGAGGGAAATACGGCCTTCAGAAAATGATGCATCTTGAGAGAAATTTCACATTTGCGTAACTCTCCCAGGCCATGTGGGTGCCATATCCAAGCAAAGAAAAATACAATATGCCGAAGGGGGACTTGGCTCATGGTGCGTTTAGTTTTGTGTATTCCCTTAACTCAGAGCCCATTAGGAAGGGTAATACTCTCCAAGTGTGGAGAGTATACTTCCTCTTGGAAGTTATACAAAGGCATCAGGAAGGTCCCAGGTTAGCAGTCAACATCAGCAGGAGCCTGCAGCTCCATTTGAATCATCTGACTCCTCCTTTCACCATGCTGGAAGGTTTGGTGCAAGAATACCTAACAGCAATGAGTTGCAAAAATCAGTTCAGTGCCACATTAGAAAGTACCTCTTTCTCTGAAGGTTTCATCAGAGTGTACTGTTATGTCTGCATGTGAGAATGTTAACAGATAAGGAATTTTTTACAGTTTAGGTAGGAGCTTCTGCCAAGAGCAGCAAGTAATAGTTCAAGTTTTTGTTATCTAGACAGTCACGTCGTTGCAGCCTGTCTGAAGTTCAGAATAAAAGAGCTTATCTCCATAGACGGCAGACGTGGATGCTTCCAGTTGGACAGGTGTCAAAACGCCACATTTTCAGCCCTCTCAATGTTGGTGGGTTTTTTCTTTGCATTTTCTTGCTCCTCATGCAGCAGGCAGTAGCATCTTTGGTGCACCAATGGACCAGGTGCTACCATGAACTAAAGACCTCTGGCTTGGTACCGTACTAATGAACTCCTTGTGGGATTGCTAATTCACATGCTAATGGAGTCTGCCCCAGGAAAGGTGTGAGTCAAGCCATTAGAAATACCGAAAACAAGTCAAATGAATACTGAAAGTGGAAGCACATTTGTTCAGGTGGTCAAAACCGATAAACAGAAGATGAACGTCTCCCTGTTTGCAGAAAGTGTCTAGCACACTTCAAGTCCGCAGTGGACATAAAAACTGCTGCAAGTCTATCTCAGTAATAAAAAGAGCATCAACACTGGAAATCCATGTTGGAAAGGAAATAAATCATACATTACTAAGGTTTCGTTTGTAATGTTTGTTGAGTAGAAAGGGGCAGCGAACCAGAACCTTTCTCTGTCCCATATGGAACACCCTTTGGCACCTGGGGATGTAACAATGAAGCAGAAATGGGAACCGTTCTGACCTCACAGCTGCCGATGGATTGCTCTGACTGGGAAATCCAGCAGTTTTTAGAGCTAGAAGGAGCCAGATGTTCAGTGTGACCGGTGCAGTGTGTGCCTTGGCCATGACAGCTTCAGAAGCACAGAGAGCTACTGTGATTCAGATATGCATGCTCATTCTCTCTGGCTTTCACAGGAGCCGTAGCCGTGCTGTGAGATTCATGGAGCGCGTTAGCGGAAAGAACTACACACAGAGTGTGGTCTTCTGGAGATGGTTACTCTTGTTCCTTCTTGGCCTGGCTACTTCCCTCTCCCTTCCTGCCCATGTATTTTGAAGAGGCAAAGTATGAAAAAAATGAATTTGCCCTTTAATTTGGGAGAACAAAACAGATGATAGCCAAGCCTATAGCTTAATGGCACGGAATCAAGGAGAACCGGTGGTTGCGGGTGACTCTTGGTCCATCTTCCTGATAACTTTTCCTCACACCAAGGGCTGTAACTTGATGTTTTTGTAATACACAATCACAGAATCACAGAATGGTTGAGGTTGGAAGGGACCTTTAGAGGTCACCTGGTCCAACCCCCAGCTCAAACAGGGCCACCTTGAGCAGGCTGCCACTAGGACCATGTCCAGATGGCTTTTGAAAATCTCCAAGGATGGAGAATCCGCAGCCTCCCCGGGCAACCTGTGCAGTGCTTGGTCACCCTCATGGAAAACAGCATTTCCTGATGTTCAGACGGAGCCTTTTGTGTTCTAGTTTGTGCCCATTGCCTCCTGTCACTAGAGAACAGCCTGGCTCCATCCTCTTCACACCCTCCCTTCAGGTATTTACATACACTAAGATCCCCCCTGAGCCTTCTCTGCTCCAGACTGAACAGCCCCAGCTCTTTCAGCCTCTCCTCATAGCAGAGATGCTCCAGTCCCTTCATCATCTTTGTAGCCCTTCATTGGACTCTCTACACTATGTCTATCTCTCTCTTGTCCTAGGGAGCCCAAAACTGGACATGGGTCTACAGGTGTGGGTTCACCAGTGCTCAATACAGAGGAAGGATCACCTGCCTTGACCTGCTGGCAGGTTACCACTAGCCTTCCTTGTGGCAAGGGCATACTGTTGGTTCCTGTTCAACTTGGTGTCCACCAGGACCCCTCAGATCCTTTTCTGCCAAGCTGCTTTCCAGCTGGGTGGCCCCCAGCATGTATTGGTTGTTCCTCCCCAGATTGAGGACTTTGCACTTGCCCTTGAACTTCATGAGGTTCCTGTCAGCCCGTTTCTCCAGGCTGTCGAGGTCCCTTGGGGTGGTGGCACGACCCTCTGGCGTATCAGCCACTCCTCCCAGTTTAGTGTCAGCAAATGTTCTGAGGGCACACTCTGCTCCATCATCCAGATCATTAATAAAAATTTTCAACAGGTTTGGGCCCAGTATTGACCCCTGGGGTACACTGCTAGTTATTGGCCTCCTGCTAGACTTTGTGCTACTGATAACCACCCTCTGGGCCCAGCCCTTCAGCCAGTTTTCAGTCCACCTCGCTGTCTGCTCATCCAGCCTGTACTTCATCAGCTTCTCTATGAGGATCTTATGGGAGACAGTATCAAAGCCCTTCCTGAAGTCCAGGTAGACAATACCCACGGTTCTCCCCTCATCTACCGGGCCAGTCCCTTCACAGAAGGTTATCGTGTTGGTCCAGCGTGACTTCCCCTTGGTGAACCCGTGCTGGCTACTCCTGATGGTACAGATGTCTGCTTGGAGGTATGAACGCTTGGAGCAAGGGTTTTGCTCCCGGCTCTGCTCCCTGTACCGCCCAGCAGCGCTGCCTGCGAAGCTTCCCTCTCTGTGACGTGTGGAGCATCTCACTCTGGTCCAGGAACAGGGGAGTGAGGAGAGCTGCACTGCTGGATCTGGGGGGGCCTCTCCTCTTCACCCCATCCTGAGGAGATGGGGCAGGGGCATCCCATGTGCGTTTCCAAGGCACTGCATGACTGCTGGGTGAAAACTGCCCGTGGAAGTGGAAAGTGGAGAAGGATCAGGAGAGCAATAAACAGGGCACTTACCTCCTCCTTAATCACAGCCCAGCCTTCAGGAGGTCTGCAGGGAGAGCTAATGGATTAAATACAGGTATTAAATGAAATCTTGGAAACGTTCCCCGCACCTGGCAGGACTGAGAAGCTGACGATACGAGGGAGCGCTCCCAGCGCGTCTGGGCTGCTAGAGGCGGCCAAAGGAGCGAGGGCCGCGGTCGCTCAGAGCTGGCCATGGGATTTAGTAACCTGGGTTTGCCCTGTTCATGCCAAGGCCAATCCTGAAATTTCCTGAGTATGTCCTTCAGCAATTCCAGAAGGACTCCTCCTCGAGTTGCTTTTAGTGTGAGGAGGAGGTCAGTCTGTGTTTTTATTTATATATTGGGTCCTTGCTGCAGTGCCTGGCCATCTCCAGGGCTGGGCCCTATACACAAGGCACGCGAGCAAAGAGCCGCAGCTTTTTTGCAGCCAAAGACTACAGCAGTATGCTACGAGAGCCTTGGTCAGTTATTGGTATGACCTGCACAGAATCTTGCAAGGGTGTCCTTAAAACACTTGTTTGGGTCTCTAGGTGCCCTTTTATCAGAAGAATGGCTCCAAAATGTGTGGCTGAAGATGAGGGGTGATCTCTGTCCTGGTGCCATGGGTGGCTGGACACAGTTGGGAACTCAGCAGGAAGGTTTCAATGAGTGAAAGCACTGTTCTCAACCAGGAAGTGGAGGTGGAACAACATATTGTTAATCATATACCCTAGTGCAATGAGGATCTCACCTTTGGTGGTGCTTTCAGCAAGGATGCGGTAAGCTTTCCTCCTTCTTCTTCTCATGGGAACACCTTCTTAAAAGCATTAGGAAAAGCAGTGCTTTTCATCATTTCAGGGGTTCATCCAGAATGTGTGACCTAGTCCTGTCCCTCAGGTGACTGTAGCACAGCTGGGTGTGAGGGGTTATCTGCTTTCTCTTTTGCTAAGTGGACAGGATGGTTGGAGTCCCTTCATGGCCAGGTGGCTTGCAAGTGTTCACAGGGCGGGCAGCTCTGCCCACAGCTGAAACTAACACTGTGAACTCGACTCCAAAACTAAGCTTCAAGCACTGTGGGGAAAGCTAACACGTCTGTTGGGAGAAAGCAAATCACGTTAACAAACGGTATCGTAATTCAAAGTATCTTCTCAATATAAGGCTAAATTAATGTAATGCACTTCTTAGGGACAAATCAACAGCAATCAGGCTAATCAAATTGACGTTTATGATAATCCGACACAAGTAGAAAATCCTATTTAGCTAAGTAATGGTGCCAGTCGTTTTATTCAGTCACTTTCAGAGTATAAAGAGAATCCTTCATCTTTGAAGTCGGTGACCTTAGTTTCTCCAGCTCCTTCTCCCTTTCCTAGCACGCTTCCCCTTGCTTTCGGAGGGTCACTGGCTAGGTCGTCTGTCTCCCACAATCCTCATGCCATCACCACCTAAAGAAAACCTCAGCAGAAGGCACGCTTCATTAGCACACACCATCAACACCTTCTGGTTGCGTTACACAAGCATTAGGTGCTCAGTTGTCATTAGAGCTTGCTTGAGCATTACTGGGAGTACAGACCTTGCCTTACATTTTAGACTAAACCACGCTGCGCTCACTGCTGCCACTGTATTGGCAGTGGGGAAGGGCTGGGTCAGTGAGGCGTAGCCAAGATCGAGGTCAAGATCAGGTCTGCAGGGAGCCACCCTGGGTAGCTGTTGTGGGGCCGCAGGAGACAGCGACAGCACAGCAAAGCTGACCCTGCCACTGGGTCCTAATGTCATATTTCGAACAACAGCAATTAAAACACAGCAGCAGGGTGTTGGTTGGATCATAAACCTGCCTCAAAAGAGTGTCTGTTCTCAGACCCCTGAGCTAACTCGGCCCACTGGTCCCCCTGACACGGCTGCATCAGTACCATGCCTGCTCCAGAGGCAGCCCCAGGTGAAAATGGGAGGGAAGGAGATCGGCATGGAAATTAAGAATCAACAGCTAATTCACTCATCAGGTACACGCAGGCTTTGCCGTCTCCTCATTAGGTTGTAACACGCAGCCCCACCATTGCACTCACTATGCAATTTTAGGTCCTTAGCTTCTTTTGAATGTAAGTAACTTTCAACTCACTACTCATTTGCCACCTTTTATCATTTTATTTCTGAAATTAAGAATCATAATTTCCCTCTGTTCGTGCTCCCGAGAAGCAGTTACGCCTCGCCTTGGTACAGCTATGATAGTCGGCCTGTGCTAAGGTACATAGTTCAGGCAGGCACTTAGTGTCATTTTCTTCCTCACTCAGGCTACCATTTGGGCTTTTCTAACCACCTCACAGTTTTGTCGGTGGGTGATCTACCTGCTTTGACTTCTGGAACCATCTTCTTCCCACCCAGGAGTCTCCAAACTCCAGAAATGTTTCTACCCATTTCTTTTGCTCTGTACTAGACTCCTCTGGTTTTCATCCCCAGA
>Ga0065711_1047296_pt1 | contig 12418 bp, 7 predicted proteins | sample Hoacrofraction12_FD_59098 | JGI IMG/M metagenome (GOLD analysis project Ga0065711, IMG submission 59098) | Hoatzin crop microbial communities from Cojedes, Venezuela - Epithelial fraction 12 v2 (version 2) | ecosystem: Host-associated > Birds > Digestive system > Esophagus > Crop | place... | reverse complement strand
AAAAAAAAAAAAAAAAAAAAAAAAAAAAAAGGGGGGGGGGAGGGGGCAGGGAGAGAGAAAAAAGGAGAGGAAAAAAATGTTCTAGTAGTAATACTAAGGGGCTTTTTCTTTTCCTTGGCAACAGTTTACAGCAGGTACACCTTCTCCATGTTCATTAGCAGTGTTAGAACATGACAATTCACTGCAGAAAAGATGCTAATTGCAGCACACCAGCTTTGTGTTGCTGGCTATAAAAGTATATACGAAACATAAATATAAGATGGTAGTATACCAACATATTAGGATGCTGTTACACTTCTACTGATTTTGCTATTTTCCAGAAGGTTATTTTCCCAGAATTTTTTCCCCTGCTAATTAAATCTTTATTTGATTTATTTTTTTGGTTTAACTTAGCATCTGGCTCTCTCCTGCTCAGGATAAATTTTATTGAATTTTAAGTGGATATAGATATATAATGGATGTATCTAAACAAAAAGAATATAGAAAACAATGATGCTAAACTGTACATACACTGGAATCCAAAAATTTACAAAATATGTTCTCAGAAGAGTGTTTGTTGCTACTACAGATTGCTTTGGCAAGTAAGACTGAAATGCTTGAATGTTAGTGAAAGAAAGTCTAATTAGAAAGCAGAGTTAGTCATAGGAAGTAAGTTAGACATACAGAGGACAAGGACCAGAGACTGAACTGTGCAAAATACTGAGTGACTTCAGCTTTCCAAGAAGTCAGTGGCAGTTGGAGCTCTCTGCCATCACAAGCCCCAAGGGACCGAGCTGACTCGAAGCAAGAACAGCAGACCAAATCATCAGCTGTTGTAAATCAGCTTAGCGCCACAGCAGTCAAAGCTAGGGCCTGAGCTGGGCCAAAGGCAGTGCCAGCTTGCTGACTTGCTCATCATGACTGTTTGGCCCAGAAGCACTCAAGGTTGATAGGAATCCACAGATCCACATCTAAATTAAAACTGTGAACTGTATTAGTAATAATGCTGTCCATTATAAAATATTTTCATATCTTCTTCACATTTGCTTCTGGAAAAAATATTATTAAATACCTGATTCTGCCACAACAATAGGATTGTTGGAAACCAGGGAGGAGAGACATGGCTGAGACTTACAAAAAAGATTATTACGTTTTCCCTCTGCAATCCACTGTTTCAGATATGCACTCATTTTCTCTTTCTGTTGTTGTGTTATATACTAAATGAGGCTAGTAGGGAGCGTAGGAAGACCTTCATTTTCAACAATGTGAAAAGCAAGAGAGAAAAAAAATGTCTGCTAAATTTCAGGAGAGCAACCAAGTAGTGTACAAAACCCAAGCTTTCTCCAGATTTTGTTTTCCAGTGCTTCCAGTCCAACCCATATCCTCAGTTACTGCCTAGACACTGTTGGGGCACTTAAATTAAGAGAGTTCTGTAAATTTAAAAGGAGTTTCACTTCAGAAAAATGGCCCTCCCTAAAACTAAAACATAAAAAATATTACCTGATATCTTTATTTAAGGTCTTGTAGAGTGATGAAAAGCTGCAAGACAAAGGAGATCATGCGGAGATCTTACTGTTTTCCAGCACCTTCCTCCAAATTATTTTTAAGATACCTCAGTATTGCTAGAAGGGATATGGAGAACTTGAGGAACCTGAGAAATGAGGAGCTTGAACTTCTGAAACTTTTATTACCCTGACTACAGAGACAGGAGAAAAAATTGAAGCTAGGAAAGCAAAAGCAGAGCTGACACCACACGGACTTTCAGGGCACAGTTCTGTGTGTGAAAATGTTGATTCACCTCTCCTTCTTGTAAGAACATATCATTAATGTTTAATGCCTACAGCAAAAGACAAATACTTTCTGGAACGGGGCGAATGAAAGTGTGGATAGAGCCACCACATTGCTGGCTATTATTCTTGGGGGCTACGAGGGCATTGATTTTTCAATAAAGATAGCAACAGGGAGAATGTTAAGTCTTACCAAAGAAAGAAAATTCCATTCTCTAATAAACCCATCTTCATAATCCTTCTCATTCTTTACGACTCTGTGGCTTTATTGTTGCCTTTCATTGCTTTTATCATTTGAATGCAACCAGAGTTTTGCCATTAATTTCCAGGCAAGCAGGCATGGTGAAAAATGTCATCGTTTCTGAAACTTTGTTTCCACCTCAAAGACAAGAGAGGTCTTTCACAGACTAAAGCATTCAGAAAAAACCTCCACCCACCCCTTCCAGCATCCAGAAAAACGATCTAAAAGTTGTGGCAGATAAAGCATTAAATCAGCAATTGAAGAAGGAAACAGAATTATTAGCTGTGCAAACGGTTCATAAGCAGCTGATTAGGAGGCCCCATCTGGAATAATGGGCACGGCACTGAAAAGGATATTACAGAAACTGAAAAGGTACAGCTGAGGATGGCCAAAATTATACGAGACCTCAAGGATCTGAATTATTTGAAACTTTGGAAGCAATTGCTCCATGCTCTTCAGTAAGGAAAAGAGACAAAATAAATACAGACGAAAGCAAAACAGAATGGAGAACTCCATGACCTAAAAGAAAAGGCTGTCAAGTTGGAAAAATAGTCAGTGAGAAGTAGACTTTTAAGTGGTGTGATTGAGCTCTGTTAAAGTCCCTGCAGAAGTCTGTGGAGTTTGTCATCAACTAACTAGATTTACAATGTTGTTCCTGGAGTGGGGTTTCTTCAAAAGACGGAAGAACAAATATAAAGGGCATGTGCATTAAATATTACGTATTGCACAGTCTTTACAAACTGTAAAGTAGTTACGTAGGTATTTGGAAAAAAAAGTTATAATAGTATTGCTAACAAATACCAAGTATTGCAGATCTCTTATTTGATTTCAAACGAAGTATTTCACAGCTTATTTTGTAGTTTGGAAAAAAAGGTGAAAACATAAGTGTGTGCTTACTGGCCATCAGGTACAATACTACACAGACACCTCCTCACACACACACTCCTTGTGAGGCCATGACTGCAATGGCTCTGAAGTTGGACAGGTTTCCACTTTGGCTTTCATTTAGAGGAAACAATGTGTTTCAGCGCTTCCACGAATCAGATTTCAAAGATGTCTGACAAAATATTCCAAGGTTCAAGTCACTTTGTTTTCTTAGAAAGCTGTACTTTATCTGTATCTTGTCCATAAGTGTGCACTACTGAAAAGTACAGCAGAGGGTATGTAGTGAAAGATCAAGTTATTCTGTAATTATCTGATGTTGACACTTTTCAGCACAAATGCTGCCTTTATGCAGTCCAGAACACATTCAAAACAGACCAAATTTAATTAATCAACAGGTGCTCTGCATTGGGAAAAGAACATCTACCCAGGACCTTGCAGATAAGGTGTTCTAGCATATTTCCCTCAATACCTGGTCTGTTTCATCATGAAAGACTACCGGCAGATTTTGTTTTCAATACCTCTTACACTTCTTATATGCCATGTTTTCCAAGGAAGAGGTCTCTGATTCTTTACTCAGGTGCATCTGAGAGGAGAATCAGATACCAAAACTGAGACTCAAAGTTGCTACTACAAACAGATCTCAAAATCTTAGTGTAACTCCTGCACAAAATCTCAGGATACAGCATCTGTGAGACAAGACTGAGTGGTAATGGGAATGGCAGCAATGATATAACTCAGTAGAAACGGTGAGCAGCAGCCAGCACTATTGCAGTTACATGTCAGGGTCAGGGAGCGTGCTCTGGGACCGTGCACAGTCCCTTTCCATGGGAGGACCTACAGTCCAGAAGATCATAGCCTGGACTTGCTTTTCTCAGCCATTGCATTTGACAGGTGATGGATGCTCATAGATGATGATCATAAGAGGAAAAGGAAGTGAAGACTAGAACGGGCATTTAGTTGTGTGTGGGGAGTGACTTTCCCTCAGCTTCGGCTCTTACTGCAATGACCATGGCTCTGCAGCCTGCACGGTCAGATCACTCCGACTTGATGGCAGCGTGCCGTTTGTGTTTAAACGAATGGCACAGCATACAAAACAATGAAGAATGAAAGCAGTAACTTTTGACAGTTTTCAAGGAAAAGGTGCTGTCGGTAGCAGAGCAGGCTAGCAGCAACAAGAGAAAGGAAAAACAAAACCAAGGGCAGAACGCACTGTTTCTGTGTGTAATTTGATCACAGCCCCAGGAGCACAGAGTTCTTGATGTTACCCCAGACTTTGACAGGGCTTTTTTGGCATTCCTGGAAGAGACGGCGTAGTGAGCTGTGACTCATGCCACCTGCACACCCTGAAAACTGCCACTGCCTGCTGCAAGGTTTAAAATCAATAGGTGCTTGTGTCTTTAGGTCACAAACATTTTCTATATCATTTTCATAAAGACTCTGCAACACAAGAAAAAAGAAAGATGCCTATTTTCTCAAGTTGTTGCAAAAATAATTGAACAGTCAAGAGGTCTTTCACCTGTTACAATGCACAGACAAAGTGGAAATAATTTGTTTTTTACTGGTAGAGATCACGCTGGGCCTAGAATTTAAGATACAGATTGATTGATCTCTTTAATCTAATATTTGTTCATGGGGAGGCTGTTATCTTTATTGTGGTGACACCTGCTAGTGTCGTTATAGTTAAAGGCTTACTGTATTTCTATTATAAATGCTGGTTTGGGGTTTAATATATCAGCAGGTTTGCACTGCATTGGGCTAAACACGGGCATAGGAGTTGTCAATCCTAAGGCACACAGGCGATTCTTTTGAAACCAAAAACTGATTCTGTTCAGAGATTTTTTTCTTTAATAGAATTGCTAAAATACTGAGGGAGGAGAAAACAGTTGAAGTAGCACAGATTTCAATAAGCAGCAGATACAAAGTCGCACACTCAAAGCTTTATATTCAATACAAATTAAAATCAATGCGTGAAGAGGTTGTCACCTGACTTGACAAATGGGCCGATAAACCACCCAGTGATAGAGTTTCAAAAGTGATGTGACATATCTTGTGGTCTACCAAGACTAGTTTGAGCCACCCTGCTAACATAAAATGGTCAGAATGCCAGCAGAGCTAGCTGCTTTAGGAGTGCTTTGCAGAAGGGAACGCTCCAGCGGCACAAACTGCTGCCTCATATGTGCTAATTGCTGGTAGAGTGGTAAGCAACAGTAAGAATAAAAAAATGACTAAATGTTCCTGTTTGTTGAAGTGGCTAAACTGTTTGCTGTGCAGTTTAGTTCACTTTGAATTGCACCGCTGGGGGTAATGCTGTGTCGCTCGGAGCACAGAGCCATGTCAGTCGGGGCATTTCTGGGCACAGGCAGAGAGCGTAAATGGGGGTGGACCTGGGGCTGCTCTAGCCTCTGCGAGAAACCACAGCAGCAGTTAATTGCATGTCACAAGAGGGTAACAAAGGCACCCTGAGGCTAATTTAGAGCGTCTTTCTAAGAAGCGGAATAAATGATTCTAGGCAAATCACCATGCTGACATGGAAAACACTACTGCCAGGACAAGATCTAGCTTTCTTAGTCTTCTCTGTTTTTCTCTTCAAGATAAATTTTCAAAGTTCTCTTGCATTCCCGTGTCAGTTTTCACAGCTCCACTACGTGCGTTTCCACCGTCTCACTCCATTTCTGCACAGCCCACTATCCTCTGTCTTTTTACAGAGATGAGCAGGTCTCGAATATGGTAATATGCCACATGGTAAGAAATTCTCTCTAAAAATGCTGGCACCTACATTCTGAGTACAAATCACGTGTGCTTATCTCACTTTCATACACAGTGTGGGTGCTGGTGTACATGTACCCACACAGATTTGGTGGGCTAATATCCAAAACTTACCCTCTCCCTAGGATCTTCCTCTATTTTTAACTCAGACACACCAAATACAGACTTGAGCCTAAGCTTTCCCCTAAACTGGCTACTTCTATGGACGACTCCCTAAACTCCTCTCCATAGCCCTTTCCTGGTCTTGGCACCTGAGTTGGTGCTCAGCAGACCTGCCCGATCTGCTGCCAGGATGAGTCAGACACAGGACTGTATCATCACGCAGGTCCTAGCACACCATTTGCTTTTACACATGTATCTGCAATTAAATACATCCATTTTATATTCAAAACACACAGAACTGGGGAACAGTACAACATCAGCTCTGCAGAAAATGTCATCCTCTTTCATCACCCTTACAACACAACTCAGTCGTTTATCTGTAAAGGGTAGATGAAATGGGAAAATATCCCACTCTAGACAATCTATTCTCTTGTTCTACCTCTAAATGAAATAGTGTATTCTTCCCTGTCATTTTTATACATGCATTTATGTACGTATTATATATATGTCATTAACATGTACATTTTTATATGTACATACCACATATTGGTGCACATGCCTGCGTTTCTTATATTCCAACTGACGAACTAGATTTTTACATGCTTTTTACCTTGTTCTCTCTCTTCAGATTCTTCATGTAGTTTCTACTTCTCCAGGAATTTCACCAATTCATCACAGTGAACATGGTTATTTTTTAATTGCTATCCATACTGTAGTAAATATAAATGACAAAAATCATCAAACATATGTTGCCTAAGTTGTATAAATATGCATATATGTTAAAGATGTGGTAGCAGGCAGGTGCACAGGAAATCTTCATAAAGTTAACAGCTACTGCAGCAATAATAAACTGATGTTACCCTTTCAAATGCTAGTCAGGATTTTGCAAGCATTAGCCACAATCGTGTGATTTGAGCAGTGCCACTAATACAGATATAGTCAAGCTGGCAACTTCTCCCCCCCACCCCCCATCTCCCCCTTTTCTCTCACAAAGAAATAGAATGAGTTTATTAAAGTATAGATGCCATTTTCATCTTGCAACATTAACTGTGTTGTCTGTATCCCAAAGGTACTCAGCCAGTCAACGCAAACAGCTGTGCCACCTACTTGCAACAGTTGTACACCCACCACAAAGCACGGGTAGGAGGAGCAGGTTAAAGCGAACCGTAAAGCTGCTAGTGTACCTCACTTTGCAGTTTACCCATTAGCTCAAGGGAAATTTCATCCCTTTGGAGAATATGCATTGTATGTAGAGCTCGTAGCACAGAGTATTCTTTTGCTCTCATCTTCTATAAACCACCTACTGCATTTTTATGTTCTACAATCACATACACCAAAACAGTGTTTAGCAAATTAACATCAAGCTAAATAAAAGGCATATCAACCAACTTAGCAGGCAGCTTTTGGATGCTTCTGTACTGAGGATGTTGGGTGATTCGTAGGCTAAGATAGCTGTTTTTCCCTCATATTCTCATTATTTGCTTTTAGTATAATTGGGTGAGTTTAACAGGAAAATTAATTCATTTTCACAGGTTTTATCAGTAGCCCTGCTTACTGCAACACGAAGGAATAAGGCAAGCTGATGGAAGAAGGCACTGATTCAGCACATCTCCAAGGGCAGCCTACACAGACGGGATTTCTGTAGAAACCTCAGGGTACAACAAAACTGCCCTTCCACTCCATCCCTTCATGAGGTGAATCCCCAGCTGCAGAAACTCTTTGCACACAACCATACAAAAGTGCATGGCATGTTCGGTGTGCGTGCGTGCGTGCGTGTGTGTGTGTGCGCGCCAGCTGTGATGTATTTGTTCAGTACAGCTTTTGTCTCAGAGATGAGATGTGACAGGATGTAAAGAAATAAGAGAAGCAGCACACGCACATGCATGCATTAATATCATTACGCAGTTGTCCAGTACTTCTAGGTCCTTCTACTCCTAAGAGCAACAGTGTCTCACAAAGCAATATAGCAGAATAAGACTTCCCTAGTACCATTAACATCCACAGCACAAACAAAACACCTGCAGTTTTCCAAAGTGATGTTTATTTGAGGACAGTATCTACCTATCAGTGAATGTCTAGACCTTGTAATCCTGATTCTTTGACACAATAACAGGAACACAATCAGTACTAAGTGTTCATTTAGAAAAAGAAATACTTTTAACTACAGCACAGTTGTGAGTTTCTTCCTGCCTCTTCAATATAATCAACTAGGGCTTTATCTTACCATTATCCTTGTATGCATTAGGGACTCAGTGTAGGAACTTCTTCCTCACAGGACTCTAATATACTCTTATCTTTCTGTATTAATTGAGTTATCTCATATTGTCACAGAGGTAGTAGCTGAAATAGTGTTCTGGGTTTGCACGACAAGGTTTTGGTAGCGAGGGGGCTACAAGGGTGGCTTCTGTGAGAAGCTGCTAGAAGCTTCCCCCCATGTTTGACAGAGCCAATGTCAGACAGCTCTAAGACAGACCCGCCACTGGCCAATGACAAGCCAAACAGCGATGGTGGTAGCGCCTCTGTGATAACACATTTAAGCAGGGGAAAAACCTCCAGTGAAACAGCAGTTGAGAGAGAGGAGTGAGACTGTGTGAGAGAAACAACTCTGCAGACACCAAGGTCAGTGAAAGAAGGAGGGGGAGGAGGTGCTCGACACGCCAGAGCAGAGATTTTCCCCTGCAGCCTGTGATGAAGACCATGGTGAGGCAGGCTGTCCCCCTGAAGCCCATGGAGGTCCACAGCGGAGCACATATCCACCCACAGTCCATGGAAGGGACCCCACACTGGAGCAGATGGATGCCTGAAGGAGGCTGTGAATCTGTGGGGAGCCCACACTGGAGCAGGCTCCTGTCAGCACCTGTGGACCCACAGAGAGAGGAGCCCAAGCCGGAGCAGGTTTGCTGGCAGGGCTTGTGACCCCGTGGGGGACCCACGCTGGAGCAGCCTGTTCCTGAAAGACTGCATCCCGTGGAAGGGATCCACACTGGGACAGTTCATGAAGACCTGCAGCCCATGGGAAGGATTAACACTGGAGAAGTTTGTAAAGAACTGTCTCCCATGAGAGGGACCTCATGCAGGAGCTGGGGAGGAGTGTCTTCCCCTGAGGAGGAAGAAGCAGCAGAAACAACATGTGATGAGCTGACCGTAACCCCCATTCCCTGTCCCCCTGTGCCACTTGGGGGGGAGGAGGTAGAGAAACGGGATTGAAGTTGAACCTGGGAAGAAGGGAGGGGTGGGGGGAAGGTGTTTTAAGATCTGGTTTTAATTCTCATTATCCTACTCTGATTTGATTGGTGATAAATTAAACTTCCTTTTCTCCCCAAGTTCAGTCTGTTTTGCCCGTGACGGTAACTGGTGAGTGATCTCTCCCTGTCCTTGTCTCGACCCTTTCATCATATTTCCTCTCCCCTGTCCAGTTGAGAAGGGGGAGTGATAGAGCGGTTTTGGTGGGCACCTGGCATTTATCCAAGGTAAACCAAAACAAACAGAGATGCAGAAAGAGAACTGCAGTCACTGCAGTCAAGTAACATTCACTCCTGAATGTTACTTGAACTCAAAGAACTCCAGCTGGGGAACTATTTCGTCACCGAGTGCACGCCTTACAGGGGACCAGTTTCCCTGTCCCTGGAGTTTGGACAGGGAAATCCCACTATTCAGGACAGCTCCACTGTCCCACTCAAATCACATCAGAGTTATTCAAAAAGCAGTTGTCTCCCTTTTTCTCAAGAGCACTGATGACCACCTCTGATCTTCTGGGAAGTCATTTCCAGCAGACCTCCCTGGCATACAGCAATGCACAATGTTGCTGTATCAGCAGTCTCTGTATAGGCAACAAGTGAAACTGAAAACACATAGCACATAACGAGAAACCAACATGCTTTATTTCTGTCTTGGCTGCATCATACTATGTACTGCTGTCGGTATATGTTTTCCTGAAGATATACTGGATTCTGATTTCTCACTTTCAAGGAAATTATTTTTGCTAAAATCCACTCCCCAAACATCCCAAAAATGACTGCTTAATACAACAACTATAGTCATGCACATGACACTAATCTTTGAAGCCGTACTGTTCAATGCAATGATAAGAAAGGATATTATGTTGAAAAGCAGGAAAATTTAGTTGCAGGGTTCAGGTCTGCAGAGACGCCCACCCTTGGAAAGACCAAAAAAGCAGTACTACTAACTAAAGCAACGGGCCTGACCAAATGGCCATCTTCAACTCAGAACCACCTGCTGTGCTTACTCTTACCATGACCTTCTGAGGTGGGCTTATCAAAGTGTCAGTCTTCATAGACTGATATGCAATCACTATAATATTATGTCATGATCATATGAGGGATTATTTAAATTGGCAAAAGCCAAGAAATTCAAGGGACCAGATCTCAGGATCTGACCTTTAATTTATAAAAAAGCATGCAAACAAAATTCTAGCCCTGGTATCTGCAGAAGTGAACGTACTAAATAAGAGCTGGGTTTGCATACGCAGACTTGCAACAGCAGACCTGTGAAACAAATCTTTCTCTTGAGGACACATGAGTCTCCCAAGCAGCTAATCTGATGGGGCTCTAATGAGCAGGCACAACTGTCCACTGCTTAGCTCCTGGAGGGCTACCTGTACAGTAGCGTGTAAGGGGGCTGGTTTGTGAGCAGATCACAGAAGGTTAAAGCAGAAGTAGCAATTTTAAAGAGCGGCTGCCAGAAACTTTCCTGTTTTCAGTAGAGTTTACAGCACTGCAGACCCCTGAAGGGGTCTTGCAGACTCCAAAAGATCGCGAAAGCCTGGAACAGACTAGCTGAAAAATCATGTCCAGTGTAGCTCTGAATGTCTCTCAGTATTCACTGCAGTAATGGACTGAGGAAACAAACTGTGGCATATGAATTCATATCCATCTTATCAAGTGTAAAAGACCCCTGTCCTTCCTCTGTTGTCAGAAGAGATACAGCTGAGTCTACTCAATGAAGTCAGGAGTGTTCACTTACCAATTCTTTAAATCTAGAATGAGTACATAAAATAGGTCTAATTCTTCTTCTCCACCACAGCTCTAAATATCTTCTTCATAGGTATCTAATCTCAGGAGAGATGAACCCCTGATGCACAGCAAGTGGTATTGATAAAAGTGACTAGAAGTTTGAAACTCCCGAGATGTCTCCAGGTACCTCATATTGACGACTGGAGCAAATAGTCCTTCTGCCATACTGAACCCCATAGTGACTGCTCCAAAACCCAGTTGTGTTTCCTGTCTCATACCACATGCCAGAAGCCCCAGTGGATCCCAGTCCAACTGCTAACCCCCCTTACCTTGACAGGTATTTCAAACTGTTTAATACAATCAATACTGCCAGGCAGATTTTTCTCTCTTAAGAATTCCAGCATAGTCCCATTTAAAATGGTGGACTGTTGTATCTCACACAAGCTGAACAGGAGGTTTATAGACAGGACAGTAAACAGAGGGGTAGTGTAAACTAAGAACACACCATAAGCGAGATGGGAGTGGAGTGAATACCCATAACATAATATTGCTTGTAGTATTCATTTTAATACTGAGAACCTATTCATGAGGTCTGCCTAATCCAAGTTTGTGGACAATGGTCATCTCAGTTTCAGATATAGTTTACAGATACTCTTTTTCTCCTGGACACAGGTCAACTCAGATATTAAGTCATCTACTCACATATCAGCAAGTGAAGTTTCTGCTGTAGGAGGGGAATCCACAAGGGAGCTGCTGGGAACCTCCCCCAACCTTGGCATTTCTCTTTCAGGATCCTTCCTTAGGCTCTCCCTGTATAACTCCATATATCTCCTCATTAAAAGCATGACTTGACTCCCCAAAAATACACATAAATTAGAAGCTCAATTAGCAAGATCAAGTAGTCACAATTAATTCATTTGGTTATGATCTAGAAACAAACAAACAAAAAAGCCTTTGCCTTAAAGATACAGAAAGGCTTATTTTCCTACATGGGTGTGCTTGAAAGGAATACGAGAGGAATTTAGAGAAATGGACTAGCTCCAATTAATAAAGTACCAGTTTAAGAAAAATGCGCAGGCCGAGATAGCAGCAAATTATACACTCCTGTACCCAAGCAGCATTCACACTCTTGAGTTAGAAATGTGCACGCTTAACTCCAAGGATCAGCACAGAGCCCTTAGCCTATAACGATATTTCCTTAGCAAATTGTAGTTTTCACTTCTTTTATCTGCAAATGGTTTTACCATTTCTTATTAAACTGTCAGTAACAAAAATGGTCCATGACTGACAGTGAGTGAAGTTTCTGCTCAAAAGAGAGAAGTTTAAGAAAATTGTAACAATTGAAAATGACCTGTTCTGTGAGAAACAATTAGGCAAGCTGAAGTGTAGATGCCCTGATGTGCTCAGCCTGTAGTCCCCAGGAAAAAAGCATTTCTGGGATGTGCTAGGCTGAGAACATCAGTATATAATCCCTCCAGCTGTAACTGAAGACCAGGTTCGGGACCTCCTGAGGAACCTAAATGTACAGAAGTCCATGGGACCTGATGAGATGCATCCCAGAGTTCTGAGGGAACTGGCTGATGTAGTTGCCAAGTCACTCTCCATGATATTTGAAAAGTCATGGCAGTCAGGGGAAGTCCCCAGTGACTGGAAAAAGGGAAACATTGTGCCCCTTTTCAAAAAGG
>Ga0065711_1047295_pt1 | contig 12418 bp, 5 predicted proteins | sample Hoacrofraction12_FD_59098 | JGI IMG/M metagenome (GOLD analysis project Ga0065711, IMG submission 59098) | Hoatzin crop microbial communities from Cojedes, Venezuela - Epithelial fraction 12 v2 (version 2) | ecosystem: Host-associated > Birds > Digestive system > Esophagus > Crop | place... | reverse complement strand
GCCTGGACAAGGTCCTGTGCAGCTTGCTGTAGGTGACCCTGCTTCGGCAGGAGGGTTGGACTAGATGACCCACAGAGGTCCCTTCCAACCCCTACTATTCTGTGATTCTGTCATTCTGTGAAGAGCTGTCTCTGAAAAATAGCCACGAGGAAGCCGAAAGCTTCTGGGTAAGAATTAGAGACCCAGGTGACACAGGGAACCTTGTGGTTGGTGTCTACTACAGGCCACCTAATCAAGAGGAGCCCACTGATGAAGCCTTCTTACTCCAGCTCCAGGATGCACCGCGCTCACAGGCTTTCATCCCACTGGGGGACTTCAAACCCCCCAACATCTGCTGGAAAAGCAGCACGGCAAGCTGTAGGCAATCCAGGAGACTCCTGGAGCACATTGAGAATAACTTCTTAAGCCTGGTAATAGACAGCCCTACCAGAGGGGATGCAGTATTGGATCTCTTGGTCACCAATGCAAGTAAGCTAATTGGTGACATCAAGATTGGAGGCAGCCTGGGCTGCAGTGATCATGCACTAGTAGACTCTGCAGTCCTGAGGGATACAGGACAGGTCCTGAGGGATACAGGACAGGTGAACAGTAAAGTCTGGACCCTGAATTTTAAGAAAGCAAGCTTCCAGCTCTTCAAGGAGTTAGTCAACAGGACCCCCTGGAAAACCACCCTCAGGGACACGGGAGCAGAACAGAGTTGACAGATCTCCTTAGAGATCTTCCATAGAGCTCAAGAGCTCTCAATTCCCAGATCTAAGAAATCAGGAAAGGAAGGCAAGAGACTGGCATGGATGAGTGTACAGTCAAGAGGAGGAGTGGTATACAAAGATGGTTAAGACACAAATGCTTTAAACACACAGTCTGAAAATAGCAGTAGAGTCACAATTTAAACTCTCAGTTCCCTTGTTAGTTTGTAAAATACCTGCAGTTATTACAACAGATTTTCCACAGTGAGATCTAGCTGTGCTTTTCTAGTTTGAATTTACCTATTTTTTCTAATGGGAGTAGGCCTAAAACTCTTACAGGACCAGCTTAATCACACTTCTACTGTAACATCATCCAACCATAGCAGCAATGCTCAAAGCAAACCATATTGAAGTGTGGAGAACAGGAGGGTTTTGTAACAGCAATGAAAGAAGCAACTACAGCTAGGTGAAGTTCTCAGAGCACAGGGAATGTGAGGCTGGCAGTGCCGGTCCCACAGAGGCAGGCAGAACATGCAGCAAAGGGAAAGCGGAATCTAGTCACTAGCATCTGGTCTCCATTTTAGTGGTTCTGGCATTTAAATAAGTACAGTTGTATAAATAAAACTTCACTCCAAATGAAAAAGCGCTATTAAGAACACTAAAGAACACTAGCTAAAGTATACTTCAAAACTTCTGAGCAACCTTGTAATGTATTAAAGGCAATGAATATTAGAGCTGTTTGAAAAGTCTCTCCTGCATAGAATTACAAGTGGTTAAACGATGTATGTGAGCACCTCCACCAAAAATTTAAACTGAAACTAGTTTATGCCATTTTCTTTGACGCTTCCCACGGAAGTGAAATCTTACTATGAAACCTGTCTAGCAACATCATAATGGGAGCAAAATTGGTGATTTATAAGGTTAATATACTAGAATATTTAAAAGCTAACTTTGACTTTCTTTTAGACTGTCTCTTGTGAGTTTTAAGGAGATCACTCTTCACATACAATTTCCATCTTACCTGCAAGTACAGTTTGTTATCTTTCGTAATTGCATCCATGAGGTCTTTTTGCAGGGGAGGGTCACCATTTACCCAGAGTCCATTTGCCATATTTGTGTTGAAGCCACAGGTGCTATTTTGTTTTTTGTAAAACAGCACATAAGCAGTGTCCTTTGGAAATCTACTGGTAATTTTCTGGACTGACTGAAATGAGGTAAATGTCACTCTGCTGTCATTGAACAGAAACCATTCTCTTGGCATCTCAGTGTCCAGCTCATTTTCTACAACAGTACAAGGACTATCCTCTCTCAACAACTTATCCTGAGGAGAAACTAAAGAAAGAGCTGTAGACTGGTGGCAGAGTCCTGAAGGGCCTGACCCAGTAACATTTCTAGCATATGAATAATAATGTCCACTTTCAGAGGATACACCAGAATGCACCACCACAGAGCTTAACAAGTAGGGCACCAATTGTGGGCAGGTCACTTCATCAGCACCTGAGGGCTTCAGTTTTTTAGCAAGATTTTCTCCAATATCAGAAATCTCAACACCAACAGACCAACCTCCTGAAACTACAGCTAGAGGGGATGTTGATTTTTTGACTGGCAGTTCCAAAACCAGTGGCAGAGATACATTGTCCAAGATTTTGCGCCTTATATGACACTTTGGATCATACGAAAATCTCAAAAGAGTGAGAATGAGGTATTCTGGTTCCTCAATGATTTGCATAGTTTTCTCAGCATTCTGTAGAGAGGCACACTTCTCACAATAATACTTATTGTCTCCACTGAGGATCTCGGGTGCCAGAAAATAATTCAGTAAGTCTGTAACTGACAGGGTGTTATTACCTACTAGCCTCTGAGACAAGTCCCTATTATCTTGAACTTTGCTAAGTTCAGAGTTTGTAGTATTTTCAGAGTTTGGCTCAGTAGAAAAATCTTTTACGGTTCCTTCATTCATTATGGTGTCACATCCACCATTTACTTCCAAATTACTGAGAGGTGTTTCTCCAGCAGAACTAGCTGCTAAAGCATTAGTCTGCACCACGTAGTCGTCTTTCACTTCAGAATCTTCCATACTTTTTGGGCCAACATTCTCCAAGGAAGTTGGGGGACAGAAAGCCAGAGAGAGATCTGTGAAAGCTTCTTCCTTTTGAGACATACTTTTGCAGTTCAAACAGCATATAGTAGTCTTCAATTTTCCTCCAAACATCTTCTCTATCAGAGTTTTTTCTTCACTTCCCATACATGGTGCTTCAGCAAATACCTGTGCTTTACAGACCGCCTCTTGTGTCTGGGACTCTGCATTCATTACACTTTCAGAAGTCTTCGCTAAAGACAATGCTTTCAAGGTTCTCTCTTCTTCATGCAGCCTGAGGACAAAGAAAAATACATGCAGGTAGCTGTGCTGCTTTTCGGACAAATACTGCTGCATCACTTCATCTATATTTTTCAGTATAACTGGAAAAAAAGTCTGGTTAAGCAGCTAGAAGTGTCTTACATTGAAACAGCTATTTGTTATTTTTCATATAAGCAAGCTGAACCATACCGGTCAGTACAATCCAAAACAGCGTACGAGAGAAGCACAAATACATTTAATGTGGGTTTCATTATATATAACAGAAGACAATTGATATACTAAGAGAACTGGCAAGCATCAGAAAAAACCCAACAAACAATATTTCTATTGTTTACCATTACATTATATTAATAAATCATTTCTCCAGTTGATTGGTTCTGTATGTCAGATTTTTTAAGAGAAGTAGCAGCTATTTATATAGCACCAAACTACTTCCAAAGAAAAGAAAAGGTCAGGATATTGCAGCCAAGAAAGTTAAGAAACTACAGCAAGAAAAACCAAAACCAAAAAAAGAAACCCAAGATGGAGGTGGTGGGAAGGACACTATTTCGCTAATGAAATAAACTTCTCCAGCAGTGCAATGTGTCATAAAGTAATATCGCTTAAGCCACATCTCAGGAAGCCAAAATTAGAGGGCTACTAATAAATTTAGGTATTTTTGGTTTATCTGTGCCAGTTAATTTGCTTATTAAACTGGTTATAAATGCGTGTACATCTCTTCATGACTTATCTGACTTCTATGAAAGATAGCTGTCTCCACCAACATGAAATTCCAGATGCATGACTAAACTGCTTTCAGCAAACACATTAATTTTACAGCGGAATCATGACTAACATAACACCCAAGTTTATATTTGTGAAAACGGAACATTACTACCACTATAACCTGCTTTAAATGATGTGGATACAAGCAGGTATCCAGACTTTACCATAGATTAAATCCATGAAGAAAAGTGTTTCATAGACCATACAGAAAACCAGAGACAGTCAGGAATGAGGCCCAAAATTCCTGGTCCCCATTCATACAGTGGAACTGTCACATGACTGCTCTTAAGAGTTCCACATGATGTGGTAAGACTGTAGATTCATTCCCATTAATGGCACAACAACTGTACCTGTCTAGCAGGAATCTGAGATATTCTGAGCAATCCTGCTGGGATCGAGGGGTGAACCATGGTGGTCTGGAAGCCTCAAAGAAAATTCTAGGAGCATATGCCTCCCTCTGCGTAAAAGAGGGACACACAAGGTTACATAAGAAATACTTAAAATTGGTTATATTATTTTGATATTGACTGCTGCACTTTGGACTACATTATTCTAGAGGAACACACGGTACATGTAAATGTTTAAAACCACTTAATCATAGGAAGAGAGAGCCATTAATTTTGCAGTAATCACCTCTAGTACAAAGATAAAAGTAGTGGATCCTGCAGGCAAATATTAAATGTGTAGTGGCTGTAAACCAGATGTTATGCATAATAGCAGTTACAGACCTTGCCGGCAAGCTTAAAAAAACACAATGTTTTCTTTCTTCAGAATAATATCAGTATTTCATAAGTACCAATTTATTTTTAAGGTGATCCAGCCTCACCCCCTTCAAGTTCATTGTTATTAATCAAAAAGGACCAAAGTGTCTTCTGTCTTTCTAGCACTAGCTAAATACTCTGAACATTTAATAAGTTCACTTTAAAATTTTAACTACAATAAAACTTAGTATAAAAATCACTGCAGAAAAATCACATTTTATCCTACAAAGTTACATAAAGTCAGCTTGTATATCATGTTAGTTATTCGGATTTTTTCATTTTCTCTTCTCAAAAAAACCTGTTACTGCCCATTTATAAAAACAATACAATGCCAAGATCTTGCACTTACGAAATATAGATTTCTCTAAGTCTATCCACACCATTTGAACGTTTGGAGGCAGAGTCATTTCCCCAAAAATCTACCATATATGCATTTTTAATATACTCAGGAGGACTCCCATGGCATCATGTTTGTTCCTAAGTTTTGGTATACAGATCTAGGCTTAAAAACAGCAAATGAAATAAACTGACCTACCTGGGTATGGGCCAAAAATGCAAAAAGATGCTGTAGTTTTCTCATTAGTGAATTATACCCATTTAGATTCAGAGATAAAACATGTCTTCTGAAACTGAAAAAAAACAAACCCAATAGACATTAGTCTCCTTGCTAGAGTTCTAACAACAATGCAGTTATCATTCCAGCTCAGATAATTACTTCTATTTGAAAGACAGCAAAACATGCAACACTTCAATACCTGAATTCCGCTCTAGGGCAGATGCAAAACTACTGTACAGTAGAAAGTAACACGGCAAAAAAACTATTTCTTTAAACACTTAAATGTGTAAGAATAGGCTATAGACAGACAACATTTTTTCTCAATAGCTTCTGGATTATAACAAAAGCATCACCATAAACTTTTACAATACTGAAGGGAGCAAGGGCAGTGAGGACAAATGGACTGTCTTTTGACACTGGACAGAAGGATCAGGACTTTTAACAGATAAAGTTGCAGTTCCACAGAGCTGGACTTAAACAAAGCAATCAGTAACTGAGTGCAAAGAAACCCACTCAGCTCTAGGAAGCTGAGAGACCCAAGCACATGCTAATATTCTGTGAAGAGCAAGAATGCAACAACTGCAATGGTTAATTTGCAATGAAAAGAGCTGTTAAAAAGGACTTACTCTGTAGCCATAAAAAGTGCCTGAATAACACTGTTCATGTAGCAAGTATTTCCTAGATTAATTAGGCCTGTCTTCCCAGTTTCAGATTTTCCAGGTAGCCTAGATAAACAAGATGGCAAAGAACTGGATTGAGAAGTCCAGGCACTCTGACTGAGAATCAGCTTAATCTTCTCTTCAGTGGGTTTGGGCATATCCTACGAAAGAAACATTTAACATACTTAATAGGTTTTCGTATTTGTTTTTATAGTAGGTCCTGCCACTCGGCAGTCTTATATCTTCATTTGCTCCCATATTCTCCTTCTGGGTCTTGCTACCCAGATAGCATAGAAGATACATCCCTTCCCCCCCCGCCCTCTTCTTCAAAGCTTTCTTTAATCAACTCTCAAACTGCAGGCATAAGGGGCTGGTGGTCACCTTTGACCTCCATATTCACAGACCCTTTGTGCCACCAAAAACTACCTCTCAAATTTCAAGCTTCAATATACCCAGAAAGTATCCTCTATTCTGCTAGAAATGCATTCCTGCTCTGTCAAATCAAAATGAAAGAATGAAAGAATAAAGTCCAGAATACTTGGAATTAAATTGATAGTGGCTTTTTAAGCATCAAAACATTTAACTGCAATACTACTGCTATAAAATTAGGCAGTAACACCCAAGTGGGCATTCGTGCAGGTTTTTTTTTTTGTTTTCAATTTTATTTTATTTATTTTGGAGTGTTGTTGTTTTTTAAATTTATAACTGCACTGTGCACTTAAATATTTATCTAAACAAGCAGAATTTTGCTTTGAAACAGCATAGGCCAGCATCCTTTACCCACAGTCATGCAATACTAACTGCAGTACTAAGATGTGGTGCTTAATAACAGTGTTTTACAGCTAGCCAAAGATTAACACCATGATAAGTACTCCTCAAAACCTACTTCTCTTCAATACTATCAGTGCTCTGAACTTACAGAGTTACAGTTTCTAGCTTGGGTTGAAATGAAATGCCTAGAATAAACCTCACAAAAGTAGATTAATAGTTATATGAGCCTTAAGGAATTAGATGGTACTTGTAATGAAGGATCTCATTTCAAGCTTTTCTTAAAGCCTGCTATAATCACATCATGGACACTCAGGACAATTTTTCCAGCACATTCCAAACACCTTTAGAACTGACATTAGATTATGTGGTTAGCTCTTTTCTCCTAGAAGAATTTTTAAAGAATCTAGATCTATGGGATTACAGCTTTCATATTTGGGAAGACAAAAACATTCCACCATCTTAACATTCCTAATATACCTTAACAGCTTCGAGAATTGGTTCATAGAGCTCTGGAAATCCTGAATAATGATACATCATACAGTGTATCAATTCAGTGAACTGCATCAAAAAGGCTGTGCTGGAAGGTAAGCCATCTCTTTTGAAGGAGTGAACCAAACTGACCACATGTGGGACAATCTGAATGGGAAAAATAAACAAAAAATGGTGTTAATTGCATTTTTCCAAGTTTTTTGTTCTACAAAAAAACTTTACTGTTTTACACATGCCAAATGACAGGGGACCTTTTGTTCTTAAATTAGTTGAGAAACAATGACTAAACAATGACTAAAAAAACATGCATTATTCTTTACCCATGACAGTTTTCAAACAGCACAATTAATTATTCAATGCTCTCTTTACCTCACATATCAAGTTTTGGAACTTTATCAACTTAGAAAATGCATGTTAAGATTTTAAACGGTCAAGTGTCCAAAGTACTCATCTTAATAACGATATGAACAGCAAATATTTCACTTTTCTGCCACCACTAACAGTGCAGTATCCTGTGCTAATTTCAATTAAACAAACCTCTCAATTTTCCTTAGAAAGAATCTAATGCTTGGGACCTGAAGCCAATCAATACAATTTCAATTTAAAAAACGGACACTGGTTCACAGCTCCACCTAGTGAGAGAGTTAGCTCCAGTAAATTAATGTCTCAGTAATTTACTGTGTATTAAAAAATGCTTACCACAGATACAGTAATCTATTTGAGGATTAGTTCAGATTCAGCACTATTTTAAATTGGGTATAAATTAGAAATGTTTACTCCACCTCCTTCCTCTAGATCAGTGCAGCTCTGTCTGTATTTTTAAATGTATGGGACTTTTTTTATACTAATCTTAAAACATCAAGTAGAATATTGTTTCAATGCAGTCCCAAAGAGTAGAGACTTCTCACTGTGAATCAAAATATTTTAGACACCTCTGTCTGCTTCCAAGTGATTAAAATGGATTAACTGTGAAAGAAACGGATGGAATAATTTCTCTCTATGAACTACCTTACAAATTGTCTGTTAGTAAAGACATGCAATAAAGAACAGAAAATATACAAGTACCATAATTTTAGGAAAGTATACCCATTACAAGAATTAATATACTTCAAAATCCTTTCAAGTAAAAGGGGCTAGGTGCAAAATACTCATTTGCCACTTCTTCAAGTATCAGTTTGTTCTGTAAGTATAAGGAATATTTTTGCATCTTGGAGAAACAAACCCTACTCTTATGGTAAGACATCCACCATTTAAAAACAAAACCACCAAGATTAAGTGTTCAATGTACTACAGAGTCAATAGTGAAAGCTGTGATAATAAAATTCCTTCTTTCACTTTATAAATGTGGGTACATAGCAATGAAAAAGTAACTACTGAGCTCCAATAATGAGATTTGTATGAAGTAGATTTGATATGATAATTTTGCACAGACAAAGCACTTGGGAAGAACAGAAAAAGTACGGTTTCTCAGCTCTCTCAAATCGAAAATCAAATTCTTACTTACAGCATGCTGCATAATACTGAAAGTTACACTTTGAATACATACAGAAGCATAATTTCTGGCTTGAAGTTGAATTAAATTTGGTACATCGGTAGATTTTAGGATTCCATAGCACACATCATGATAAGTTCTACATCAGAAGTGCAAGACTGTTTTTGCTCCATAAAAAACCCCAAGTCATTTATGCTAACAAAGCTCAAGCATGCAGAAGGGGAATGTTAACTCAGGTGCACTGCAGAATAAATTCATTTATATTTATCAAATGTGCATTTAACATTCAGACTATTTATTATTAAAAAAGTAAACAAGTAGTTTAGTTGCAGGAAAATGTGATAGGATACTAAATGACAGCAGTAGCTCAAAAGATGATAGCGAGGAAGGTTGTTTAAGATAGAGGGAAAATGGTCACTATGACGTTGTGAAGACATGTTTATGCAGCACTGCATGCAGCCTATGGCAGAAATTTTCCTTGTTAAAGCAAACGGCCTATTTCTGGAATAAGTCTTCTCATATTTTACATTTTTCTCATGAATGTTTTGTCTCTCAGGAACACAGAAGAAAAGCAAAACAGTAAATATATGAAATATTTACATTTTGAGCATATTCAAGGCTACTTGGCTTTTTCATTTGCAAGTGAAATTTCTATCCTAGGTCAAGATTAGGGCAGCAGAGGGAGGAGAGGGAAACTTCTGAATTCAAGCATTAAAAAACAGTGTAACCGGTATAAGGCAATTACCCTGACATTAATCAAATGGTTTGTGACCCCTCTGGGCCTAAGAGCCTTGGGGACAGCTTAGAGAAATAGTGTGCCAGGCTATTACTATGGTTAAGTCTGAAAGACCCATATTTCACTTTAAGCTAACCACTGAGCATGAGAACAGGGAAGGCACTATACATCTTGCTGTACTCATACAGTCATCGTCATAGCCTAGTATCCACCACTTCAACTGGTGAACTGCATTTTGAAGAGCGGCCATTAAAAGCCATATGCTTGAGTTTGTCCATATGTACTTAGAAACATAGACAGCATAGCTTTCTTGAAGTGGTCTCATGCACCGACCCAGGGTGACGAGGTTATATATAGCAGATAACTGGTTATCTGATTTCCACAAATAGCTGTGCTTGAAAGTCTACTTGCAAATCAACTTTATGAGTAGACTTCATACCACATAAAATGGATTTCCAGAAGTATATGGTCAAAGATAGAATGCAGTGCCCAGATACTACTGCCAGAAATATGTACATACCAGGAAGAACAACGCTGGTTTCCCATTACAGATTAAGTGGTTGAACCTGGAAGTTACAAAGCCTAGTGGTCTGTGAACCAAAGAAATCTGACTGTGGAACCATGAAACAAAGAGGAAATCCAAGCACATCAGTTCTATTACTCTGTATATTCACTTTAGAAATCACATGTGAATGACATTCCAAAGAATTGAAAATCATTTATTTAGTAACTTACCAAATGAAAAGCTTCTGGAGAATGCTGAAAACTAAGTAACATGTGGGAAAGGACAGCAAGGGCACCAGGCCTCACTAGAGGAAACCAAAGTCGATTAAAGACCTAAAAAAACCCACATTCATTTCAGTAAATCTAGAAAGGTAAATTTCAGTAAAAATGTAAACAGATCTCCAAATCCACAACCATTTGAAACAGACAGAACCATTACATGCAACTGAAAGCTGTAGGTACATTTACATCACCTGTTGCAATACAAAAGATGCTAAGTAATTGCGTAGCTGTTACAAATTCCTTTCCCTCTCCTTCAATTTTGAATGTTCTTTTCCAACATACCAATTCAATCTTAAGCAGAGTGACATCAATGAGGATGGTAAATTTCTGGACTGCAGCCAGTCCTTTCAGCAGTGCAATCACCCATGTTTCCACATGCTGAGCCAGAGGCCAGGACAACCAGTCAATCATTCTGAAAGATTAATGAAAAATAAAAAAATGAAACAAAACAACTAATCTGCCACTTCTTTTAACCTCAACAAAAAATCTCTATATATTACCCAACTAGTTACATACTTACACAGAGACTCACAAGAAGTGATGCAAGAGCATTAGGCAAGTAGTAAAATGGTTTTGATTGTATCTCAAGTCACTTAACTCTGTAATTGATAATCACCTATTTAATACGTTAAAAGTAAACACACATCCCCCAAAATACATAAGCATATAAAATTAAATATTATGTATATTATTTTTACTTGTTATTCAAGAATATGAACCCTGGTTTTATAGACATTAAGCTAGCATTTTTATTTTGTGGCAAAAAAGCTTACTGAAGGTGAAGAAGTGCCTGTACCTGGGAACCTCCTCTCCTACACCTTTCACTCAAAACCAGACCAAAACCAACTATTAATTTTAAATTTTAAAAGGAAGCCTCTTCAGCTTAGAAGTACATTCCTGGAAGTCAACAAAAATACTCTCAGTTAAAAAGGTAAAATCTAGTAATTTTAAATACATTGCAACAGGTGTCTTATAATAGCTACCAGGATCTTACAACAGCTATCAACAGCCTGGGGTCCTCATGCGCCCCTGAAGGAAGAACTTAACTACAGCTAGGAAAAAAGACAAGTGAAGGGACATTAGAAGGGACATTATCGGTGCCTAGAAAATACAGTGAAATATCAGCAATGGAAAATAGGGGTGCTTCACCCTTCTAAATTAGCAGACAATTCACAGTGATACTTCAGACAGACAGGCAGATTAGTTGAAGCAATTCTAAGACACATGATATCGTGAGGCAGTACCAGCTAAAACAAGAAATTCAAGCTTTGTTCTTCTGAGATTCTGCTTGGCAATATGCTGGATCTTCTTTAATTGCCTACAAGATCCCATTCTTCAAACCAGATGAGGCACCACTAATTATGCGGAAGGAGAAAATTTTCACCATGAGGGTGGTCAGACATTGACACAAGTTATACAGCAAGGCCAAGGCATCTCCATCCTTGCAGCAAGCTCTTAACTCAACTGGAGAAGGCCCTGAGTAAGAAGGTCGGACTTTGAAGCTGGCCCTGCTTTGAGCATGGTTGGACCAGATGACTTCCAAAGGCTCCACTCAGTCTATTTAATGCTATGATTCTATTCTATAATTCAGTGAAAATAGAAAAGTTTGAAGTATATTTCTTTACTTACTTTCTGAAAAAGCTCCTCAAAGATTAATTGGCTAAATTCTAGCAGAGCTGAACAGGTTATGTGTAACCAGTCTAATGAACAGTCACTACGACTACAAATGAGCATATTAGTGATTATCAATCTGAAACAAAACTATCAGCGCCGGTGTTACTCCTGGAGATTAAAAGAGCTCCCAGCAGACTGAAATCAGGGTTTCAGTCCTCCAATTCCAAACTAAAAAGAAAACCATAGTTTTCAGTAACACCAGACATGCATTCTGGGCATGTTGTATTACCATAAAGAACCTAAAATTTACATAAAATTCGTAATTTGGATCTGAAAAATGTATAATACACACATTCTAGAATCTATGTATCTTAGAATTACGTATTACATGTACATATAACATTCAAATAATTCTCTAAAATAAGGAAACATTAGGACCGCCTTTTTAACAATCAACCATAGATCTTACTGGGCTTCTTCCATGTTGCTACAAAAAAAAAAATTGGGAAAAAACATGGCAAGATCATAATAATTGCTCTGAATTTACACAAAGCTCTTCTTTCCTCAAGATGTTAAATGTTAAATGCAAACATATTTATTCTGAGCACCCTTTCCATATACTTTCTAAAATGTTGAATCAAAAAAGTGGGCCAAAACTGCTTTTGCTTGCAAAGAATTAACCTTATCCTAAAAATACGCCCCAAACCCCACAGTCCTATTGTCTTCAAAGCTCCCCCCCCCCCC
>Ga0065711_1009096_pt1 | contig 12418 bp, 4 predicted proteins | sample Hoacrofraction12_FD_59098 | JGI IMG/M metagenome (GOLD analysis project Ga0065711, IMG submission 59098) | Hoatzin crop microbial communities from Cojedes, Venezuela - Epithelial fraction 12 v2 (version 2) | ecosystem: Host-associated > Birds > Digestive system > Esophagus > Crop | place... | reverse complement strand
GGAAAAAAAAAAAAAAAAAGGCAACTAATAAATTTTTTTTTTTTTTTTCAGGAAGTAAGATGAGATGGGTGAGTTAATGCTGTCACCATAATGGTTAGATTTCAGGAAGCAAAGTAACTAGTTTATACCTGCAGTAGATTCAGCACCGTAGTGCTGGACTTGTGTGGCGTGTCCTATGAGATATTTCCTTTAGCATTGGCAAAAAAACCCAAAAGCCACACCTTCAAATGCCCTTTTCTAGTTTCTCCTAACCGAAGTGAGCCTTGTTCTTGTCTGTTGTGGCTGTGGACAGTGAATGTTTTGTATATTTAGCTGGTTCTGTTAGGCATGAGTTCAATTCAGTTTAATTACAGTTTTGTAGGGACTGATGCAGAGGTCTATTACTTTGTTGAACTGATTTTCAAGTGATAATGGATATAAAAGTCAGAGGAAGAATCAGCAAGATTGTGTCTAAATAACAGCATAATTAATCTCCTATTGTGTGGTACCTTTGTCTCATCCTACAGAATGCACAAAGAATTTAAAAAGCTCGCAGAAGAGCAATGTAAAGAGGTTCACGCATGTGTGATGACAGCTTGGCAACGGCGTAACACAGCCATTGCACTGATATGTCACTAGCGCACAATAGTAAAAACTAATTTATTTAGCAGAATCATCAGCAAGATATTTTTTGCTCGGGTGGCAGAATCGAACCAGCTGAGTTGGTATTTGGCTAGTATACTAGAGTTGACGTGTAAATTCTGGAGCAAAGATTACTGTTGGATATTCTGATTCCATTGATAAAACCTTTGATAACTCATCTGAAAAGTGAGGTCCTTGTTAGTACAGCTTTTACTCTGACATGACTGACCGTGCAGTGTTGTTGCCAAAGGGAAAACTGATCTCTTTCCTATGAAGGAAATAAGATATGGCCTGGCCTGTCTGCCTTCTCTTTAGGGAATAGGGTTGTAGCCAATAGTTTCAGATATGTTGTTGACCTTTTCTTAAGTTTCAGAAATTTTGTTATTTGTTNGAATGAACTCTTGTGTTTAATTTGGTTGGGAATGTTGTAAGTAGCAGGATTGGCATGGGATAAGTTGGTGGTGGAGAAGGATGTTAGAAAGATGCAGAACACGCAGGTACAACTCCCTGTGCAGAAGACAGGTGCTGAAAGCTAAGGAGATGCAATTCATCATCAGTAGAAACACTGCTTCTCCTTGGCTGAACATGTTGGTGTAGCACCTCAGTGTGAAAAGGCTACCTGTAGTACCTGCTCACTATGCCTGTCTTCCAGAGCAGCCAGTTTCTTCATGAAGTGGAGGGCTTTGTGTTAATAGGAGTGTATGACAAAGTAATGTGACTTTTGGGAGGGTTACAGCAAGTTCTGAATGATACATGAAATGAAAAATCCCTGCCTGGTGCAGAGAAAGCATGTAAGATGCTGGATGATACACTGCCAACAGTTCTAACAAGGGACTCCTTCACAGATTTTCCACCTCAATCAGCAATGCAGTTGACATCCCCTGAGCAAAATCTCTCCTCTACTTTTTTTTTTCTCTGTACGAGCAAAGAAATATTCTTCAGCTTTATAGCTTACCCACTGCCTAAAATACTCATTCAATAATCTTCTTCTGCTTCCACTTGTGACAGCCTCTGTAGGCAAGCATCCTCTCCCCATAATTCCTTCAGGCTCTTTCAGGTACTTTTATGGTAAATTTATTCTCCACACGCTGAGAGGGTGAGGCAGGCAAGTCTTGATCAGAAATGTAGTCAGTGATATATAATATTTGCTGGTCAAGTCTGGTGCAAAAATTAGTGAGGAAGTAAACAAGAAGGCCAAGTAAAGAGTGATCACCTAGTTTAATGTTCCTGTTCCAACAAAACAATGTTTTTTAATACTGTCATATTCTAGCTAGTGTATATAGCTAGTATGTGTATCTGGTTTTATATATATATATGGGGGGTGTGTGTATGTGTATATAAGGAGTATACATAGCTGGTTAATATTCAAGGATCACCTCCTCCAAGCTCAGGAGAAATGCATCCCAACAAAGAGGAAGTCGGGCAAAAACACCAGGAGGCCTGCATGGATGAACAAGCAGCTCGTGGACAAAGTCAAGCATGAAAAGGAAGTCTACAGAGAGTGGAAGCAAGGACAGGTAGCGTGGGAGGAATACAGAGAAATTGAGCAGCCAGGGATCAGGTTAGGAAAGCTAAGGCCCTGATAAAATTAAATCTGGCCAGCGACATCAAGGGCAACAAGAAAAGCTTCTATAAGTACATTGGTGATAAAAGGAAGAGTAGCAAAAATGTGGGCTCTCTCTGGAAGGAAATGGGAGGCCTGGTTACCCAGGATATGAAGAAGGCTGAAATACTCAATGACTTTGTTGCCTCAGTTTTCACTCGCAGGTGCTTCAGCCACACCGTCTGAGTCACAGACAGCAAAGGCGGGGACTGGGAGAATGAAGAACCACCCACTGTAAGAGAAGATCAGGTCTGAGACCATCTAAGGAACCTGAAGGTGCACGAGTCCATGGGACCTGATGAGGAGCATCCGCAGGTCCTGAGGGAACCGGCAGATGAAGTTGCTGAGCCACTATCTGTCACATTTGAGAAGTCATGGCAGTCCAATGAAGTTCCCACTGATTGGGAAAGGGGAAACATAACCCTCATTTTTAAAAGGAAAAAAAAAGAAGACCTGGGGAACTACAGACTAGTCAGTCTCACCTGTGTGCCCACGAAGATCATGGAGTAGATCCTCCTGGAAACTGTGTTAAGGCATGTGGAAAATAAGGAGGTGACTTGTGACAGCCAGCATGGCTACAGCAAGGGCAAATCATGGCTGACAAATTTGGTGGCTGCCTACAATGGGGTTACTGCGTTGGTTGATAAGGGAAGAGCAACTGATGTCATCTATCTGCACTTGAGCAAAGAATTTGACACTGCTCCACATGACATCCTTGTCTCTAAAATGGAGAGACATGGATTTGATGGATGCACCACTCGGTGGATAAGGAAGTGGCTGGATGGTCGCACTCAACGAGTTGCAGTCAATGGCTTAACATCGAGGTGGAGACCAGTGAAGACAGGCATTCCTCAGGGGTCGGTATTGGGACCAATGCTGTTTAACATCTTTGTAGGTGACATGGACAGTGGGATTGAGTGCACTCTCAGCAACTTTGTCGATGACACCAAGCTGTGTGATGCAGTCGACACACTGGAGGGAAGGGATGCCATCCCAAGGGACCTGGACAGGCTTGAGAGGTGGGCCTGTGCAAACCTCTTGAAGTTCAGTAAGCCAAGTGCAAGGTCCTGCACATGTTTTGGGGCAATCCCAAGCACAAGCACAGGCTGGATGGAGAATGGATTAAGAGCAGCCCAGAGGAGAAGGGAAGACGTAGACATGTAGGACTGTGTTCAGAGAAGGGCCACAGAAATGATCAGAGGGCTGGAACACCTCTCCTCTGAGGAAAGGCTGAGAGAGTTGGGCTGTTCAGCCCAAAGAAGAGAAGGCTCTGGGGACAGCTTACAGCAGCCTTCCAGTACCTGAAGGGGGAGACCTACAAAAGTGGTGGAGAGGGACTTTTTACCAGGGTCTGTAGTAACAGGACAAGGGGTAATGGTTCTAAACTGAGAGAGGGTAGATTTAGACAGGATATAAGAAAGCAATGCTTTACAATGAGGTTGGTGAGGCACGGGAACAGGTTGCCCAGAGCAGTTGTGGATGCCCCCTCCCTGGAAGCATTGAAGGCCAAGTTGGATGAGGCTCTGGGCAACCTGGTGTAGTGGAAGGTGTCCCTGCCCATGGCAGGGGGCTTGGAACTAGGTGATCTTTAAGGTCCCTTCCAAACCAAATCATTCTATGATATTGGAATGGAGAATGGAGTAAATCACATTTTGTAAAGCAGTGACTTGCAGAAGGACTTAGGTGGCATCACAAATAATTTCTTTAACTTGAATTTTTGCTGCTGTGCTGTGGTAAAAAAGAGCTGATGTGATCCATGAAAAAGAGAAATATTACTGTTTGTAAGCTTTCTCCTAGGATGATGTATCCTGTTCTGACTAAGATGCGCTATAAAATGAGTGAAAGACTGGAAAACAAGCGTCAGGATGAGGGGCTTGAAGAATTCAGAGTATTCAGCTAATTTAAGAGCAGGCTGAGAGGCCACTCTGAAGAAGATACCTTACAGCAGAGGCTTTTCCACCTGGCTGACAGAAGCTGAAGTTTAGCTAAATCAGTCTTGAACTAAGAAGCTGCTTTCTGGCTGTGAGGTCTGTTGAACATGAGAGTGTCCCTCTGGGAAAGAGACAGAGAGCGAGCTCTGATCACTTCATGCCTTTTGATGAGCCTGGGCTGGACGTCTGTGTCTCTGTGCAGTGGCCTTGCTCGTCCCTTTGCTTTAGGGGAAAACATTGCGCTCAAAAGCTTATAGCCAGCACCTCCACATTAAGACAATTAACAGACCTGAAAGTCGTGGCTCAGATTTTCAGCGAGCTATCTGAGAATGATCAAGGCAGAATTCTTTTCATCTCCTCCCTTGCTCAACGAACAAAGATTTCTGTATGCTGCTTCTTTTCAATGTTGTGAACTGGTTTTCTCTGCAGCATCAGAGACTGGCCACAGCAGGAGATCTCTTTGTAGGTGGTGTAGAGAGTGGTTACGGACTGCCGTAGTTGGTTTGGGAGGGAATTTTCCCTGGGTCAAGTTGGCAGGCTCTGTGGATCTTTCACCTCATATAGTATGAGGTGTGGTTCATCTGCTAGGATCATTTGTGTACATCTTACATGATTAGTTCCTTGCCATCGCAGGGCTTCCTCAGGTCTTGCCAACCCTCTCTCTGTGGCAGATAGCTCTCTAAGCACAGAGCTGCTTTTCTCTGACTAAAGACTTTGGGCATCAACTTGGATGTTAATGGTCTGTGAATACACAGTAGGTGCATCTGCTATCCTTTTTGGCCTTAATTTTTAGGGAATGATATCTATGTGCTGTCTGATTGGTTAAGGCTGGGATGGTTATTTGGGAAAGCATGCTCTTCTGTTCTGAAAAATGGCCTGACTTCTTCAGAGGGCTCGTTCTGGTGGCCTGAGAAAAGCTTCATCTCTCTTGAGCAGAAGTTCAGCTTGCCTTAGTTTAATTGCAGAGGCCAGTCAGCAAACAGAGTTCAGATTGTGCATTTCCTTATGTAAAAACATGCATTTCTAAGGATTGATCTCAACTAGGTATCTGTACTGCCTGAAAGGAGATCCCTTTTGATTAGCTTTCTGGCTCAGTACAGAAACACACCCACTGTGCAAGAAAAGAGAACTCGCTTAGAGCGTTCTTCTGGTAGTTAAAGTAGCTAGATAGCCAATGAATTCCTGTCTTGCTGTGTGTTGGTACTACAAGAGTATCATTTCTACAGTGACTTTTCAATGTCAGTGAAGTCAATGATGTTTGAATACTTTTTCAAAAAAGCATAGAGTTTAACCCTTAACTCTGCCTACTTCGGCGAAATAACAAAGCCTACCTTCAAAATACAGGCTTTGCTGCCTCAGGGGCCCTGTGATATATGTGATGGAGAACCTGACCTGCTCTCTATGCAGGCAAGTATTTGTGAATGTTTGTTGTGCAATATTATGGTATAATATGCATGTTAAGAAAACTTCCGTTTCACCGGAGCTAGACTTTCACCATAGAGGTACATGCAGGTGTGCAAAGACAATATGTGTGTGAAATGCTATGCTGAAGTTCTGCTATTTGTAGAATGTGTAGCAGAACAATGGAGAACAGACATCATATAACCAGCAGTGCTTGATAGTTTTCTTTTGCTTCCCGATCAAATAGATTTCTATTTAGTATGAAATGGCCTTTGGAGGAATGCCGTAAGCAATCAAGATTCACCCTGTGCATATCAGGAGAAACTGTGTCACTTAACGTGTGTCTGGCTTCATCCCAGAAAGCAGAAAACAGCAGCAATTGTGTGACTTCATTCAAATGCTGTCTGTTGTTCTACATATTTCTTCTTTGCACCCCAAACTAAAAACTTTAAACTAAAAATAACTGAAAAACAGAATACTGTATTTCTGAGTTGTCCTTAAAAATTTGAATGAATCATTTAGATAACATTCACAATACCAGTAGCTCCAGGGCACTTTAGAGAATACGTTTCAGCACAGAGACATTTGAAACAAAAATTGTAATGTTCTAAATGGAATTAGATAAGCAAAACCATGTCATGCAAAGATGAAATATAAAGAAGTGCTTTAAGCCCATTCCATGAAAAATATATGCACTTTTTAAAAAGTGGTTTTATTCTGCAATTGTTTAATTTCTGTAGAAACCAGTGGTTGGTTATGGATTGTTTTTGTTGGTTTTTTTTTTTCCTCCTAGTGCATTTGCCTAGAATGTGCTTTTGCCACCACATAAACCCTGCTTTCCACTAAATGCCTGCCTCTGTATTAAGCCCCCAAGGAACTGTACAAGCCAAAGGCAGATGGTAACAATAGGCATTCCGTGTTCAAATGTACAACCTACAGAAATTTCATTTGTCAAAAGTCTGAGGAACATTTCCAAGAAGGCTGCTTCATAAACAACATCCACATGGGGCAGATCTGACTTGTGCTACTGCTTTTCATGCACATATTCCATAAGAATTTAATAGGCTGTTTACTCTCTAATTAATAGTTAAAGCAACATTTACAGCATCTTGTTCCAAATCCAGTCTCAGTTCTTCTCTCCTTCCCCTCCCACCCTTCTTCTTAAATCTGTTCACCTTTTACGTGCCCCAAATACTTTCCTTCTTTTTACAGAAGCCTTATCCTAGTCCCTCTGTTAATCACAGAATCACAGAGTGGTAGGGGTTGGAAGGGACCTCTGTGGGTCATCTAGTCCAACCTTCCTGCCGAAGCAGGGTCACATACAGCAGGCTGCACACGACCTTGTCCAGGCAGGTCTTGAATATCTCCAGAGAAGGAGACTCCACAACCTCCCTGGGCAGCCTGTTCCAGTGCTCTGTCACCCTCAGAGGGAAGAAGTTCTTCCTTATGTTCAAGACCAAAGCGCACTCTGACTTTTTTGAAATCTTTATTTTTCTCAGACTTTTTTGAACTCTATTTTTGTACCTGTTGGAGTTGTGCTCCTTCATTGGTAGCTATACAAACTCCACCACAGTACCAGTCTCTGAGATATCAATCGTTAATGTGAGTATATTAGTGTTGAAAGGTAATCTAACCTTCTGACTCATGCCTGGAAGACAAAATTTACTCTGGTTGGTACTGTCTAGCAGACAGCATACTTGCTTTTTAAAGCTCTAATTACTTATGATATATGTTTGCCTTCATTCCTTGGCTTTGTATTAACAAAATATTTTAAATGTGATTAAGATGCTGATTCTGTGAAGTTGTGAAATCACTTTGGCTCCCATGGCCTTCCACCTTCCCCAATCAGACCCCAGATTAGTGGCAAGGAAAACAGGGAAGACTTTGTTGATAGCTGGGTGCTGCAGGCATGATTCTGAGCTTATTCTCACGTAATCTAGAGCTGAGACTGGCAGAGCTGAACAGTTATCAGCTGGCTACTCGTAGGTCATATATATATGTGTGTAGGACACATGTTCTTATACCAGGCCACATCTGTGCACATTCCACCCAAACACCTTCTGAATACATGGACTGTCAAAACAGGCAGCTGATTCAGGGTGTTTTCCTCATAGAAGTGGTAGTAACTAGCTTCTGGATTAGGCCAACTTGGATTTACCCAGGACACTCAAATCCTGGATCCGGTTCTTAAGATTTTAAATCTGGTTAACTTAAAATAGTTTCTGGTACCCAAGGAAGATGATTAAATGGTGTCATTAGAAGATCAGTCGCCCTCAAAAGTAAGATTCAGTTTTGATCTGTAGTTAATCAATGACCACACATTGCTGTTCAAAAATATAGAATGTTGGAAGGTGACTTGAAACCAGAGGTAATACTACATACATTTCTTGCATAAGCTCCTAGCACTACAAGTGTAAAACTGATTCTTAGCCTCTGACTGGATTTCAAAAGCAGTATTTCCAAATAATAGACACAGAGGAGTGAAAACCACCACAAAGAGCAAAAGCTACTTAATGACAGTTTATCATGTGCCAAAGAACATCAGAATTTCCTGCAAAGTGACACCAAACTCATCTGAATGAGCCACTTGGGGCTGGCAGGGCTCAGATCTCCCCCTTACCTGCACTGTGCGGAGCTGCAGAGGTTTGAAGGAGCGTGAAGCCAATGACATGTTGACAGTTTTGGGTAAGGTTTCTCCAGTGGAAGTACTTGTCGCAGACTCTAAGGTTGCCAGTAAATTTTTGTTTGTTACGACTATGGAAGCTGGTAGCTTTGCAAGGCTTGATCAGTGCAAGAAGAGAAGTTGCAACCTGATCCCCTTCTTGTAATGTTGGGCAGGAGCACAGACCAGATCTGGTCTTCAAACGGATCTGGGTCTCCTCAAGGCAGCTGCTAAGTGTGTCTATGGCCAACAGAGGAGCTTTTGGTCTCCCGGACTTGGGGCCAAAAAGCTCCATCTGTGAGAAGCCGACACAGTCGATGTGTTTCATTGCCCTCTGGTGGCATGTCCACTAGAGCAGAAGGCTCTTGCTGTTATTGGTTGCAGGAGTACGTGCTGCTTGTGTCAGAGAAGCAGGTACTACAGCAAGCAGAGAAAAACTAGCAAATATTGGTCAGGGCCTTACTTTGTAAGAAATGTTGTCTGCTGTTGCTTTAGTTTATTATGAAAATTATAAAAGAAAAACAATGGGCCAAGTTCTGCTATCAGCTGTCCCTGTGCAAATCCAGAGACTTCTGCTGGAAGGTTCATCGCTTTGCATTTACGCCTGTGCAAATAGAGTTGAAAAGTGGCTTGGAGGGAGAGGGCAACTTTAAACTGCTTGACCATTAATCTACGTTGAAGTTATGACTTTACTCTTGCAGCACATGGGCAGCCTTTTAGAGCACAAACAAGCAAAAAAAATAATTCCCAGTGAAAATCCAAGTGTGTTTAATACCAGATAGTCACTGAAGCCAAAATTCAAGTGGGCTGAAGCTAGAACCTGCTTCTATAATAGTCAGCATCTGCTCTCTGAGGTTGGGCACCTCACCTCCCAGGTGCTGTAGCCTTAAGTCACTTACAGCCCTTGACCTGTTACACTGGATTTTAGCAGATGAGGTCAGCTGCTTCTCTCAGTTGTGCTGGTACCAGCAGAGTAAACCTGTATTTACACCCATGGGTCTGCTGTCTGAGATGTGGAATAATATGAATGTTTTAGCATAAGTAACCTATTGTAAACCATTATTCTTCTTTCTTGCTAGAAATGGTTCCCAGGAGAAAGATGCTGTGAAAGCGAGTGACAACCTTGGAATCAGATGTTTGCGTTGTTGTTTGTGTTAGTTTGTTGACTTTGTGGCTGTCTATATATATATGTTAATGATCATTTGCATGTCTGTGGTATTTTAATAGGTGGGGAAGAAGTCAAATCTATTTAACAGTTTGCTTCTAGGAATAGGTCTTTACAAGTCATGGCAAAAGCAAGGTATGAAGTGAGCCAGAGAAGCATGTTTTTTCCATTTATGCTGGAAGAGTTTTGGCTCCACAAGGTTATCTGTTATCACAAAGAAGTCCAGATCAGGAGAGCCAATGGAGAATGTTCTTTGTGGATTGTTTGCATCCCAGCTACTTTTGCTTGCGTTTGTCATGGAATATATTAAAATAGTCACATTCTACAGTCCACACAGCATGTCAGCTTTGAGACAAGTACTCTGAAATGTGCTCACAGATGATAAATTGCACACTATGTCAACTCCATCTTTGTCATGAGATTCTGTTTTCTATTTATAGTTGAAATGAAACACTTGAGAAAAATACTAAAGCAAAGCAATTTCACAGAAATCTCGTAAATTTTTCCTTATGCCTATTTCAGTGAAAAGACGCTCCTGTGCTATCTTTTTGCTCTGTGGGGCTCCAACAATCAACTTCTGAGATCAAAGTAGGATGCTCTCAAGATCGTGAAACTTATAATGTGTCCATGTAATCTAGCTAGTGTGCCTTTGGAGTATGTTCCCTTTCAAACGTTAAGGGGAAGGAGCACTTAACCATAACACAGTGCAAATACATACAAAATCTGATACAATTCTTGGGAATCAAAACCCATTATCTTCTTAACAGAAGAGATTATTTAGTTACTTTGGCTTGTCGTACTTGTTTTGTTTGAAGCTGTCAGTGATGTACTTTTCATTACTTTGCCTTTTTTTCCTCTCCTTCTAAGACAACTTTCTTTTCATTTATTCATCTTAAAGACATAATCTGCTGCAATGGAGTTGTGGGTAGCAAAAACTGGAAAAAATGCATGTTTGGAGATAGGGCTATGTATGCTTTGAAGCTAGAAATGCAGCTGTGTTTGGGTGTTTTTTCTCTGGTTACAGCAGCTTACTTTAGGAAAAGTATGTCTGGATAGCAGTAATGATGCACTCTGACTCGAGATGTCCTGGTTCGCGCTGGCCTAGACTGGACAGGATGTTCTGCAATGTTCTGAATGATTATTTGAGGTAAGTAGGGCTTGTGATGGCTTCCTCCTGCCTTGGGCACCCAAGTCTTCACAGGACACACAAGGAAGGTTTATTGCCTCAGAGAGAATCATCCAGGCAAGGATCTAAGATTAGTGATGGATGAAGCATGTGCAGGAGAGAGGCACTGCTGTCTGGTCAGCATCCTCTGTATGGGATTCAAAAAAAGGCTTGCTTGAGAAAGGACTTGTAGATGTCTATGTAGTGAGCAGGGCATTCGCCTAGCAGGACTCAGATCTCTGGAACTCACATCCTGGGGAAGCCTGGAGCAAGAACAAGCTACAGCAGCTTTCTTGCAGTTATGATGTCTTTTTATGTGATGTCACTAGAAGCGTTATATTTTCTGTGGCCTTTGTGGCTTTCCTCTACTACTTCTGGGCTTCTCAAAGTGTACTTTCTGTCCATATCTCCCTTCTCAAATTTAATAGGGGATGTGGTGCTTTGTTCCAGATTTAGATACATATAACTATGATATTAAAGGTAACTGTTACTTGAACAGTAGAATAGCTGGCCTGTCAACCTGAAGGTATAGATACTTCTTCAAAATAATGGGTTGCTGCATCTGACACTACTCTAAAGCTGTGGAGGGAATAGGGAGCTCCTGGATTTAAACTCTCTTCAAGTCTATAACCTTAGCCATCCATTGATCTGAAATCCATGATCTAGCTTAGAAGTGTATATGCAGGGCATTAACTGCAGAAGAAACCATTACAAAAATCAGTGACTGCTGCACTGGAAAGGTTGAGATAGTTACTAAAACACAGTTGGACTTAGCAGCAGTTTTACAAATAGTGAGCTAATAACTTGTGCCCAGTTTTGCAAAATAGCTGAATCGACTACCTTTTTTTGAAAATTGTTTTATAGAGGAAGGTATCTTTAAAAGCTACATATAAAAAAAGTCCTGATATTCTTTGTTTAAGTTAATAAGGCCACCAAAAATAACATGAAATCCACTCTCCTTCGTTGGAGACAGCACCATAAAAACAATTTGCTGCTTTTTTTTTTTTTCTTTCTCTCCCNTCTCTCCTCAGTCATCTCCAGCTCTTTCTTTCTGTTCCTATTCAATGGACTCTCCTACCCCATTTTGGACGACCTTAGCAAGTGAGCCTCCCTCTGCTGCAAGTTTGGTCTGCTCGTACTGCCAGCTTTCTGCCAGTACTATGTTTAATCAGGCACCTTCCTCCTCTGCAACTTGTCTGTCCTGCTTAACTAAATCTTTTCACTCAGAGCAGCAATAGTGTTTTGCTTAACTGGTGTGCTGGCAGAGATTAGTAAAGATGTCTGTCTGGATGCTGATGTGATATGTACTTGGGTCAGATATCTTTAACTTTTACTGCTTTGTTGTTTGCTTATTTGTTTAAAATGCTTGACTGTTATATTTGCAGTAATGAAAAATAAACTAACTAGCACCCAGTTTCGAAACTGTTGGTGGGGGAGGGCTGCCCACTTGAAAACAAGCAAGAAGTCTTACAAATATTTGAACTGATTAATTCACCAGCTTTTCTTTACAGAGCTCTTTTGTGGTATAAAGCCATTCATTGACGAAGAGAGTACATTGTCCATTTAGTTACTGTTTTGTATCTTGTGTCAAACAAAAGCCGCTGCCTCCTACAACAGTAACAGCTGAATATTTTCACTGCTCATGCAGTTTCCTCTTCTAGCTGCTGGATCATCAAAAATTCTAATCAGCTCTGATCTAACACAAAGTACTACATGGCATTCATCATCTGTTTTAGCCTTTAATGCACCATGCAGGTTTTAATCAAAGGTATGCAACCATTAGCAAAAAAGAAAGACAAGAATTATGAGTGTGTCCTAAGCAGAGCTCTTAAGCCGACATCACAGGCAGCAGATAAGTTCTGCCCCCCCC
>Ga0065711_1009042_pt1 | contig 12418 bp, 13 predicted proteins | sample Hoacrofraction12_FD_59098 | JGI IMG/M metagenome (GOLD analysis project Ga0065711, IMG submission 59098) | Hoatzin crop microbial communities from Cojedes, Venezuela - Epithelial fraction 12 v2 (version 2) | ecosystem: Host-associated > Birds > Digestive system > Esophagus > Crop | place... | reverse complement strand
AATGGATGATGTTACGCAACTTCTTGCATTTTGAGCTGATTTTACAGTACTAATTGCCACAGCGATAACAAATGAGCAATAATCCGTTGCATACCGACGCTGAGTTTTGTAGTGTTCTAATAGAGATGTAGAGGATTTTATGTACATCTGTTGAAATCTGTTGTTTCCTCGATATGGATAGAGAAGACTTGTGATCCTTCTGCTTGTGTATTTTTAAAACAGTGTAGGAACTGCTCGTTCTGGCTTTTGGTGTTAAGCTGAAAGCTTACGAGGGTGCTCTGTGAGGGGGGAAACCAGAGTTGAGTTCTTTTGGGAGAGCATTTAGGAAGTCGGTGTGTACCGCACTGTAATTCAGTCGTCTTGCGTCATCCCGGATTGTCAGCCTGGCCAGAACGGGTTCCAGGAGCACTGGTGAGACTCAAAGGGAGGATGCCAGATCTCACAGGCGCTGGCAAATCACTGGGCATTTCCTGTAAGCTGTTTACCCCGCCACGCCTTGCCCTCCTGGCCATCCTCCGTTCCATCCCCTCCGCTCCCCTTGTTCCCCTATCGCTGGCTGCTTGCACCTTAGGCTGGCTCACCCCGCTGCCCTCTTGGCCGGGCACTCCTGAGTGCTGGCAACGGCTGGCAGGCCAGCCTCTCTCGACATGCTCTTAGAGTTATTTATTATTATTTTTCTGAACTGATGTTTCCCTACTCATACACCTCTAAAAAAAAACAAACTTCAGGAAAATGCAAAGCACAAGAACTTTGGTTTAAGCACTGCGACACGGTCCTGAAGATTCCTTCTTCCTCCTTGTAGCTGGCACACAAGCAGCGAGGGTGTGTTCGAGTAGCCTGCTAGCTCTGTAAAGCAGCTCAGGAGTAAAATGGTAAAATGCTGGACTGTAGCAAAAGCGCCTGAACTAGTCTTTAAAGCGTTCTTTGGAAATGTTCGCGCAGTCTCTGCTGCTGGGAATGGGGAACAAAGAAAATGACAACCCTGAACGAGTTACTTGAAGTGATAAAGACTTCTTAAATATGGATTTTTTTCTGAAAAAATGGTTGAATGAGAGGTCCCCTCTGAGTTTAAGCTTTCATTTAATAAATGAATTAGGCTTTTACTTTTTACTTAACAGTTACGTCATCTATATTGAAGTCAGCATAACAAATACCTTTATGAGTAAAAATGAGAAATGCTTGAGATGGTCTTTCATCCAACGACCAGCGCGTATTTCAATGTGCTGCAATGATGTGTTTTGTTGTATATCAGTAATGCTTGATTGATTTAGAGCAACAGCTTCTTAGGATGGAAGATCGGGGTCTTTTTGTTTCTTCCCCCAGTGTAGAAGTGGATGAAATGTTTCAAGGGTTCGAATGGAGATCAGACATGTTAACAGAGAATGCTTGACTTAGGTAGATTAAAGGATCCACAGTAAAGACTTAAGGTATAATAATTCTTCTTTTACTGCCTCTTCAGCCCACTTCAGTCTCTCTCTATAGATAGGTGCCACTGTAACAAGTGGATAAGAACTAACCAGGTAGGTATGAGGAGATTTAGTATTGAAAAAATCACTTGAAAATGTAAGTGAAAAGTATTATGTATTACCTAAACATATTCTATTGCTGCCTGAAAATTAATGTTTCAATGCTCATAGTGTTCACCTCCCCCAGATTTTAGTATGTTGAGGGTATAAAATACAGTGTTACAGAAGGTATTTAGTAGCTACACCAGCTATGCTCCTGTAGATAGATTCTGTACACAGAATTACAAAGGCCTTTATTTCTGTTGCTTGCTTATTGAGGATTTTTTGTTTGTCAGTCCTTTCTGAAGCTACTGATGAGTGCTTAAGACCCTATTTTAAGGGGAAAGAGAACAAGTGAGAAGAAACACAATTCAAATAACATAGGTACCCTTAGTTAGTCCAAGAAGAGTTCAAGGTCTCTTAAATTCATCTAATAAAGATAATAGATCATAGTGTATTCAACATAAGGACCTACTAAACATGCAAATGTAGACTGACGTGGCCTCTTACTTTGTTTTACCAGTGGAGGCTGATCTCAGAATTTTTTCCCTGGGGCTTGCTAATGTATACAATACTGTTAAGAGAGTCTATCTGAGGGATAATTCTTGCTTTCATTTTCATATAACGCTTTACAAAGTGTTACTCCACATACTAAGTTTATTCTAGTTTTATCTGTAGTTGTAGAGTCATAGAATGGTTTGAGTTGGAAGGGACTTTAAAGATCACCTAGTTCCAACCCCCGTGCTATGGGCAGGGACACCTTCCACTAGACCAGGTTGCTCAGAGCTCCATCCAGCCTGGCCTTGGACACTTCCAGGGAGGGGGCACCCACAGCTTCTCTGGACAAGGAGTTTGATAAAAGGGCTCCCAGCACACAGCGGGTTTCACATGTAAACGCTTCCAGGTATGAGCAGCACTCCAGAAGCTGTCCACCCTGCGGCCAAGGCATGCAGTTGCCTCCTTCCAGATCCTTACAGATTCACCTTGTTGTGAAGTAAGGAATTCTGTCCTGGCTTATGGGAATTGTTCTGCCGAGACCCCATCAGTTAGAGCCCCCAGAAGGGTTCACCTTTGAGGCCTCAGTTCTAAAGCAAATTGGCATAAACTAGTTTCTACAAAAGTTCAGTGCTAAAGTATCACAGATCTCGGGGAAAAAGAACACAAATGTTGAAAATTTGCATTCAGAATAATAAAACGATTGTTGGTTGTTTAAAAGGTCTTTCTGGCAAGCTAGAAATTCTTATTTCGGCTTCTGCTGTGCTTCCTGCAGCTATTAATCAGGTACATAGCATACCGTGTTCTTCCAAAATTAGACAATATGTTTGTGTAAAGAAGTTACTTCCCCTCCCTTTTTTCACTGTTTACACTCATGAAAGTATGCGTGCGTGTAATAAATACTGCAAAAGGAAGATTTCCAGCATCTGCCACATTTTAGAACTATAACTTTACGTATGCTATGAATTGTTCTTTAACGTGGTAGTATCTTCATGCTGCCCTAGATTTCTCAGAGCTCAACTGAATTCTTAGTTAGTGAGCGATACCCGTTAGTGAATCTCTGTTGTTTTGGTACTTAGGAACTTTTGTTTTGATAATGATGTCTTCTAATAGCAGACTTTGAGATTGAATGTTGACCTTCATAACCACAATTCAGAATCATCTGATGTCTGTCATGAGTCTTTAGCCTGTGCAGCACATTCAATTTATTGTAAATACTGCTTTGGTAGAAATGAAGCCAGATTTTCAAGAGGCTCATATACGTGAGTTAGATTTCTGTGTTTTATGTGGTCTGGCTTTCCAGCTTTTAATTCTCCCGCCTGAGATAAGTTCACTCTATCGGAAATCTTTTGGAAGTAATGGTGTCTGAAGTCCTGTGTCAATAGCTGCAGGTTTCTGAAAGGAATAGCATGAACTAATAACGTTCAGACAGGTGATGGTTGGTAATTGCCCTCCTCTAGGCGAGTTTTATTCTTAAGAATAGAGTCATAAATGTTGTGTTGGCCATTCAAGTACATTAAATCGCTAATTGAAACTGATTTGGGATAATAGAATTCACAAAAAGGTGAACTTTTTCTATTGGGGCTTACTACCTTCTGATAACTTCAAGTTTTTTGAGGTTTTTTTGTTTTGTTTTGTTTTGTTTTTTTTAAATCAGGTAATTAGAATCCTTGCTGCTCTGCTGCTTCTGGTTGCTGCAGGTGGTGCCCAAAAATTCTCAGTACCGTGGTGTCTGTGTTTCTTGTGAAATGATCTAGTGTCTTTGGAGTATTTTCTGAACAGTGCTTGTTAGATGTGCATTGGAAGCAGCTGTGACTATTTAGTCAGTGAGCTTCTCAGGCACGGAATTTTTAAGGCAAAAATCATTTTTTGCTTGGAAAGCAAATGGCTTGTTATGTAGCTGGAAAACAGCAACTGAACTATGAGTTTGTAATTCCATTAGCTTTGTTCTTTACCAAGAACATGTCTCTTTTTTTTTTTTTTTTAACCTTGGACAAACAGTGGTTTCCTCAGCTTCGTAAATCTCTCAGTGCAAGTGTTACAGTTATGGAAGAGAGAGATTTTTCTTCTGTTTTCAAGTAAAGCCATGATCTGTGATGATTTTACAAGAATTTCTTAAATTCGTACCGTATGATCTGATTTTGATGTAGTTCTTTTTCTGAATTTGGTAAGACCCTCTCTATCTGCGTGCTGTTAACATAGCAAAGAGCGGTGATCTTCAGTACAACTGGGAAGCTCTCCTTCCCTCCCGCTCTGTAGCGAGGAGTCCTTGTCGATAGTCACTTCTGCTTCACTCTTCCAGGAAGCCTGCTTGTAAACAGAGATGTATCTTGCCCTCTCCCCTATCTATCAGATTTTCCTGGGAATGCAAACAAACTGGTTTTGCTATTTTTATCTGCAGCAGATGGGCAGCGTCTACTGGAGTGAGGTTTGCTTGACAAATGTTAGTTCAGGGTAACAAGGTGCCTTCCTACACAACTACTCGTCCCTCTGGCCTGTTGGGACGGTTCGTCTGGTTTCCAAACGGAACAGTGTTTTTCGGAAAACTTTAAACATCACATTTAAATGCATCTATTTTCTTAACGTAAACATTGTTCTACCCAAAACGAGATGATATTTATTTTTGAGCTGACCGTGTCAGGTAAAAGTGAAATCATAAATGGATTTCAAACTGATAGTTTGATAAGGATTAGTGAATGTGTGAAACCGATTCTTTTCAGTGGGGATTATCTCAGTAGTGAATAAGGTGTTTAACATGCAGAAGGAACTAAAGAAACAGGTAAAATTATCTGAGAAGAACAATTTAGACCAGGTTGAGACTTGTGTGGGAGCAGTTCCTTAGCTAGTCCACAGTTCTGTAATCAGGAAGGGCAGGGAATACGGAATAAAGGTCTAAGCAGGTGATGTTGAGGCAGCTTTTCTTAAATATGCGTAGGATATGAAGGGGAGCAGATAATGATACAAATGAGGCTTACATAATGTAGATATCTGGCAAAAAGAATGTTTTTAAGGTAGTATCTGTGGTGGGGATCCCTAAGAATAAGAGCAAGGCTATGTATATTGGAACTGAAAAGAGAGAGCCTACCGATTTTGAAGTGGCACTACAGATATACTAAGGATGTGTGTTTATTATCCATCCTTAGTATATCCTAGACGTATTTATACAAAGCATATAAATCTGCTAGTTATTTGAAACACCATAGGCTATGGTAATAATTGGTCGATGTTAAATGTTAGCAAATCTTGGAATGCTGAGAAAATTCCATCAGACCAGGAGAATGCTAATATTGGGTTAATACTAAAAGAAACAATAACAAAAACAAAGAAAGATGCTCCAGCCTGTTGATTTAATCAGAAGCTCTCTTTATCCGAAAGAGAACTGTATGCTAGGCAAGATATATGAGAGCGTAATTTATAGTCCATAGAGGAAATTGTTGTTGATCATCACGGAAAAAGCATCTGGTGTTGCTGGGGCTTGTATAGAACTGCCAGTCTGGTATTTATGCTCTTACTGAAATATTGGCCGATGGTCATGCGCCAGGTGAAACGCTGCATTTATGGAAGGAAGGGCTGCGTGTAGCTGGGAAGGCTGAGAGCAAGGGGAAAGAGAATATAGGCTTTCACACGGCTGCCAAGCACTTTCCGTGTACGATTAGGAGATGAAGTGTGTGTTGTATGGATTGGATAAATTCTGGAAGCAGATGGCTGGATCACTACTGACTGTAGTCTGTAGCCTCAGCGGTGGTTTCTCTAAACTAGCACTACATGGCTGCCTTTTGTAGTAACGTACAGCAAATACTGTTCTGGGGAAACTGTTGGCACCTTGAACAGTTTCTTTTCGAGTTATGCATCCGTTTTATTATGTCCAGCTCTGCAGAAAGAAAATTCTTGTTAACAATCACAACATTTTGGGTTGTATTGCTCAATATTAAATACAGTAAATGTGTTGCGAATTCTCTGATGTAGGGTGTGGAGTACCAGTAGAGTGGCAATAGTTTGTAACATGTTAGTTAAAATGTATAGTAAGTTGAAAATGTGGAGAGTACCATTGCCCATTTTGATGTCAAAGTCAAATGCACATGGTTTAGAATACCGAATGTGAAATGAAGGAGTTGGCTTTTTAACATTTATAACTTTTGAGTTATGTGCAAACTCTCAAATTATTCATGTACTTTGAGAGCTGGAGCAGTCCCACTGAATATTATAACTCAAGGTGAGCGCTACACATGCTCTGGTTTTGTGCTTTAAAATTGATAAAGCTAATGTATGAATAGTAAAATATTTATCTGCTTTTTCTTATGGGTTACTTTTTAAAGCAAAAATTACTAGAGGCACAGTTTGAGAGAAGTCTGCTCTAGCAAATAATTATCTTCTATTTTTGTGTTTTCTGTTTTGTCTGTACTATTCATGTTGTGATTTTTTTTTTTTTTTTAATACCGAAGACATTTCAAACTGGGTAGAAACACAATTTATCCATCTCAGTGTTATTTTAGAAGCAACTATTACCATAGAGAGGGAAATAATTTAGCAAAGAAGTATAATACTACAATATTTATTTAAGCTAACCTTGCTTTACACGTAGGGTCTTGCCTCAGCCTGCTTATTTCCCGTCAGAGGGAAGACAGTCTTGCATATAACATCCGATAGCTTTTTCAGAAAGTGGCAAATACTGGCAGAAATATATATCAATCGTAAATTGATATATATTGTGAACGGAGGCGGAAAGTAAGAGTAATTTTTGGTACGCTCATGGGAGTAGGGAGGGAGAATGTAGCTATAACAACATTTTAAGGAGCGTGTGTTGGGAGTGAAGGCTCTCAAGTCTTCTGAAGGTCAGCGGAGTAGATGTGGCCTTCACTTGACCCATGATCAGGGCAGAGAACAGGGTAAAAGCTTTAATTTAAAAAAAAAAATAAAAAAAAGGGCAAGTGAGCAGTGCAGCACTGTGTAACCCTGTGGAAAGGGATTATTAAAACCAGGTAAGCAACCTAAGATGTTCGCTTCTTGGTGGTTTATGCTGTTGAACCTAAGATGCCTTAAAAAAATTCCATCAGGTTGAGCTGCTGGTAACAGTGATGCACAACTTGCCTTTTAACTTCTGTAATTCAATGTGTTTTGAAATAGGTATGCATTTAAGTACACACTTCCTGTTACTTACTGAAGAATTAACCTGCCTTCTGCTGATATAGGTAGGCCTGTGTCCTACAGACACAGAGTTTTGTATCATCTTAAATAAGGTTAACACGTGCTTTGCTTCCCCGAGTGCTAGAGAAACTTGGAGTGTGTTGTCCAAGATCAAGAGATGTGAAAAGTTGATGAATGGAGCTCAGGTTTTGAAAGGAGCTTCGGGGAGGGCAATTCTCAATTTCCCCAATTTGAGCTTTAGTTAACAGAAAAGCTCTGACGCCCATGTTTAAAAACAAACTTCTGCTTGATGACAGGGAGAGCTTTCTATGTGTAGACTGTTCAGAATAAAGGCTCAGTCGCTGTGAGAATTACCTGTTTAACACTCTGGATCTTTCTATATAGGCTATGGTAGGAAAAAACCATAATGTTTATTAATGAAGTAGTATTTCAAAGAAAGTGTATTATACACTTAGTGCAATCAGAGTCTGCAAAATGTACTTGAGTGGCTGTGGAAATTTGGAAGAAAAATATGAGAAATCTTTTAGCGCACATTTCAGAGGCAGAAGTTGTGCAGTTAGCACTTCTCCCATTCTCTCAATTTCTGCAGTGTTTGAGAAGGGTAGAACAGAGTTTCTTTGAAGCTCCTGGTAGGAGCAGATGGATTTCTTTTCCAAAGTTTCATAACAGGGTGATGATTTCCAGTGAGATTCAGTAGAATTCTGAACTGCATTAAGTGGGCTTAATGCAGAGCGTTGCATTATTTAGCGTCGTTTCCTGGTGTCTTGAAGTCTGCAGAGATGTATGTTGTACTAAAAATAGACACAAATTAAGAACATGAAGTGGCTGCATAGGAAATGCTGTCTGAGCAATTAATATTGTTTAGAGGTATTTAAACGTTGATGGTAGTATTAACTGTTTATATGTCACAGAGAAACTTAAATGTTGCAGCTTTTATATGAATTTACGATGTGCCTGAAGTCCAGGGAGGGAGCTTGAACACTGAGGACCTTTTTCACTGCAGTCTTAAGAAGAATACGAATCTGTTGCACCAAGCTAGGGTGGCCCAGGAACATGCAACTGGAGTCTGCCTCCCTTTGCTGTAGAGACCTGTGGGTGATCACTCGTCAGAAACGGGGCTGAGAAAAAGAAGGTTACAGATTGTTACAGAAACTTCATTGGTAAAGCTCCTAGCTCATTTTGCATACGAGTTGCAAAATAACCTTTAAAAATTACTCATTGCTCTCATCACAGAATCACAGAATGTTCCGGGTTGGAAGGGAGCTCTGTGGGTCATCCAGTCCAACCCCTCTGCCGAAGCAGGGTCACCTACAGTAGGTTGTAGAGGACCTTGTCCAGGCAGGTCTTGAGTATATCCAGAGAAGGAGACTCCACCACCTCCCTGGGCAGCCTGTTCCAGTGCTCTGTCACCCTCAGAGGGAAGAAGTTCTTCCTCATGTTCAGATGCAACTTCCTATGCTTCAGTTTGTGCCCATTGCCCCTTGTCCTGTTGCTGGGCACCACTGAAAAGAGTCTGGCCCCGTCCTCCTGACACCCACCCTTAAGATATTTATAAGCATTCAGACTGTTATCTTTAAAAGCCACTGATCAAGAGCATACCGCAATGAGGCCTTTCTCCTGACATTCCTGATGACTGGAATGGGAGATAAAACTGTGAAATCCAGTTAAGGTGTTATATGTGGTTTACTGTGCTCAAATAGTTACTGCTGCTGATTATATGCCACAAAATTCGTACTGTGTGAAAAAAACCAGAATATTCCTTCTTTACCTTACAGGTAAAGAGATGCTGTAAAGATAGTGGTATTAATCTGTGAGAATTAAAGTTCATGGGAAATTTGGAAGGGAAAAAAAAAAAGGGAAATAGAGCTTTGTGAGTAAAGCAGTTGTCATGTGCATAAATTTATATTCAAGCCACACTGGATTGCTGTTTGTTAGAAATGTTTAGTGTTAAGACGTAGGAGCTAATGTTTTGTTACTTGAATCCTTTAACTTGTTCAGACCTTTCAGATATGCATGTGAATTAAAACTTTCATGAGCCCATGCATTTATTATTACTTCTATGAAATACTTGGCAGTGTATTAAACTTGTAGAATATTATCTGTTGTGGAAACTACTAGAATATCTGGGTTATTTCAGGAAACGTTCTTAGACAAGCTCGTATGCTTAGAGAAATTACCCCTTCAGCACTGATAGAAGTTACAATTTTTATCTCTTTAAATAATACATTTTGAACTAGATTTAGATGACTAAGCTGGTAGTAATTTCTCAGAGCTACTTCTAGGGCTTGTCTCTTTCTCTGCCTTCTCTCAGCACCCCCGGCAAACGTTTTCCCAGCCGTAAGCATCAAAAAGCCTAAACCAGAATGGGAGCAAGCGTGCTGCATGAATTGTTAGTGACTCGAGCAGATGTGGCGACTCTGATGGGTCCTGCTTCACAGTGGGAGTGCACTGAAGCCGTCTTGCACTGCTTGATGTGCTTTTGCACTTCCTGCTTACTAATAGCAGCTTCTCTTTTCCTATGCTTAAGCATCAGTGACAACAACTGAGTGAAGAATTTATCCAGCAGTCTACACGCAAAAGCAAAGGGCAGTCGTCGTTCAAGTCACACGGGAGTTTCCTTTTTGTTCTGGTTTTGATAATGTGATTAAAAAATGCCTGAGTAGAAAAAGACAGAATCGTACTTCTCTTCAGAAGTAGGATTAGCTTCTTAAATAATCGTTGTACACTTTAACCTTCTGTCTCTTAAGAAAATAAAATAGTAGTATCTCTTCAGTTTATATCATAGTGTGTGGTGCAAGGCCCTTCCAAAGCATCAGGTTAAAGCACTGTCAGAGTCTGTGGCTTTCAGGAGCTGTGATGAATTTATGTGCGTGTAGAAGCAGCAAGATGTTCTACCAATACAGAAACCAGATTCTTCTGTCCAGTAAATGTGTATGTCAAAGTGTAGTCCATGGAGAATTGTTTGGACCTTTACCGTTCTTTTAGGTGCAGTATAAAACAATGAGAACCTAAAGATATTAATGAAGAGTTCGTTAACATAGCTTCATAATCTTTTGAGGTAAGGCTGTTGGCTAAGTAGCCTATTGCAAAGAATGTGAGGTGTATGGTGAGGACCAAGAAACACAAACTAACTCTCATGAGTCACCCTCGCCCTCAGTTGTGAATAAGATGAACATGACGGAGGGATTGAGGGAAGGCATTTATTCCTCTTCACTTGGTGGGGCTTCGTCTGGATTACGGAGTTTGGGGTGCAGTGGAGGCAGTTGAGGGATGCAAGGAGACTGGAGAAGGTCCATTGGAAGACTGCTAAAATGGTCAGGCTGTCATGAGTCCGGCGCGTAGGAGGCTAATGGATAATCTAATAGTAGTCTGTAATTACTTGAAAGGCAACTGCGAAGATTATAGAACCAAGCTCTTCTTGGTCGGACCAGAAGACATGACAAGCGACGGCAAGTTTTCCATCTTTGGCTGGGTAACAGTATTGTCAGTAGCCCACTTGTGAGCAGGAGATTAGGCTAGGTGACCTCTAGAAGGCCTTTCCAACCTACGTTTCCCTGATTCTGTAAAAGCGAGGTTAAACAGAGAGGATAAGAGACAGTGTATTGTATTGTTAGTTCTGTTGCTATTCAGGTACTATGATCATGAATAGGAATTAAATAAAGCAGTCCTCATATCTTTAAATTAGGAAGAGCTTACTGGGCTTTACTGGAAGACTTTAATGAATTAAACATTAAGAATTTAATGAAAAGGTTAATAAAAATGTGATACAGTGCAATTTGGACAGAGTGAAGGTTCCAGTGTTTGTGAGCTAAACCTCCTTTTTTGTTTCTGTTCTGTTCTTTGTTGTTGCTTTTGTTTCATCACACCACGCTACGGTCCTTTTCTGTTGCAGAATTCCTGAGAGAAGCTATGCGCAGTGTAGCTGCTCACATAGTATTTTGATAAGGGAGCTAAGTATATGCATCTTCCTGTTTTGAAAAATTGCTTCGTTGAGTTTTGTTCCCTTTTCGTTGCTGGATAGCTTATGACAGTCTTCTGCGTGCATATGATGAAAACTGAATTTAGTGACTCTTGAGAAGATACTTGGTTTTCTTCTTTCATGCAGTAGTTGCAACTACCTGGCTTTCAGTAACAAAAAGCCTTGATGGTCAGAATTTTGGCTGCCTTTCAGGTCTGTGGCTTTTCTTCTTCAGCAGCCCTGATGGTGTCCAAGAGAAAATGAGCTGGTTCTTAGCTCCTTTATTATCCTCCTTTTATTTATTTTATTTTTTATCAGACTGTCCCGTGCTGGACACAGCATAGAAACCTGCAGGGGTTTTGTTCTGATGACTCAGTAGAACAGTATTGTCGGTACCACGAACTGCTCTGTGTGTTCAGCCCATGTAAATTCTGCACCTTTTTTTTGGATCCTCATGTTCCTTACCTGATGGGAAGAATTTCCCAGTGACTCATACTTACCAAAAAAAANCCAAAACCAAAAGTACTAGTAATAGCTTCTAGAACAGCAACCTCTCTTGATGGTCCTTTCCCGATTTTGTAGGTAGTCTGTTACTGAGAAACATACTACACCTATGGGGAAAAAAGTTGGATTATTTAATTTTCATTCAACAGTAATTTCATTTTTTAGCCATTGTATCAACAAGGTTTTATATTACAACCACTGGCCATGCGTGCATGTAACTTGAAGCTGTCTAGACTTTGAATCTGAGAGGCAGTGTAGTATTTCACAAATTAATTAAAATAATAGTATGGCCTAAACTGTACTTCTTTTCTGTTTAAAGAGATGAATAGAATTAGGAGTGGGAAAATTGGGAAGGTAAAGTATAATAAATGGTCAGTTAACAAAACATAGAGATATGCCACAAATACTACAATAGAATATTGTGGTTCGTACAGGAATATGTGTAGAAAGAACAGAGAAATAGAGTAAGAGTCAAGTGGGTTATAACAAAGTTCACTATAGTGGTTTTGATTTCCATTTCTTTAATCAGAAGTTTAATGTCCCTTTCCAATTGAATTGACAGGAGATTTTCTTTCACTAGTTTTGAGAGGTATATCTGATCAAACAGTCCATGAATATGTGCAAAAAGAAATTCAGAATAGGATTAAATTGTCGAGTTTGAAGGGGGAGAATGAAGTCTTGCTTTTTCAAAGTAGTAGAAAGAATGCAAAAATGCTTGCCCTTGAAGGGGGAAAGTAGTGGCAGAAGGTAAAGGACAAAATTGCTGCTGTAGGTTTGGAGCTATTTCTGCTTTTTCAGAAAAAATACTCTC
>Ga0065711_1047294_pt1 | contig 12419 bp, 8 predicted proteins | sample Hoacrofraction12_FD_59098 | JGI IMG/M metagenome (GOLD analysis project Ga0065711, IMG submission 59098) | Hoatzin crop microbial communities from Cojedes, Venezuela - Epithelial fraction 12 v2 (version 2) | ecosystem: Host-associated > Birds > Digestive system > Esophagus > Crop | place... | reverse complement strand
CTCTGCCCAGGCACCGGGCCGCCGGGGTCTTCTCCCCCGAGGGGCGGCGCGGGGGGGCGAGGAGGTCTCAGCCCGGCTCCGGGGAGCGGCGCTGGGGCCGGGGCCTTGGCCGAGCCCTGCCCGGGAGGGGGGCGGTGGGCCCGGGCCCGGGAACGCTGCGGGAAAAGCTGATACTGTCAGTGTTGTTTTGCTTTATTTTAATTGGGGACTCGCTTTAGGTTGGGTGGCTTTCTGAATTTTTATCTTGCTAGGAAAAACGTCTTCAGCATACAGCGGTTAGAGTTTCTTGGACGTTGTCTTTTCAGTCCCCACCAGGGAAAGTAGCAGCTGCGGTGATGGCTGCGATTGATGCTGGGTACCGGCACTTCGATTGTGCCTACGTCTACCAGAATGAAAACGAAGTTGGGGAGGGGATCCAGCAGAAAATCAAGGCAGGTGTTGTGAAACGAGAGGACCTCTTCGTTGTCAGTAAGGTGAGGATCTGGTGGTATGGGATCTCGGGGGATACCTGGGGTTTTTTGTAGTAACCCCCCCCAGTTCTTTACCTTTCTACGCCGTGGTGCAGCGTGGAACAATGCAGAACAGCATTGAGGCCACTCCTGAGACAAGCTGTGCCCCATCCTGCATGGAGAATGGTGCAGGGTATGTACCACCGACATGGGCGATGCTTTGATCTTTTCCTGGCGTGAGGCAGTGCTGACCTCTTTCGTGCGGTGTCTGACCTGCTAGTAGGTGGTTTTTAAATGAAGTCTTAATTAACGGAGCCACACTACTTCTGCTGCCTGCCATGACACTGTTCGGTCATGCGTGCTGCACTTGGTATCGTGGGCCAGCCTTGGTCATGGAGCAAGCCCTGTTTGAAGATCAGTAGGATGGCCTAGTTCCACATCGCCTTCCAAAGAGGACAGGCACTCTCCTGAACAAGACAGAAGGGTTCCAGGAGGTTTAACCTAGGAAGTCATGGTGTGCCTTAACTTTTTGTTCGTAGCTATGGTGCACGTTTCATGAAAAGCCTCTGGTGAAGGGAGCCTGCCAGAAGACTCTTGCTGACCTGAAACTGGATTACCTGGATCTGTACCTTATCCACTGGCCTCTTGGGTTCAAGGTACAGTAACAGTAATGCTCTTGGCTTTATGTGTTGTGACTGGCAGTTTTGAAGAGCTGTATGTATTTACAGCCCAGTAATTGCTCCAGCTAACACAGATCATCATGTGTCTGTTGTGTACCAGCACTGCCTGGCTGTGTGAGCCAGGCTGTTGATCTCTACCTCTAAGACTGCTGCTTGCACGGCATCCTCTGCCCTTTTGATCATGGAGAAGGTAGACCGTGAACTAAGGGCAGGCTTCCCTGCTGCAAGCATATGTTATATTGCTCTCATTTTGGTTATTGTCTGTGTGTTGCCTTCTAAAATGCAAAGGATGCTCAGCTGACAATGATGTGGTTCTGCCTTTGTGATAAGGAGCGCTGTGCTTTGCTGCCTGACAAAAATTCTTTCCTCTGCATGTTACAGAATCACAGAACAAGAAAATGTTTCTGTCTTCCATTTCTGTCTTTAATCATGGAGTCCTTTAATACACCACAGATTGAACTGACCTTTGCTGTAGGAGCCTTAGTGTTCCATAGACCTTTGATTTCAAAAGGTGAAGGTTTTTAGTTCCTAACTCTTTTACTGACTGCATGCAAAGGAGCTGATGTCTTGCTTTGAATATTTTTAAATTTAGTCTTTCTGTCAGAGCCTGATCAAAATCTTTTTTCTCCTTGTTGTTTCTGAGAACAACTAGGTTTTTTGTAGCATCTGTCTCTTTAAAATTAGTTTCATATGGATGAACTATTGAAATGAAAATGTGTTGTGGTGTAATAACGTACCAGTAGAAAACAGCTGGTTCTGAATGAAGTTAATACCTGGCCTGTAGTCCGAACTGGGACACAGGGTGTTGTAACATTCCCTCTGCCAGCAACTTAATCAACGAGTCTCCCCATGAAAGACCTGTCAGCAGATCTGGTCCAGTATAGACTCAATATTGGTCCTTATTACACATTTTAGTAGAACACTTTATGTCCACGTAAGAACTGTGTATTTTTGTAATACAGAAAGTAAACTTGTAATCTGGCTCTGGTTCTACAAGTGGAGAGTTATGTTTCACTGTGTGTATTTTAATGAGCCAGAGGACGTTGTGTGCAGCAGAAGTACTTGCCTTTATTGGGATGGCTGTGGGCAAAAAATGCCATAATCCTATGTGAAAGCAAAAGAAAAGACTGAAGAATGTAGATAATGAGTATTAGTATTATGTAATACATATGTAGGTAATGAGTATTAGCATGTCCTGCAGTAGGAGTTTGTAGTATCATGGTCTTCAGCTGGTGTTAACAGAACTGCTCACCAAAGAGTGTTTCAAGCATTTTCTTTGTCACTGACAGGCAGGAGAGGAGCTGTTTCCCACAGATGACAAAGGCATGTCAATACCCAGCAACACAGATATTCTACAGACATGGGAGGTAAGTTTAGCCACAGTAGGAGAATCGTGTGTTCTGTCCTCAGCAGTCTAAATTGTCTGGTGCATGCTGAACTATGTGGAGGGACTCACTGGTACAATAGTGGATTGTTGGGTATCGTTATTTTCCACTTCCAACTTGCTGTGAATTTCCACAGCCTCAGAGAATGAGTCTTTGAGCTTTGAAATGGGCACAAATATACTAATGCTCTTGTCTCTTTCCTCAAACTTGAAATCTGAAAATCTAAATGCTTATTGTGTGCGTCTCATGAAGGACATAAGCTGTGTCAGGAAGAACATGTTATTCAGGCCCTGTCATGTGTGCTAGATGCTGACTTTGCACTTCTTTTTGTTAGGCTATGGAAGAGCTGGTGGATGCTGGTCTGGTAAAAGCCATTGGTATCTCCAACTTTAACCATGAGCAGATTGAAAGAATCTTGAATAAGCCAGGACTGAAGTACAAGCCTGCAAATAACCAGGTAAGCTGCTGAGTGACAGCAGGCAGATGTTTGGGTCGTGTTTGTTTTAAGAATTACTAAAATTGTATTATGAAATAATCTTACAGAAAGAGAGAATGGAGTAGACACACCCTTTAGTTACTTCTGGATGCACAAGGTGCTGGTTTTTATGGGCTTTTTACACTGCTGCTTGGAAATCTGGCAGTGAGCATCTCCAGAATACTTTTTTTCTGGGGGGAGGGGGGGAAATGGATGGGAGCTCAGATGAGCTTTAAAAACTTATTTCAGGTAAAGTAAAACTTGGTGTATATGGTGTATATGTATGAGTACCTAACAGAGTTGTATGACCTTTTTGCAACTCTTCTGTGGAGATGCCAGTTCCTGTTGCCGATGACTGAGGGAACTGAGCAGGAACATGCTTTATGGACTGCTACAGGTTTAATGAGGGTTGGAAGGAGGAAATGGAATTGCAACGTAGGCCATAGAGTAAAAGTGTCCAGGTATATAGACAGCACTTAAAATCTTAGGGAAATTCAGGTGGTAGGAGACCTTGTAAGATAATATGCTGTAGTTTGCAGCTCAGAGCACCATCAGCTGTGAGATCAGAGCAGGTTGGCCAGGGCTTTACCCATGTTGAAAACCTGCAAGGATGGAGACTGCACAGCCTCTCCAGGCAGTGTGCTCCACTGCCTGAGCCCCTGCCTTGGCTCTGTGGGGGACAGAGGGAGCATTTTCATATCCAGTTTCAACTCATGCCTCTTGTCTCTTGTCCTACCACTGTGCAGCACTGAAGAGCTTGCCTTGTCTTTGGATGACCTTCTTTTGGGTGCTAAAAAGCTGCTACTAAGAGACGTGAAGCCTTCCCTGCTCTAAGCTGAACAAGCTGAGCTCCCTTAGCCTTTCCCAATACAGAAGGCTCGTCAGCCCCCAGCCATCCTGGTGGCCCTGTGCTGAATTCGTGACAGTCGATCAGTCCTTCTACTGAGGTAGCTGGAAAGGGGAAAAACTGGATACAGTATTACAAAGGTGGTCTGACGAGTGCAGAATAGAGACAGATGATCACTACCCACAGTTTATTGGCTGTGTTCCTGCTGCCAGGGCTCACCACTGTCTCATGTTCAGCTCAGCCTACTATGTATGGCCCCCAGGTTGTTTCTAGCAGAGTTGCTTTGCAGGCAGTCAGGTTCCAGCATATGTTACTGCCAGGAGCTTTTTCTTCCTAGGTGCAGGGCTTTGTGTGCAGCCTTCTTGAATTTCATAAGGTTTTTGTTGGCCTGTTCTTCCTGCCTGAGTAGGTCCCTCTGAAGTGGCAGCCCTGCCCTTGAGTGTATTGACTGGTCCTCCCCATTTGGCATCACCTGCAAACTTGACAAGATTATAGCATGGTGCAAGTTGTTGAAGAGGAATGGAGGTCCCAGGGCAGACCCATGTGGGGTCTATCTAGACATGTCCTTGATTGCCATGGTGTTTGAAGTACTGCAGTCTCAGTTACTGATACCTGATTACAAAACTGGTAAATTTATTGTGGTAGTTTGAGCATATGTACTGAAAAGGGGTTTAAATGCTTTTTTTCAGGAAGCTGATAGGATTGTTCTCTGGAATTCTATTCAGTGTATAACTGAAACATTGACAGGTGCAAAATTCATAATTCTCTACTATATTTTCAATATCAGTCCCAATGTACTTTTAGGATACTTAGTAAAAGCCTTACGATACCTTTCAACATCTGCCACACCTCGTTGCCATTATCACTGTAGCTGATAATTACCCTTGTCTCCTTCATAGAGGTCACTGACCTTATACCTCTCCCTTGCAAATGTTCTCAAACTCTCTGATTACTATAATCTAGTTAAACTCAGAGCAATGGGTCTTTACTCCCTGCCCTTCAAAACTTGTTGTTTCTGAAGAAATGCTTGCAATCCTGAAAGCTTGTCTGTTATCAACTCTTACCTGTTGGCCTAATAGTGATAGTGCTTCCTGCAAACACTTTCTCTATGCATGTGGTTCATGTGTAATCCAGTAATCCGCTGTATTTGGTGTCATTCCCATTTTTAATTTGAATGCAGTCAGTATGAACATTGGTTTTGTTTGTGGTGAGAAATTAATTTGGCGAGGTAATAATTGCATTACAGTGATCCTAGTACTCCAGTTCAGTAAGGAAGTAAGGCTCTTAGGTACTTGATCATTATCACACAGTGTGGATTGCAATAGCTTAAGATACTTGTTTAAATGTACATCATAGGTTTTTTCACCCTGGTCCAAACATAAGGGTAGATAATGTAGCTCAGGAGTTTTTCAGCATGAGTGCCAGTGGGCAGGTAAGGATGACTTTGCCTTGCTTACACTGCATGAATTCTGTCTATTGAATAGTTGAGAAAATAACCAGGTGCTCTGTTACTCTGGAGTATCTGTGTTTCTGGAGCTGCTGAAGCAAAACAAATATGCATAATCTGTCCCAAAAACTGCATTGCATGTCCTGTTGTCTAATATTCCAACATGCCCCAGAAGGGAAACAGCCGTGCAGGTTGCTGATAGCAGCAAGGAACTAGGAGCACAAATAAAGCACTCAAGGCTGTAAACTGATGCCGTGTTTTGCACTCTTTTGCTCCAGCTGCCAGTAGCACAAGTTTCCAGGGACTTGCCCCAGAATGCAGCAGCAGGCTGCAGAAGGCTCAGGTGACAGTGTAGTCAAAAAGGTTCTTGATGTTGCCTGCTGCAAGAAAAGTAGTGCTTCCTGGTTTGGAACTACCCTGAAAGTCTCTGTATGCAGAGTATTGGATATTCATGTTCATTCACTGCCTCCCAACACGTGAATAATTCCTGTTCTGTGCTGCGTATCTGTGCGTTAGCTTGCCACAATACAGATCCACAGTTAAGGAGTCTACATTCTCTTGTGTAGATATTCGTATTGAAATGCATGGTGAGTACACATGCGTTTATAAAAAGTCTGTAATGGATAGTAAGCTGGAGGTCTAAAATCTGTAGCAGTTAGCCGTTCTCACTGTTTGCAGAGTGGAGGTATTCAGCATGAGTATTGACACAAAGCAAATAAAAATGAATGAAACTATACTGGTATTGAAGTCAATGTGGTAGTTGGGGAAAAAAAAAAGGCATTATAGCATGTTTTGTTAGGGGTGGAAACAGAACTTAGTATTACTGGTCTGCTATCCTATTGTTACGATTTTACAGTTCTCTTGAGTGCATTTTACTGAAGCATTATAGCGAGCAAATACGAAGCTGGTGATTATATGGATCAGCAAAGTTTTAAGAAGTGGTGTTACAGTGTTTGGATCCTTCACTGCAAGCAGAACTGCTAGGGATAGTAGAAAGGGGGTGGGTGCATACAGAAAACAGTGTGTAATGTCGCACAGACACTACAAGTTAGAACAAAAATCAGCCTTTAATTTGGTGAAAAACTAATCCCTGTTAAAGCAGTTAAATCACTGTCAATCTCTGTACTCTTGTGTTGACAGGTTGAATGTCATCCATACCTTACCCAGGAGAAGCTGATCAAGTACTGTCAGTCCAGAGGGATTGCTGTGACAGCATACAGCCCACTTGGCTCTCCTGACAGGCCATGGTAAGACTGGTTTGTGCTTTGCAAGGGAGCTGGCATGGATTATGCTTGAAACTTTGAGACTAGAAGTGCACTATTAGTTATTCATCCAGATACAGATATCTGCTAGGTTGGATCTAGGGAAGTTTCCCACCACTGATCATCTTTCCTCTGTGCAGGGCTAAGCCAGAGGACCCTTCCCTTCTGGATGACCCCAAGATCAAAGAGATTGCAGCCAAGCACAACAAAACCCCAGCACAGGTACGTAGGTGCCAGACAGTGGGTTCTCCTTCCTGTAACACAGCATAAGGGACAGCGAACAACAAAGTAAAGGACAGGCTGGCTCTTCATTCCCTGGTGCCTGTGGTGCTCTTCTGTGGTGTTAAGTAGCAATGCAGGTTTGTTTGCTATGTGGCCTGCAATGTGTGCTTGCCAAGGGCTCTCTAACCATCAACAAGAAACACTTTCTTGACCTGTCTTCAGATGCTGTCATGTTTCAGTCTTCCCATCTCAGGTCCTGTTGCAGAGAATGAAACCTTGTATAGCCTATTAAAAGTCTAGGTGTGAAGGAAGGGAACTGATTATCACTGAAATGAATGGGAAAGGAGGCCTTCCATGTGGAGCTCCACCACTTCTGTATTTGCACTTTGGGAAGTGCTGCTTAGACTTCAGTTATGATTTGAATTGTAGTGCTGCAGAAATGGGTTAAACCTGCTGAATTGTACGGTTTGCAGCAAACAGTTGTTGGAACAGGCTCTGCTTGCCATAGAACAAAAGCCGTCCTGTCTCTGACTGTGGTATGCACCTTGCAGGTTCTCATTCGGTTCCACATCCAGAGAAATGTGATTGTGATTCCCAAGTCTGTCACACCACAGCGCATTGTGGAGAACTTCAAGGTGAGTGATTGTGAGTGACCTGGGCGATGTGGTTTCTCCCTTCTCGCTGCAGAGCAAGCAGTGGTGCCTTCTCACTCTTCCCAGGTCCTCCTTAGGCAAGAGGAGTGGGCTTTTTCTGTCTGTATGTTTATCTACACTATACTGAGGGCTAAACTTAAGCCTACAGTTGGGGAGCTGGAGTGAACAAAGCTTCTGGAAACAGTGTGCTTATAATCTTTGCAGTCACATTATGTGATGCTTCCTGTTCCGTCACGTGGATGAAACAGCTGACAGAGCTTGCTTGGGGCCAGAGTGTAGTAGCACACCACAAATGGCTTACATAGAACAAGCACCATTAAGAAAATAGTCCTGGTGTCCATAAACCATGTCACTGCTTTTGATTCAGTGATCCTCAACTGAAACCAGTATTGGATCTTCCCAAATTTTGGAAGGTGCTTAGTTGCGCTACGTGCAATGTGAAAGTCTGTAGATCTTCCTTTGGAAGAGGACAGAGAGATGCATCTTTCACAGATGGAGGATGAAGGCATTCTGCAGCACCAAGTGCTCTCTAAGCTTCTTAAAACAACTGGCACATAAACTGCAACTTGAGATTGTTTTTAATTCCTCCCTCTCCCTGCTCACTCAGCTAGCGTAGTCTCAGAAATCCAGAGAGCTGTCTTTCCTTCCCCTCCTTCATGAAGCACTTATGTCTTCTAACAAGCACCCTTACACAGTTGACTTGTTTAAGTTTGTGAATTTTGCTTACAGTCTCTGATTTGTTCAGAGTTGATTTCCAGCTGTTTCTCTTGCTAGGTGTTTGACTTTGAATTGACTAAAGAGGAGATGGCAACTATTCTCAGCTTTAATAGAAACTGGAGAGCCTGTGCAATGAGCACGTAAGTGGCAGTGGGGTGGAGTTTTTTCAAGCTGTTATCAGTATGTCGTAGTTCAGTACATGAAGTTACAGGTATGAGAGTTGGTTGGAATTCAGGATATGCAAACTCAGTTTCCTAAGGGCTCATCCTCAAAATAACTTTTCAGAGTAAGATTTTAAGTGTTTGTGTTATAAACCAATTAATGATTAGTATAAAGCAAACTTCAGTCTCCAAGAAACTTTTTGTAGCTGGAATTGCAACAGGAGGCTTCTTATTCGTAATCTTTATTTTCTCCATATTGGAGAAACAAGCATGATGCAGACTCAAATTATTTAATTTTGCTTGTAAAATTTATTTTGTCTTTGTGCCACAACCCTTAGGTATATTATAAAAACTGACCATATGTTCTTCAGGAGTGGGTGGGAAAGTGGGTGAACGTTTGAAAAGTAATACAAAGATTTGCAGCTTGAAAGCCTAAAGCCAGTTAGGAAATCTTTGGAAGGCTGCAAAAAAACTCTTCCTGGCAGTAGACAGTGAAACCTTGAATTACTTGTCTACAAAGCACCTCAGTCGCATCAGCTGAAATGTTCAGAGCCCAAACAACAGAAGGCACTTGGTATCTTTCTGCTCACAAATGCAGCATGTCACAAGGAAGACAGAAACAAATTGACTCTGCCTTTTATACAGTTCAGCTCCTCTCTTGGTGGCTCTTTAGTGGCTGCCGTTGCATATAGTATTTTTCAGGCATGAGATAATCTTTCCTCTTTGATTTCCTTCAGGTGCAAAACTCACAAGGACTACCCTTTCAGTGCAGAGTACTGAAGATGATTTCCTGCCTTTCTCCAGACTTCTCAGATACTCTTCTGCTGTTGCCCGAGTTGTTTACGTAGCTTTCTCACCTCACTGCATCAGACCCCCTCTTTTTTTCTTCCCTCCCTCTGCAAAGATGCAGTATATATACTCAGTGACTTTCTGTTTTCTTTTGTGGAAGAAGGAAATGCTAAAATGGTTCTGAAGAGCACACTGTGTGGACTAGTAGATTGTTTTTGCCAAACTGCATGTCTGGAACTGGTAAGCAGAAAATATTGAGAAAGTTTGAACTAGCAGTCACTTTTATTTTGGAATACTGTGAATTGGAGCCAGTGACTATTGTTGTCTGGAAGGACCAGGATATGGCAGATTTACATAATTAATGTGAAGTCTGCTTTTTTCTGATTACTTTGGGTTTGGTTTTGGTTTTTTTGTAACACTCCATGCTTTTTTCTCTAATTGGAAGTACAAGTTGGTTTCTGAGTACAGCAGTTTCTACGTGGGTAACTCTGAAAAGCATATAGGTCCTGGTTTCTTGGTGATATAAAAGCTGTTTTTGCTTATAATAAAATATAGTTTCATTACTGTGTAGTGAGATGGTTATTTCAGCAATGCTGTGATGGTGGAGTAGCTGTATTATATCAGCTGTCTCTAGAAATTACATAAAAGCAAGGAAAATTACTGTCCCCCAAGCAATCATCTGGTGTTGATGTTAAGTTCTTACATTCCTCCTGCTAGCTGTCTGCTGTTCTCATGCTAGTGCACATGTGGAACAGCTGAGTATGATGAACCTGGGGCCATTGATGACTCTACTTGAGCCTCTCCTTAGAGCTAGAGCTGTCTGACAACTAATATACTGATGTTTAAATCAGTCTTTATTTTACTCAAGTGATAGTGTATTTTGGCTAGCAAAAAACTTACTCAATTGAAGACATTAAGCCTGCTTAATCCTATGGGATTGTTCAAGTAGTAAGCAGTAGACAGCTTGCCCTTTCCAAGCAAGCAGCACGTGATGCAGAAAAGACTGCTGTGCTTGTACAAGCAACCATTTGCAAATAAATTCGATATGGGTTTCCAAGAAACTTCTGTGTCCTGAGCTAGCAGATCGGAAACTTACTGCTCTGCTCAGGGAGGACAGAAAAGTAGGCTCATACCCAGATCTTGACATTTGAGGTGTGTTAGTTCCTTGGGTTTTTTATGGTTTTGACAATACTTGCAAGTAATGGTTTTAAAGTTGTTGCCTTCTGAGAGCTGCTGAAGACTATTCAGAAAATGCATTTGGGCACTTGGGAAAACAGTGGCTAGTGTTGGGGTGATTTTCTTGTGTGTTCTTGTAAATGTTTTTCCAAGGTCTGGGTTGATCTAGAGTATGAACTGTCCTTTGAAGGAGGCTGTGTAGGCCTGGCAGAAAGCAGGTTCTTTCTGAACAGGTAAAAAGGGAGACTTCAGAACTGTTAATGCATAACCACCCCTAAATGGTAGATGTAAGGTAGGATTCTGATTCCGTAGCTGTATAGTTAGTGTACCTTGAAGGCAACTCAGCAGTGGCGATGTAAAAATGGACCATGGAAGCAGTTGTTCTCAAACTATTTGCAAAGTAGGTGGTTTGTTTCCTGGTGCTGATAAAAAGGTACTAAGGAATCATACTACCTTACTTTTCTGCTTTCTGATAAGTACTAACCATTATACTGAGAAAACAGATTTTTATCTTCAAATGTTTCTTTTAAATCTTTCCACTGGTGCTGAGGCAAAACTTTACATGCAATGTGGTTTTGGTCAGAACAATTTGCAATAGGCTGAACAGACAAGACAAAGTTAACTTACAGCGTGAGGAGGGAGGAGAGAATCAATGTCTGACTTTAAGCAGTATTCTCCTAGAATGCTGATTCTCCTCACATAAATTTATTATAATTGCTTTAAATTCTGGGCTTAAAAGCAAATGCAAAACGCTCCAGCTCTGCAAGTGTTCTTGTATATCTGTAATGCAATAAATAAAAGCCCGAAGGCATCTAAAAAAAGCAGAACAGCTAATGTTCTTAGATTAGTCTGAGCTGTGACAGAAAACTGTTTGGGGCAATGTTCACTTTCTTGGGAATAACATTTTTGTGAAAAGTGTGTTCTGGCAAGAAGTTACACTGAAGGTCAGGGTTTCCAAAATAGGACATTAGGTTCTGTTGATTTCCTCTGTTTTCATTTCACTGTAACTTTATGAAAGCTTGTGCCTGAAATTTTCCATTCTCGGAGTAGGAATTTTACTGGAGAAGTCTTTTGGACAGACTGGTCTGCAGCAGAAGGAAGACTAGCCAGCACTCGGGGTGGAGTGGTATTGTAACAGGCGCGCTCTGTATTTTGCTGGATGACTTAGAGGGAAGGAATTTGGAAAGGGTTGCTCTGGGACACAGTGCTTAACTGGCAGCAGGCTTGGATCCTTGGTGAAGTATGAGAGCAGGAGTAGAGGAGAAACAGAGAAGCACCTGAGCAAAGGGGCAATGATGTGTAACCTTGAACAGAAAGCATGCTGTTGTCAGAAAGGATGAGGAGTGGGAAGGAAGGGAGTGATAGAAAACCCTGTTGCCCAGAATTATTTTGGGTTGCTTCTGCATGGCCAGATATAATTAAATAAGGCTGAGATCGAGGAAGAGCCAGTCAAGCGTTCATTTAATCTTGGTTGATCTGGGGGTTGTTACAGTAAAACAAATGGCTGTTGTACCCCTGCACTTGTACCATGCTCTCTGCCTGCAAGGGTAGAGATTTGCTTTCATGTCCTAAAAGGTAAGGTGGAAAGATCAAAGAATTAGATATCCGGAGCCTCGCATTCCTGCGAACTGCGCTCTTCCTGCTGTAACTGTTCACAGCATTTGTTTTTGTAGTGAGATTTGACAGATCTCTAGGTTTCTGATCAAAGACATTTTTAAGGACAAATACAGTCTTGTAGCTCTTCCAATGAAAAGTGGTTGTGTTTGTTTTGTGGTTTTGATTTCAGAACTCACAGTTCAGCTCCACATTGTTGACCTCTTGTACTAGACTTTCTCAGGCCTCTGCTGCAGCAGTGAAGCCAGTGTGATACTGTAGCACACCATAGGAGAGAGGAGTCCAGCTTACAGGGAAGATTAAGAGCAGGAGACGGGAAAAATCATGTTCTTGGGACCAGTGGAATTGGTACTTGCACTCAAAACTTGTTTCACTTCTAGCTGTACTCACTGCTTCAAATGATACCAGATTAGCAGGCCTTTTTTCATGTTAAAAGAAAATGGCTCTGATGGAATAAATCTGATTTATTGGGGAAAATGGGTAGAGAAAATCGACAATTACTTAACTGGAGGAGGCAAAAGACCTTTTGAGATTGGGGGGGG
>Ga0065711_1047291_pt1 | contig 12419 bp, 6 predicted proteins | sample Hoacrofraction12_FD_59098 | JGI IMG/M metagenome (GOLD analysis project Ga0065711, IMG submission 59098) | Hoatzin crop microbial communities from Cojedes, Venezuela - Epithelial fraction 12 v2 (version 2) | ecosystem: Host-associated > Birds > Digestive system > Esophagus > Crop | place... | reverse complement strand
TCCCATAATATCCTCCTAGGGAAGCTCAAGAAGTGTGGGCTGGATGAGTGGTCGGTGGGGTGGACTGAGAACTGTCTGAATGGCAGAACTCAGAGGGTTGTCATCAGCGGTGCTGAGTCTAGTTGGAGACCAGTAACTAGTGGTGTCCCCCAGGGGTCAGTACTGGGCCCAGCCTTGTTCAACTTCTTCATCAACAACCTGGATGAAGAGTTCGAGTGTACCCTCAGCAAGTTTGCTGAAGACGCCAAACTGGGAGGTGTGGTGGATACACCAGAAGGCTGTGCTGCCATTCAGCGTGACCTCAACAGTCTGAAAGTTGGGCAGAGAGGAACCTGATGAGGTTCGACAAAGGGCAAATGCAGCGTCCTGCACCTGGGGAGGAGCAACCCCATGCACCAGTACAGGCTTGGGACGGACCTGCTGGAGAGCAGCTCTGCGGATAGGGACCTGGGTGTCCTAGTGGATGACAGGTTAACCATGAGCCAGCAGTGTGCCCTGGCTGCCAAGAAAGCCAATGGGATTCTGGGATGCATCAAGAGGAGTGTGGCCAGCAGGTCGAGGGAGGTTCTCCTCCCCTTCTACTCTGCCCTGGTGAGGCCTCATCTGGAGTACTGTGCCCAGTTCTGGGCTCCCCAATTCAAGAAGATGAAGAGCTACTGGAGATGGTCCAGCGGAGGGCTACAAGGATGGTGAGGGGACTGGAGCATCTCTCCTACGAGGAGAGGCTGAGGGAGCTGGACTTCTTCAGCCTGAAGAAGAGAAGGCTGAGAGGTGGCCTTATAAATGCTTACAAATTCCTGAAGGGTAGGTGTCAGGAGGGTGGGGCCAAGCTCTTTTCAGTGGTGTCCAGTAACAGGACAAGGGCACAAGCTGGTGGCACTCGCTGCAGCCAGAGACCTGGACAGCTGCATTCTTTCCAGTGACCTCAGTTTGGGTTGCGGCTTCCTTTCTGACCAGCAGAGAAGAAGCAGCCTTCTGACGGTGGGGTGCCATGGCTGAGCTTCCTTCCTGCAGATGAGTTTCCTGAGCTTGCCTCGGGAGCTGGGGGAGGGCCTCCGCCTTCCTTGCGCTCGCTGCCTGCGAGAACTGTCTTTTATTCACCACTGGTAAGATCATGATTGGAAATCTCTGTTCTGCCTTGTGTGATATACTTCTAGCAGGAAGTAACTCAACAGCATAGACTCCAAAGCAGCAAATCATAAATGGTAAGCAGTCGCTAGAACTTATCTGAGAAGAAAAGATAACTGTCACATTTATTCCCACTTTCAAAAATAGTTTTCAAAGCTAAACAGCAAAGGTGAAGGTGTTCTTCATGTGGATGACAGAGTATGATGACATACAGCACTATGGAAGTTTTCAATTGTATTTTAAGTATAACCTTGTAATGGTAAGAACAGTCAAATACTAGTATGAATTGCTTAGGTAGGCTGCAAAATCTTCTTTGCTCGTTTATGTCATTTTTTTTAAAAAAAAAGCAAGTTTGGTACCAGTAGTGCTTAAGATATCTTAGATCATACAATTTGCGTATCAGGAAGATGGACTGGGTGAATTTTCAAAGTTTTGTTACTTTGTTTTCTGTCATGCTGTTTGCTCATATATTGGCAATGATGTTAGTGTTTTCTATTAGTTAAAGTATTATCTGTTAATCACAGAATCACAGAATCAAACAAAGGTTTCTGTTGGAAGTCATCTTAAAATTCGTCCAGTTCCAACACCTCTGCCATGGGCAGGGGCATCTTTCACTAGATCAGGTTGCTTAAAGCTTCATACAACCTGACTTTGAACACTTCCAGTGATGAGGCATCCACAAGTTCTCTGGGCAACTTGTTTCAGTGTCTCACCATGCTCCACTTAAAAAGCTCTTATGTCCAATCAAAACCTACTCTTTTTCAGTTTAAAACCATTGCCTCCTGTCCTGTCACTACAGGCCTTGGTAAAACGCCTTTCTCTCTTACGGAACCCTCTTAAGTATTGAAAGGCTGCAAGAAGGTCTTCATGGTGTATTTTCTTCTCCAGGCTGAACAACCCTTCTGGAAAATTCTGGAAAAGCTACGAAATTTTTAAAGACATTTAGATAGAATCTAAACATAATTGGTCTGTTGAATGAAATGCTTGAATCCCACATATTCTGTTCTTTTAAAGAAAACAAATCTTACACAAAGTTTCTCAACAAATAATTTTATTATAGGAATTTTTATTGAAATTCACATAGTGCATATAGAATAACTATATACCAGCACCCCAAAATGCTACACTATATGATTTACAAATGGTCTTATTTTAACCAAGGCGCTTTTTAATATATGGGGCTATTTTTTCAGCTTTTAGTAAAACTGTCAGGATGACAAGTTGATTTTACTGAACTTTCTTCAGACAGAAGAGTTGGACTAAAAATGATTATTTGATTAACTTTTAGTGTGCCAAGAATATTTATTGGTTTTTTTGGATTTTGGTTTTTTTAACTAACAACCACTGTGCTCCATTAAAATAAAAAAAGAAAAAAAGAAGTTGATGTTTATTGAACAGATTTTATTGAATAAGTGGTTAAAATGTGTCAGAGCTCAAATAAATAATGATACTAATTATACACCTTGATTTAAACACACGATATACCTTTCTAGTGAACCATTTTATGTACTGGAAGCGTAATTTATGTTCAAGTGATTCTTTTTTTACTAGGCTTCAAAAGAAGGAAGAAAGAGTAATTCCAGGAAATGTAGTTTTGCCATCATTCAGTCGTTACTTGCATCAAATTTCATAAGGCAGTTATTTTTTGCATTCTCATTCTTTTTTCTTGTATAAATGAAGTATGTATGACTATCTGAAAGTTTCCTTTAATCTCCAAACAAATGAGACGTCATTCTTTCACTTGTTTTCATTAAAATGGGGTGGGGAAATTGAATAAATTGAAATAATCAGGTAGTTGAGTGAATGAGACAATGAGCATATTGGCTGTTTTCTCAGACTTTCAGCCACCTTCATTACTACTGCTTTTGGCACATTGTATTAGGGAAAAGTATCATTTTAAAACGTGTGTTGTATTCCATTAAAAAAAAAATTAAAAAAACTACACCACCACTACAGTATTCATATGGAACATATCCTTTAATTTAGAATGTCCCCATAACACATCAGAGTATAGTATGGAAATAATGTTGTGAAAGAATACAGAAGATATTTTTTCTTTTCACGTGGGTAAATTTCTGAAGAATGTTACACTATAATGAATGGTACATGCCTGCTTGTGACTTACACTATATGTAGTTTGCCTACTTTCCATTGTTCGGTCTGCAATATTCAAAAAATAATCTTATTTTTCTGTATCAACAAATGTTTTCATTCACTTTTAAGTTATTTTATTCTGGTGTTCACAAGTTCACGGCAAACAAATTTCTAAATTAGAGCACGTCCAAAAATGAAAAACCGATCTTGCAATTTTTACCACATTTTAAACTAGTTTTACTGCTGAAGACAAATGAGAAAAATAAAAAAGAATGGATCCATGTAAACAAACAGAAGACCTTGTGGCACATACAGTGGATAATAGCTTTCCATCCTCTCCATCATTCTTAAGTGTGAACAAATTTAAAAATTATTGTGCCGTTGTATGGAAACTGCTTCTTATTAACATAATCAGACATCTTTGTGTGGAGTATGATGATGGCATAACATACAACCAGAATTTGCAGAATGTAGCTGTCTATGCTATATCCAAGCTGTTTTCAAAGGAACTGTTGTACAAAATTTGAATCTGAACTTCTACTTGAAGGAGGAATGGGAGTGTAGTGAACTTGTATTGTAAAACAGTATCAAAGAAAAGCTGATTACTAAAGTATATAGTCTGCAAAATTGCACAATATAGTTCAGGAAAACCAAATCCAAGCCCATAAAATCTTTACTTCTGCAAGACCAAAGCTCAGAACTATTCAGTTTTCTACACCTTTCCTTCATTCTTCATCTAGCTCTTTGCTGTACATTCTGTTCAGTCTTGATGTAAGAAAATATAATACAAGATATCCATCCTCTTCTATTTTTCATTCTTGCATTACTAAGAAGGTTTGATTCTGAGGTCCGACTTTTTTATTTAGATTGAGAGAAAAGAATTGTTTCCACTGCAGTATGTGTAGGGTCATTATTTGCTTTGAGTTCTTGCAAAGGAACAAAGGTGACTGTGAGCTGTTTTATCATCTGTCCTTAACTGTCTTATTTGTCAAACCTATTCTTTGTTGGACTTTTGTTTACCCATACAGATAGGAAAACAGATAGTGGCTTATCATTCTTCCAAGCTACTGTATGTACAATTATTTAAATATTCCAAATAATTGAAGGTTAATTTCTACGTAACACATTGAAAAAATAAAGTGGTATAATTTTTTTTCTGATTTGTTTAACATTGGACTTAAATTATTATTGTTTCTCTCATATGAGAACAGCTGAAACTCTGAAACATTTTTTTCATTGAATGAAAATATTCCTCAGTTACTAAACAGTGTAAGGCAATTTGTAACAAATACTTCCAAATTAGCTATTACTTACCCTCTTATTTAGGAGGGAGAGTTCCTTATTCATTAATGAGATATCTACTTACAATATAGTTTGGCTAATTGTCTTCAGTTCAGAATTTAAAATAGCATTGTATCTTGCCAGTGAAAAAGCCTAATACTCTCAAAGAAGCTCTTGACCACTAGAACTGCCTTCACAATTCCATGTTTCAATAAAGTCTCTGGAGAGTTGCACAGAGAAAAGAAAAATACTGTGTTATTTTCTGTATAGTTGCTTTTAGCAGGCTGTAAACAAATACTGGAGTCTTTGTGGATAATTATCCAAAAGCATCTGTTAAATGGTCAGTATTAGTCCACTTGGCAAATAATGTGAAAGTATCTCAGAAAAGGAAGGGAATGAAACTGAAAACACAACACTGTTACCATAGAGATCTATGAGGCATACAGTCCTTGGAACTTGCCTGAAGTTCTTACCACAGCAAAACAAATATAGAATAGACACAAAGAAAACCAAGGGTTATCAGAGGTACAGAACGACTTTAGTGAGATGAAAACTAAATAGACTAGGAACTATCAGCTTACAAAACAGCAGCTAACAGAGGATATGCTAGTGGTCTAAACTCATGGATGGGTAGAAAAGGCAAATAGGGAATAATTATTCACTATTTCTCATGGTGTGAAAAAAACCCTACGAAAACATTCCTACTAAATTATAAAGTAGCAGGTTGAAAACCAACTTTTGGATATATAACATGATTAATTTATGAAATACACTGGCTAGTAACTGTAAAAGTATGAGTGTTTTCAAACATAACGTATGCAAATTCAGAATGGATACTTTTAGGCTAGTAAACACAATAGTCCAGCAAAGTTTTAATGACTAGAAGTTTGCAGGATATTTCAAAGGGAAACTTGTTTGTCTTTTTTTCTTACATTTTTGTTGCAAGAATCTGTAGATTACTGTTAAAAGCAGCATACTAGTCTGCATGAAGCATTTGTTTTGCGCTAATATGCTTGTTCTTTTGTTTTTAACTTCTGTGTAACCCTATACTTCAACCTGTTATGTACAGGGCTTATGCTATTCTACTACAATTGGATTTACCGTATGAAGAATAGTACCAGCAAAATCTCCTTTTAATCATATCTCCATAATCATCTACCCAGAAACAGTAACAGATTATCAAACCTCAGCACACATTTGTGTTAATGGATAAATAATGTGCATAGTTGACTTCAGCCCACAGTACTTTTCAAATATTTTGGGCCTTGCTGGAGTACTTTTGTTAGGAGAAGAAAACAATTATATGAGTCAAGTATTTGATTGTTCAATAATGTTAATCAGTATATCATTATATCACTGTATTATATAAACAAAAATATCTTCTTGATTACAGTGTAAGGAAACACAACCAATTTCCTTGCAATTTATTTGTTGGCTTACCTTTTCCAGCAAGTGTTTAAAAAAATGCAGTTCCCATCTTACTCCTATCCTCATCCAGTGTGCGCTACAAGTGCTTCCCTACTGACTGCCTATGCTTTCTGTATTTCCAAGATTAATAGCTCAAATCAAAACAGTACTTCAACACAAAACAATACTTCAACATTTGCAAAGGGATCTAATAAATGCTTATAAATATCTGAAGGGTGGGTGTCAGGAGGATGGGGCCAGACTCTTTGCAGTGGTGCCCAGTGACAGGACAAGGGGCAATGGGCACAAACTGAAGCATAGGAAGTTCCGTCTGAACATGAGGAAGAACTTCTTCACTCTGAGGGTGGCAGAGCAATGGAACAGGCTGCCCAGGGAGGTTGTGGAGTCTCCTTCTCTGAAGATATTCAAGACCCACCTGGACAAGGTCCTGTTCAGCCTGCTGTAGGTGACCCTGCTTCGGCAGGGGATTGGACTAGATGACCCACAGAGGTCCCTTCCAACCCCGAACATTCTGTAATTCTGTGATTCTGTAATGACCTGTTCTTTCCAAAATATAGCATCTGCTCTACGGAAATATTCCTGAGTTAGCACTTCATTTGGTCTTCTGCATATTTACTGTTTTGGAAAGTGGCTTCTGTGATTACATTCACAGAGAGAAATTGATCTGCTCCAGGACATTACTAGCTTCAAACTAAATGGTGTACCTTGGCTTATACTTAAAAGCTGCTACACTGCATGTCACTTGCCTCATGGTTTCCTTTGAGTTTTATGTGATACCTTTGGGATCGTAAGACATGATTATTTTTTCAGTGTAGTTAGTCAGAATTAAAGTTTGTGGGGATGTGAGTGTTTACTAGATTGAAAAATTGAATTAATTTTAGATTTTGAAGGAAAACTTTACTGCATTCATTCATCAGAAACACATGTTGTGCTAAGGATCAATTTATACACTGTGGTAATCATCATTGCACTATATACACAACCCTTCAACAATCTTTTCTTAGGTTAATTGTGAATACACAATGCCATGGAGCTCATGTCGTATTATTAGTGCTGTTGGCTGCAGCCCTTGGTGGTTCCTCCATAAGGTAGAGGTGATTAGGTCTGAAAGCTCATCAATGATGAAAGTTGAGACTGAAGTAGGCTGGTAACCAATCTTCTTTGTCTTCCAGTTTTCCTTGTTTATGCCTGACAGTACTGTCTCCAACCCCCAAACAGGGTTGGAAGGTTCTCTGCTTCCTATACTGCTAATCTTGTCCTATGTCTGGAAACAGCACTATCAGCACACACTCATGGTAGAAATAGGGAAAGAAAATGATTTAACATTTGCCTTGAAAGTAGTCATTGATTTTGGAGTAACATAATTAGTGTTTGTTGCATAATGACAAATATATTTTTAACACTGTTCTGAAATATTTTTAATGCCATTCAGGTATTATTTCTATGTAATACATAATTACTATTGTATAGTATTAAACCTAGCAATGGCACCATACTCAACAAACTTTTATTAGCTGTTGTCCTAATACTACTTCTTCAAAAAAAATTCACTGCTCTGTGAAAAAGCTATTTGAAAATTATGGTACTGATATAAAAATTTAAATTGTGAACAGAGTTAGCTATGGAAATTCTACATTTATTATTCCATTGAAAACACTGATAGTCATCTATCTTCTTTATCTCTACGGTGTATAGAATGGAAGTGGGAGAAATGCAAAGATGAATCATCTTAACAGTAGGGGCACATGCATGTAGTAGTATTAGTGAGATAAACAGCTATTTTTTGTGAGTACATTCTGATATATGTTTCAAGTGTTGTTCTAAGATGACGTAATTTAATACTGAACTCATACATATGGAAAAGTACATAAGATTCCAGTATAAAGTCATGAAAGCTAAAAAACTAACATGCAATTTGATTTGCTTATTGTAGGTTAACTTCTTACAAGAATTAATTGTCTGATTACCAAGTATTATCTGTCCCAGAAATACTGTCAAATGATTAGTCAAGAAAAAAATCTGTGTCCGTTACTTCATGTCATATTTGACTAAGCTAATATACAGCTTAGTTTATGAGCTAAGAAGATATATTGCACTACATGTATCTATCCCTTACAGAAATGAAGCTGATAATCCTATTAAAAGCAGGCAAATCAACATTCTGCAAAGAGGACAAGAGAAGGAAAAAGCAAATGACATCTCTGCACAGTTTCTATATAGTTCCTCTGCTGAATAGCAAACTTTTATGGGTTTTTTTTGGCTTGGGATATTTTGGTTTGGGAGATTTTTCCAAATCTAGGCACTCATAATGAAGCTCTAAGCCAATCTTCCAGTGCTCAACTAGCAGGTTTTTTCCAGTGGAAGATCTTCAGAATCTTTTTCATTAACTTAAAAAGCATTCATCATTATCAGTTAATTCTTGAAAATGAGGTCAATTTTATTTAAATTTGTAGGCACGGTTCAAATGACGTGTGCATACATTGAACTATGTGGTATACTGTACAGAATTATAAGATAGATCAGTGAAGTTTTATAAATTTAAACAGTGGTTTGTAATAATCTGTAGGGATTTCAGCTGAACCCTCAAGAAAGCTCCCTCTAAACTGACTGAGGTGTTGTGGTATATAGCCTTAATGTGTAATTAATGTAAAATGTTAAAAGACAAGTATTTAGGGTCATACTGCTACTGTTTATTTTTATTTAGTCACCAAACTCTCATAGTTTTCACTCAAATACCTATCAAAGTTTATTTTTCAATACATGAAAATATTGAACTCTCATAGGATTCACAGAAACATCTACTAGAAGTTGGTTTTAAATGTATGTTTTTAAAAAAGTAATACTTATAATGCAATTTACTATTTCACTTTTGCGGCTACCTGTGTGTTAAACCATGTGTTTTGCGGCTAACTCTGTGTCTAACTGTTATGGTTTAGCCTGGATGAATGTCAGGTGGCCACCAAAGCCATTCTATCACTCCCCTTCCTCAACTGGATAGGGCAGAAAAAATACGATGAAAGGCTTGTGGGATGAGATAAGGACAGGGAGACATCACTCACTGATTACCGTCACAGACAAAACAGATTGAACCTGGGGAAAAAAAAAGTTTAATTTATCACCAATCAAATCAGAGTAGGATAATGAGAAAATAAAACCAAATCTTAAAAACACCTTCCCCCCGACTCCTTCCTTCTTCCTGGGCTGAACTTTACTCCCGATTTTCTACCTTCCCCCCCAAGAAGTGCAGGGGGACTAGGGGTTACAGTCAGTTCATCGCACTTTGCCACTTCTTCCTTCTCAGCGGCAGGACTCCTCACACCCTTCCCTTGCTCCAGCATGAGGTCCCTCTTATGGGTGACAGTTCTTCACAAACTGCTCCAACCTGATTCCTTCCCACAGGGTGTAGTCCTTCAGGAACAGACTGCTCCAGTGTGGGTCCCCCATGGGGTCACAAGTCCTGCCAGCAAACCTGCTCCAGTGTGGTGGTCTCCATGGGTTCACAGGTCTTGCAAGGAGCCTGCTCTAGCATGGGCTTCCCACAGGGGCACAGCCTCCTTTATGTGCTTCCACCTGCTCGGGGAGGGGGTGTCCTCCACGGGCTGCAGGTGGATATCTGTTCCAGCATGGGCCTCCATGGACTGCAGGGGGACAGAATGCTTCACCATGGTCTTCATCATGGTCTGCAGGGGAAAATCTCTGCTGTGGCACCTGGAGCACCTCCTACCCCTCCTTCTTCACTGACTTTGGTGTCTACAGAATTTTTTGTCTCACATCATCTCACTCCTCTTTCTTGACTGCTCTTGCGCAGCAGTTTTTTCCTCTTCCTAAACATGTTATCACAGAGGTGCTACCACCATCGCTGATTGGCTTGGCCTTGGCCAGCAGCGGGTCTGTCTTGGAGTCTTCTGGTATTAGTTGTATCGGACATGGGGAAGTTGCTAACAGCTTCTCACAGAAGCCGTCCCCTGCTACTAAAACCTTGCCACACAAACCCATAAAACTATCACAAACCTAAATATGATTTTCTCACATTAGGTTCCCATTTTGAGGTAACTGAAGTACACCCACAGGAAGATTATATTTACCATGTAAATTATTTAGATGTACATATGTACTAGTAAAATAAGTGGGAAATACTTCCAGGTATGGGAACTCAGTAATCTCTACTGTTAAATGATTAGGATGTTTGCTGACATGTTTGTCTTTGACAAGTTAGAATTCCTCCAAAGAGTTCCTGGAGAGTTTTAAAGTTAGCATGGTCTGATACCTATTCCTGACAAGCAGATTCAGTCACAGTTCTTCACAGACAAAGAGAGTTACATTGTAAAGACCTGGGCTGCTAGTGCCAGAAAGCAATGGTGGACCCTTTTATTTTAGTAGCTTAGGTGCACCCTAAGGTAGCCAAGGCGTTTCATTTGATCCTAATGGCTTAAAAATATGTTCATTTCTGTAAATGTCCTGCATTTTGAACTATTGCTCTTACATTTATTAAACAGCAATTTACAGTAGCAACAGTATCTAAATAAAAAGAAAAGATAGAGATTTGGTCAACTTGAAGTTTGCTTAAAAAGTTCTAGCTTTCATCTTTTTCAGACAAAGGTTGAACTAAAGGTAAATTGACTATCCACAGTTAAAATAGACTTTAAATGCAACAAAGCTTCTGGTCAAGTAAAAAAAAAAAAAAAGGATATAGATAATTAAGACTGAACTTAGGTGAGAAACAAACACTTAATTTGAAAACTAGAAGTTACAACTGTAGTCTTTTTTCAGTTGCTGCCTAGCCTTTGAGCTGTTGCCAAGTTGATGCACCAAAGTTACAGAATAGATTGACTGCATTCCCACCAGTTTGTTATACTCAAATCCTGTCACAGGCAAAAGGATATATACTGTATACACCAAGCTAAAAGTTTTTATTGTTTTAGTTTATCTGAAGCCTAAATAGTCTAACAAAGAATTCTGATTAATCTAGTTACAATGATGTAAACACTTATTTCAAGCTATATACAATTAAAATGACATATCTGGAAACTTTCTTGTGTTGTCCCTTTTCTCCAATATCATACCAGGCCTGTACTTATTTCTTGTTATTACTACCTATTAGTTCCAAAATATAGGTAATAGGCATTATACCAAAAAATTATAGAAAGTTCACAAAAGCTGAAACATAGTAAGTAATTGTTCAAGAAATAAACTCTTCAGCTCAGGATCAAAGTGGTTTATTGATTTATTAAGAAAGCAATCAGCTAGTAATAAGTGAACCATATATTCAGGATCAATATCAGCAATAAAACAGATAAAGCACAATCATAGATATTTACAAACTGTTAATAAATACTTCTACAGTTCTAAACTCTTTTCTGTAATTAATGACAAAAGTTCTAACTATACATACACACAGTCATACTGTTACATGCTCACATCTTTCACACCATTTGTGCACACCTTCAGCCACAGAGGTTACCATCATCCCTTCCCTGGCTGCGGGGGATCCTGTGGGCGTACACCCCTCCTGCAGGAGATGCAGCTACTCCAGCTTCATCTGCCCCCCTGAGGTTCCCAAAATCGCACTGACGTACTCGCCATGAAGAAGGCACCCCAGAAGCTGTCCCTTAACCCCAAGAGGGGGTTCCTGCCTGCTGTCCCCGCTCTGCCAGCCCACAGCTGGGTGACAGCTGCTCCTTGCACCCCAAGGGGAGGCTGCGCTACTCAGCCTGGTCATGGGTTGGGGTGACCCTGGGACACTGCAGGCAGGGGCAAACGCCCTCTGATGGCTGCTGCTGCCTTTCCACTGTCTCTCCCTATGTCACACATGTCCATTCTCCCTCTGTGTTTCCTAGCAGGATGACTCTTTCTTTGTAATTCCCTTATTATTGTTTAATCCTGCTGATAGTCATCTTATTCCTTAGCATGATCAGTTTTGGGCAAGTGCCCCACCAGAGATTTCTGTGCATTTCACATACACACACACTCTCACAATATTTGCACCCAATTTCCTACCTCATGAAATATTTTTATCAAGGTTTTGGCCAAAGAAAAGCTGGGTAACCATTTGCAAAGCTAATAGTCACCTGCTCAATAGATAAATTTCTGTTACTAGCCAAAACAATTCTCCAGACAGACCAAGGCAAGTTCAGACAAAGTGATAAGTCCCAGCAATTGTGTTATGACGTTAACATGCAGCCTGTGACCTTTCATAGTCAATGGCAGCACCATGTTTACAGAGCTGCGTGGCAAAAGAGGAGACGAATTCCAAGGAATGCAATGCAGTGTCTTGGAATGGGGAAAAAAATCTCTATTCTGTCCATTTCAAAACTATGGGAACAGGAATCCTTTACCTCCTTTCCTTCCTAACAAAAACATAAAGAAACCACAGTTCTGAGAAAACAAGACATATAATTTCACCTGCTTAAAAAACTTTCTTTATATAAAAAAATTTTTTCAAACATTCTTAAACCTTCCCTCTCCCTTTTTTTCTCCCCCCCCCCCCC
>Ga0065711_1047290_pt1 | contig 12419 bp, 9 predicted proteins | sample Hoacrofraction12_FD_59098 | JGI IMG/M metagenome (GOLD analysis project Ga0065711, IMG submission 59098) | Hoatzin crop microbial communities from Cojedes, Venezuela - Epithelial fraction 12 v2 (version 2) | ecosystem: Host-associated > Birds > Digestive system > Esophagus > Crop | place... | reverse complement strand
AGATGATGGAGCAGCTCATTCTAGAGGTCATCATCAAGCAAGTGGAGGAAAAGAAGGTTATCAGGAGTAGTCAACATGGATTCACCAAGGGGAAATCATGCTTGACCAATCTGATAGCTTTCTACGATGGTGTGACTGGGTGGGTAGAGAAGGGGAGAGCAGTGGATGTCGTCTACCTTGACTTCAGCAAGGCTTTTGACACTGTCTCCCACAACATCCTCCTAGGGAAGCTCAGGAAGTGTGGGCTGGATGAGTGATCAGTGAGGTGGATTGAGAACTGGCTGAATGGCAGAACTCAGAGGGTTGTCATCAGTGGCACTGAGTCTAGTTGGAGGCCTGTAACTAGTGGTGTCCCCCAGGGGTCAGTACTGGGCCCAGTCTTGTTCAACTGTTTCATCAACAACCTGGATAAAGAGTTAGAATGTACCCTCAGCAAGCTCAAGTCCCTTCCAACCCCTACCATTCTGTGATTCTGTGATTCTCCAGTGTGTGCATTCTGCTAAAACTTAATTTCGGAGATTCGAATTCTACTGATGTTTTCAGAGGAAACACATTAAGAAATAACTCTGCCTCCATCCAGTAGCTAGCTCAGGATCCGCACTCACAGGTGTGGTTTAAATCCTTTAGTTCAACTTGAAACTTCACAGGAATTATTTTCATATATATGTTACCTGAATAAAGAAGACATATTTAATTTTCTAGGCACATTTCACATCCTTTCAGAAGAATGTGTAGAATTTGAAGTAAAATTCTTTTTATCTCAACTATACATTCCTAAATTTATCATGAGGTGAATCCACATGCTTTCAGCGTCTCACAGTGGTTCAGTCAACAAAGATACTTTATATGGGCTAAACCAGGGCCAACCCCTGTATCCCACTCCATGCTATTTGACATTAAAACAAATACTGATTTTTTTCATAAGCATGTCTCAGAGAGGAATAAATCATTATGGATAACTCTGATTCTCTCATGTAGGCTTCACTTTTCCACTAGTGCTCTTTTCTAGTTGCCCACTTCCTTCCTGTTACTAGGATGCGACTTCATTGTTACCGTAACTGCTCATGGCATTCATTATATATTAAGTGCCTGCCTGTTTTTTCTATAGTGCCTAACACAGCCCATGTCTCTGCTCTTAATAAAGTTCTTGGTAAGGCCAGCAACAGCAGTGACTCTGGTGAGTCAGGAAGGTATGGCAGATGGTGCACTGATGTGTTAATTAACTGGCTGCTTTGCCTGTGAACTTTCTATTGCTCACCTCCTGCTGTTAAGAGCTGAGAAATAATGGAAGGGGTTAATGAGACAAAAACTTTTCCAGGTGGTCAAAACTTCATTGCAGGTCCTGAACACTCAGTGCCATCTCAACAGTCAACAGCAAAAAGGATAAAAGTGACCACCATCATTGCATGCTACCTACACTACAACACCCTGCAGACTGCTGTAGGACTCACATTTCCTTGCAAATTTTATAGAACAGAGGCAGGCTAATGTTGAAGCAGAAATATTGTCGAGCTGATATTGCCAAAAACACCAAAGAGGAGAAACAGCTGTAGTGCAACAGCTGAAAGGAAAGGGACAAAAATGAAGTCTTCTACCAAGTAGTCAGCCCCACTGCTTCCCACCTTTTTCCAGGGTACAGAAAAGAACTGTCCCAATCTAGCTCTTTTCTGTCTACCACAGTTTCAACACATTTACAGAGATACCAGCTACCCATGAGTAACCTCAGCTTTCTCCCTTCCAAGTCCTTTTGCCTCCAGCTAGCAGCTTTTTACACCAGCCAACAGGGAAACTTGGAGATAATTTTAGCCCCACCTTACCGTGTCCTCACTAAAACATTGCAGTCGCATGAGAGTCCTGTGACAGGTGTCCTGTCATCAGCTTATGCTCAACATAGGTGATGCAAAGCTGTACTCTTTCTTCTCAGACCTTAGCTCAATCCCATTATTCTACCACAAAGGAGACTCCCACTTCTTTTCCAATACTGTAACGCCTACAAAAATTCATAGTATCCTCTCATACCCTGACAGTCCTGCTTATCCTTCTGATCAATGTCATTTCACTGTTTCTTGTACTCCCCCTTGTGTTTATACCCATCTGCTTTCTGTTTCCTTATTCTTATGCTGAATACTGGCTGGACCAGGGATTATTGCTTTGTTCTGCATTTGAACAGTGCATGGAGTTGAAGTAGGTTCCCTGGTTAATGATTATAGCTCCCAGCTGCAATGGCAATATAAATAAATGAAACAATGTTAATCATAATTTTAGTCACTTCATTCTAAAAGCTGAACAATATCCAAAGACCACACAGTAACTTTGCATGATTTCTGAATTTCTGGGGCTTTTTATAGCGATGAAGATTTGATATGTTAACAACCTGTGTGCAAACCAACAAATATCTAGGCTGAAACAAGCCTTTCAAGCACAGTAAAGCAAATCTCTGGTGGATTCATTAATGACAATACTTGGCAGGCCATCAATCATTGTACATCCTTCCAAACAAAACTTTATATGCATCCTTGCTTCATACACAACCCCCTGAGCTTGAATACATTTCAATCCACGTCCATCTGTTTTTTGTTTCACAAGCAGTTATATTGCAGCTAAAGGTATATGCCTCACTCTATGATCTTATAAGTGAAAGTCTGTCTGGGAGTCAGCGGGAAGCAGGTCAAGATTACACTAGATAGTTAAAGAAGCTGCTAGGTGTCTGGGTAATTTTGAAAATCTCTCTAATCTCCTATCTATCTTATTTGGCTCCTGAATTCCTTGGAAAATATGACTAATAACTATCATCTCATTAGCTGAGATTTTTAGAGATATTAGGGTACAGAAGGGCAGCATATAGAGGGTAAATCCAATGTTGAGAAACTGGAGAGGGCCTAGTATAGGGCTACTGAGACAGCCAAAGGCCAAGAGCATATGGCCTACAAGGAGAGGTAGAAGGAGTTGGGCTGGTTTAATTTGACAGAAAAGAGGGCAAGGGGTGAGTTAATTACCTGCCTATGACTCCTTGAAACAATTACAGAAATTATGGAGCTAAGCCCTACTAGGAAATGGCAAGTGATACAAAAACTGGGGATCACCACATGTTGTGATTTAGGAAGTTCACACTGAATATTACAGGGGGAAAAAATCATAAGAAGTTCCATGCAGTACTGACTGACTGGAGAGGTTATGGTGTCCCCACGCTTGCAGCTTGTCAGGACTTGATTGGACAAAGTCATGGCCAACCTGTTCTGGTACCAGCAACAGTTGTGCTTCAGGCAGGGGAGTAGACTCGAGGGCCTTCAGAGGTCCCTTCCAAACAACATTTCTATGGTTCTGCAATTCTATGATGCAATTTTTTGAAAGCGTTGAGACACTGGATATTTTAGAAATGTCAGCATCTTTAAAAAGCATCCCTTTGTATATTAGTTGGTCATCTGTAAAATGAATACCATACCTCCCTACCTCCCAAGGGTACTATCTGGAATTAATTATGTGAAGCTGTCATCTACTACAGTTATGAATGCCCGAGTAAAAAAAATAAAACAAAACAAAAAAGTGACAAAACCCTCCACTGGTCTAACCTGCTCTAGTGACTGAAACAATATTACACTAATTTACTTCAGCTGAGCTACCAGCCCATGTTGTTTATTCATCCAAATGAACAATTGTTAAGTTGAATGCTGCTCAGTATGCATTATTAAAGTGAGGAATTTTTGCACTCTAAATATTGGCTCTCTAAAAAGCAATGTTAGCCTCAATTTAGTATCACCATTGGGGAAACTTTGGCAAGTTGTGAAGGACTCCAGAAACAAAAAATGTTTAAAGGACTATGCTTACTGAAGACTAGTTATAGCAACAAACTGCTGAGGACTAAATAAACATGTATACTTTGCAGGAAGAGAGACTCTTAATCACATTCTGTTAAAAGTGTAGCAAAAATTAATAGCTGAAAACTCTGCGCTGTGATGTTCTTTCAAAACCATTTCTACTTTGCAATTACAATCTCTTATGCAAATCTGAAGGACAAATAAAGGACCCTTACCATACTTAATTGGCCACAGTGTTTGCCTGAGAAAATATTGCACAGTCAAACAAAGCACCATAAAATTAAACAGTTTTCAAACACACCTCCCAGGAGACGGAAGAAAAGGTCGTGAAAAGGTCAAGACAGAAGTCATCAACGTAGTGGCATCAGTGCCTGAGGAGAGGACCATCATTCATAGGGGAAGGAAAAGTGCCAGATAAAGATGCTGCTGCCACATTTCTTCAACTCTTCCTTAAGAAGAGGACTAATTTCTTACAGAGCTGTTAGAGAATTATGCTGTCTCCTTGAAAATAGGGCATCACTCAAGAAATCACTTCCAAGGAAAGAGGAAGTCTTTTCTGAGAAGTCAGGTCAACTTCTTTTCTGAGAAGTCAGGTCAACTTCACAGATAGTCTGGTAGAGATTGAATGTGATAAGCATTATAAAAGGGTTTAGATTAAGTTAAGTAACTCTTTATTGCTATAGAAAGCCAGCTGAGCTTTGAAGAAAGAGCAGGTAATTAATTTAATGGGATAAAAGATACTGCTAGGACTGATCAGTAATTAATTAAATTGGAGACTAGCGCTCAGGTAAAATACTGAGAGAAATCCAATAGACTTAAGAGCATGTACCAGTGAATTAGCTGCTGGCAGTCAGATCAAAATTCCATACTGTCATGTCTAAAGCCCATTTACTAGACGATTGTTGCACGCTGGTACAGTCCAAGAAGCAGGAGGTGATAGTACTGCTACCCATAAGTACCCATCATTTGGAACCCCCTGAGGGAAAATATTAGAAACAAAGCCACTTCTTTCTTTCATAGTAATAAATTATGTTCATAGCATAAGAAATATAGGATAATAGTATCATTAATAAAGAGGAAAGAACGCACAAATACAAACCTCTGTCATCTATAACTCTTCTTCATAGGAGGCTATCAGAAGCAAGACAGCCTCACGCTTTACAGACCGCACAACTCTGTCCTCCTAGTAGCCCAGCAACAAGAAGGGAAAACCAGAAAGGAGAACAAGCACACCGTGGCTGTGATGCCAAACTGGCAAGCCCACACTGACAACTTCCCTCAGAGCTGCTACGAATGTATCTACAGGGACAGCTACTGTTGGCTTCACTTTCACATTGCCCTTGCCTTGTCAGTGCTGAGTCCAAACCATGGCTGCCCTGAGGGCTTACTGTCCAGTGAACACTCCTACATTTCGGTGGGCTTCCAGCTTCCATGCATCTGGCCCTGTTGGACACCAGCAAACTGAATACACCAGTGTCTACACACATGCATATAAATATACTCAGTATAACTCTGATTGCATTCCGGTTCCTTTAATACCTCTTACTCTGAGTTTTCGTAATTTTCCCTACACAAGTCTAATGAAGTAACATTTTCAGCTGATTTCCAGTATGGTCAGCAAAATTTACTGATGTGCTTGGACTATAATAGAAGCTACATACTAGCAGATACTGTGATGGCTATCCACATACTGAGAAACTAAGGCTGTCTACTGTATGCACTGAGTGAGGCAAATGTCCTGGGAAAAACAGCACATGATTATGTGGTTGAAGACTGTCCTCATGTATATGCATGTATATGTACTCTGGTATTTCCAAATGTTTTGAAAGCTTGATTTCACAGCCTTGGTAATGCTCTTTTAATATGTTTTTTTATCTTTCCTTATGAACTTCTATCTGTGACATAATTTCAACTATCACAAGTCAAGAGGAAAACCATTATGCAGTGAAAAAGACACATGCAGCCTGAACTGGAGAACTGATAGCAGTAACAAGTTAGCATCACTGAAGATTGTGTGCGTAGTAGTAAACTGAAGTGTTCCAGGACATGATCACTGACCCTGAAACTTGTTCATCTATACATTATACTTAGAAATTGTTAGAATAGCCCCCATCATGTTTTGGTCTGGGCCAGCTAGGCTTCTCCCAAATCAGCCACTGGAAAGGGCCATAATGGCCAGAGGTACGCAACAATCAAATTTGGAACAGTCACTGTGTTCTGAAGCATGAATGAAGGAAACAGCTTATGTATGGCCAGACAGTACTAGCTGGCTTCACTGCCAGAGCTCAGGCACCGGCTCTGTCCGGTTCAATAGTACAGGGATGTCCTATTAGCTCTTCGTTCACAAGCTGGTTCCACCTCAAGCTACATTTTTCCTCACCTTTCTTCTCTTTACTCCAGTTCTGCCAGGTTTCCAGATCTAGTCTCCCATCTCAGTCCCAATTTCCCTGCTTAACCATTCAGCACCAAGCTCACCACCCAGTTTGCTCCACAGTGTCAATGCCCCAGCTGATAGCAACTGACGCAATGCAAGGCTGGAAGAGAGTGCTGAACATGTGAGCGCTTCAAGTGCAGGGTCAGACACTCTTGGAGCACAGTTAGGAATGCTGCCCACGGTGAATAACTCGGTCTACATCATACACCAGCCCACAGTATTTTCACATACCAGATACCAGCATTGTAAGCACCTCCTTTGGCAACTGCTGTAGCTCTGGGAGTCTTCCAATTACAGATCAGAATGAACCCACTTTCTAACAAGCTAGTTACTGAGTGGCCAGCAGACCAGGCGTTATTTGTTGCAGAAAATCAGGAATAAATGCATATTTACAAACTTGAGAGTTTTCAGTGCTTGACAGTGCTGGTTTTCAAATCAAAATGGGGGAAAACTACAGAATACACTGCAAAATTTTCATTCGGGTCTGCTGCAATACTGAGACTATCCTCCTTGTTTCTGTTGAAGCTGCCTTCATTAACAAATGAACAGTTAGAGGAGCTGAACAGTGCACAGAGTTGTGTTTGCTCTGTTGTGGAAGGCAGGACCACAGTTCTCATACAAGACAGCAAGCCCACATTCACATGTGCTCCCCTGAATGACAGTTTTTGGCACTAGTAAAGGTTATGATAGTTTGAAGCATTTGCACACAGGCTGATAAAAATACTATGTATTATAATCTGAAAATAATGTAAAAATATAAGATCATTTGATTGTATCTGTCTACCCTTGCTTTTTAATCCAGAGTTGAAAAGAGAGCTGTGTCCCTATCCACCTCGTTTATAATGTGTTAAATGCTTCTTGCCAGGTTTTACAATAATTCTTATTAAATTTATGAATGCTTAGAAAGCTTAGAAAATGGATGAACAGTAAAATAAGAGTTGTATTTCATGGTAAATACAAAAAATATCTCAATACAACCATTTTAAGCTATTGGGATACCACTGCCATTCCTTTGGATGAAAGAATTCCTTTCAATTCTGTTTTTGGGTTATCAGAGACCCTGGTAATAGATGTAACATTTCCCTGAGTACAGAAGGCAGCAGAGAAACATCTCTATCTACTCCTAGAGGAGACTGATATGACAAGGAGTAGCTGAAGTGTCACAGTGGGGACAAAAAGAAATTACTATATAAAACAGTGTATCTATAAATGTAATTTTCAATAAAGACTAGATGGGTTATGTGGAGTGCTGTCTTCACCTCAGAGGGATTCACAGGAATAAGTCAGATACCAGCATTGTAAATGCCTCTTCTGGCAAGTACAATAGCTACTGTAGCTCTGGCAGTAACTTGCATGACGCTTTAGGATTTAAAGTCACGTTTAGTGGCAGGTGGAGCACAGGCCAAGAAAGCTGTATTTTCCTCTTCTATCTTCAGAAAGCACTGAGGGATCTGTTAATTTCCACTTGAATAATCACCACCAACAGGCGTAATTCTGGTTTTGTCTTTTTTCTTGTACATTTTTTAAGTAGGTCATTTTCTTGGATGGCTTTTGAAAACTGTTATCTATTTGCAGTGTGTCCTGATAACATGGTTGATGCCAATTATGTGCCCTCTGCCCTCTCCTCAGAAATTCTGTTCATTTATTAATTTGTTCTAAAGTGGCTAATACATTGTTCCTTTAACACCTGAGAGCTGCAGCAGTGGTCTGTAAACTGCTGAGTATTATGTTCCGTTCTGTTCAAGATCCCCTTCTTCAGCTAAGGCACCACCTGGGCCACCCACCGTATCTGGTTTTGAGAGCTCCCCTAAGACCAAGAACAGAGTGTTTCTATCAAGAAGGTGACAGCTGAGTTAAAGAAAAAAAAAACAACTTGCAGCAACACCTACACAAATCCCTCCACTTATTTGTCTTAAACACCTATGAGAAATAAACACCATGTATGCAACAGGCAAAGATAAAAGTTTTTGGCACTGACATATCCCAAAGAGCTAGAGGGTGTCAGACCAGCACGTACAGCCACCCTAGGCTGCAGCAGGTTTTGACTGTAGCCTTCAAAGTGAAGGGCACTGTGTTTGGCACTAGAATCAGCATAGAAAGAGGGAAAGAAGACAGATGACCAGGAAAGGGAAGGACATTCTACTCCCTCATCTCTTTAAAACTGACCAGAAATGCAATAAACTCTGAAATAAAACATTTTAGCTAGCATGAGATGACAGCTGCCACCCTTTAAAAACTGAAAACTGCTAGGTAAATGACCACAGACGTTATGTAGCACAAGCTGTTTTTAAGTTAAAGAACAGAAGTTATCCCACAGTACCTCATCAATCTCAATGATACGAGCAGGGAAACCAGCCGTAGCAGCAGCGCACACTAGCAGGAACTTGTCCCAGCTGAGCTGCCTGGGAGCAGCGGCAGTTCGTTCCACAGAAGCTCTTGTCCTGTTCATGCCATCCCAAGTGTCTCATACCAGCCACCAGTGCATGAGGTGACACAGGTAATGATGGCCAGGTTTGAAGCTTTTACTCCCTTGACTTCTCCGAAGAGGGAGACTTATACAGGCAGAACAGACTTCTGGATTGCCAAATTCTGGAAGTTTGTTTTCTTGAGAAATGTACATGCTATGCATTTATTCTGGAAAATCAAGGGCATTAAAGCAGTACCTATAAAGCTAATTCCTTGTTTCGAACAGACCTTGTTCCAAACAACCTCTGAGAAACCTTCATCTACTGAACAGATGAGCTGAACAGATGGGTTACTGAGTTCACTTGTACCTGAGGAAGGTTCCTAATAAGTTGGTCTTCGCGGACTGGTAGGAGACCTTTTAGACTATGACTACCTCGAGCAAAGCAGTGAGGTCTCTCTCTGCAGGAGCTGATGTGAATCCATGTTAGGGTACGCACCCATGCTGGTGTTCTGAAATCTGTCACCTTGGATATACTGTTGTAGTACCACATCTATTTTCCACCTCTGCTAGTTTCTTTGGCACAAGTTGTGGAACCACTGCGCTGAGTTCTGCTATGCAACCCGCAGATCCTCTGGGCTCAGACAAATGAAGGCTTTGTAAGTAGGGATCAGGATATTGAACTTCACATTGTGAGAAACCTGTAGGACCAACACTGATAACACGTTACTGAATACATGCACCACAATGCTCCATATGGTAAGCAGTTCCTAAATGCTAATGGCAAATAGGTTGTATTACCATAGGTCACATTCAGAAAATAACAAAGGATTGTTTCAGAAGGCCCTCTCACCTCCACCCAGATGGGACAGGTGGTTCCAGCCACCCAGGCACAGCAGAAAGCATTAATCATGGGCAGAAACATCATGACCGAAGTCTATCAGGAGAGAATAGTAAGAGGAGGAAACAAATGGGCTGTGACATTCACATATTATATCCAACATGTGACGGAAAAGAAAGCAAACTGAGTTGGGGATCCACTGTTTAATGGATTTAAGTTTGATTAACCAGCATAGCGATTGATAAGACTGTCTTCTCTTCCTGTTTCTCGAGACCAGTACTACATGCATTTCCTATTTGTTCTGTGTGGACTTCTCAGTATTCAATAATATTTGTTCATATTTCAGAAAATTCTTGATAAAGCACAGCTAAAGACAATGTACACCAAAATAACTAATGGAACTAGGCATTGGCCTAGAGGTATTTAGTGATTTTGAAAGGAAAACACCTTTTTGTTCACTTTTAACAGATTTATGCAATAGATAATAACACATGAATGTAAGAAGACTTGGTATTCTCACAAATAGAGAGTAAAGACTAACACCACAGAAACATGTAAATTTATGTCAGTACCTAAATAATGAATCGTGTCAAAATACTAAACAAATTTCCGTTCTTTTAAATGATAACAGACGTGATTTAAAATGTCTCTCCCTTGAAGTACCAAAGAGATTACTGTAATTAATCATCTGAAATCAAACACATCATTTGTAAACCTGTTGAAGTCAGACAACCCAACATACAGTTTTTCTGATCAGTTCCCAAAGGACTATAGCCTGTTTTTGTTGAAGACTTGGCCACACCTGACTCCAGAGCTGCTCATCTTTCAGCGGACAGGGCGAAGCCGTTGCGGTGTGTTGTGTTTGTCGCACATCCAAAGCTACCCGTGCAGGCATAGGAGCTCACATTCTGCATTCGGATGCAGTGGCGTAAATCTGGCACCAGCATTAAAATCCATGCAGTTATTATGAATTGGCGTCAGTGTAAGCAGACTTTGGTCACAGTGTATATTTTTTTTCATTAAAAGTCTAAAGCATTTTGAAAGCCCTCAGGTAAAAAGCACTGAAAGAAACATAAAGTATATTAACAGTTATTGATGCGCACATTTTCATAGATAGCAAGTGAGAGTGTAAACTCCAAAGCACTACGGAAAGGGAAGTCTGGAGCCTCTGAGAGACATAGCACAACCCAGTTCAAATGCTGGGGGATGAAAACACACCCTGCACTCCCACAACTGCACTAACATACACTGTGTGCTTGGCCCAGCTCCGACTCCCTCAGTGGCTGTGTACATGTAGACTGGAGATGAAAACCTGGCAGTGCTGTACCAATTTAAAGCATGTGATGACTGACTTGTGATCTCAAAGGTGTGCACATTGACAGCTACTGATATGGCTGCTGTTTTCATGTTTATTTAAATAGGCATGAATATTCAAGAGTTTCAAATTTACACAGAGTACAGAAACTCTCTCTAAATTGTTTTCTCCCTCCTGTGCAATTCCCACCCTAGAGTAGCGGAGCTGGGACACAGGTAACTACAGCATGTCCAGCTGATGGCTGGATGTCCACTCCACAGAGGCGGCTCCCATCTCCCTCTCAAGTCCACACAAGTGAGTGAACAAGCGCAGGGGTAACTGCACTTTGGGCTGCACAAATGCACATACCCAAATCTTACCTATTCATGTTGCTTCACATCTACCATGCACAATAGTTTCCTGTAATTGCTTCCAGATTAATATTAATCATATTTTCTGGCCAGAGTACTTGTTTGAATGGACTCCTAATGACTTTTTCTCCATCTTGTTTTTCCCTTTACTTCTGTGTTTTACCTTTTGCTATTTCTTTTCTTTTGTGGGAGTCCACCATCCCTCTCATCATGAAGGTCATCCTACCGTCTGTCTGTTATTTTTGGTTTTTGTGATCCCTTCTTTTCCAGCTGCTTGCCAGAGCTGCCAACTAGGGTGGCTCCGTCACTCATCTGCAGATCCCTTGTCAATTCAAATGGACTCCAGCAGTCACTCCAGCTTTCTGTATCATGTTGCTAGGCAACAAGCTTATTGGAAGGGCTTTTTCTTATTTGTACTGTTTGGAGACATAAACTTTTTGCTACATTATAACCATTTTAAACATACTTTCAGGACATAATTCCCTTCAGTTCAGAATACAGGAAAAGGTGGCTCAGGGGAGCGAAGGAGCAAAGCAAATGAATCCTGCTGTGGTGAAGAGATAATGTGACATTTGTCTGCATGGGTACTGCTATACAAAAAAAAAAATTGACAGGTATAACAACACAGTCTTATGTTTTGTGACTCAGAAAGCTTTTCACAGAGAACCTCATCCTGATACTAAGTCTTCACATTCTTTGCCAAGTGACTGGAGGGGGAAGAATTAAAATTAGTCTTAGTTAGAAGCTAAAGAAACAGTGGGAATATTAATGTTCTAATTAAAAGACAGGAATCTTGTAAGCCCGGTGAAGCCTCTCTGTAGACCAAGTCCTTGAAAACAGAATAAAAGCAAGTTGCAATAGATGGGTACTAAAGAGACATCTTTTTTTTTTTCATATTTTTCTAATTTTATTGCAGCAAAGCAGTAACTCCATTTTCAAGAAGGCAATTTCTCTATAAGCCATTATTTATATTGGGGAAGGCTAGCAAGGCAAAGGACTGTGAGTTAGGAGCCTGGCTTTTAATCCTGGTCCTTCAGAGACTTTCTGTGTAACCGTAGATAAATCCTTTATCCTCTGTGCTTGATTCTTCTGATATAAATTTTAGGTGTCTCATGCAATCATAGAATCATAGAATGCTTTGTGTTGGAAGTGGCCTTATAGATCACCTAGTTCCAACCCCCCTGCCATGGGCAGGGACACCTTCCACTAGACCAGGTTGCTCAAAGCCCCGTCCAACCTGGCCTTGAACACCTCCAAGGG
>Ga0065711_1047289_pt1 | contig 12420 bp, 5 predicted proteins | sample Hoacrofraction12_FD_59098 | JGI IMG/M metagenome (GOLD analysis project Ga0065711, IMG submission 59098) | Hoatzin crop microbial communities from Cojedes, Venezuela - Epithelial fraction 12 v2 (version 2) | ecosystem: Host-associated > Birds > Digestive system > Esophagus > Crop | place... | reverse complement strand
TGAAGGGTGGGTGTCAGGAGGATGGGGCCAAGCTCTTTTCAGTGGTGCCCAGCGACAGGACAAGGGGCAATGGGCACAAACTGAAGCAGAGGAAGTTCCGTCTGAACATGAGGAAGAACTTCTTCCCTCTCAGGGTGACGGAGCCCTGGAACAGGCTGCCCAGGGAGGTTGTGGGGTCTCCTTCTCTGGAGTCTCCTTCTCTGGAGATATTCAGGACCTGCCTGGACAAGGTCCTGTGCAGTCTGCTCTAGGCGACCCTGCTTCGGCAGTAGGGTTGGACTAGATGACCCGCAGAGGTCCCTTCCAACCCCTACCATTCTGTGATTTGTTGCATCTTCCAGGTGTCCTGGAAGCATTTGGTCTTAAATAGCAAATTAAAACTACACTGAAAGTTTTAGATGTATCTGTGTTTATACTAAGTTGTTGAATCTTCTCCCTTTGTGTTGTTTACTTGCAGTAGGAAGTTTCTCCAGTAGAAACAAATGCCAGTTCTGTTCTGGGGGAGATGGGGGAGTGCAAGAGAAATGCTTTTCTCCTGTGAGCCAGCTGCTTCACAGACAGAGTGGTGAGGGCTACAGAGTGGGGCAATCACAAGTAGCCTTTATAAGAACAGATACTGCCTCTTTAGTGCTGCTACGGGCTTCATTCAGTATGACATGAGGGAGGAGGCATTTGATGGAAGAGAGGTCTGCCTCTCCCTGCACCAGGGCATAAAGCCACCCAGACCCTTTGCTGGGAGCAAGCAAGATACAGGAGTTGGGTCTTACTTCAGAAGTAACTCTGAACTGCTTGTTACCTCGAAACATACAGAGGATCAGAAATCAGGTAGCAATAGCACCTTGGAATAGGACTAGAGGATTATCCTCACAGCTAAGATTATCCATCTAGTTTATTCTCTTTTGTGTAAAAAAACTCTATTGGTAGTGTTTTCAAAGATGCTTAAATTGCCCTAAATGTCCATTCACTACTTCTGAAAACACACACAGCAAGAACATCTTCCAGGAGAAGACTTTCCCTAAAGTACAGTGCAAACCTTTCTCCCCAGTCTAACAGGGAACATGATGTAGAAGAAGTCAGCCCTGTAGTGAAGAGATTATGAGGATCTAATCCCAGACAACTGCTGCAGTTCTGAAATTATACAAGTAGACACTTCTGAATCAATTCCCTCATTCCTTCATCTGGCAGCACGTGGAAGTTTCACTCAAACCTGTTAGATTGCTCCTGGCCTTCCAGCACTTTCTGAAGTGGCACTTCTTCTGAATCTCTTGAGTTTTAAAAACCCAACAGCCTTCCTCTCTGCCTAGGGAGCCCGAGGCAGGTGCAAAGCTGTCTCGATTTTGCTTTAAGGCAACATCATTCTAGTCTTTGTCATAAATGCTAGCATTCATTATGCATTCACCTGCTACACATGAAAGGGCAATGGGATTACTGCCTGTGAACCTTAAGGGCATCAGGGAACAAAACAAATTTAACTGTCATTAAGCTACAAGTAGCTCTTGTACCAAAAGAAGTTCAGAGTTCCTCCACCAATTAGCCTTCTCTCCTCAAAGCCTGCTCGCAAAGCTACACATCTTATTGTGACTGTGTACTGGAAAGAAAAAGATGTTTTGGAAGACCAGATGCTCCTGAGTAGGGGGCAGAAGGTCATCAGACAATGTCTCTGCTCATTCTACTGACTTGTCTACCTTCTGAAAAGCAGTAAGGATGCAGGCTTCTAGGCCAGAGGAAAGCACTTACAACCCTTATTTGCTGCACACCGATTTGAGACCTCTAGCTGCAATTCTCATACTCGTAAGGAATTCATTGTTTCATGAAATGGGAATAGTTCACACTCGTTGCTCCCTACTTATGCTGCATTTGAGGGCAATCAAGTCTGGGCCCAGCACTGATGAGTCCCGAGCATAAATAAGCTCTGCCGTCACACATCACAAGATATAATGAGCAGGCACGCAAGCACAAGTGACAGGGAAAGCACCGGCTCAGAATCAACCTGTGCTACTACCCAGCCCACTCGTCCACAAGCTGCTGCACACAGTACTCGCTCACAACACTGTTTAACCACGTGGGATGGCTATTAAGCACGCAAGCAACATTCTCATACAAGCCTGCCTAACTCTGTTTCCCCCTTGTTCACGTTTTAAATAACTCCTCTCATGTTTCTTCCACCAACAACCCTTTACTCATAGAACATTAATATGTTTATAGATGCTGTGGTACTAACCATTGCAAAAATTACTCTAAAAACTCTGAGTCTGTGCTGAAGGTGAATTACAGCACACAGATGAGCCACAGGCACAGTGGAGGACAAGACAGACAAGGACAAGACCCTACCCAGCCACCAAGTTCTGTCATAGTTACTAAAAGAGGAATGGACCGTTACTAAGACTGGGATGAACAAGGATTATATCTACATAATGTTGACACTTGTCACCATCAAGGAGGCATCTTCCTGCAACTTTGCTGACACCTCACTTCAGGAAAGAAGGAACAGAAAACTTTTTATCAAATTGATCAACTGTCAGGTCAACTGCTACACAAGCCTTTTATTTGAGCTGCAGATTGGGCACTTCAACAGTTCTGTTCTTAAACAATCTCTTTTTTCTGACCATAAGCATCATCCTCAACAGATGTGGACATTGCATGCAACCAAAATGTCATGTCGGCTATCTGAGGCCACTTCAGTATCTCCCAGTAAGTGCTCTAGGAAACAGATACCACACAAGTGCCTTTCATCTCACCTTTCCCATACCCTCTGCTGCCACCCCCTTATTTTTGTCAGAGAGTTTAGACATACTAAAGAATATCTTGTTTTAAAGTAAACTTCTAGATGTGCAATGCTCTAAACTGCAGTTTAATCCTACCAAGGAAGGTTATTATTCTCAATAATTCAACTTACAAAGTTTTGCTCTTGTCAGAGAACTAAATGGCAGGTTTTTTTCTGTCTTGTCAAAGACCAATTACAGCAAGCTTTTGCTAATACAATTTAAGCCTCTATGCTCCCTTTACGTTTTTCATGCTGGGAATATCATATGTTTTGATAGTTTTGTATTATGCAGTTTTTCACGGCTGGAGATTTCAAACACTGTGATCATCCTGCCAGGAATCACATAGGGGGCTTTCCTTTAGAAATTCAGCTGCTATGATTGTCCTGCCAGGACTCATATAGCTGTGTCCTGATGTGGAATGCCCTACCATTTTACTGCACTAAGAATTTAACTCGTATGTTTACCTTGAGGGGAATATGGGAACACCAGCAGTGAACCATTTCACTCTGACTTGTCTGAGTTCCAGGATATGATTTCACCTCACTTTGCAGGGTTTGTACCAATTAGCAGGCACTGAGGGATCTCCTTTCTGAAAAGACATATAACAGCTCAGAGGGGCTTCAGTTTGTTTTTCCAAGCAAAATATTTATGTGAAATTCTCTTACAGTCCCTCAAGCTTCAGCTCCCTTCTCAGAGCAGCCAAGGTGTTTGCATGAGTGAAGATCCTGTCTACATGTCCGAATCACATTTCTCCTGCTCCTCTGACTGTAGATGCCACCACACTGAGACATGACGAACACATTCCAAGCAAGCTGGACTGCAGAAAACAGTTCCTACATTGAAGGCCCTTTTGCAAGAAGTCAGCTTGTCAACAGGCTTGACCCAACTCTCTCCTTCCAGTACAGAGCAGCATCATACTAAACAGCTCCAATTAGTAGAGTTAGAGGAAGTGCCTTTGCCATGAGGGACAGCAAGAAGCAGAGCCAAGGGAACAGCAGCTATTGTTGAAACATACACCAAATTCTGATCACTATAGGAAAATAAACCTTCTGCTGAATGGAAGTGGATGTACCATTAGGAGGCTTACTTCTCAATTCCTTTCATTTTGGGATTAAGACAGACATCTCACACGTACAGCTCCCACAAACAAAATGCAACTTGAAAGTTCTTGTGTATTCTTTCTATCTAGCAACTCAATTACATTGTAAAAAGTGGCTATGATTCCTCTGTCTGTATCCACACTATGGGATGCCTCTCTACCATCTCCTCTTTGATGAGAGAGTGCCGATTTGAGCCAGTTAGAGGGAATTCCCATCCAGAAGAGACACCTGCCCAACAGTTACTATACTATCCCTTTGTACAGTCTGCTTCACATAAACTGGACACATCTGTTTCTGACAGGGCATCCATGGGAAGAGAAGAGTCTAAGATTTTGCATTTCTAACAGACTCATTAGGTCCATACAACACAGATTCCACAAAGCTAGCACACAGTAAACATTTATACATTTGGGGCAACTGTCATCTGTATTTTTACAGTTACACTTAATCACCCTCTTTCCCACTGGTCCTTACATGTCTCATCTCCCCTTAAAGTCACAGTACCCTTCCTTTTTGCTGTGCATATTAGATGAGGAAGGGGTTTTTTTGGTAGGGGACTTTTTCTGGTTGAGGATGGGGTTTTTACCATGCTAATTAGCATTGTTCACTCATAGTTCAAGTAGTCTTTATCATCACTAATTTCATTTTGTATTTATCTCAGTACCTTGTTTTAAATTACAGCTGCAGCCCTTCAAGGCTGCATGCCAGACTTCATCAGTTCCTTGTGTTCTGCTATCGTCCTCTTAGTTGCTTGGCATCACCAGCACCTTCTCCCCTCTATCGCGGCTGCAGTAGCCATGGGGCAGGGGGCAAACAGCAGTACAGCATCCCCCCCAAGGGTTAGATTCTTTCTCTCTGGCTTTCAGGGATCCTTTGAGGCCTGCATGCTCAGGCATCAGAAGGGTCAGCCATCAATGGCTCTTTTGGAAAGCAGTCACTGCTGACAGTTTAGAACGATATTCTTTTTGCTCCTGGTTGTCCCACTAGTAGCTGTCCATGTTTCTCACACAGAGTTTTAGCTACCAACATATTCATGTAAAATTATTGCACAAAACATCTACAGATATATCATGAACCTCATGATTTCCAAGGTGCTAGCTGATTTTTAGGGAGACTACACACAACACCACAACATGCACAGAGACTCAAGTTACTTTGCCATAGGCAGTTCCCTACTTCATTATCTTCCTATAAAATTCAAAATCATGAGCTTGGCTGCAGTTTTTACTGTAAACATAGCAACCTTATGCTTTATCTTCTGCATCTCCTTGTGTCTGAACACAGCTCTATCTGACAGACAGCTACTTGCTCTGCCTGGTGGCCTCCGAGTGCTATGTTCCACAAGCAGCTGGGCATTTAGAACCTTAAGAGGAACTTACACACGTGGGAGATATAGTTTCTCAAAAAAGAGGATGTAAACCATGAAATTTTTTCCAATCATTCAAGGCAACTGCAGACACCATAATTTTCATACTTTTTAAAGCATTTAACTTTTCTTCATCCCCTACCCCGATGTCTTCTTCCCTTCTCAGAAAAGGTCACGTCCAGCATACAGAAAAAACTGATAATTCTTTATCCTATTTAAACAGCAGTACTTTCAAAGTTCCTTCAGTAATATTCTCCTCTGCAGATTTACTCATCTACAATACAGATTCACGCAGATTCCACCACACTCCTCCAGAGTCTGCCAGTTTTAAGTGAGGTAATATATTTTTCTAAGCTGGTTTACACCAAGACTTTTGCTTTCAAGACACCCTTCAGTGTTTACAGAATGGAAAGTTTAATGTTTAATGAATAAATCTTAAAGTGTGGAACCTTAGTGACAAACATTTTGGCTAAGAACCTTCAAACCCCTCACCTACAGAATTTCATTTGCATTTTATTCACATAAATGCCTCCAAATGAAAAAATGCAATTGAATGCCATCTAGGTTTCTTCTGGGTATTGTACTGCATATTAGACACAGGAAGCCGATAATCTAATCTTATTTATCAGAGGTATGCATGTCATAAAATGCCTGCTAGCCCTGCTTCAACCCAAGTCATTTTACTCAACAATGAAACATCATCTGAAGAAGGACTTCCAGAAATGCCACTTTGGTCCCAATTAATCAAGTCTTGCTCTAAAGTACTGTATGTCATTCAGAGGGGCAACGTTCCAAGAATGTCAGGGAGAAGGACTATGCACAGGCACTGTGGGCAAGAAAACTATTCCTTCAGGGTAGCAAAAATGCACTCTTGTGAAGCAAGATTAGCGTGCTGATATACTTGAGATTTGTAGTCGGTGTCACTGTACTGTCTCTCATCCCTGGGCACATGGTAACCTTCACAGGCACACAACCCACCACGCTGTTGTTTGTGCACATATTATATGGATATGAATAACACTTCACTGAGTTACAAAGACCAATTTCAAAATCATGCATGGCGGATTCTGGGGTTACCTGCTGCTATTTGTCATTAGAACACATATGCTTGCAGCACTGAACATTCACCTCTTTCAATTGTTTGTCAAATCACAAGAACGTAGCTCATCACCAAGCTTAACAATTGAAAGTGACTATTTGTACTGCTTTTCATGTAGTATATGTCCCAACATCATGCTGTCTAGCTTCTTCTATGAAGACCGAAGTGGAAATCTCATCTAGTACAGGAACATTTGACACACTGCATCTTCATTTCTGATCATATCAGGACACCTATATGTAAAGCTATAAGCACAGGTTTATTTAGACTCCAAAACAAACTGAAACTGTTTTGAGAACTTCAATGAAGAATTGTGTGGGCTTCGGTAAAGACTTACATTTGAGCTGCTTAGCTTTGAATTTCCTCTCAACTGCACTATAGCAGATGCTATGCTAAATAAAGCTTTCAGGAGCTTTTGCACCCAAACCACCTGATAAAGCATCAGCTCCACCCAACACCTCTGAGCTATCACTAAACTACACTTGGGCAGCAATGAAGGAGCAGATAAATACTCTCATGCATTGCGAATATTATCTTGCTTTGCAACAGCCCGAAGCAACGCAGGGTCCACAGTCCACCAGTAGGACAGAAGGAGCAACTGGAAATAAGTTAGACAATTACTTCTAAGTCTACAGTCAATAAGACAGTAAGTAGCATAAGACCTAGGTAAGGCCATGAAGTACATAGCCAGAACTATCAGCAAATATTAAGCTTTTGAAAGACAGCTATTGATCTCAAAGGGTCTTTATGTCAGAAATAGCCCATCTCATGGAAAACACAGTACACACACTTCAGAAATTATTAATTTTGTATATTGCTAACACTTGATAGTAAACAGCAGTACTGCAATAATATTATAAATACATAAGTGCTAGCACTTGCTCAAAAGTGGATTAAAAACTGTAAGTTGAGTCAGCTTTCTCATTTTCAGAGGAAGTTTTTTTCTACCTTAGTACTAGAAGTCAAATTCACAGCCTTCATATTAACATAGACAGAGCCAAGCTCCTCGTTTTATCTGCCTGAAGGCACAAGGACTTTCCTATGGGATGGCTGGGTTCTTTCATCTATCATCTTACATCACACTGCCATCAGTTGAAACCCTCACTATTACCCTTTTATGCTCCAACTCTTCTTCAGTTCCCTTCACAAGACAAAGCAGTTGACTTTTTTTAAAACCTATTAATGGTTAAACACTTTTTTCTGCTGCAATAATTGCAACCTGCATCTCTTCTAATCTGTTATTTATCCATATGTATATTTTAAATACTCATTTGCTGATGACAGCCAACACTGCCTCTTCAGTCTCAGATCTGTCCCAGCCTTTTCTAAGACATTGTTTTCTTTTGTGCTGTGTTAGGTAAATGAGCAATGCATTTTCCCCATCTGTTGCAGTGCCTAGGGCTCTTTTTTCCCCCCTCGGTGCTGACATGACCATTTCTAGCACGGGGTTTACCGCCAAATTAAAAGGAATGAACATGGGTCCGGATTAATCGCATTCAGGCTGGCAGCTTGTTCATTATCTTTATCAGAGCAAAAGGTGAGAGTGAAGAAGTGCTCTGGCACAAAGAATGTCATCCCCTTTGTCCTTGCTATGCACTCTGGCCTGTTACTCAGAAGCTGTGACAGTGTGAGAGCATTTGTTGTGGTTTTCCATGTTACTGTCTTGCCTGGTCTTATTTGCCAAAATATACATTGCTGAGTTTCAGATGCTTCTCTTTTCTACCTCTAGACTCTTATCCCGTGCTATTTGAGATTCTCTGCGAATTTTCATGTTAACAAGAACCCGTCTCCAGGATCTTCAGCGCAGACCAAATTACTCCCTTACTTGGTTAGTGCCAAGCCATCACAGTGGTAACTGCTAGCTGTATTTGACTAGGTGGCCCCAAAGTCCTGCCATGATCCAATTTCTTCCCATAGTTCAGTTAATCTCGGTATTTCTCATTACACACATACACAGTTCACTTTGCATACTCTGCCACTAGGGCGGTTGCCATAATTTGAAGAGGTATGTGACAAGACACTAATGTTATTTATTCACATCAAATAGCATCTGGCCCCGAAGACTTGATGACTTAGGAGATAGGGAGACAAGAAGCATTTTTAATCCAAAATTCAATGTCAGTGTAAGCTTCCAACAAGCATCTATGTGGCATACTTCTGCCTCAACTCTAGTTTTACAGCTCTCCACAATTATTTTCTTCTCTCAGATACTGGCAAAACTTGCTTCCCTATTTAGTAGATCTTCCAGAACAATTCAGGTCTTGTAATTAAACTCATTGGGCCATGATTCCCATGTCCCTTTCTTCTTTCATGCAAGTAAGTATATTTGTCCTTTTGAAACCTTACCTGTCCTCTATGAGTTCTCCAAATTAACTAAAAATTGATCCAATTAACCAGTTCACTGAGCACACTATGTTAAATTTCATCTGTCTGCTGATTTGAATATGCTCAGATTCTCCAGAAATTCTTTAACAAGCATTTTCCTTATCTGTGACTTTCCTTTCTTTCCTGTCAGCTTGATCAAAGCTCCTGCTGCGTTCATTTCTAAAGTGAACTCTAAGGCAAAAATAACAGTTAAGCACTTCAACCTCCAGAATTTTCTCCCAGAGGACAAACTGGACATGCATTTCCATCACGCCCAAAAGCAGTGTCTTGCTCACAAAAATACACACATTTATTCCTCCCCCCCTCCACAAATGGCAGCTGATGACTGACAAGGAACAAATATGACTTTTCCATAGAGACATCAGTTTCTGTTTAGTTGCATTACCACGTTTCACAGCCCAGTTCTCCCCTACAGTGACCCTTCAGGGAAACACTAAGCACATACCCATCTATAACCACGCTCATAGACTTAAAGCTGCTACTGGTTACATGACACTTGGGCCTGTTATTTGTGTTAGGTCCTCGGATGGTTTTCTGGAGGGAACATGCATTGCTCTGGACAAGTGCTTAATACAGCAGAGAACTGTATCTTTTTCAGGCTTTTTATGTACTCCTTCCCAGTTTATACCTGTTCTTAGTCCAAAGGACTCTGATGGACCATTAAGCAGCTTAATTTTAAAACACCATCAGTTTACTGAAACACTTCACTGTTGTGATGTTATCAGAACTTTCTCTCTCAAGAAAACCTTTCAAATCTATTTCAAAAATATATCAGAATAAACACAGTTATAATCTCAGTAAAGCACCATACATCAAGAGAACAGCACTATCCTGTCAAACAAACAATCAAAATTCTGTCAAGCCATGTTGATAAAGGAGAAAAAAAGTATATGAAGGCACGAGAACATTTGTATATCAAGTGACAGCAAATGTCCTAAACAGTATAAACAAGACTATTGCAGTACTACAATAAACATTTCTGTTGCACAAGGACTCATACTGCTTACTGAAAGTAGGACAACACATAAACCAACACCCCTCTGTCTGAAATCATTTGTCATTTAAGGAGAAAATTTTGCTAATAGCTTCCTGAGAATTCAAATACTTTTATAATCATGTAATCATAAAGTAGATAGTCCAAAACAAATGGTAATTAAATGAACCAGACTCTGCTGCAGTAAATGGAGGTATGACTAAATGCCATAAGCACCAACAAAGTATTTCAGCCACACAACTATTTTTCTTCAAAAAAGCTTAATCTTTGCAGACAAGTGATCAGGAATAGCAATGCTAAGGAAAAAATTCTGCATGAAATACTGACAAGCTTTGAGCTTGGGTAGTGTTGGAAATGTCTAGGAAATAATACAAGTTGTACTCTAACTTTCATTTTCTTTTCCCAAAATACCTGCATTGCACTACCATCTTTTTCCTCTCTTTTCAGTAGTTGGAAGGTATAACAAAAGCAACAGCTGAAGATTACTAGACTAACTCAACTGAAAGCAAACTTTGAGATTTTCACTAAGGCACTGACCAAAAAAACCCCAAACTTTTCCATGAATTTATGAAAAACTGAGCGGAACCACAAAGCCCACCACTGCATAGCAGATGCTGCCATTGGATTTCCAGAATTTGTAATTCCACACAAAGTGTTCCTGTTAACAAGGAGATAATGTTTCACTATATTGTTCCTGTAGAGCACATGCTTCAGCACAAACTATTGGTTTTGTAGCTATTCACCTCACAACAGGATCTATTTTGCCATCTACTCGGCCTGCATTTCAGGACTACAATGTCATCTCCTTGAAGAAAATCCTACTAAAATCAATAGCAAACCCCTACCAACTGCAGCAGAGAACTTCTTTCTTGGTTTACAAAACAGTGTCAACATTTTTTTCAAAATGCTGGATTCCATCCTGATGCAACACATTATCCAACATTGCAATTTATTGACATCTAAATACTCACATTCCCATTTCTCCAACCAACAGCCAAGCCAAGTCACCGGACACAGCCACACTTTATTAGAATGGCACAGTATTTAACAAAAATATTTTATATTTCATTTATTCTCATTCTTTGTGCATACGCTTGTATCCTTTCTAGCTCAGGATTTTATTAAACTTCTGGGGGCATGGGTGTAGTGGTGTTCACAGAAAAATTACAAATCCCTGTTAAAGGAAGTTCCTACATTATATGCATATTTAGAAACTACTGTTTAAGACATTATAGTCACATTGTCATTACTCTTAATGGTCCTTCTTTATGCTTATATTTAAAAACAAAGTCTATGACCCTCACTGCAGATAAAGGCAAAAAGAATGTTCAAAGGCAATGGAAATATTTGCAGATAATTAATTGTAAAAGAAGTTGAGAAAGCATGTCTTTAAATATCACTTATTGCACAGAAATTACTACTCAGATGAGCTTTGATGCAGTGACTGACTGCTAGCCCTAACTCTGCACTGTACTCATTAAAATATATATATATCTGTAATAACCCCTTTTTGGGCTCTTTAGAAATGTTTATTAGCTCACATTAAGCACTGCCTTTTCTCTTGTAGGCTTCTATCATCTGTTGAGAGTCCCCATATTTGCTCACATGATAAAAACATGGTTGTATTTTCTATTATTTCTTGCATATTAGCCCTCACATTGTCATTATAAATACACCATTTTGCTATATTAATAAGGGACCCAAAATTTCCCTTCCTTATAAGACAGAGTTATTTCTTCCCCCTTCATGTATTAGTTAACCAAACAACATGCTAACCAACTGCTAATCTCCCGCGACAGTGTGCCAGTCTCCCATGAGCTGGATAGGTGCACATACTTTTGTGACTAATTACAGTACAGTGTTAACATCATTGAGAGAAAGTAAACAGACTTCAGAGGCTACACAAAATCTCTGAAGCTGATTCATTGCAATTCCTAGAGCCCTGCTGTACAAAACACTAAGCACACAGGGCATTAGGCAGACATCAGATGATCTTTTCAGCCATATAGCCATTTCTATGAAGCTGAGATTCGGAACTCAGTAGTCACGCACAAATTTCAGAGCACTACAGTGACTCGCATATCATCAGAGATCACCTTTCTAAAACTCTCTGGAAAGTTTTCCTAGGTTAAGTTTCATTACAAAGTACAACTGTGCCAGCCCTAACTGGCACTGCCACTGAGTGAATATAGATAAGTGCTGTCAGGAAAAGGGTGAGTTGCTTATAATCTCCCATTATTCATGGGTGCTTTACTAGCTGGCAGCAATGGATTAACACATGTTCACTGCTAACACTGATCTTCAGGATTCACTGAGGTGAAAACAAAGGGATCAGCCACGGATTTCTGATTCCCCTGCATATACAAGTTAAATATATTTAATCACAGCTGTGCTAACACACTAAACCCAGCTACATCCTCCCCTCATTGCACTTGATCATGATCAGTCATTCAGCTGCAATAACTAAAAGGTTTAACTGGCAAGAACAATGGCTAACAAGGGGGTTTGGGTTGTGGTTTTTTTAATAGATAAAGGTTAAAGCACTTGGGAGAAGAGTAACCAGTAAGTCTTTGTATTTTACACTTATATATTTTATACTATGACCCACTGTTTAAAACTAACAGTCCATCTCTACCAACCCAGACAAAGGCCCTGAAATACTGGAGGGAGAACTGCATTTTTGCTTGAACTCTGCTTTGGGCTCGGGGGGG
>Ga0065711_1047288_pt1 | contig 12420 bp, 11 predicted proteins | sample Hoacrofraction12_FD_59098 | JGI IMG/M metagenome (GOLD analysis project Ga0065711, IMG submission 59098) | Hoatzin crop microbial communities from Cojedes, Venezuela - Epithelial fraction 12 v2 (version 2) | ecosystem: Host-associated > Birds > Digestive system > Esophagus > Crop | place... | reverse complement strand
CGAGGCGCAGGGCTGGGGGGTGAGGCCCGCCGTGTGTCCCCCCCCGCCATCTCCGCGCAGTTCCCGGAGCCGCTGTGCTGGAAACCCGAGCCTGGCGGGCGCGTTGCAAGGCCCAAGCTCCATCCCTCAGGCCGCAGCGGTCCCCACCCGGCCTCTGAGCACAGCCCCGAGCTTCCAGCCCAGCCCTTCCTTCCCCCCCTCGGCTGCCTGCGGGTTCTGTCCCTGCTGCTGTGCCCTGTCTGTCCCCGGTGCTGTTCCCGGCTTCCTGCTTCCCGCTCCCGCCGCACGCACCCCTTTCCCCCGGCACCGGCAGGTTTGGCACCGTGCATAACCCCCGACACCGGTCCTGTGAAAACTTCTTACCCCCCGGGGAGGAAAAGTGCTGCCTTGCCCGTCTGCATGGTGTTAGCGAGCGCGGCGAGGAGCTAACGCGGTTCTCTCTCTGCCTGATGTTCTGCAGGAATTCCCTTCGATGGTGGGCTGCGCTGCCTGTGCTGGAAGGTGGGTTTGGTTTGGGGTGCTTTTGGTTCTTGCAAGTGATGCTTTGGGTTGCTGGAGTGCATACAGTTTTTGGGTGCTTGAAACCATAAACAAACAAACAGATCCAGAGCTTAAAAGCCACTCAGAACTGACAGTAATTTGTGGAGATCAGCACTGGCACGTGCGCAGCAGCGTTTACTGACACAGGACGACCGTCAGTTTGGATGATAGAAAGTGGCTGTCTGCTCTTTGCATGAGAGCAGCCCTCGGCATTAAGCTAGGAGCACGTTTCAGTCCAGTTTGCTATTGATCAGTCCTACAGATAGGTCAGTGTTGAAAACCAGTCCCCGAAATATTCTTGACTGATGCTTAGCAAAGTACTGGGCTTTCTGGAGAAAGCTCCCAGTATTTTCGGAGAGCCAGTTCTAGCCACTGCATTTGGTTTGCGCTTCGCACAGGTACAACAGCTCATTCTCCAGATACTGACTTGTGTGCATCTGTCTTCTGTACAGATACTCCTGAACTACCTCCCTTTAGAGAAAGCCTTATGGAGCTCTTTGCTGAAGAAGCAGAGGTGAGGATATGCGTACCTCCTCCTTTATTTCTAATGATAGATGCGGAGAAGAATAGTCCCCTAAATAATTAAGTACCTTCATAAAATGAATGGTTCTTGCACGGACTGTGCTGTTCTGTAGGCTGTCTCCTGGGTCTGATGGATTGACCTCTTCAGCTAAACTCAAATGAAGAAAAAAGCAAATGCCTTCTGGCTGAGCAGGGTGGTACAGAGAGATCTGTTTGAACTCAGTCTGGGTGCTTACGTTGACTTAATCTTCTGCTTCATTGCAAATTCCTCTCTTCTTCCTTAAGGGATCTGTATTCCCAGTTCCTAAAGGAAATGATTATCCAGCCTGGGATTGCCAAAGCCAACCTAGGTGTTTCGAGGGAAGATGTGACCTTAGAAGATCATGTAAGTGCTGTTAAGCCTTTCTGTTGCAGAAGTTTCCTCAGAGCTATAAACTGTTGTTCCGGAGTCTGGACCCCTGGGCTGCTCTTGGCTCTGTTCTTGGACTGAGAGAATTTTGCCCTGCTAGCAGGAGGGTCGGTTCCTAGGTACTAGCTTGGTGCTTATACCTTAGTAGCCTTCAGTGTGAGTTATTGGCAAAGCACCAACAGCTCTGCAGAGAGCTGTTTTCAGCTCTGCAAATCCCTGCTCCCCTCCTCTGGGGCTAGCTGCCCAGGCTACGGGTCTCGTGGGGAAAGGGAGAGGCCCACAGGAGGTGCCTCTAGCAAAGAGATGCTCTCCTGGGGGAAGTCAGGTCCGTGGGTGGGCTCAGAGCAGGCTGCTCCGAACAGAGGGTATAAAAGAGGCAGGAGAGTCAAACTGGAGTATGGCATGGAAGGCAAGAGACTCACTTATTTCTAGTTCTGCTGCTGGGTGGTTTGTTTTTTTTTTTTTAATTGACTGCTTCCTGCATCCCTTGGCTTTTTTCTGCTCTGAAAGTGCTGTTAAGAGGTCATGTGATGGGGGAGGGAATGAAGTAACTGATCAGAAGAGACTGTAAAATGATACAGCTGCTTCCATGACTGGTCGTGAACATTCACTTCTCTGCTAGCATGCAGTCATCTGGGCTCCTGTGATCTCTGGAGGCCTTGGTGCTGTGAAACTGGCGTGCTCGTAGCACTCCGCGCGTTGGCAGGTTACAGTGATCTTGGAATCTCTTGGAACACTTCTTTCTTTTTTTTTTTTCTGCTCTTGGTTAGTTGTTAACTTTGCGTGGATCTTGATGTGGCGGGGAAGTGAAATTTGTCATGTTGGAAAACTGGTCAGATACAGGATAGGTTGTTCATAGTGGTATGTGTTTCCTTTTTCCTGGGCACAATTGTGGTGCTTAATCAGCCTTCTCAGAGCTGAGATAGAGGGGAGTACTTGTATCTAACAACCACAGTGCCTGAGTACTGTGGGGGTGGGTAACTCTTACCTTAAGTACAAAGACCGTCTCCCTTGTACAGGTTGGAGCTGCAGTCAGGAATCTTGTTGACACAGGACAGGATACCTGATTTGGGAACAAAGTCATTAAGAGAGAGGTGAAAAGGGATTGGAAATGCTGGCTTCTGCCTCTCCAAGTGAACCTGCATGCTCACTTGTTTCACAGGCTCTCATCCGCTTCCTGCACACTGGAGAAACAACACTAAATGTAGCTAGTGAGAGAAAAAATTATACCTAGTGTGCTGGTACTTGATGACAGGGGGACAGCAGAAATGTTGCATCGGTGTGTATCTGCTGAGGATTTTGATACATGTGAAACATGCTTGTTCTGTTTCTGTTATTTCTTTAGCCTCTCAATCCAAACCCAGACAGCCGATGGAACACTTACTTCAAGGATAATGAAGTGCTTCTCCAGATAGACAAAGATGTCAGGTGTGTGAGGCATAATGACTCGGGTTTCTGAATCCAAGAGGTTTGGTGAACACTTTGTACTTTGAAAATGAAGTTTAATATTAAACCGAGCCTCCCGTTCAACATGGGGCATGCGCTTCCTTCTGCTTGCGTCTGATTTCCTTCTGTATCCATCCCAGGAGGCTGTACCCTGACATGGCATTCTTCCAGCGCCCAACGGACTACCCCTGCCTTTTAATCCTGGATCCCCAAAATGAGTTTGAGACGCTGCGCAAGCGGGTGGAGCAGACCACGCTCAAGTCACAGACGGTGGCACGAAACCGCAGTGGGGTTACAAATGTGAGATCTAGATGGGGGCTGTCCGTCGGGCAAGGCATCTTAGCTGATAAGGGGAAGGGTTTTTCTTGAGGTTTTTTTTTCTGTTTCTCTCTGCTTGTATGGTGGAATTAGACAAATACGCCAATGTATATTGTGTATTCTGGCAGCTAGACAGCTTTGTGGAAACAGTTGATGTGTCTGATGATTGGAAGGGAATTATAAGTGTATTTGATTTTAAGAGGTTTTTTTCCTGACTTCTGGTGGAAGTTGGAGTTGCAGGAAGATGCGAGTATTTTATGCTTGACCTGTGCCTTTCTGTATAGGAACAAAACGCTGAAGGGTAAATTTGCTGAAGTTGAATTTTTTACATGGTCTTCCACAACTGGATCTCCTAAACCTGTAATTAGGAAGAGCTGGGTGTCACCTGAGATATGTGTCGTCCCTTTCCTCTTCCATGAGCATTACAGCACAAGTGCCACATGCTGTTGGGGAAGGTGGCTTGCTACCACAGCAGATCTATACTTCTCATACTACTGAAAAAAAAGTGGAACTGCTGTGGTTTCTTACTGCATGGGATCAGGTGGTACAGTGATTCAGGGGAACCCTCTGTTGCTGCACAGACTGCTTCGTTCTGCAGGGATAGCCAGCACCAGGACTTCAGTGCCATTGTGCTTCCCACGTTACTTGTCTTGGTTTATGTGAACACCTGCCCGCTTGGTATAAGCTGCCCAAATCTTCTGGGGGCCTGTGTGTATTAAGAGCCAAGCTTGCCACGTGTACAAAACTATCTGTGCGTGTTGGCTATCCTGAGTCAGCCCTCGTTTTGCCTTGCTTTTCAGGTGAGCTCCCCTCTTAAAACGACTCCCAATTCTCTGAGCGAATACGAAGTTCTGCCCAATGGCTGTGAAGCTCACTGGGAAGTGGTGGAGCGAATTCTGTTCATCTACGCCAAGCTGAACCCCGGGATAGCATACGTTCAGGGGATGAATGAAATTGTGGGGCCTCTTTACTACACCTTTGCTACAGATCCTAACAGCGAATGGAAAGGTGAAAGACTCTTCGGCTGCTCAGTAATGGCTGTCATACTGCATGTTCTCTGTGTAAAGCACTGTTTCGGGAATGAGACTCTCTTTAAACAACTCTGTTTTGACTGTTTGAGGCCTAAGAGCAAGTACAGTAAGAGATGAGGAAGTCTGGGAACCACAGCAAATTGATAGAAACTGAATGGGGGCTGTGAGTGGTGAGGACATGGGAAGTGAGGATTTTTTTTGTTTGTTTTGTGTGCATCTAGGTTGCACTTTGTGAAATTTAAAATCCCTTTAGAAGTTCTTGTTTGCTCATACTAATTATGACTGGTAAGAAAAGAATGGAATGGGAGTACTTTGCCTGTTGCTTCTACTTCATGGGAGCTCTGAGGGTGTGTGCTGATGGTGCGGAAAGCAGATGGTGTTCTTGGGCAGAGATAACTGGTTTGTGACCCAATGTCATGAAGACCTTGTGTGGCACACAGGCTGTATTTCTAGGGGCTCTGTAGACGTTTCTAGTTAAAAAAAGTGTCTAGTCTTGTCCCAGACCAAGGAAGCCAAGACCTTGTGGGATCTGCTATGTGAATCCAGTACAGCAACCAGGTTATGGAGCAAGAAGAATTCTCAGTCTGTGTGCCTCTGTCAGTGATGCTTCCTCTATTCCCCCATCTTTTTTTTTTTTTTTCAGAGCATGCTGAAGCAGACACATTTTTCTGCTTCACCAATCTAATGGCTGAAATTCGGGACAACTTCATTAAGAGCCTGGATGATTCTCAGTGTGGTATTACCTACAAAATGGAGAAGGTGTACTCCACTCTGAAGGAAAAAGATGTGGAGCTGTATTTGAAACTGGTGAGGAGCTGGGTATTTGTCTGGGTTGGAATGCGAGGAGTGGAGCTTAATAGTGTGTTTAAATGTCAACCAATTTTGTTAAACTGTTACTGTGCTTGAATAGAAAGGTTGAGAGAGTGTGTGAAGGGCTTTGCTGTAGGGCGTAGAGGCTCTCTTATCTGTGAACTGAACCACTTCTCTTTGGAGTAAGCCTAGAGCGAGCTGACACAGCAAGGTTTTCCTCCCCTGCCTGACTGAAAGCAAACAATAGTTGTTGGAGAGCTGCTGGCTGTGAGTCCGAAGTGACTTGGCCGCGATTCCTGGTCACCTGGGTTGAGACCTAGTTGGAGCTGGAGCCTTTACTCTCTTCTAGTCATCAGGCAAAAGAGGAGTTTTGCTGTAGAGTTCCTTGGAATCTGAGGTTACAGGAATTGTCTCTGTCTTTAAAAACAAAACAAAAACCAACCCACCCCCCCAACACTTCTGTTGCCACTGTATGCCCTGACAGCACCAACTTAAACTGTATGGAGATTATTCCAGAAGTAAACTTAAATCCAGCAGACTGGTCCATCCCACTCAGCTAATTCTATCTTCATGCAAGGGTCTCGAAGTGCCTTGGATTGGTGTGGGGTTTGTAGAACATGTAGAAGGCAGGTCTTGTTGAAAACATCTTCAGGTCTTATAGGCCATTTAGTGTGAAAGCCCAAGGAGAACTTGGAAGGGAAAGCTGTTCTTGTTACTCCAGCCTTCACCAAATCACACAGTTTGGTTTTGTGGCTTTTTTTTTTCGCATTTAGAGAAATCAGAATATATTTCTTTTACAATCCAAAAGATGGTTTGTCAGCACAGTGACACGATCCACGGTGGCTGGTGGCTGATTCAATGGGGAGAAAATAAACTGCTTACAGTTTGGCTGGCAGGAAATGGTCTTGGCCACGCAACAGCCAGTCCTTAAGAATATCAGCAGGATCCTGAACTCATTTGACCTTGGTTAAACTCATAGTCCCTTGGATTTAACACAGAAAACAAGAGAGCTTCAGGCTAGAAGTGCTTACAGTATGTTTTACTGACCATCGCTGTGAACTCTGTACTGTCTTTGTTTCTTTTTGTGAATAGTAAAGCTTTTGATAAATACAGGGCTTATGGAAAGGAGAGGAAATCCTGACAAAACAGTGCCTCTGCTAGAGGGGGAGGGCTGCAGCTTTGCAGATAAAATGCTCTTCAAATGGGAACATTAAAATTACTTGGCAAGTTTAACGGAACTAACATAAATAGTGCTTTTAGGAAGAAAAGCTTCCTTTATGCCATGTTGTGGACAGAGGAGCATTTTCTGGCTTGTCTGTAGGTACGGAGCACGGCTGCATTCAAAATCTCTGTCTGCCTTGAATGTGAGAGTCTTCAAAGGAGGCCGTGGGTTTGCTGATGCTGCAGTGCGAGCTGCCAGCTTAGAGCAGTACCAGGGTGGAGATGGGGATGGAAACAGGGGGTGCATCTCTTACTTGTAGGGATCTGCTGAGAGCACGTATTCATTCTTTGCCTGGTGCATGTCTGACAGCAAGAGCAGAACATCAAACCCCAGTTCTTTGCCTTCCGCTGGCTGACGCTGCTCTTGTCCCAAGAGTTCCTGCTGCCAGACGTCATCCGGATCTGGGACTCCCTCTTTGCTGATGATAAGCGCTTTGACTTTCTTCTGCTCGTCTGTTGTGCCATGTTGACGTAAGTACAGAGGTAGCCTTCCTGCACTTTTCTTTCCCTCCATTACCTAAATCCGTGGATTCGCGTGTCTTCTGTAGGCATATGTTAAGGCATCTAGTGAATAGGTTATAGTCAGTTGTTACAATGGTAGCAAAAGTGTTTTCAAAAGCCTTGATAAGGTCACAGTGTGGTCTGTTTTCAAAATTCCTCTGTAAAGAGTCAAAAGTAGCTGGAATAATTTCCATCTTTCAGACTAATCCGGGATCAGTTGCTGGAAGGAGACTTCACTCTGAACATGAGGCTGCTGCAGGTAAGGATTCAATGTGGTTGGCATAGGGAGTAATCTGAAGAGCCTTGAAATAGTGCTGGGAGGATGATAGCAGGGGTATGCCTGGCTGAAGAGAAGTACCAGGTTTCTGATGGTTGCGTGCAAAAAAATCTTAAGGTGGATCTTACAGCATGTTCATTACTGGAAATACGATTTTTTGCATGCTGTGGTCCCCACCACCCGCTGGGAAGCTGAACAACTGACAAATGGCTACTCTGACTTCCTTGGTGGTGGCAGCTCTGTTCCCTGTGCTGCTAACCGGTTTTCACTTCCACATGCAGAATGTGGCTGTACACTCTGTTTTGTCATCCTAGCTCTATATGGATCTGTTCTACCTTCCTCCCCCTTTTTAATGCTACAGTAGAAATGGGCCCTGTTTCAGAGAGTAATATTTGTTCTCTGATTTTCAGTTGGTGGGGCACAGTGCTGCTGTCTGGAGCCCACTGTTGCCATTAAAATAAACCTTTCTTTTGCTTGTGCATCCATTCCAGCCTACAGAGTAATTGTCATAGACTAGAGGTTTTTAATGTCTTTTGGTTTGAAAAAAAAAGTAATATTTTTCCAGCAAAGATGTGAAACCCTGTGTAACAGTGTTGAGTTTATTGGCTGGAGGCTTTTGTGTAGTTCTGAGATTAGTGAGAGCTAAAGGTTGAAAACAGCCTGCACTGCACAGTAGGATATCTCTGATTCTGCCAGTTCCTGCTGTGGGTTGTGCAAGATACACTGGCTTTGATAAGGCTTGCTGGCATGAAGATAGCCCTTGTAGCAGGCCAGCCTACTGCACCCTTGGAGGACAAATAGGAAAAACAACCTTCTTGGAGGGTACTAAGGCTCAATCAGTTACAAAACAGGAAACCGTTAGCTATGAAGGGAGTAACTGAATGTGGGTGTGTGTTATAATAGGGCAAGAATGCTGTAGTCAAGGTTTGCCCTGCTTGAGTGAAACTCAAGAAACGCTAGGTAGTCACATCACTTTGTTTCTTTGACACAGGATTATCCTATCTCTGATGTTCATCTTATTTTGAAGAAGGCAAAGGAACTTCAAGATTCCAAATAGTCCCTGAGCCTAACAAAAGGTATCAGAGGAACTGTACGGCAGCGGATCCCAGGAGATGCCCCCGCCCAGTGTGGTGCATTAAAGCTCCTGATGGTCTCTGCAGGACTTCAGGTTTTGTGTTTGGGCTACTGGCCACCTTGAAGACTTTCTCCTACTCTATTTATTAGGTCAAGGACTGATTACTTCCCCATCTACTTGGGTCCTGCACTCCAGTTTTTTTCAAATCTCAAATGCCTCTGTGCTGCCAAAAGCAGCTCTTCGTATCTTTTTAATGACTTTAAGTTTGGGGAGAAAGAAACCATCTGTCTGGATATCCCAGAAAGGAAGCTCACACGGAGTAACTTCTGAATGGGAAGGGATGGGCTGAGTCCAGTGGATTTCGGTGGGTGAGCATAGAAGGATCTTCCTCCTGTGAACAGAATGTATCCCAATGAAGCCACGCATCCTGCCATTTAAGTAGTTTCTGGGTTCGTCTCCTTCGTCTCTGTGCTTAGCCATCCCTGGGATGTGCAAAGAAGAAGATTGCATCAGCTTCTGGTGATTGTCATCTGACATCCAGCAGTTTGGACCACTTTGCCTGGGAAGACGACCTTGAGAAGCTGAGATGGGAGGAAGCCGGCGGCTTTGTGCACTGAAACTGCCTGAATCCAGAATCGCCTTATCAACAAGGCCTCCTTGAAAAGCAGGACCGTGGTGGTTTTAATTAACTAGTGAAGTGTAGTTTGAAGTCAAGCCTTATTACGCACAGCCTTAGAGCAGGAGCTTGTTGCTGCAGAGAGGCCTCAAGCTGCTTTCCTGGCTCTGAACTAGAGCATATCCAGCTACAATCAGGATTCTGAAATACAAGAAATGGGTGTCTAGTTGTGTGCAATGAAGACAGCTGTGTTTAGGGGCTTATACAGGCACGGCACTGGGGTTTTCTGCCTCAGTGGTTTGCATAATACTACCCTGCATAAGCTCTGGTCACAGCGACCTCGATACTGTCTCATGGAGCTTCTTGCCAGGAAGAGACATGGTACAGGTCTGACCTACAAATAAGAGTCCTGTTCTGGTGTAAGCCAGTGGGCATACAAGCATTTCAGTCATTGGCTCACTCCTGGGGCTGATCCACTTTTCTGTGTACCAGTCCTGTTGGAATCATGGTCCCGAGTTGGACACTTGTGCCTCCTGAGAGGGAAACTGCTGCATTTCAAATATGGTGGAGCAGGCTCACGTGGACATCAACTAAGACAAACTACAGAGAGAACTGCTAACCTGCCAGCAGTCGGAAACCATAATCCTCAGAGGGAGAAACAGCCAGCACCCAGGTGCTTGGGTTGTGCAGAAGCTCTTAAATGAACACTAATCCCTTTTCCCTTTGTGCTGTGCTGGCTCACCTCTGCATAGCTGTTTGACACTGCAGTTTTTGGTATTTATGAGTATTGATTTGTTAAATGTCAGTCATCTTTGTAAGATCTGCTTAAGCTACTGATGGCCTAGAATTGCCCTAGCAGGAGGGATGTTGTCAGCCTTCAGCTTTTTTACTAGTGTTACTTCCTTCACTGAAGGCCAGTTCTTTACAGGCTACTGTAATTCTCACCAGGGTGGGTGAGGAGAACGGAGGACAGGCTGATGCATGCACCTGTGTTCTTTTTGGCAATCCCAAGCAATCTCTGCCTCTTCAGAAGATGCTTGTGTGACACTGGTGCAGCAAGAGCAACTGAAGACTTCAAACAATCTGTAATTAATACCTGTGGCTCACAGTATCCCTCTCTGCTGCAATCCTTTCTAGAGGGTAGAGTTTTCCTCTGAGAAATATGGAACTGATAGACCAGGACAGCTGTGTAATGAAGCATCACGTCTGTGCTGACCACTGGATGGAATTTCTTCCTGCCTTGTACTGCTGAGCTATTCCAGGCGGTCTCATGGTCTCAGCTCTTGGGTACCCTGCACTAGAGAGGCCGATAGTCAGACCTCGCATGGCCACACAGCTGGTAGGCACAAGTGTAGAACCACAGGGTTGAACTCTTAGGCAGAATTGGACCTTCTCCAAACACTTCTGCCTCAGGACTGCTCTATGTACTGCTGTAGCTCTGTCACATTCCACGTGCAAGCTCTGCTTGCGCCTCCCCGAATACCTGGGCTGTCCATTTTGGGTCCCCCTGGCAAGTGCAGGGTTACTTTATGCTGTATTTTCTCACTACTAACAGGAACATCCATGAGGGTTCCTGCTCTGAATAGCTAGAAGTCTCCTTAAAATAACCTGAGAAGGCAGCAGGCAAATCAGGATTAAAGCATTACTTGTAGATGAACTTGTAGCTTTCAGAGTAGCATTTGGGTGCTGAGGTTGACCTCCTGCAGTGGTGTTGCCCAGCTCTGGGCCGGGTGCTGGTCTGTAGCATTACAAACACTTGCGGAAGGCACCGGGGAGGTGGCTACTCCAGTAGCAGTGCGGGTGGCCATGTGGGTGCAGGTGCCATGCTGTCTCCTCCCTTCCTAGGTGCTGAAGGGCTTATGTTGTGCTGTCTTCTCTTCCGGGGGTGATGGTGCTTTTAACAGTCGGCAGTGGTTTAATGAGATGCGATGAGAGCTTTGGCTGCTTGAAGGGTTCTCTGGGATGAATTCTTTAGCCTTATCCAGACTATGGCTGCTAAACTGATGGAGTTCTTTGGGGAGAACTTGTAACACCTTTGATACATCCAGACAGGCTGGGTCCTACATGAGACGCTGTTTGATGTCCCTCCTTATACCCTGCCATGCGGTAGGACTTCTGTCCTGCTGTTGAAAAGGGCTGTTGAGAGGAGTTGTACTTTACAATGACTTGGGACGTCCATTTCTTTATTCCAAGACTTTCTTCTTTCTTAAAGAGCAAAACCAAATTTTATAAGGGGAGAAAAGAAAGTCTTGTTACTAGCTTTTGAATCTCCTAATGAGTTTCCTTGGCTTCATTCTTCAAAGGCTTTTGGTGATTTTTTTGTTGTTGGTGGTGTTGAGGTCAGATGGTATTTAGCCAGTGGTTCCTTGCTTGTGTGGCCAAGTAACAACTGCTCCACCCTGGAGACGTTTCCACCTCTGGGTTCTTACAATCGCAGTCTGCTGCAGGAGCAGCGAGGTTGGCTGAAGCGGCAGGTCTTTGGGTCGGGAGGTGTTCGTCTGGGGTGCCTCGGGGGACCCCTTGTTTCATAGGGGCCTAAACAGAGGAGTTTCAGATAGCTCTTCCGACAGATTCCTGTCAGGCAGGGGAAGGGGGACCTGTCTTCAACTGGGAGGAAAACCAGGACGCTGTGCTGCGGTGGGGAGGGATGAGCCTTCCCTGGAAGGAAGAGGTCTGCTCTACCCGCACCTCGCTGCAGTTCAGGCGTCGGGAAGCTTGGTGGCTTTGCCAGGAGGTAGAAGCAACAGGGTACTGGGGATCGGGTCGTTGACGGTGGTTGTTCAGAACACTGGTTTGGAGTTTGGATTTTGTGACCTAACCTGGAATTATTCACACTTTGGCAGTGAGCAGAGTGAGGGCCAGACGTTGCTTTGGGGGGAGTCCGGGGTGTTTGGGAACACAGAGGCCGTTTTCCCTCAACGAGTGTCAGTGACTTTGTTTTAGCCATTTGGAGCGCTCTTCTGAAATGCCCTTTCCCTGAGAGAACCCAACAAATAACACTTTTTTCTTTTTTTATCTTGGCTGGAAAGAATTGCCAGACCAGGGTCTAGAGAACACTTCCTCACTCTAAAACTCCTTCTTTTATGCTTCTTTTTAAACACTATTTTTATAACGCTTCCTTTAACTAAACGGGTGACTGTGCAAACATCTCGTGTCGGTGCCGTGCCTCGCCGGGCTGAGCCCGCAGCCCGCGCTGCCTGCGGGTGATGACCGCGTTCCTTCCCCGCGGCCAGGAGAACTGGGCGGGAACCATCTCCTCTTCAGCAAGACAGGCTCGGCTTCGCCTTCCCGTGGTGCGGGGCCAGCGCTGGCTCTCCCCGGGGAAAAAGCTGCGGGGGTCCCGCTGCGGGCGGGGGCCGGGCCGGAGGTCGCCGAGGTGCCCTCGCTGCCCGCTCCGCTGTTTATATTTTATCGTCCTTCCTCCCCGGAGCCCGGTTTCGCGCTGTTCTCCCGGTTCTGCTATAAGGAACCGCGCTCTTCGCGCCCCGCAGCCGCCTCCCGCCCCGGGGCCGGAGGTCGCGGTGTCCCCGCAGCCCGTCCGGGGAGCGCCGCGCCGCCCTCTGGCCCTTAAAGGGGCGACGCTGCCGGGAGCGCCGCGGCCTCCCCCGGGTTCGAGCCGCGGCCCTTTTAAGCGGCGGCGGCTGGCGGGGCGCA
>Ga0065711_1047287_pt1 | contig 12420 bp, 4 predicted proteins | sample Hoacrofraction12_FD_59098 | JGI IMG/M metagenome (GOLD analysis project Ga0065711, IMG submission 59098) | Hoatzin crop microbial communities from Cojedes, Venezuela - Epithelial fraction 12 v2 (version 2) | ecosystem: Host-associated > Birds > Digestive system > Esophagus > Crop | place... | reverse complement strand
AAAAAAAAAAAAAAAAAAAAAAAGTATCTGTTATCTTGGGAAACCTCCTGAACAGCTCTAGTCTCCTTTCATTACAGGAGAGAGTTATTAGGGCAGATGGCCGAGGTGATACCCATTTGACCTAGAGATGCTAACTCAAGAGTCGGATCGTTAATAAGGTGGCCGGAGATAGGGAGAGACGGCAGTAAAGAGAGTTAAAAAGCAATCCCGTGCACAAAGGATTGCGCGGCCACAAGTGCCGGGTCGCGAATGAGATGGACAAAGGTGAAAAAGCGGCTGCGTGGTTTTAAATTCTCATTGCCAAGTTGAGCAGATTATGCTTAAAAGCTGGTATTTTCCCATATTTGCTTCCTGCTCCAGCGTGAATCCTTCTGGAGGAAAAGAAGCCTGTAGCTCTTGAACGTAAGGCAGAGATTTCACTTTCTCTAACTAAATCCCCACCAAAAAAAAAGTGCTTTATTGTTTTCTGCCATGGCCACAGCTGCGGTGGCTCAGGCTGGAAAGCCGCTGCCTGGCAGAAAACCAGTCCTCACTGAGGATCAGCCCGTGGCCTTGTTCCAAGAGAAATTTGGGTTTTGTTTGACCACGGTAGGATTCCAGATGGCCATCTGAGCATGCCTGGAAAGTGGTGAATGGGTGTCAGTAGTTAAGTGCTCATGAACTTCCTTAGTCCCTGGATTGTTCAGGAGTGACCCAGGCAATTTTTTCCAGATGTTTTGGGGAATCCAAGTCCGTATAAAAGGGATAGTAATGCTGCTGCTTCCTTACTGAGTTGTCTTTGTGGCTTGCAGGAATGTGCATGAAAGCTGGAGCCAAGACACCCCGATTTCTAGTCTCACCTCTCCAAACTGCACTTTAACCTTTTCTGCCCTTCCCTGCCGTCTCCACACAAGATCACAGAAACTTCTAGGGCCTGGTGCAAACTTTACTTGGCCTTATTGAAAAAAAAATAAGCATTACTCTTTTTTTTATTGTACAAAACGCCAGTCCCCCTTCTCCAAACCTCCTCTGAAATTGTTTTTTCACCTTTGATCCGGCAGCTGCTGATTTTCTGCAGTCCCGAGTAGGTAAAACATGAGAAGCACCTTGGGAAGGGAAGGAGTTACAAAAATATGAAATATTGCAGTGCCTTTCCACGAGACACGGTGTAGCAGAGTGGCTGTTTAAGCAGACACCAGGCAGAAATCTTTAGCAAATAAATGTTCTGACTTTTCTAGTAAATGTAATATTTTTACTGTTCGTTGCGGTAGTTTCTCTTCCGCTTTATCGACTCTTTTTATCCCCATGTTTTTTATATTAAAATGGTTTATGTTGCTATCTCTAAACCTTGTCGTTCCTAATGTTTGAATTTGGCTACACTTTTCATCTTGTTGCAGAGGCAGAAGACTTCTCTAAATCCCCATTTTAAAGTAAGGTGTTTGTTTTAAGTTTTATCTCTCTCTAAAATTTTAAATGAAAACAAACTCTCGGTGGCAAACTAGGTTGCTTGGGGTTGGGAGGGAATAGCTCGGTAGCAACCAGTGCTGTGTGACATCTGATGAATGCTAATTCTTCATGCCCAAAACAGTTTGGAGCAGATGAAGGCAGCTGATTTCTGCAACAGCTTAAACAGAGATTGAAATAACTTCCATGATCTGGAAGCTGATTTTTCAGCCCCCCGTAGCAGGTGCAGGCTCGGTCCACGGTGATTTCTCAGTTATACTCTAACTTTACAGCTTAAAAAATGTAATGTCAGTGCCCAGCCAGGCAAAACCGAACTCCCTAACATTTCTGTTTTTCACGGAAGGCTAAGACTTTATCCTCAGGCAAAGTCTCCTCTCTGGGCTGGCTGCTGTAAATCCTCTGGGCCCTGGCAAAAGCCAGAGTTGCTAGCTCATTTTACTTAATTCGTGATGCTGGCAAGATTTGTGCTGCAGCCCAGGGCTCTCGACTCAAGTCTCCTAAATCAGAGCATTGACACATTACAGGAGAGAAACACCAGCACAGAAAACCTGAAAATAAACGCCTCAGAGAGATTTCAGAAAGATTCTGTCTTACAAAGCTCTACATGGCGGTAGGGGAACATTAGAAGTTTTTCAGTGTTTGCTTCTTTCAAACCACCTGCTCATTACAAAGTTGGGGTCTAGCCGCTGTCGTAATAAATGTTTTTTACTGCGTATTTCATGTGAGAATCTTAGGGCACGTGACATCTTTCTGCAGAAACCCTGCTAGACAAAATGTCAGGCGTTTTTGCAGGTGGGTAAACAGAGACATGGGGTGAAGCAAAGTGGGGTTGTCTACACGGGGATGTTAACCGGCGCAGGTGTGATGAGGTAATTACAGCAAATGTAAACCTGTCAGGCTGACACCGATGTGCTCGTTCTTATTCCAGACTAAGAATCCTTTTTCCTGCTTGGAGAATTCCATTTGGAAAGTGGGGAAGTGTATCCAGGAGGATAAAGTGCTTGGCTGTGGCTGGGGAGATCAGATATTCTCATCTCAAGCCTGCCGCGGATTTGCTGGGAGATCTCAAGTGAATTTTCTCCTTTCTTTGCACCACTGTGTCACACGTGTGGGACTGAAGATGGTTGTGTAAAAGGGAAAAAAGTAATTGCTATTAAACAAAAAAACCAGAGCAATCACACAGGCGATGTCCTCACTGGCTTGAAAAGGTGCCCAATTCCACACTGTTGATGTTTTAGGCTTGATTTTATTTTCAAAAGTTGTTGTTTCTGTCTCATAGCCCGAATGCCCAGTTGCAACTGGAGCGCGTTAGGTGTGTTCCTCCGGCAACACACCTTTCATTTTGGTTTCACGACAGCAGAAAGCCAGCGTGTGGACTCCAGGATTGCCCCGTGATGCCAAGAAAACAGCAGTGAGCGGGGATGATGGGGAGATGCATTTCAAAGGCAAACCGACACGCACACACGCAGGGCTGGGGTGTTCCCGTATCATCACAGCAGATAACGTCCGTGTGCAGTAAGCTCTTAAGATGGTATCGGGGACAGAACCTGGCAGGTTGGATGGAGCTTAGTCCTCTGCTGTAACCTTCAGACTGTGCTGCTTCAGGAAAAGCAAACCAGGTTTAGGAAGATGTTTTCCTAGTAGTTAATCTGCAGTCAAAATTGTGTGATAGTAAGCAAGACAGCTAATTCCAGTGAATTTTACTTTGATGTATGCTTTGCAGTCCACTTTGTTACAGCAAAAAATGCTTCAACTGCTCTCCCTTCATTTAAAATTAATGGAGCAAGTTCATGTTGTTGTAATCCCAACAGCTGCAGTAAGAAATAATCATGATTTTTTTAGGTAGAACTGACACTTTGGACCTGTGCCGCAAGGTCTACCGTCCTTGCTGAGCTCTACCCTCATGTCCTTTGCTCATGGGTTTGATGTTTCACTGCGATGAGGGCATCTGCCGGTTGTGACGGTGGCTGATGCAAGACGGAGGAGATGCCACACTTTCCTTCCAAGCAGACAATTAAGAAGCTGTTACGTGGCCAGTTATCTGTTACAGGCTGAGATGCATGTGAACATTTGCTCTGGTGCTTGCTTGTTTCTGTAAAACATATTTTTAATTATCCTAATGGTTTTTTAAAATGTTCTTTTTATCACAGAAGAGGAAGAGGAACAGGTGCCTACTGATGGAGGTACATCTGCAGAGGCCATGCAGGTGCCACTGGAAGAAGAGGGAGATATGGATGAGGATGAGGCAATTAACGATGAGAACTACTTGAGCAAGAGACCATTAGAAAGTCCTGATGCTGAGGAATTTCCACCTGTGAAACGGCCAAAACTATCTGTTTCCAAAGGGGACACTTTGGATGGAGCTTTGGAACCACGTGAGCCTCTTAGCTCAATAAATACTCAAAAAGTACCACCAATGCTTTCTCCAGTTCATGTTCAGGACAATACAGACTTAGCCCCTCCTTCACCAGAACCACCAATGTTGGCTCCCATTGCAAAATCGCAAGTGCCAGCTCCCAAAACTTCAGAGGCAAAGCCATTTGTACCCAAAACAAAGTCCAAAACAAGTTCTCCAGGACAGAAGACAAAATCCCCTAAAACTACGCCCTCACCAGTGGTAACTGGAAGTCCCATACGTTCACCAAAAACTGGATCCAAAGAAAAGAAGTCACCAGGTCGCATCAAGAGCCCGAAAAGTCCTAAAAGTCCAAAGGTTCCTGCTCATGTTCCCCAACCACCTGCAAAGCCTGAAACACCAAGCAGAACCCCTCTGGCTGCATTAAGTGACAAGATAGGAAAGGAAAACATTCAAGTAAAACAAGGACAGACACCACCTGAGCCTGCCACCAAGCCAAATATTGAAAACCAGACTAAGAAAGTGCCAGTAATGGACAAGACCATTGATGATTCAATCGATGCTGTGATTGCTCGTGCATGTGCAGAACGAGAACCGGATCCCTTTGAGTTTTCCTCTGGTTCCGAATCAGAAGGGGAAATATTTACCAGTCCTAAAAGACTTTCTGTTTCAGAGACTACAACTCCTAAACCTTCTGTTTCTGCCAATAATGCAAACAAGGCAGGAGCAACTCCAGTACCCCCCTCAGGTGGGACTTCAAGTTCAGACATTTCATGGACAATGGATGACTCAATTGATGAGGTCATTCGAAAGGCAAACATGGGGACACCTTCTAATCCACCTACCAACTTCACTTATTTCTCCTCTCCATCTGCTTCACCGCCAACTCCAGAACCTCTTCTCAAAGTCTATGAGGAGAAAACCAAGTTGGCTTCATCAGTAGAAGTGAAAAAGAAATTGAAAAAGGAGCTGAAGACAAAAATGAAGAAGAAAGAAAAACAAAAGGAAAAAGATAAAGAGAAAAACAAGGAGAAAAGTAAGGAGAAGGAAAAGAACAAGGAGAAGGATAAAGACAAGGAAGGAAACAAGGAATCGAAGTTTCAGTGGAAGGAAGTGCTCAAAGAAGATGATCTTGATCCCTACAAATTCAAACTAAAGGACTTTGAGGAGGCTGACACAAAAGTGAAGTTGAAAGATGGCAATGCCAAAAAAGAGAGAGAAAAACATAAAGATAAAAAGAAGGAGAAGGAGAAAGGCAAAAAAGACAAGGATAAGAAAGACAAAGAGAAACTTAAAGATAAGGGTAAGGAAGATAAGATAAAGGCTCCATCAGCACCTCTTGTGTTACCTCCCAAAGAAATGTCTTTGCCCTTGTTCAGCACACCAACTGCCATGAGGCTTCCCAGCATGTTACCTTCTTTGTCTCCAATGCTTCCTGAAAAACTGTTTGAGGACAAAGAGAAACCAAAAGAGAAGAAGAAAGACAAAAAAGAGAAGAAGAAAAAGAAAGAAAGGGAGAAGGACAAAGAAAAGGAAAAGAAGGAAAAGGAAAAGGAGAGGAAAGAAAGAGAAAAGAAAGAGAAAGAAAAAGAGAAACACAAACATGAAAAGGTAAGCTGTTTAGATGAGTTGAGGTGGCCTACTTGCTTGAAAAATGCACATTGATTCCTGTATTTGCTGCTGAGTGTTGCTTAAGAGATTTGAGGAGATGTGCGATTACAGGTTTGGTATTTTTTAAAACCAACAGCTCCAAGGAAGACGTCCCCCAAGAGTTTCAGGGATTGTCCCACCTCTTTGGAAGATAAAAGAAAGGAAGTTCAATTTTGTGAATTTGAAATGTGAGATTGTCTTTCTGGTTTTCCTCAACTCACTTTTCACTTTGAAAAGCTGGGGCTCAGACTCGACAGCAGCACGCACACAACAAATATATATGGTGTTGCAGTGCACAAATTTTGTTCTGTAGATTTCCACCAGTAGGGCCAGCAACCACATGCCTTCCATATAAACTTTAGATTTAGTTTCTGAAAGTCTACTATTTCAAAGCTGGTAGAAGCCTGTAGATTACCAGGTGGACAGAAATGAGGAGCAAGCTGCCTTCAGATAAACTGGTTCACCAGTTATCTCAGAAGTGCAGAAGAGCTGCTGAGTCCTCTCTTATCAAGACCCCCTTGTTGCTCCAATTTGTTTGAAGTAAGAAAAGTGTTTTCAAGTTATGGTCTAAATGTTCAAATGTCACCTTTGGTTTGGAGTCTTACGCTGGAGAGAGAGAAGAGGAGAGTTAGTTTTCGAGTGGGTTGCGCGCCTTCCATGCCTTTAACTCCGACTGATTTGCATCAGCCAAAGATAATTTCTTTTTTCCAAGATCACCTAATCTTGAGAATATATTTAATATTTAAGGAATGAAACTAGCATATTTGCATGTTATCAGATTTCAAATCCCATTAGAAGCAGCTCCCCCAATTCAGGGTTTGCTCTAATTTTTTGTCACTTCACCTTATAATACGCATTAAATTGTTAATATAAAAAAGAAGAAGAAAAGAAAAAGATTGTCTTCATATGTGATAACCTTGGATAGATTTCCTAAGTCTCTGTCCTTAGAGTTAGGAAGCACTACATAGGTTCTGGTTTTACCAAGATGCTCTTTGCACCCTGCTTTGTGTGTAATACTCGGTTCGTACCAGCTCAGATCTGGGACATTCCTCACTTCCCTTTTTTGCCGCTGTGCTCCGTCGTGCTCCCTGCTGGACTCGAAGCAAACTGCTGGTTTCAAAACTTAACAGATTTCTGAAGCTGACAAATGTTTTTTCAGTGCAGGATCCAGGTGATATGGAGAACTAACATTTACCTGCCGTGGATGAGTCGGTGAATGATAGGGTGGTGGTCAAGTTGTCCATGTTAATTTGGTGTTAATTAATGGTTTTAGACTGCAGCAGCGCTTTCACGGGTTCCCCATTTTGTCTGTATGCCCCTCATGCCTGAGACGTTTTGTCACTATTTCACTGAGAATTTCTGTAGAGATTTCTTCTGAAGTGAAATATGTGTGTAGATAAAATAGAGACTACAAGTTGCTCGTTTTCCATACATTCGACTTTGCATTTCTTCTGCAAATCTCTGTAACTAGTTTGCTTTAGAGCAGTAGAACAGATACACAAACACATACAAACCAGTAAAGCTTCGTTGTAGACTTAACATATATATATTAGGAAAAGGAGTTCAACAGTAATAAAAACTTGGACAAATTAAATTGACAAAGCTGCCCATTACCTTGGCAAAAAGTCCCTGTCAAAAGATAAACTTTAAAGCTAGAATGCATGAAAGAATCCCCAGATAGAATTAAAATTTAAACTGATTCTTGATAGATAAGCTTTTTTTAAATCCATCACTTTGCTGCAAGTCAGGATTTTAAAAATAAATTTCCCCTTTAAATCTCTTGAGCGATTTTCATTTTTTGCAAGGCCGCACTGCTGGTGTCCTGGAAAAATGGAGAGTTAGAGCTTTATCAGTTGGTGCCCTGAGGTATGTGGCAAAGAAGCTAAATCCTTGAAGATTAGCAAAAAAAATGCAGCACATGGCAATAAGGGGCTTATATGACTACTAGTATTAGTTCAGGTGAAAGAAGTATTGCTTATACATAAAACTGGACAAATCCACTGACAATGTATTTTTAGTTAGCTACAAAGGAGTCTTATATTGCTGGACTTTACCTCTTTGGTGATTTGGGAAGCTTAGTAATCCACTGTAAATGCTCTTCTGCTGGCCCCAATTCCCAGTATTACTCCAGAATGCTGCTCTTTCGTTTTAACCCCTAAAAGTACATGTTTCCTTAATTTAGCTTTCAGATCACACAATGACTTATTTAGCCAGCGGTTGTGCTCTAAGAGCAAATGATCAAGTTACTGCTGGGACACTTAACCTTCCACGGCGCGGCCACTTCCGAGGCGTGAGCGCGACCTGAAGGATGAATTTGTGGGCTAGCTGCAGTTTCGGCTCTTGACGGCCAGTGGAAAATATCAGATTTCTATTTCTAATATTGCTACACTTAAAGAAAAGAGTGACTCAACGGTAACGTTTCCATTTTTGAGTATTTTTATAGTTATTACCTAAGTGTGCATCCCACCCTGTTGAGGAATTGAAGCTTTTTATCAAGTTTTCCCTGTAATTTGGCCCTGACCTGCTGGAAGACGCAGAACAGCAAGCAGCACTCTGCACAAATGGCAGAAGGCAGAAGCTGAAGGCTGCGTGCTGGGAGTGTTTGGTAGTGGGACTGAGGAAGAAGAGCTTTTGTGTAGGGCTTGCCCGCAGCTCTGTGCTCCGCAGTAAGTGTTGGGGTGCTGCTCTTGCAGCCCGAAAAGGCGACAGTGAGCTGGAGCACTGCCTGGCACACGGTGCCACATTGAGAGCAAACAGATGGAACAGTTATGCCCCACTTCTACGATGGAGATTGCCGGGCGTGCTGCAGGAGGGACTGAGCAGCTCACGAAGCGGCTGCTGACCCAGTTTCAGCTAACCTTAATACGCTGAGCTGTAAACTAAAGTAGTGGAGGAACGGCTTGGTGAGAAATGGAGCCATCCCTGCGCTGGGGCAGGGCTTGCCAGAGCTGCCCCGACGTAAACTGCCCTTACTCGTGTATCAAAATCCTATCGTCAAGGTAGAGGAAAACACAGATATCCAGGGTATAACTGTGAACGCTCCGTAATTTTCCCTCTGCTCCAGTCATGCAAACCCGACACACAAACCCGTGTTGTAGAAAGATGCTTCCTCTCCTCTTATATCAAAGGATGAGATTTAGGATTGTCATGGAGCCCAGTTTTCCTCTCACAGCAGACTGTGATGTTGGTATCTGAGCATAAAGGAGTGTTTTATGTGCTTTTCTTCTGCCGCATGAGCCTGCGCCACCATTGTTTAGAACATCTTGGCGTTATACAAATAATAATACAAAAGACCTTAATGCAAAGGGTGGATGACATGAGTATCTGTCTGCGCTGTGTGCTGGAAGCTAAGTAGCGGTGCTTGTCCTAGGAAGTTTTGTATCTGAAATAGGCACTACAGAAGGAGGAAAAACCTGCAGGAGAAGAGGTAAGATAATCGAAGGCATGTGCCTGAGCCTCCTGTGCCCAGGGTTCAGTTCCATGTCTCTATGCAGTGGACAATGCTACAGGTTAAGGTGCCAGGAAAGCAGTTAAGAGATTTACCTATGGAAAGTGGCAGGGAAATTGTTCCAGGAATTAGGAGCTCCACAGAAAAAAAAATCTTATAACACTCCAGGGGAATGACATAACAAAAAAAATGTGCTGTTTAAACAAAAGAGTAGAGAGACGCCTGTGAAGTAGGCTAATACACATCCGTAGAGAGCTTTGCTGAAAAGCGTGGTTAACCGTGTCAAAACAGAAGTACTGGTCAGGCTGCAGCCTGTCTCTCTCTGGAGTAGACATCTCCTAACGAGCAGCTCCGATTCTTTGGGCAAGGTGTGTAGCATGGGACTTTGTCATTACCGTTCCTCAATGTAAGTCCTGATTGAGTCCTCCCACTCTGGCCTGCTGTCTCCTGCACTGGGTTCTGTGCTTTGGAGGGATTGTTTACCCTCCTTTTCTTTATTAAAGCTTTTTAAAAACAATTTCTCTCACTGAGAGTTGCTTAGGTTTCCATTTAGTGTGTGCATAATATTTCTGTCTCTTGAAGTTCCTAGACCAGATTCAGCCAAGTGGTTATTTTGTTAAATACGATGACACACATGCTCAGCATTTTGTCAGATCCTGGTTCAGAGAGTTTAAGGACATATTCAAGTCACCTAAACTCCACCAGATACTGAGGCTGGAAGCCAGGCCATATGAAAAACAGCCATTAAAAACCTTAGCCTAATTGCATTAAAAAACGGTGGTTCTGTTATACCTATGTAGATAAGCACTTTCAAAAAGTATTCAGTGTTGGTGCTTGGGGTTTATTTGCTTCCTCTGTGTCTAATTTTGATTCAAGAGGGTCACAGTACATTGATGTGATGGACCTGGCAAACAGCTGAATTTAAATCTCAGAAAAAAGTGTGTACGCCATTGGGCACCTGTCAAGTTTGAGTACTAAGGTCAAAGCATTTCGTCATTGTTTAGAAACATACTGGGGATTTTTGTGTCTCTAGAAAAATACTAAAGCAGGAAGACTTTTTAACAAAGTGTATGAGCAGATACAAATGGAATGAAATTTCAAATTGACCTTTTAGTCTAGAATTCATATTTGTGATTTGCTGTGGCTGGGAGGTCCGAACAAACTCAGACCATCCCTGCTACAGCACGAAGCATGAGAGAGCGGTGACCAGTCTGTCATAAGTCTATCTCATAAAACCGGTGTACTCTGCTTGGTTAACTCTATCGATGTTTTTATGTAATTAATATATTTTGGGAGTCTGCTTGCAGTCTTTGATTGATGATTGTGTTCCCTTGTACAGATAAAGGTGGAACCAGTTGTTCCAGCTCCCTCACCGGTTATTCCTCGGCTGACATTAAGAGTGGGTGCAGGCCAAGACAAGATGTGAGTACAAATAAATCCATCTGCAAAGTGTATGCTTACCACAGTGCGTCCTCTGTCACTCGTGGTAGCTCTTGTTTTCAGTGTCAAATGCTTAAAAATTAATTGTAAATGATATTTATACAGCTGTGACATATTTTGACATTTCTAATGGAAAATCAACACTTACCAATAGAAACTTTTTGGGCATTTTGCCTTTTTTCTTCTACTCTCCAAGTGGGACCCATCATCTTCTATCCATCCTACTGCATTTCTCACTCCGTGCCTTTCAAGGGCATGGATTACAAAACTCCATCTGGCCTCATACATGCCTCCAGTGATACTGTGGGAAGTTTCCGTAATGGATGGTTATCCCTAGTGTAACCTCCAGCTAAGTTTCAGAACGCTCTGCAGCTAACAGTTGTTTTATGCTTTAAAACCTAACAGCTGAAATTCCTTTATACTCTCCTGTTTTGTTATAACTGTTGATTATTCATGAGTGTACCTAACGCATTTCAAATGTTGGTTCATTAGCTCTCTAATTACTGGGTGCTGCTGTACAAATAATAGTTACTTTGTACTGTATGAGCATAAATAGGATGATCCCTATCCTGAGATCCCGCAGCGTAAACAGGTGGCTGCAGAGGCTGGGGAAGCCGTGCGTCACTGGGCTTTTTCGGCTGGTCCTGTGTTGTATGCGAAGGGTTTCTTTTAATCAGGTTTTTCATGTTGTTTTTAATGGCGCAGAGCACACTTTCATGTCTGATGATAAACAAGAGCACCAAACAGATTCTTCCTTTCCATTCATCACATTAAATACTGCTACTGTAGTTGTTTCTCTTTTGTAGCCATTTTTAACTAATCGATAATTTTTCTGCTTTATAAGTTAAATGGCATCTTTGATGGTTATTCTGTTTTTCCGTGCTGCCCTACTCCTCCTCAGTCGGTAACTGTGAGTTTTACTGGTCTGACGTTGCTACGGGGCTTCAACCATTTCTTGATTTCTTTGGGACACCCCACCCCAACAACCATTTCTGCTTTCTTCCTTTCACAATATTTGAGTGTGACCTAAAATTTCTGTGCCTCAGATTGCTGTATGAAAGCCCCAGCTTTCTTGGAGCAGTTGTCTGTCCTGCTGTGCATGGTATGAATGAGCACAGCTGGACAGACTGTCCCTTTAAAGCCCACAAGTCCATTTTCCTCCTTGAGCACCTATGGATACTTTTAAACTCCTCTTTTTCAAGGACAGTACAGATGTTCGTAAGGGGATGTCAGAACCAGAACAGGGGAAAATTAAGTCATATTTTCAAGGCAGAACTTCTCAATTAAAGTTCTGAAGCTGTATTTTAGCACCAAAGAGTTGACTTTGCTTCCCATCTTATCTCACCCCAGTCTTTCTCATACCCACACACATTTTGAGAAGGGGCTTCAGACTCCATCTGCTTGCTACAAATCATATGAGTACATCAGGCTTGGGGAGGAGTGGCTGGAAAGCTGCCCAGCAGAAAAGGACCTTGGGGTGTTGGTCGACAGCTGGCTGAACGTGAACCAGCAGTGTGCCCAGGTGGCCAAGGAGGCCAGTGGCATCCTGGCTTGTACCAGGAATAGTGTGGCCAGCAGGACATGGGCAGAGATTGTGCCCCTGTACTCACCACTGGTGAGGCCACACCTCGAGTACTGTGTTTAGTTTTGGGTCCCTCACTACAAGAAGGACGTTGAGTTGCTGGAACGTGTCCAGAGAAGGGCAACGAGGCCGGTGAGGGGTCTAGAGAACTAGTCTTATGAGGAGCGGCTGAGGGAGCTGGGGTTATTTAGTCTGGAGAAGAGGAGGCTGAGGGGGAACCTTATTTCTCTCTACAACTACCTGAAAGGAGGTTGTAGTGAGGTGGGGGTTGGTCTCTTCTCCCAGGTAACTAGCGATAGGACAAGAGGCAATGGTCTCAGGTAGCATCAGGGGAGGTTTAGGTTAGATATGAGGAAAAATTTCATTCCTGAAAGAGTGGTCAGACATTGGAACAGGCTGCCCAGGGAGGTGGTGGAGTCACCATCCCTGGAGGTGTTTAAAAAACGTGTAGATGTGGCACTTCAGGATATGGTTTAGTAGGAATGGTGGTGTTGGGTGGGT
>Ga0065711_1047286_pt1 | contig 12420 bp, 7 predicted proteins | sample Hoacrofraction12_FD_59098 | JGI IMG/M metagenome (GOLD analysis project Ga0065711, IMG submission 59098) | Hoatzin crop microbial communities from Cojedes, Venezuela - Epithelial fraction 12 v2 (version 2) | ecosystem: Host-associated > Birds > Digestive system > Esophagus > Crop | place... | reverse complement strand
CAGGAGGGTTGGACTAGATGACCCACAGAGGTCCCTTCCAACCCCTACTATTCTGTGATTCTGTGATTCTGTGAACATGCGTAGGACCATTTTGGAGGTGTGGAGGAGCAAGACCCACCCACTCTTGCCAGCCAGCCTTGCACGTCCACTTTACATGTATGTGATCAGCCACAGCAGTGGTCACCAGCAGGACCTCCCAGGTCTTGGCAGACAAAGCAAGTCCCCTTTCACACTGGGCTCTGCACAGAGTAGAGCATCTCATCTTCTAATTTTATATCCAGGAGACACAGAAGCGCTAAGGGACTCTGAGCAGAAATTGAGACTGTTTCTTATACTAAGGAGTCTGGTCTTCTCTAACCTGAGCCATAAGACAAGGTGCCCCATAAGACAAGATGCCCATCAGTTCTGTTCATCTTGTTGCTAAGCTTCCCACCTCCAGGCTGCACGCACCTGCTGGTGTTACTCTGTGATCAGAGTAAACCACAGCTAGCTTGTAACACCAGCCGTGGACACACCGCCAGCTGTGGGTGGCACTTGGCAATGTTCAGCCCAACCAGACCAGAGGCTGCGATTTCTCTGGCTGGAGGCATCTGAGTGCTTGTTCACCTGCAGGCTGCCAGGGCCCCGGCTATAGCAGTGCTGCATGGAAAACACTGGAACTGCTTTATCAATCAGGGAGACAAATCACTGTGAAGAGCTGAATGTCCCCACAGCTAAAAGGATCATATAAATAATTATATTAAAAAATGTTGTTTATTGTTTCTTCAGGTAGCAGCCCTTCACAGCCCCGCAGCTCTGTGGTTGGAACGTGGTTTCACAGAATACACATGGGCACTTGTTTAGGTGTGGGGAAGATGTATGTTACAGCATCCTGACACGCTCTCGTTGTATATCACATGTTACTCGCCTCGCTCCTGCCCTCTGCTCGCATCCTTCACTGCCCCATCTGTGCAAAGGAGGCTTTGTAGGGCTGGCAGGGTCAGTGATTAATTACACAAAGATAAACAGAGTTAATATTCTTCCTGGATAGAACTAATTACTCAAGTGTTTGCTTTTATAAACCTCAGATTGATTGTCTCAGGGACAAATCAGTCTAATTGAAAAGACCATTTATTTTCAAAAAAGGAAAAATAACACATTTGGGCCTCATAGGTTTTGGGGGGCTTTTTTTCCCTCTTTTCAAGCAAATGGAGGCAGTGCAATAGTTTGTGCATATCGTTGCGTCCCTCACTGGACATCACAGCTACCCCTGCGGCTGTGCCCCAGCCATTCCCCAGACCGGTTTCCCTTTAACAGAAGCTGTTACTTCTCTCCCCAGCTCTCTGTGGAGGATCCTGGTGTGTGAGGTGGAGGGTACACACATACTGAAAAGCAGCCCCAGCCCAGCAAGCTCAGGATTTACCTGAACAAAGGCAGGAAGAGAGAAGGGGCACAACTTAGTGAAGAGCACCAGAGTAAACTCCTGTCTTTTGCTTGTATATTTTCTGCATTAATTCATGAAGCCTCTCACATCTGGGAAACTGAAAATAACTGGCACATCATTTCTGCTCCAACGCACTCAAAACACTTTACAGCCTTTCTGTAGCCTGAGTGTGGTGTGTCACCTTTACCCTCTCCTCTCCATGGCACCTCAGCATCTCAGAGCACTTTGAACTACTTTGTCTTTCCTTGCAGCTCACCCCCTCTGATGTCTTCTGTCACTGGTGTCTCCTTAGTCCTTTTTCATTTGCCTTTGTTCCTCTCTAGTAGACTTAAGCACATGGGATTGGACTCATGAAGCAGCTACAGGACAAGAAAAATGCTTGGGTGGCATAACAGAAAATAGTGACACATAAGACAAGGTACAACAGAGAGTAAGCACAGGATGTATGACTGGGTCATAGAATCATAGAATCATAGAATGGTTTGGGTCAGAATATAATCTTAGAGATCATATAGTTCGAACCCCCTGCCACAGGCAGGGACACCTTTCACCAGACCAGGTTGCTCAGAGCCCCATCTAACCTGGCTTTGAACACTTCCAGGGAGGGGGCATTCACAGCTTCTCTGGGCAACCTGGTCCAGTGCCTCACCACCATCATGGTTAAGAATTTCCTTCTAATATCTGATCTAAATCTACCCTCTTTCAGCTTGAAGCCATTAGCCCTTTTCCTTTTGCTACATGCCCTTGTAAAAAGTCCCTCTCCAGCTTTCTTGTAGGTCCCTTCCAGTACTGGAAGCCTGCTGTAAGGTCTCCCTGCAGCCTTCTCTTCTCCAGGCTAAACAGCCCCAACTCTCTCTGCCTTTCCTCACAGCAGAGGTGTTCCATCCCTTGGAACATGTTTGTGGCCTCCTCTGGACCCGCTCCAACAGGTCCCTGTCTCTCCTGTGCTGAGGCCTCCAGAGCTGGATGCAGGACTCCCAGCAGGGTCTCACCGGAGTAGAGGGACAGAATCACCTACCTCGACCTGATGGCTATGCTTCTTTTGATGTAGCCCAGGATATGGTTGGCTTTCTGGGCTGCAAGAGCACATTGCTGGGTCATGTTGAGCTTCACCCCTGAGAAACCTGGTTCAATGGACTGAAGCAAGGAAGCGGGAAAGGGGTTGCAACTCTGGAGGGACCTTGATGATTGTTAGATGAAGATGTCCACGAGCGTTGGCTGAGGCTGGGCAGCTGACCTCCAGCTCCCGATCCACCCTTACAGTACCAATCCTCTCAGCTTATGTCTGCAACACTGTCCACATGTCTTCTTGTGAGCGGAAGGGAAGAAGTTCTTGCTGTTGAGTTGGGCTTGTGAGTGAGAAGGACACCCACAGACCATTCAATTCAGGTTAATACTAGCCAGGGATCTACACTGGCCAAGATAATACCGGAGGCAGGTGAAATTCTGTATACTTTACTACATGGAGCTGCAGACGACTTCCCATTTTCAGCTCCAAAAATCTCTCAACAGAGATGAACCCCATCAGGTTGCTTCCTGCTACCTGTTGTCTGAGTGAGGCTGTGGGACACAAAAGCCACTCTCCATCCTGGCTAAAAGTAATGAATCTTAAATTGTCTCTGCTTAGTGATAACTGAGACAAGGAAAATCCACCTCACAAGCAGGCTGGGACACTGAAGGATGGGAGGCATTTCCAAGGAAGGTGGTGGCTAGCACAAGGGCAGGAGGTTGATCTGAGAGCAAAGTGGCAGAACAGCCCCAGGAGCTCTCAGAGCAGACATGAGAGAAGTGCCAGAGACTGCCAGGGGAGAGTTAGTAGCATCATTCTGGGGAACAAAAAGCAGAGACTTTGCAGGAAGAAAGAGGCTTAGGGCCATGTGCAAAGAAACCATCTCCCACTGTTTGCTTTCATCTGCTTGTTTTCAGCTGTGAGTGGGAATACATAGCAATATGGATATTCTTCATAAATAAACATTCATAGTACCCACTTCTTCAACAGTGAAAATAACCCTACAGATGTTTTCCTAAGTAGTCAGGTCTAAAAGAAACAGAAATATCACTGCTGAATTAAGCTCGGAAGGAAGTGGAGGGAAACCCCAATAAGCCAAGTCTGGTCCAACTCTGTATAGTACTTTTTTCTAAATAAAAATTTTAATGTAAGTTTCTCCATTCTCCACCGCCAAGAAAGTCAGGTGAGCATTTTGCTTCTTTAAAGAATGCAAACCATAAAGCAGGCAAACACTTTTCCACAAATACCTGCATCAGGCAATTAGCAGTCCTTTCATTAAGCCATGACAAGGATGATGCCATGCTGTTGCCTCCTGCACTTTGACTTAGGAGGAGAAAGCCCAGCAGCACCTGGTAAATCCCAGCACTGCTGACGGCCAAAATCAGCAGCAGCTCATTCCCCAGGGAAAAAGGTTTGTGAGAAAGGTGCTGAGCTCTCCTTACCCATATGCTTTCTGTTCTCACTACATCTACTCCTTCACATGCTTTCTGTTCATCTCTGTCTCAAAATTCATTTGTGAGAGCCCAGAGCTGAGTAGTATTTTCCTTTTCCCTTCCCCACTTCCCCCTCACCCAAGAGAAAACACTTTTAAGTGTTTGAGCATTTGCTTAAAAAGGGCTTTTCTCCAACTCCTGGCCTTGCCTTGCCATCCCTCTCTGTTTTTCTGGATGAATTATTAGGGTATCAAGAGTCCTCAGCAGCCATCCCTGCTCCAGTCCGGCACTGCAATGTGTGAAGAGATGCACAGTGGAGAGAGAAAAGTGCAGAAAGAGAGAGAAAAGGAATTATGGATATTAAAAATTGCTGACCCTTTACAATTGTTAATGCTGAGAGAGGATTTTTTTTTTTTTCATGTGGGAGAGCTGGGCAATTTTCATAAATTGTTGGGCTGTTTGGAGATCAGGCAGAAATTCAACTGCAATAACATGTTCTCCGGTTTCCTGCCTGATTACTGAGAGGTTTGGAGGTGAAGCCACAAAGTTTGACACCTTTGATCAAACCTTACCTGTTATTGGCAGGAGTTTTCACCCTGAGCATGATACACCTCGTTATGGAGGTAACAACAATAATATTCCTCCTCCAATTTCTGGGCTGATGCCACAGAAAGCACCTGCCTATTGGTACTGGTGTTACAGAGAAATGCTGCAGAGCAGCAGCCTCTCCCCAGGCTTAGCGGGAGCAGTCGACAGTGGATATGGTTTGGGACATTTGCCCTTTCCCTGTTTCACTTACTGCTATCATTTCTTATTTCTAGTTGCTAATAATAACCATCAGAGTCATAAGCAGTAATTCCTATCTACACATTGGGAAGAAAATCAGGGTCTTTTTTACAGAGGGGGAAAATGAAGGACAAGGAAAGGCAGGGGCTTGCCCAGCATCACCCAGTCAACCAGTGGCATACAGCCAGATCTCTTGAGACCTGATTCAGTGACACAGCTGAGAAGAAATGCTACCTGACAATAAATGTTCCATAAGCACGCATACATATATACATGGATACCGAGGTAAATACCGCACGTGGTATTTCATAACAGTGCTGCAAATTTGTTCATGTATTTGCCAAAATTTTTCCAGAAGCAGCCCCAACATTTGCTGTCCAATGGACAACAAGATCAACCAGCTTACGTCCTTGCAACCACCTCCCTCTTGCTCTCCTTCCTGCCACCTCAGTCATCTTACCTCATCACTGAATGCTAAGAGTCAAACCCTAAATCTGAAGAGTTTTCGTAGTGTTTCATGACAAGAGGTTTGTGGAGATTAATGTGCTTGAAACCAGCTCAACGCTAGAAATATCAGGATGAAATGCTTTGGAGTTTACTACACACATACATCCTTTTTACAGGTACTACTTTTTGTTTATTTTAGTCAGTGTAGCCTGGTCAGAATTTCCTATTCAAAGGGAAGGGAAGGGAAGGGAAGGGAAGGGAAGGGAAGCCAAGCCAAGCCAAGCCAAGCCAAGCCAAGCCAAGCCAAGCCAAGCCAAGGGAAAAAACTTCTAGAGGAAGTGTATGAACAGAGAACATCAGCCATGCAGCATGACATCTGTCCACCTAGCCTTACATTCGGTGTCTGTAAGTCGGTTGTCTGGATGACAATATTATACAGGAGTTGTGACCACCTCTTTTTGCATCAATGGCATTTACACCAGAACTGTTACAGCTTGTGAATGGTTTTGAATGTGATTCACAGGAGGGACTTGACACTGGTCCCCATGGCAGAACAGGCTCGGCTGACTGAAGTACCCTGCTACTCTTTAATCCTTTGGACAAGCAGAAGCCTTGCAGCACTCGTGTCATTTTTTTAATCAAAGTGTAGTGTTGCACCAAGTCAAATCCCTTCCAGAATATCTACAGAAACATTACCATCAAGACCTCTTTATGATGCTTATCTTGCCAGCAGAGTGGAAGAGGTTGGTAACAGAAAAAGCATGTCATGAGTTTTCTCTCTCTTTCTGTTGCATTTGTTTTCTGTCATCTTGTAAACTTGTGTGATCTGCTGAATGCTTACACATGAAAATAAAAATATGGAAAGGTGAGTTTTGCTTTGGGACTGCACAGCAGTTGATAGAAGCACTTTGTGGTCAGATATGACTACTGTAAATTTTATTGAATTTGAAACAGACACTGAGAATCAAATCACTTTGCAGATGTCAGGGCAATTCAATATGCAAGGAACCTGACCATAAAAGTATCCACACTGCACTGGCTTTCAAACATTCAGAAATTTTAAACATCTAAAATAACCATTGGAAGTTAAATCTTGCTTACTTGCAATCACAACCTTGTGGCTCACAGCAAGGATTTGAGGATTTTAGTCAAAGTGTGTACGTGCTTCCTAAGCATACATGAATGCAATAGTGGGTAAGGCCAACGGCCCACACAGGCTGGCATTCGTTCCCCAGCACACCTGACATTCAGTTTCTGGGAAAGCAAATAAAAGCAGGGCAAGGGTTTAGTGATATTTTCCCAGAAAAATTTGGAAATTGATTGGTCTTAGGAAGAATAAGCTATTTGGGGATCTTTTTCCTGTCCTCAGCTACCTAGTGGTTGATCAATAAGTAAGACAGAGACAGACTCTTTTCAAACATGCACAATGACAGGACAAGAGGAAATTGGCACAAGCTGCAAGAAGGGAAATTCTGGTACGATAAGTATTAGGAAAAAGTATTGATGAGGGTAGTCAAAGAATGAAAAAGGGCCAAAGATGCCTTGAAATCTCCATTCTTGGAGCTATTTGACACCTGGCTCAACAGGACCCTGAGCAACCTTTGGAAGGGGTTTTGGACCAGAAGCTCTAGAGTCCCTTCCCAATCTAAATTACACTATGGCAATCTAAGCAATGCACAGTTCTGATCTATCTTGTTCTCTGTGCTAAACAAACCAGCAGAGATCTGCCACTCAGCCTAGGTTTAGCTGAAATGTCCAATTTAAATAGAGAAATAATGTTTAGATCAGGATACCTCCAGTCAGGACAGACAGATCCATGGTGTTCACACTGGTCTCTGACTCCATCCTTGGTACACTGTGTGACTGTGGGCATGTCTGGGAATGCCGCTAATGCAACAGATTCCACCCTAGAACTTTTTCACCTCCCTAGGATTTTGAGAGGTTTAGCAATGACTGTTTTGAGGTCCTTCTGAGACAACAGCCAAAAGAACATTGTTATTTAGGATAACCATATTTCCATAATAAAAACTTGAGGAATTTTTAGTGTCAGTATTTCTCATGATTACAAAACAGTCCAAATGTCCCTTTTATGGTGTTCTGAAAATGTTATCTTTTGATTATGCCTCAACATGTCTATATTGCTCAGAGCAAGTACATGGGGTTTTATTTTGTGATGTAACACCACATTCTGATGAGGTTCATTAATATAGCTGATTGGAAAAGGCCATCTCTGTCCCTGTGGTAAATGCCATTGTTTGACATTCAGAGTTTGGTCTCCACTGGGGTCAAAGAGAGGAAAAAAATCCCACCTAAACTCTTACAGGATGTAAATACTAAAAAAAAATACCTTTTTTTTTTTTTTGTTCATAAATCAGAATGAATCCTACAGTACACATCTACAGAGCTACACATTCAGGAAAACGGACACTAACTGGGAGGAGGGCTGGAGATTTAGATTACCTGGAAAGTACCAAAGAAGCTCTTTAAAAAGTAGCCATTAATCTTCACCTGAAAAAACCCACAAACTTCAGAACGGCAAATTAACATTTCACTTCGACCCAGTGAAGATCCTCAGAATCTCCTTCACACACAGAAGTTATTGAGGAAACCCTACTTGAAGCAGAAGATGGGACCTAATTGGAACCTTAGTGAACCAACTGAGCAAACGGTGCATTTGGGTGCATTTTTGCACATCTGTCCTTGCCCTTCACAATTGGGGATGTTAGGTGCACCTTTCTTAAGCATCTAATGTTCTGCTTAGTGTAGAGTTGCATCTTGAATAAACATTGTGTTGTTACAAAAACTGAACACTGATTATACTGAAATCGATTAACAGGAAAACACTGAATGAGCTAGGTTTTTGAAAGGAAGGTGTTGAACAATAAGAAAAAGTAAGTTTTGTTTCACAAGAACTGAGCCAGGGTGAGAGAACTACATCATATGAAGTGCAGTTTGAAACACTTTGCTTTTCACATGTTCGTTTCTGACTGTTTTCTTCCAGCTTAAAGTTTCTTGTAAACTGAATCAGAATACTGACATGAAAAGCCTGGGAGTTTATTACCTCAATGCAGCCATAGCATTCCTGCTTAGGAAGTCAAAACCAGGAGGTCTTAGTTTTAAGCCAGAAAATCTTTTTGGAAGGTAAGATTGTAGTAATTCTAGAGGACTTGTTCGTAGCTTCATAACATGAAAACATCATGCCATTACGTAGCAAGCAAGGCTCCACATCAGCAGTTTATTCCAAGTTATTCTCTTTTGACCTGCCTCAGAGCCAAGCCCCAAATTTGAATCATGCATTACCAGATAAAACAAAGCCCCAAACGTCCTCCTCCCTTCTTCAGCTAAATAAAACCAAAATTATTTCAGGCAGAGAAGTCATGAACAAGCCAAACACAGCAGGGCCATAATGTGCAGCCTGACGTTGTTGGCCCTAAACAAACAAACAATTGCACATCCATTTTGACAAGCATCTGAAGAGCTGCACTGCACAGAAAGAGTCGTCCAGGGGCCAATATTCATTCCCAGGGCAAGTAAGTTGGCTTTGGTGGAGTTACTCAATGGGTTTGCAGAGCCATTGTGCTTCTCTCACTTCCAGCAACATCCAAGCACATCTGAATCACATTCTTTTACTAACCGTTTCCTCTCCCCCTGTACAAGAGCTGCCCTAAAGAAACGAGCAGCAAAAAGATCAGGCTTTGTTATCTTTTCTGCCTGCTCCAATATTTCAAGTGCTTTGGGGGCTTACTAGTTCCCTTGAACAACAGCCATTTCTTGGTTTATTCGGCATAAATTATACAATTATGTTTCATATCATCACAAGGCACCCGCAAATGAATAGCAGACACCCCTTTGCACTCAGCCTGTTTAAACAGGATGCCGACAGAGGAAAGAATGTGTAATACAATGAGTCCGCACTATTTCCAATGGCAAGAGCCCTTTTACACCTGCACAAATAGAGCTGGGCCTGGCTAGTTGTAGAGACATGGTCTTTTCCAGTTACATGCCCAGCTGTTATACCAACCATTGTTTTCTTTATGGTCGGGTGTGCTGGCTTGCCTTCTACATTGGCTTAAATCTCTACCTGAGTGATTATCTTTGTGAAAAAACAGACAAGTAACAATAGACAGTAACAATATACTGCAAAGGTATAGCTGGAGCTCTTTGATACAGCAAAGAGAAGTTTCACTGAATAAATATGCTGCTGAATCTAACTCTTTGGTTGCCAAAGATGTGAAAAGCAACGTGTTTCAGCTCCCCCACTGTCTGTTGGGAAATTTGCTATAAATTACTGTCTCAGCGTCAACAGACTTCAGATTTTACTGACCACTACAGGTCTGAGCTCTGGCTGAACACCTCTGTTCATAGTTCAGGTGCAAGCCATAGTCTCCAGCTTTCATCCAGGATCACTTTTGAGGCACCCTCCCTCCTCACATCAGCTCTTCAGAAAGCCTTAGTGACTCTTCTCTTTCCTTCTGATGGGCCCTGGCCCAGATGTTGCAAATAGTGACATGGTGGAGTCTGGGGATGAGATGGACCAACTCGACATTCAGATGGATGACCTTGGACACTCAAAGCCCTTTCAAACCTAGCCTGGTCGCTACTCTTATATTCAGATTTTCTGATCTGGTCTTTAAACTGGCCATGGGTGTCTGCTCTTGTTCAAGTGAATGACTCGCCAAATCCTGGACAGAAGCTTTCCAGGAAACAATGAAGAACTTTAATCTATCTTGGGCATCAGAGTTGCTTCTGCAAACTTAGCCACGGCAATACAAGTTTTTGTGCACAACTTGTCATTAATTCACTGAGGGAGGAAAAAAATAGAACATGAATTCTCCAGACACTGCAGTATGTATGGGTGAAATGCCCCATCATCAGCTGTCAGCTGCCACTGGATGATCATAAGACTTTGATATTTAAACCAGACATTTAAACCAGATGCAGTGTTAGATTAAAAACTATAAACCTGTTTAATTGTTTGGCATTATGCAAGGAACGGTTTGTTTAATTAGAAGGTATTTGGCAACTTTTTAGATTGCAAAATATTAGACAATATGCCAGTCAGGCCCTGAAGCAATAATAGCAACTGAGGACTTGTGCATGTTGTACATTTTGTGCCACATGTGGGGTACGTGTCTTACAATGGAACCATTTTGAAGTGGATTTAATGGCTGGGGAAGATGTCTGTTGAGCAATACAATTATTTTGCAAAATAGCTACTGGGTAAAGTCAATAAAGTATTTCTTCAGGCACTGTCCAGTCAGGACATCTCTAGTTTTGGTCATCAGGCTCTCCCACTCTTACCCAGTGCTGTGGAGTGCTTGTCCCTGCACACACTGGGAACCCCTGCATCTTTTTTACTAACCCCAGCATTTGTCACTCCTTGGTACATGCATCAAAGCACCTCTCTCAAATCAGGCTTTTAATGGCCTACTGTCACATCTGGTTGAAGAGGTGGACAGATAAAAGACATTAAGATAAATTGTCTGTGAAGGACAATACACTACAGACATGGACAGCACGACACCCACCCAGATAAAGATGAGCAAGCCATCCACACACAGACATTTCTGCTCATATTATTGTGTTTCTTGCATGTGTTTTAAAAAGTGAATGCTTAGTGGCTACCAGCACAGTTCTTTGCCTTTTCAGAGGTGTAAGATGACTTCATTGTGTTGAACACATTGATACAAAAATAAACAGATGACAACTCAGTAATTTCACTGATTGGAAATGTGAACGGAGCAGGTCCTTTGGGGTTATATCAGGTAACCTGGCTTCCAGTTAGAGCAGCTTTTCCCTGTGCTTTTTTCTGACACTTCTGATTTTGTTCTAGCAGAGAAAGAAAATGAGAGAAATGGAAAATACAGGAACAGAGCTGCTCAAAAAACATCAGTGCATAGTTTCGTGTTTGACATAGGCAAATCTGAATCCGGCTTGGCTCAGCAAAGCATTCTGATACTAACAACTTCATTTTTGGCATGAGAGGAATAACAACTAATCATTTTAATTCCTTTCCTTTTGTTCTTTAGATGCTAAAATGTTATGTGTCAGTGATAATGTTCTGATTTGCTGTTTGAACATATAGTACACATGAGTTATTACAGTACATTAATGTGTGCATCCTTTCATACTTAACATTATGTTTCAGCATGGAGTGCAACATACTATCTTGAAGTTGATTCTGAATGAAGACATTTCAAAATACTGGAATTTTTGGAGACTGGAAATTTTGGGTGTTTAGCCAGTTTTCATTAAGAGCACATATGAGCAATCTTCCTAAATCTTCAAAATGTAAACATTTGGATCAATTTTGGTTTGGTTTTTATTTGATATTATGTAGTTAGGTAACTATTTCTTTTTAATGTTATTCCCTGACACCATCCTTTTTTCGCTTATTAAGCTAATAAACCCAGGATATTTGATTTCTACTCCTGCTTTAGGTTACCCATTGTGCTGTCAGCAAGTCACTTTAATTTTCTGTGCTTACGTTCTCTACCAGGAAAATCATAAAGCCTGCTGTAGAGCTAAAGACCTTGAGAGACGGTACTAACCGTATCTTCCTCCATCACGCTTTTAAAGACCTACAGTGGCAGAGACTCCAAACCCTTTCCAGGCAACCTACCCCTGTGGTTTGTTCCTTCCCCTCAAAAAGATTTTCCTTCTGTCTAACCCAAACCACCACCACTGCAATTTAAGCCCATTACTTCTTGCCTTATCCCCAGTGGATATAGAGAAGAATTCATTACCTCCCTCTTTGCAGCAGTCTTTAACATATTTGAAGACTGTTATCACAACTGTCTCACAGTTGTCTTTCTTCTAGACTAAACAATCCAAGTTCTGTCAATCTTTTTCACAGAAGTTCTATTGTCAGTCCTTCTCATTATCTTTGTCTTTTTCTGCTGGATTCTCTTTTTTGTAGCCACCATCACACTGCCTTCTTTCCGCTACCTTCTTGGTTTTATCTTTGTAGCTGGAATGATTTTTCTCCAGTTGCACATGTACCATCTGGCACAATTCAAACTTGCGGTGGTGTGGCATTGCTGTTATACTCCTAGTAAATAACAACAGCATGTCACAAACCAGATCACCAGAAGTTACTGACATAACATCAACTCAGCAATAGACATCAGGGGTCTACATTTACATATGGAGAGACTGAGTAACAATATCAGCTCAAGCTGATCATTGGCGTGAAAGGCTTTTTTACTTTTTTCTTTTCTTTTCTTTTCTTTTTCTTTTCTTTTCTTTTCTTTTCTTTTCTTTTCTTTTCTTTTCTTTTCTTTTCTTTTCTTTTCTTTTCTTTTCTTTTCTTTTCTTTTCTT
>Ga0065711_1013469_pt1 | contig 12420 bp, 7 predicted proteins | sample Hoacrofraction12_FD_59098 | JGI IMG/M metagenome (GOLD analysis project Ga0065711, IMG submission 59098) | Hoatzin crop microbial communities from Cojedes, Venezuela - Epithelial fraction 12 v2 (version 2) | ecosystem: Host-associated > Birds > Digestive system > Esophagus > Crop | place... | reverse complement strand
GTCATCTAGTCCAACCCCCCTGCCGAAGCAGGGTCACATACAGCAGGCTGCACAGGACCTTGTCCAGGCGGGTCTTGAATATCTCCAGAGAAGGAGACTCCACAACCTCCCTGTCGTGGTTAGCATGGCTGCCCTGAACCAGCACAGCCTGCAAGAGGGGGACGGCCGCGGGCACGTGCACAGCCGTGCTTCCCCGTCACCGCGTATCGCTCAAAGCGGGACTGCGATCCTGCAAGCTTCCCCACACTCAGGCTGCTGGAGAATATCAACTGCTGAACAGTAGCAATGTGACATCTTCGAACATAGCAAGCTCTGTATATATTTGGCTGGAAAGCCAGTAATTCAGAGTGAATCGAGTTTATAATATACATGTGTCTGTTCGTCTAAGTAAAGAATACCATGTTTGTGTAACAGAAAAACAAAACCAGGATTTTGTTCTCACTTTTTTTTGGTATGTGACATTTTGGAATAGAATAGAATTGAAAGAAGTTTTCCTCTGCTTTAGCTACCAAACATGAACGCTCTAGAATTCAGATAGTAGTTGACTTTTGGGAACCCGGTGCGTTGTGGGTCTGATCTTTAATTCAGGCCAGTTCTGGTTTAGTGTGTTGTTTTGGGGACAGGCTTTGAGCTGTGGCCTGCCTTTGGAAATGAAACCCAGGTGAGTTTCAGATGTCGCAGATGGGCAGTAGAGTCCTGCTTCTGAGCTGTTGTTTCTTCATAACATGCTGTTCTCGGGGGGAAGGGAAATTTCTGACTTTTAAAATTATTCTCATAGCAATTCTTATTGTTTAATTCTTACTTATATTTAAGTACTTTTCATCATTAAGTCTAACAAACTACCAGGAGCCTGAAGTTTGCTGGGAACTTGCTTAAGAAAATGACTTCATGTGTATCTCTGCTCGTTGGTATTTTAGAAGGCAATTTAGACAGTGCTGGAGGGAGAAGACAGTAATACTTCAAACCCCGTTTGAATTTCAGTCTTTTCTGTAAGATGAGGAGAGTGATTCCTCCCTTGTTGAAATGAATAGTCCATCTGCCTGTCAGATGTTCAACAGCTGGACCCTGAGTGGACTGCGAATAATGGGAAGATCCTTCGATCTTAGGGATCATTTCTTTTTTTTTTTTTTGAAAGTACATCACTAGACCATAGGTTTCATAATGGCTGTCTTCCCTCATGCCTGTTCCCTGTATCACACAATCTATGCCTTATGGCTTCAGGAATGCTGCCACACAGAATACAAATTTTCCTGTTATGTGGTGAAATCAAACGCTGCATCTTTTTGCATTGAAACGGATGCAAGATATTTGGAATCCTCTGGAATCCACACTCAAATTCTGTACTATGGCCAATCCTGACAAAAGCAGTCCCGCGTTCCTCCGGCTGCTGTGTCGCACGTGGCTGGAGAAGCAGCTGGTCGTGCCGAGTGCCTGAACCCGTTACTGGTGATGGGGACCGTGGGCCAGTTTCTTCAGCTCTGTGTGGCAGTAGGGAGTGTGTATGGCAGGAGCAAAGCATAAAATACAAGGCATTTGCATTTATGATTTCAGGGCTATAGCTTTTTGTAGGCCAAATAAGGATTCTTCATTTAAGAGGATTTATTAAGAGCCAATTTGAAAAAAGAGTTATAATCTTCTATAATCTTGTTACAGTCTGAAAATATATTTTCCGCATAGTGAATCTGTTTGAACTTTTTGTGAATGAGAGCGGCTCCTCTCACTGGAGAGGTATTTCTGACCACTCTTTCTTCCCAACCAAAACCTCTCATGCTACCTGATGCCCTGAAAGCATGCTTCTCTGGGTTGGTTTTCTTTTGAGGATTTGGCTTTTCCAGTCAGTTACATGGGTGCTGCGTCTGAGTGCTTATTATAGAGTGAAAGAAGAGTTGAAGTGAGATTACTAGTTTCCTTGCAGTTAAGAATAAAAGCTGCAAGTTAGAGATAAATGTGCAGAACAAACGCATGACCTGCTAAGAGGAAATGCAGACAGAATATGCCATTATTTTTTACAGACCGTTTTGAGGAGTTGTAGTCATTTATTGCTGTCAATGACCTGTTCTCGACCTAGAAAGACAGAAGGCTTTCTCAAGCGCTGTTTCCGTATGCAATGCTGAAAAAGCTTGCCACATCACATTGTCAATAGATGGCAAAAGTGCTTTTCATTTAAGTTCTATCACCTTGATTAAATCCGTTCTTTCATGTTTTCATATAGGTTGGTGAGAACAGACTAACTAAAATATTTCTTTATCATTAGATGTCAGTCACTGGTAATTAATGAATTATACAAATAAACGAATAAGCAAAAAGAAGGAAAAAAAAATCGATCGTGAAATTCATTCACACGTCAAGGAATACTGCCTGCAGAAATGAATTAAAGAAACTCTGCAGTTTCTCTCACATGAGGAGTTATTGTTGCCTCAGGGCCAAAATATTCCTATTATCTGCTGCACCCTAGAGAACGAGCCTGCTAAAGCTCTTTTAGTATTTGTCACAGGAGGACTCTGAATTTCATCCTGTCCATATTCTGCTTATTGTATTGTTTCCTGCTGCACATTTATTGTGCTTTTACCTGATTGAATTTTGCCTCTGTCAGATCAAATATCCCATTGCCTCAGAAAATTATTACGCAGGCAAATAAACTCTTGTGGTTTAGGAAATTCTTCTCCTAAATTGTATTCCACCCGCTTGATCAAATAATTCTTTCTTTTCCAATCCATTCTCATAAAGAATCTCCCTCCTTGCTGTTTTCGCTGTTCAGAACTGTGCACGGTTGCTGTGCAGCATCAGCTCTTGCTTGTCTTCCCACTAGGTGTCATTCAAGTGATGGCTTTGGTAACTGTGGAGCCTACACTGTCGGAATCAACCCGCAGATGCAATTTGTCGCTTCAAAACCATTGTCTGAAACACCGAGATGTTATGTCTGTTAGGATGTTACCTTTTCCAGAGCATCCAAGGTAAAAACGCAACAAATGTACAAAATGTGTGCATTAAGTGATCTGTCTAAATCAGACAGCTAATCGCATGTTTGTGTTTTATGGAGCTGTTGGGGTCTCGAGTCTGCTAGTGAAAATCAGTACTCATAGACAATTCGGATTCAAACTGCGCTCAGGAAGATACTAATACCATTTACGCTAAGTTGTAACAATGACAGAGTGCACACGGGGAAGCTTCTAGAGAGAGAATCTCTGAAAACATCGCTAAAAGACCACCATCAAGGCAGCACTTCCCACCACAAGACAGTGCCTAGGCAGTTCCCTGCACTTCTGTTAATCGGCTGGGAAGGTGCACTGGGGAGTGCAGTCACCCGACAGCAGGCAGCGTGGTCAGTGTTTCGGGAGCTGAAGGTGATGCTGGCACCTTGGTGGGAAGTGCAGGGCTTGGTGAAACGGAGTCAGCTATGCCCCTCTCTGCCTTGCTTGCTTTGTGGAATTCAATATTTTGCTCTAGTGAAAAGTAATTTGTTTTCTAGCTCTTTCTGCACAGTCAAAATACAGTCCCGTGTTTCAGTCAAGCAATTACAACACAACACTGCTTTTATGTGAATGTTTTATTTATGATTGGGATGGAGCTTTCAGAGCAAATCTTATCATCTTCTCCATTTTCCATTCATGCCTTTTGGATGAAACAAAACTGCGGTATTCACTCTGGAAATACATCTGATTTGTTCCAGGTGCTAATGGAGGTTCAGTGCTTGGGACTAGGCTAAAGATGGCCCAAAATAGCACCTCCTCTCCTAGTAGACACGGTTGGATGGGGTCTCCTCAGCTCCAGATTGTTCCACTGCCCTGATCCAGCTCTTTGAGCCATTCTGTTTGTTGATACAGACGTTGCCAGTGTGACAGCCAAAGAACTGTCCAGAGACGAACCTTGTTTCAACACCCTGCTAACTATGCAGACAAGCCTGCTAAAGATATTTAAGCGTCTTTACCAGGTTACTGCATCATAGTTGTAGTAGGATTGTAAAATGCAGGAGATGAAGCAGCACTCTGGAGCATTGCAGCGTTGTCCTTGTTTAAGGAGTCTGGTGATAAACAAAGTCAGTCTTCAGCCCCCGTTAGCTGAAGTCCTGCTATTTTCTGCTTGAAGAGTTGGAAATATTAAAGGCAGGGCATTGAACTTTACAGTCACACTGAACAGTTATTCTTGGAAAGATCAATTAGAAGTTAATTAGTGTGTGATGTAAAAGACTATATTGGAAAGGCCCAAGTGATGAGTTTACATGGTGATTCACTGTAGAATTTAACTCACTGTTTATAATTGATAAGGTGGTTAGTTTTTATATTGCCCTTTATAAAGCTACGACTTCATAGCTTTTTGCAATAAAACAGTCAACTCCGGATATGTTTTCAATGATGAATCAATTTTTCCAGATGCGAGCAGCTACAGTCACACTGCTCCTGCCACACTAATGCTGTATTTACACAGTGTTTGTGTTGCTACAACTTGCAGATGTGCCCAGTTACGTTCTTTATGCCACACTGAACTGCAGGAGATATGGCCCAGACTTCTCGTCACAGAGAGAGAGCCACAGAAAGTCACTGCAGACAGATCTAATCCGGTTCTGATGAGTTTCCACTTCGAAGCAGCTGGATTGTCAGGAATGCACACCCAGCTAAGTCAGAAGTCTGACTGAGTCTGACTGAGCCCAGTCAGATGATATTGTCGAAACTGTGGAGTTTTCATGTGCCTGGAAGGATAGTCAGGAACAATGCTCTCAAAAACTTACCACACAGTAATTGCTTTAATATGGGAGATAACATTATTGCCAATACCAATTTTCCAGTTCTTGCATTGCATCCCCAAAGCCGTGATATTTGCATTTTATAGCAATGTATGCTGATTTAAAAAAAAACCAACTTTTTTTTTCATGGGCTTGGTGTTTTGAGCCATTAAAGTTCACATTTTCCAAGTCCTGCTCATAGTCATTAAGGCTAGATATTACTAATGAAAACTGAGATTCACCTCTAATAACGTGCCTCCAGATGTTAGGTTCTGAAGGAAATCTTTTATGTAGCGTGACTTGTGATAAAACCACAAAAGCTGAAAATGCTGCTGTGCTAATCCTGTTGTTTCCTATCGCTGAATCCTAATATGAAAATACTTTTGGAGGGTCAGTTTTATCAAGCTGGCAGATGAATTAATCGTATGGTCACGTATATCAAGCGATAAATAAGCGGTGTTCCTCTGGGGAGGACTGTAAATTCATTAAAAGATTCTGCTGGCCTCTTCCTGCATAATCTAACTCTTTCTTTGCCCTCATTTGCTCCCTCTAGCTCAAACACAGTGCTGATGGCTTTACTTCAGGGAAAATTCATACATTTAATGGAGCTAGTTGGAGACAATTTATAATTTATTTCCACATCAGTTTTGATGAATCTTGGTGGTTTGATGTTGTCCTGCAATGACACTCATGGCGTCACTCTCTCCACGCTGACAGGCACGGACCACCCGCAGTATCTCAGCCTCTAAGGGGAACAACCAGAGCCTGGAATGAGAGGAAAGCAGCTNCNGTCCACTTCAGTCAGCAGCTCCCCCTGAGCATGCGTCTGAAATCCATCAGCATTTGCTTCACACCTTGGCTGGCTGCTTTCTGCAGGTCCAGCTGCAGCACCTTTATTTACACAAGCTAAAGAACATTGGTCAGGCTTTATGACTACAAAAAATATACCGACTGTTTTTTTCTTTTAAATGAGATGTCCTTGCGTGAAATATTCTGAAAATTAGGTTTTTTCCAGTTAAAAGGACAAAGAAAGAAAAATCCATGGGATTCCCATTCCCATTAAGTCTTTGTCACTGACTTCCTTCAGAAGTATTTTATACTTTTGGCTGTTTTAAGGGAGACTTTCATTACGATCTAAGTGTGATCACAGCGCTTTGCCTGAGATTTTGCTTCTGTGCTTTGCCTTTTTGCTTTACTCATCATCTTCGTTCTTTTGGATGTTTCAATTTGTTTTCTAGTGAACCCAATTATTTTTCTTTTTCTTCTTCTCCAAACTCTCTGGCATTTCTGGTAAACCTCTGTGAATAAGACACAACTTATAGTAGTGAGGACCCCTTTCCAGAACATACAGCAAGTTAAATGTCTGTGTAGTTCCTCCTGTGTAATCACTATTGCTGGATTGCCGCAGCTGAACAGAGCTTTCTTACAAATCTTAGCTATTGCTCAGTTTGCATGTCTGGCGTTTGGGAAGAGCATATCAAAACTCTATAAATTCTTTCTTAATCTTGCTCTGAAAGTCAGTGGGATGAAAAAGAGTGTTTCACTTCTGCAAATAAAGCTATTCCTGAAGGGCTTAACTGGCTTGATACGGCAGAGACAGATCCTCACCTGTGGGACTTGCAGGTGCTGTCTGGCGTTACAGTTCTACATCCCACATGAAAGAAAAGGGGGGGGAGGTTATCCCACTCCTCTAGAACCAGGACTATGGTTAAAAAAAAGAGAAGGAACAAGGAAAAGAGCTACTCAAGCTAGTGAACTAACACCCCAAGGTTTGGTCACAGGAAGCCCATGGGAACTCTGTAACCCAAGTGCTTGCTTGAGCTTCATGTCATGTGCCAGCCTCTTGCTGAAAGGGATTTCTGGAAGGGAAAAATAGACTAACTGCTAGGGCTTAGACCTGGGGCTTGAGTGGGCAGGACTTTGCTGAATCACCTCCATATAGATAGCCAGTAAACAGGCATATTGTTTTTAGGGAATGGTGAAAAACAGGTACCTTTCCTGTGGGATGAGAAAAATGCGAAGCCATTAATTTCTGGAGTTCCAAAATGACATTTTTTTTCCTGACATGTCAAGCAGGGCCATCAACCCTTGTGTATGAAAATAATTCTTCAAGAAGCTTCTTATTTTGACTGTGATTAATAGTGGAATAAAAGAATGTACAGAGCAGTCAGCAATTTTACTCAGGGCAAAGTTCCTAGCGGATATAAATTGAACATCTGAGGAAAGAAGCACAGACACTAATTCTCAATTCAGTGAAGACTGAGATTTCCTCAGCCTTCGGGATGTTGGCTACAAGTAATAAATAGTGCAGATGTCACCTTATTTTTAGGCTTTTATTGTTTCTAAGGAAGTCTGTAAACTAAAATTCAGTACCTGTCTTTGTTCAGAGCCAGCACATAAAGCAGGGTCTTGAAGAGGGTGAAAATGTCTGTGACTGAACAAATATTCTTGAGATTCATCTTTGGAAGGTTTTAAAGGTCTTACTGGGGTGTTGGTATGATGTGAATTTTCATGAGTACAGTGTTGCTAACCGCATTTTTTGTTTACATGAAAAAGCCCCAAGGGCAGAATGCTTAAAATACAATGCAAAGTCTGGGCACTACTTTGTACAGGGTAAAAATAACAACAATGTCATTGCATGACCACTGCAGAGCATCAGAGGAGTGTGTAAAGCTGCTGGCAATCTTTGGCAACGTGGAAAAGGAGCCCCCACGCATGGCGAACACCATGTTCTTCACAGCTTTGAAAGGCAGTTAGCCATGATGTTTGTCACATGCCAAAAGCTGAGGAATCACTCTAACTCCATTTAAAGCCTTATATATATTGCAATTATATTGGTAGTAAGCATAATTTCTTTTTCTTTGGAAAACCACAGTGAACATGTAATATGCAGGTTTTGTTTGCACTTGAACCTCCTCAGAAGCAGCCACTCCTGACAAATTCCATATGTGGACATGTGCTGCAGGAAGTGTCCGTTTCCTTTGAGTTGAGCCAAAAACATTCAGTAGAGCTGAACAAGAAAAAGGCATCTTCTACCAAAAGAACAGCCACGTGCGGGGGTAGTTACAAATAAGGGCAAGTTGTCTTCACTTAATAGGGGAGAAAAGGAAAGCTTATATCTCTAAAGGGTTTCTCTCTAAAGGCCTTTCTTCCTGGCCACTCTGGGTCTTCCTTTCAGCACTTGCCTGCTGCTGGAGCTGGATGTATGCTCTGCACCACTTCGTTTTTGTCCTTCATGGTGCCATCGGTCCCACCTGTTCCAGCTCCGTTATTTCCAACGCAGGCAAACGCAATGTGCAAATGTGTCCGGCGGGTGCTGTCCTGCGGGGGGGAGGAAGCGTAGTTTGTACTGATCGATAACCTGGTTCAGGCTTTGTGTGGTTCCATTCTTTGAAGTGTTCATTTTGTGAGAGCGTGTGTATAAAAGTTGTCCAGAAGACTCAGCCGTGGTTTAGAGCCCTGGTAAAGCCCATGGCTAGGGGTACATGCTAAAGCATATCTAACTCGTAGTCAGCAAAGACGCGTTCGACCTATTGCTATGTGTGACCCTCAGTATATCACAGCTTGAGATTTGGGATTTTGTGTGTGGTAGTATTCTTCAAAAACTGCTGCTGGGTCAGAGCATAAGCCAAAATTTCCATCTGCTGTTATGTTCATGTTAGACTTAAGTGGGCAAAAAAACCCCATGCCATTGAATGAGCTTTCTCGAATGTAATGTCAACAGCATGAACTGTATTTGCATTTGAGAACTTTTTAAATGGAACCTAAGGATTGACTGTATCATTGAAATCTTCTGATCTTTGCCCAGTTTAGCTAACCTAAACTGAGGCAGTTCACCTTGCAAAGTAAGGGAAAGGTAGGGACTGAAAGGTAGCTGTGTGGCTGGCGAGTCAGCTGCAATCTGTACCCTAAATATGTATTCAGTAAAAGTTGGCACTGGCTGAAAAAGTTGCTCAGTGAGGCAACTTTGGAGGAGATGTGGGAGCTGATCTTCACATTAGCTAATAAGGATACTGTTGATGGTCATTGTTGCAAAGCTTACAATTTACTCTAAGGAAAGAAAGGCAGAAATGAAGGACCTTCTCTGTAGTACTTTAAAGGCTGTGTGCAGTTTCTCTCCTTGTGTGGGAAGGGGTGACTGGCTTAGCCAGTACCGCAACCGGAACGCCGTGGAAGCTGTAGTGCTGTGAAGAAGGAGTATGTCCTAACTGCTTCTTATAGGGAAATAAAATCAGATAGTAGAGGATTATTGAGGTAGTCTGTTAAGTGATGTTACTGGCATTGTCTGCTCACTCCAGGTACCACAGCTCTCTGAGTAGGAGTATGTTTTGCACTATACTTTTGAAATATGTATAGATCTTTTGGCTGTTGAAATTTCACCCACCAGACTGTCTCAGACTGCTGAAATAAGTGCATAGAATATAAGCAGGAATAATCTCATCTGTCTGAAAAGCAAACAAAAAAATTCTCCCCCATGCCTTGACTTTGGCAATGCCTCTGATGAAGACCCAATGTGAATATATTACCCATCTCTTCAGTCAAAAATCGGTGACAAGGGCTCAGTCTCTTTCACAGGTTTAAACCGTTGATGCCAGTGTTGCAAGTCCCGAGCAAGTTTCTTTCAACTCCTTAAATTCTTGATACGCTATTGTTGTCAGGCTAGAGGTGATTTTTCTTTATGCATGAGGAACTAGGTAAAAAAGGAAATAAGGAAAAAAGTAATTTCCAGGTACTGGGGTAATAATGTAGAAGGTTAAAAAAAATGTTTTTTGTTGTTCAGACTGGAAGAAAATAACATCACAAGTAACACGAGAACATTGTAGCATAGACTATATGTAAAGAAGAAATATGATGTTTGATCAGATTGTGCTAGCAGGCAAAACACAAGTATATACCTACTACTATAGTGTAATAGCTCTCCGGCATCTTTTTACTAATCTTTAGTTCTGCATTATGTTTTTCATTCAAAACCAGATTGTTTGGGTGAAAAAATACAAGCTCTTCTCCCTACAGCTCTTTTCTTTTTTTTCACTAGCTTCATTAGTGCATTAGTGACCAGAGATTTTAAACTGTCTCGACTGTTTGTTGAGGCCTTACATACTCTGTCTGGCTGAGTTGATTTAATTTTGAATTTTACTTTTTGCTTATGGTATTTAAGAACTATATTCCCAAACAACACTTTCTGAAACAGCGTTGCAACTTTCAAAGCCATTTTCAGTAAAGTAGCAAAGGAGAGGGGAGAGCTGACTCCGTTCTGCTGCTGGGGGACTTCTAGATTGTCATTGGTAAAAGGCTTCAACACAGGGACGCTTCTACGGACCTGCACAGACTGACGGACTTCTCAAAAAATAATTCAGAACACTTTTTGAAAGAGGAAATACTTATATTCATGTCACGATGTTTCATATCTAAAGTGAGAAATTACCAACAGCCTTAATTTTCAGGAACTGCTGACTGACCACTCTTTGAAATCAAGGCCTTCTGAAGCGCTCTCTGGATAAGTAGATAATGCAAATTACTGTGTAATACTGATTGTGTTTCCTTTGGGTAGAAAGACAAACAAAAGGTCTTAGCTCTTTTGTTAAGCCAGTAAAAAATTTCTTAAGTTGATTTTAAATTACAGCTTGTCTGCTATAGTTTTTATATATATATATATGGTAGCACATAAGAAAATGCACAGCTTTCTTGGATCTTAAGTACTGAAGTTTTACATTTATTAAATGAGGTGACGGTGAATGTTCTTACAGGGAGACTGCATTTAAATTGCTATGATTTGCAAAAGGAATATGCTAAAAAAAGACACAGTTTTTTTTATGATGGTAGCATTTTTTGTGTTCCTATATGTAGTTGCTTCTTGATGAGAAGGAAAATACTACCTAAATAAACTGCATTTCTATACGGTTAGCTATTTTTATGATTGTTTATTGCAGCTTCACCCTGAAGCATACCATGTAAGCCACAGGCAAGAGGAAATGTGAACCAGACTGGTGTTGAGTGAGTGGCAGATAAAAGTGCTTAAAATACTTGAAAAGATGGAAAGGGAATTTTAAGTATCTGAAACAAGAATGATCAGAAAAATTGAGAAGTGCATGGGAGAAAAAATACAGTTTTGCAGAAAAAAAATACTTTTTGAAGACAGTAAGCTTGAGGTCTACAATAATTTTTAGAGCTTTAAAGCGGCATTGTGTAGTCTACAAAATGTGACACACTTGCACAATGTGTGAATTGTTGATCTTTGGTGTCTTATTAAAATGATTATTGCAAAGAAAACTTCCCTCAGAACTGAGGAATGCCTGTAAATATAATTTCCAGTGTCCTGTGGGTTAAAGATGCTCAAGTTTTTTCTGAACTGACATGGCTGCATTTTCTGAAAGTAAATGTAATGCTAATGAAGGCACTGGTACACAAAGCGGATAAAGTACAGGCCTCAGCAAAGCAGCTTTTTCCATTCTTCCCCTGTGACTTTTCCTGCTCTGTCCTGAAAGAGCCCCCAGGCTGTCGGATGAAAGCGTGACGCTCTTCCTCACCCTCCAACACCCATCCTGCCTGGCACAACGAAACAACAGGGACCAGCAGTGGGTTTTGTGACGGGGAGCAGCTCGTTGCAGATGAGGTCTGGTCTGTGCTAGCAGTTTGCATTGTTCTGATTTAAAGTCTTAACTCCTATAATTAAACCAATGCCAAAGGCTGTGTGAATAGTTTTTCTTGTTCTGGGGACAAGAAGGGAAGTCTGCGTGTAAATTGCTTATTTCAGATTTGTTTGCATTGTTTGGTCTGATCTAGATAACTCTTATACCTTATTCTAAAAGCTGATTTAAACTGGTTTCACCCAAGAGGTGTATGTAAAGTTGAAGTGGGCATCTTGTTGGTCAGGGCTTTCATCTAGGATATGGGAGAACTGGGTTTAATTCCTTGCTCTGCATCACATGCAATTATTTATGCGAAGTGGAGCAGCTCCAACAGGAAAGATTAAGAGAGCATCCGGCAGGTCAGTAGTGCAATGGTCAGAGAATTCGTGATTATATGGGAGACCAAAGTTAAGTCCCTACTCAATTATGTTCAATCTCCCACCTCCCGGGTGAGTACCATATCCCTGGACTGTTGGCTACACTGCAGAGCTCTTGGCACAATTTAGAACAACAAAATAGGATTCAGCTGAGTGAAGTGCCCTTTTTCTGGCCAAAGTATTTCACTGGAAAATTCCTGGTCTGTTCTACTTGCTACGTCCTTCCTCCGACTGTGCGAAGGGAATAATACGGCATCTCCTCTTCCCTCTGCCACCCTGAGCACTTCACTTACTGGGTCCTCATCACGGTCTGGAAGGAAGAGCTGTTAACGTTGATGTCCTGGCCAAGTTCATCAGCAGTGTTCTTTTTGTCTTAATATGCTGTGTAGTATCCACAGTGTGGGGCAATTTTTTTTTTCTCAAGTTATTCTGCAGCATTACTGTTAGGTAGCTCCCCATCTGATCCGAAATGTGGGCGCGCGATCCTTAGCGTTGCTCCTCCTGCCCCGCAGAGCCACTGCCAGGCCGAGCGGCTGGGGAACCCCCCCCCCAAGAATCACACAGAATCCCAGAGTCACAGAATGGCAGGGGTTGGCAGGGCCCTCTGTGGGTCACCCAGCCCAACCCCCTGCCCAAGCAGGGTCACCCAGAGCAGGCTGCACAGCACCGCGTCCAGGCGGGGCTGGAATATCTC
>Ga0065711_1047285_pt1 | contig 12421 bp, 8 predicted proteins | sample Hoacrofraction12_FD_59098 | JGI IMG/M metagenome (GOLD analysis project Ga0065711, IMG submission 59098) | Hoatzin crop microbial communities from Cojedes, Venezuela - Epithelial fraction 12 v2 (version 2) | ecosystem: Host-associated > Birds > Digestive system > Esophagus > Crop | place... | reverse complement strand
CGGTCCTGTGCAGCCTGCTGTAGGTGACCCTGCTTCGGCGGGGGGGTTGGACTAGATGACCCACAGAGGTCCCTTCCAACCCCTACTATTCTGTGATTCTGTGATTCTGTGATTCTGTGAAAAGTTAGCAAAACTATCAAAGGCCATAGAGAATGAAGAGTTTGGGGCAACATTCCGCTTCGTTACATAAACCACTTCACTCAGCAAAGTGGCACGATACTGCCCGGTTTTTACCAGCGGCCCAAGTCCAGGTGAGAGCAGGGGTCTAAGGCTGCTTTAGCTTCTGGGAATTTAAACCCACGGCTCGTGCTGAGAGGTCTTGAACCACCACATCATTGGGACTGTGGAGCAGGGATGAGAAGATTGAAGAAGATAGATGACAATATTTCTCCAAACAAAATGGCCTGTAGCCTGGTGCTAAGAGATCTCTTTTGGCATTGCAGGAACAAGGTCAATAGCATGGAGACTGATGGCGATGGCAAAGACAACAAAAAAAGGCCTCTCCGAACAAACTCTAGGGTAAGGACTGTAGTAGCTGGACTCTGCAAAGGCAACAGAGAGGTCTGCATATGGTGTATTTGCTCATATGGGAAGCTCTTGGTTGCTTCTGGAAGGCTCCACCACTTGACTGTGCAGCTGAACTACCAGATTCTTCCACAGGGAGAGGACACACTAGATAGCCCTCCTCCAAAGATGTTGGATTCAGGTTGTGGCTCTGAGTTATGCTTGCAAATAACAAGTTTACGGTTTGTGTGGAATGACTTGACTGATGAAGGCCTGTTATAGGGGGAATTGCTAAGTTGTCTGCTAATATGTGTTTTTACAGGGGGCTTAATTATGCATCAATATAGAGGCACCATTTAGGTTAATATTTAGCATACTGTGTGCTACTTATTTATTAATTTATTTTACTTAAAACTTTGAGTAGGATATCTCTAATTCCTGGAAGGATCTTCACTCACTACTTACTCTCTGATCTAAATAAACTCCGTATATTACAGAGTAGCAGCAGTCCTGAATGTTTCCTATAGATATGCTCTGTGAGGTTTGGGGGTTTTTTGCCTTTGAAGAAACACATAACTGTTTTCCTCAAACAATTAATTTTAACCTTGTAAAAGAAAAAATACCTCTTGACCTGAAAATACAACCATTTTAGTTTATGTTTGTGTGCAATAGGATCTTACTAGCTGACTGAGAAGTGAACTATTCCAAATATAATGAGTGGAAAAGTATTTAACTGGGTTTAGGATCTTTAACTAACTTTACCTGAGCAAAATAAATGCAGCTGTCAGGTAAGTGCTGCAAACACTATGCATTTTTCAACAGAATATAACCAGAAATGCAGATTCAGACAGGGATGGTTTGCAGCATATTTATGGTGGCTGTCCGTTTTTCATCTCTGGTATTCAGTTTAAACCGCCTTTCGGCGTAAAATGTCACTATCCTGGTTGCTGTGGGAATCCAACAATGTTATGAAGGAAGTAAATAAGAACCAAGAGAGAATTCAGCATAGGTACTATATCAGCACAAGCACAAGGTTGTATGGTTTGAACTGCCTGAAATGTGGCTTTGTTATGTAAGGCTACAATATTCTTTGGATCTGTAATATTTTTTCTCTTCTGAAAAATGGAGAAAAAGAAGACAGAATAAGTCTTGGAAATTTCTCTGGAAATGAAATGCTGAATATCCTATTCACAGTTGACCAAATCACTTTTAAAAAATTATTAGGAAGTAAAAAATGAACTTGCCTATTAAAAAATCCAATTTTTCTTTCAGAATGAAATTTGTCAATTTGTCAGAATTAACGTGTTACACTAAAATGTTTCACTTACAAAAAATCTGTAATTTGTTGATGGGCAATAGTCTATTGTAGGATTTTTAACCAGATGTAACTGAAGCTATCACTTCAGACCAGAATGTTGTCCCTGTGATTAGAAACACAATGATATTACGGTGCTCTCCAAAAGCACTTGTACCTGATAAAACTCATTTGAAATCAATGGCAAAATTCTCATTGACTTTAGTGAGTGAGAATGTAAATAACTAGATTCCATAAAATGCTACATTTTCTGCAGTTCTTGAATGTTCAAGTGTTTCCTTACACCTTACAAGTGATGAACTGCTGAAATCTGGTCAGCAGTTACACAATCCTTTTTTTGTTTATTTGTTTGTTTGTCCATGAGGATACTACGTAAAAAAATACATGTTTTAACAGCAGAGAACTGCTAGAAGGTCGCAATAAGGGTAGAGAGACCATACGATTAGATATCCATCAGTCCCTGTCTCTCTCATTCTCAAATTTAATGCCATTTCTGCTCATTTCTGTACAAGGTTGCTGCTGGTCTTTAGGTTGTGGGCTACCTACACCAGATTCAGAACACCTATTCAGAAGTGCTTGTTGAAGATTAGCCTTTGTCAGATGAACTGGGGTGGTCCTGTTGTGTGACTCAGCTGAGGAGAATGGTCTCAGCTCTTGCCTCTGCCACTGACCATGAGACCTTGAGTCCACACCAGTTCTAATAAGAGAGAAAACCCTACACACAGTGCACTGGGATTTATAGAAATAAAATCAGTAAGCACTGAGATGTATGTGAGATTCCTTCTTTTCACCCTGCCCCAAGACATCAGTTGTCATTGCTGGATCTTTTAAGGCTGAAATTTCCCAACTTTACCTCTGTTTCAACAGTAGTCATTGTGATGGTGATGGCATGAAACCTCTGAATCCAGCGCTGAACTTTCAGACCAGCTGACAAAGGAAATGCCTTGAGCCTGAAAATTAGCGATTTTGTAGGCTGTATTATTTCAAAGGATGCTTGAAAGAACTCTATATTTTTACATCTCTTTCTAATCCTTGGATAGGCAAGTTTAAGGTTATACTAAAATCTCCCAAGCCTATGGGAAAAGGTAGCAATTTGCACTCAGAAATGCTAGAGTGAGTTATTTAAAGCGTGAATGAGACTAATGGGTTGCATCTGATAAATGGGGCTGATATGGAAAAACTCACCTGTGTGTTCCAGCGCGCCTTTCTGCCAGTGCAGGGCTCCCAGCAAGCCCCCTCACACCCACGTCTCTGCCAGGGCCCCGAGGGCAGCACCAGCAATGGCTGTCCCTGACCAGCCCCTTCCCCTGGGGCTTCCCCACCCTGCCCACAGCCCAGGAGCCCATGGCAGCCCCCCAGGGCATCACCCTCTGCCCCAGCCGCGACGCAGCAGGGCTGGCCTCTAGCTTCCCACAGCCCTGCGCTACCAGGCCCATGGCCCCACTGAGCCGGGCCCACATCCTGGCCCAGCCTCGGCCTGTCCCTGCCCTCAGTGGCCAGGCCTGGGGCTGCCCTGGTGCCCGCGGCTGCCCTGCTCCTGGCTGGGGTGGTGTGATGGGCCCTGGGTGCCAGGCCTGGCCCTGACAGACCCCTGTGGGCAGATCGCGGCCCACATGGTGCCCTGACCACTTCCTTTCATCTCACAGCTTTTTTCCTGTTCTGCTTTAAAGAAAACAGCACTGATATGAGACTGAATCCTCCTTTACGCAGTGACTTGTTTTAGAGTGATGTTATTATTACATGACAGGGATACGATCTAATGGAGGAGGGCGTTTACCAGATACCAGGGGATCCAGCTGCCGTTTTTGACTGTCTGGCTGCTAAGCGAGGTGGCTGCTGGCAGGCACCTCACTTCTTGCAGCTTGGTTCCCTCTCCTGTAACAAGAAGGATATTATTTCCATGCACCTCTTCCTACCTTTCTGAGTTCTCTGGTCATAAGAACTTAAACTTGTGTATTGAAGCAGGCATGTTTTAAGAACAGTACATCTTTTCTGTAAACCGGTGAAATAGCAACTAAGACCTTGCTGCACTTGTAGACTAAAGTAACTTGCAAAACAAAGAAAATCCTTATTTAACACATAGATCTGAGACACAGATCTGAAATACCATTTCTCATTCCACACTAAGTAGGCAATAAAGCCATGAATATAACCTGTATTTTCTAACTTCTGGACTAGTCCTTTCCATCAACAGTTCTTTAAGCCATTTCTATCACAGGCAGCATTTCTCTGCCTTCTACTCGCCGTGCCACTCAGAATCCCAGGTGGGTGGCAAATCATCCTAGAGTTCTTTCATTAAGAAAACAGATCTTCCAGCACTTTGTTTTCTCAATTCAGAAGAATAACGAAATCTTTGCTATACATTACAGACACACATTGTTCTTCCTAAATTCATCTTTTCTTAAAAAGCTCTGTTTGTTACTATGCTGCATTTCACATGCAAATATATTGTATTCCTTTTACTTGTTCATAGTTTAATTGGAGAACAGCAGGTGATCAAAGTCACAGTGGTAGGAAAGGTGTATTCCTGTAGAACAGATGAGACAACTGCCATTTAAATCCATACAGGGGTGCTTTAACTTTCTCTATTAAACAGACTTGTAACTTGCAAATCCTGATGTCATAAAATGAAAGCGGAGCCTTACCTTCCTTACGAGTTCCCTCAGCCACACACAGATGAAGAGAAATCTTAGACCAGTTTGCTGTCTTGTTTCTTCGCACTTGATCTGATTTTTTTTTTTCAGCCAAAGCCATATCACAAGAAGACTTAGAAAACTAAAGGGAAAACATCTGTTTTCATTTCACTAAATAACTATTATTTTAAAAGTCGTTGTCAGTAATAGCACACAATTGTTGTCCAGGTTTAAAGAAGCAGATACAAAATGCAATACAAGTAAAATAAGCAAGTAACATACACAAATTGAGTAAGACATTTAAGAATAGAAATGCTTTTTTATTAAAAAAGAAGTCCATTTTTACAAGCTGGTTATGTTTTAGACATTATAACCATGCAATAGTTCCTTCTGAATAATTGCCTATGATTTGTCTGTCTGGAGTCCAAATCTTCATCCTTTCTAAGTCTCCATAAGCGCACAAGCCAGTGATGTGACCTCTGTCTGGCAAATCATGAACCAGTCCTGGAAAACCAAATAGGGATGAATAAAGACGGCAAAAGTGGAGAACACAGTAAATGATGCAGTTTTCTTTGTTCTGCTTTTTTTATACATTCTCACTTTGCTAGCATTTTCCATTCCTTTTTTAAGTATATATCCATGCATTTACCAAGTGTGCACCTATTGTATGACTTTTCAACCTTCAAAATATATATTAATACCAAAAATTCCTAACAAACTGCCAGAGACTGTCAGGAAACAGATGATCCCAGTATTAATTGCTGCTAACAAATACCATAAGTTGGAAGTCCTGCAGCACGAGATTGTTTAAATCTGAGACATCTTTCATCTAATACCTTTACAGGCAGAAGTCTGGATAAACTTACATATCTTTCTTGCCCTGTAGGTCAGCTCATTTGTATTCTGACTGAGCAGAGTGGGAATGAATGTTAGTCATTGTCACATATATTTTTTTTTCCCTAAAGATCAGTAATCAGGGAAAGCTCTATCTTCAACCGTTCTAAGTAAACCTTAGCCCTGAACAAGGATTATATTTATGTTAGCATTGCCCAGATGCTTTATTAGCATGATTGAATCAATGTGGTGGATTTTCCTAAGTTAGCTGTAGTGCTGTGAAACACAACTAGTTACAGCTAATGCATGTTAAGTGTTACTTGGCTTACATCATTGCTGCAACAGATTACATAGAGAACTAGTTTTTGTAGTGTCAGCTTGAATTAGTGAGCAAGAGTGCTTTCTTTACCTCTGTAGTACTTTGTGGGAAAACCTTGTACACACCATTGCTCTGGAGTGTAGATTTAAGGAGAAGACATGCAGAGCAGCTTTGGTTCATCAATGTGTTTTAAGTGTGACTATGTATCATACATTAACATTTTAACATTATTACTTTAAAATCATATTTGACTGAGAAACTGAGGTTTCAAGGACATTATATTCCTGCAACATTCATGAAAATAGGCAATCTGAAAGAGGACAAAGAAAGAAGATCTAAAAAGCTTATCTAATATGTATCAAAGTAGATAATCTATATAGGAAAGGAACACCAGAAGTCAGAATTCATAAATTGTGGATAACTGCTTTTGAGACTATCTTGTCCATGATTCGGTTGGAGGCTGGATATGAATTCTTATCTGATGTGACCTTTAGTATTTATTTATAATTTCTGCTTTGTTTTAACGTAAATTCATTTAGTGACATCTGAAATATCATTAAGAAGCTGAAGCATTTTAGATTTGGTAAATGTTTCCTTATTTTATTTGTCTCTGTCTGAAAAAGAAAAATTGGATCTCTTTCCTCCCTTTACCTGTTTACATCTACTTTTTCTATAGAGGAATTTATATTTCCCAAACATAAAACAATTGTATATGAATGGAGGGTTTAGTTAATCTTAATCATAATTAATCACAATGTCTTTTAGTTGTTCTTGGAGGTATCTCCAGCTGACAATATCACCTGGAATAATGGGCTGACAGGAACCTCATGAAGTTCAACAAGGAGTGTGAAGTCCTGCAACTGGGGAGGGGTAGCCCCATGCACCAGTATATGGTGGAGGATCCCCAGCTGGAAAGCAGCTGTGCGGAAAAGGATCTCGGGGTCCTGGTGGACAGCAAGTTGAACATGAACCAGAACTGAGCCAGCTTTTTTGCAGTTTCCTGCCAGCTTTTGTGTCCCATGTTGCATTAGGAGTGGTAATTAGGAGGGAGGTGAGTGATCCTTCCCCTTTATTCAGTGCTAGTGAGACCACACCTGGAGTACTGAGTCCACTTCTGGGCTCCTCAGTACAAGGGAAAAACAGACATACTGGAGAGAGTCTGATGAAGGGCCACAAAGATGATGAAGGGACTGGAACATGTGTCCTATGGGGAAAAGCTGAGAGAGCTGGGACTGTTCAGCCTGGAGAAGAGAAAGCTCAGGAGGGTCTCATCAATGTATGTAAATGTTTGAAGGGAGAGTGCAAAGAGGACGGAGCCAGGCTGTGGTGCCCAGTGACAGGACCAGAGGCAATGCGTGCAAACTGAAACACAGGAGGTGCTTTCTCAACACCAGAAAACACTGTCATTGTGAGGGTGACTGAGCACTGGTACAGGTTGGCCAGAGAGATTATAGAGTCTCCCTCCTTCGAGATATTCAGAAGTCATCTGGACATAGTCCTGGGCAACCAGCTCTAGGTGGCCCTGATTAAACAGGGGGGTTGGACCAGATGACTTCCAGAGGTCCCTTCCAACATCAACTATTTTGTCATTTCCACAGCAGTTAATTTTTTGTCTGATCAGCCTTATTGATGTAGAGAACTAATGTGACTGAAATCTCTTTGGACCTTTTGATCTATGTACTCCAGATTTTCACAGAATCACAGAAGACTGGATTGGAAGTGACCTCTGGAGAGTGTTGAGTATAACACCTTTGTTCAACACAAGGTCAACTAAGGCATGTTGCCCAGCTGGGTTTTGAGTATCTTCAAGGATGGAGACTCCACAGTCTCTCTATTCAACCTGTTCCAGTGTTTGGAGAGCATCACTGTAGATAAAGAATGTTTTTTCTTATGTTTAAATGGAATTTCTTGCCTTTCAGTTTGTGCCGATTCCTTCTTGATCTTTCATTGGGAACAATGAGAATTCTTTGGCTCTGTCTTCTTTAGTCCCCCCACATCTGGTACTTAATCACATTGATAAGATCCTCATGAGCCTTTTCTTCTCTGGGCTGAACAGACACAGTCAGATGGTCCAGTCCCTTCATAATTTCATTGTCCTTTCCTGGATTTGCACAAATATCTTGTCTCCTTTGTACTGTGGGCCCAGAATAAGACAAGTCACATTACACAATTCCTTCAGAAGATATCATGATAATACAAACTAAATCCTGGATGTTTTAAATTGAAGATGACAGTTTAAGACAGTAGATTTATCAGTAAAAGATACAGCAACTCTCTGTCAGAAGCAAACGAGTTCTTAAAAGTACAGTGGCATTTCTATTCTTAGAATAATAAAGCTATCAAAAATCCCTGAGGAAAGAGCATGGACTAAATGATGTCTTTTTACATCCCTTCATTTTCTTATTTTTTAGAAATTAAGATAGCTTTTTTTAGAGGCTTCTTGTTAGTTTTGGGAACAACTGAAGAAAAACATTTCAGCCCTCATGTAAGAATATTGATTATTTTTATGTCTCTATATCTTTTCATAATTCAACTTTATTTCATACTTTAATAACAACTAGGGATCAGAAAGTAATAAGGAACAGATATTTCAGAGATTATGAATCAAAACACTAGCCTAACCTGTTATAATAAGGAGAGAAAGCTAAATATCTTTCTGGACATTCATATAGTTAGAAAAACTGTTGCAGCAATATAGGGCTTGATTCTGCTGCACTTTTTTTTCCCATTAAGCAACATTTTCCATCGAAACTACACAATTCTTTTTCCCACACTTTTCCTTATATATCTTCAGAATTACAATATCGGAGCAGGATTTCCCTATTGCTTTGTTGTACTCACTCATTCATCTGAGGTTGAAACTGCTTTGAGAGGAGCTGGAGCAGAGCAAAATCACATTGCATGTGCTATATGAAATATTTCCTATGTTGAATATGAACTTAAGTTTGATCTCATTGTTCCTGAGGAGGTATACCATGAACATTTGTAAAGTGTCTGAACAAATGCCACTTGGTCAGAACACATGAGAGGATGAATGTACTTAATAGCTTAAATTGTAGAAATGGAACCGCACTTAGTAGCTGGAACAATGAAAATGGCAAAGCATGCAAAGTTCTCTTCTACTGAGAGAGGCAGCAAACAGCAGGGCTCCCCATGGAGGTCACTGAGGAAGTGGCACTGAATCCGCTCCCTGGACAGACAATGGCAAGGCTTGCCTGTCACCACAAAGCTGTCAAGCGTACGAGAAGTATATTCAGTATGGTGGCAGAAAGATGGGGAGAATTGTTATTCACGGTTTTTATCTTTAATGTAAAAAGTGTTTTCTTGTTCTTTTAACTTTTGCTTGGGGTCAAGGATGTTTTTCTTCCATACCTTGCTTTTTTCCCTCTAAAAAAAGTAAAAAAGAACTTTCAGTGTAATCAACAGTTTTTTCTTTACAGCAATCCATGAGTTATTGTTGTCTTGCAGGTGCAGAACTGGGGAGTGGAAGGCCTGGGTGATTTGTTCCTGGCCACATACTTGTTCATGAAGGAATCAAACCCAACTTTTTTGTGTATTGTTGCAGGGCTATGACCCTTGTCAGATAGTAAATGTCTGCAATGCAATAGTCTTTATGGACATTCCTGGTCATGCCATACTTCCCTTATTCACTTGACAGGCATATTCTGACAGAGTTCTTGGAAAACGTATGTTTTTATACAAAATTCAGAAACTACGAAGTATCTCAATGTGGGGCTGAGGAAGGTAAGAAACAATATGTTTTCTTTTATTATTTTCCTCTTGCTACTGAGTTCCTCCGTCACCTGGTAGAATCTCCCGTCCATTCCCATTTACTGTCTACATTGTCCACAGTAAAATAAAACAGTCAGCAGTGCTTGTAAAGTCAAGTTGAAATGGGGGCCTGGGGAGAAGTTTAAGCAGCCCAGGGCATATGCCTTGCTAAATACTACGCTTACTCTGTAACTTCCCTTTAATTTATCTTCCCTAATTTCTTTCATGTTCCTCTTTTACATTGTTTCTCAATTCCTTAGCAATCTAAATATTTCATAGGAGAGAATGGAACTGTGGATGGAAATAAATCTGCCAGTTAGGTGTGGCCTAATCCTCTCAACTCTTAATTGCTGGTGAAGGACAATCTTTTCTGTTCTATCTGTCTCTTGCAAGGCTACATAGAGAATGGGCTGACAGGAGGTGTGTACCATTCCTTTCTTTTTTTGTGTGGTTACTCTAATAAGCAGATAAGCAAAAATGCATCTTTCGGAGTGACATGCTTGAAGCTGAAATTTTGTACGAAGGGTGGGATGTCTTTATTGCATTTGCATGTATTTACCCTTGGAACGGAAGTAATTTATATGGATTTCCAGGAGGAATAGATAGGTTATCCAAAGACCATCTTGCAAAGGCAATTCTCATAAAATATGCATGCAAAAACATGCCTATGCTGTCACAAGCAGGTAATTTCACATTCAAAAATATGCTGTTGTAGGCTATGAAAAACAAGCTGTCATTCATGCAAGTAGTGGTTTACTTGTGCAGTTAATATTCACAGATTCAGTTAGGAACAGAGACCTGCAGGGGACCATCTGGGTCACCAGGTCCAGTTTCCATAAATGCAGTCAATAGCTGTATAGTCCAGATGACTTCATAACACATCTATTTGGTGCTCTCAGCATGCCACAGAACTGATAACCTTTAGGACAAAATATCAAATGACATAAAAGACTGTGATGGGCAACATGTAAAGGAGAAGGTGAGGTCAAGGATATCACCAGTGTCCTAGATTGTTCCACTGTGGTTCTGTGAATAGCCATATGGTCCTAGAAAGCTCGCTTTCCATGGAAAGGCTGTCAAATTTCTTTCCTTGGAGATTCAAAACTGGACTAGACAAGGCCCTGCTCAGTTTGGTCTTGCTGGCACTTCTGTGCACAGTAGGTTGGACTAGATGACCTCAAGAGGTCACTTCCAACCTAAACTGCTTTTATTATACTGTGATTCTGTTCTTGTTCTCAGCTGCAAAACTTCCATCTGAACTGAAGTGCTCCCATGCTTTTCTATTAATTTGCTGTGGATCAAGAATTATTTCAACTGTTGACATCCTTGCTTAGTTTGGGATTCCCTTTGTCTCTGATTTTTGAGCCTTACTCTAAGACGCACAGTTGAGAGGGAGTTAAATGAGCACAGGAGAAGAATAGATGTTAACGTTTTCATTAGGTCATGAAAAAAAGGCACTTCTGACTCACATGTGTATTAAATTAAACACACCAGCCTGGCTCAGGTAATACGAGGAAAGTGCACAGAGGAAAGTCCTGAGGGAAGGATGTGCCTTATGTAGTGCAACACTGTAATACTGTGTACTGCTGAAATTTGGGGGAACATCTTCAGGATTTTGAACTTGACATCTGTTCTGCTTGCTTCAAGGACAACGTGCACACACAAGATGGGAAATATGGTTGTGGGGGAGCTTGAAACTAGTTTAAAAGTTTGGTTCAAATCAGTAGTAAAAGTTGTTTGAACTTAGTAGATCTGGATTAGGCACTTAGCTGTGGAATTCATTAGAGAGGTTTTCTCGCCCTCATGTAAGCCTAGAAGAGATCTGGTCAGCTAAACCCAACACAATGCTCTAAAGAATGATCCCATTTGTCATGCGAGTGGACAGGTTCTCTCCATCAGTGAACGTTTGTGCTGATAGTGTAATTCCAACTGAACTCAGCAGAAAAGCAAGCACCCACATCTAGCTGATTTAATTTGGTACAGCATAATTAATTAAAGTAGTATCTGTGATCTGTTAATTAAAAGAATGAAATCTGAAATTAGATTTTTGGTAAAACAGAAAATGTGGACTTGGCAAAAGTTTTGAAACTCACATAAGGCTTCTGATAAATTCGCATTAGATATGCAGTTATTTGGGGGGTGGGGTAGAGGTTAAAAGAGGGTCTTTTATCTCCCCCACAAAACCATCTGTGAGCCTTTTTTTATCTGACAGGCAGTAGAAGAGGAGGAGACGTGTAGAAAAAATTAAATGTTCACATTGTTCAGGAATAAGAAAGGCATGTGACTTAGAAGCTCTCTTGTCCAAACTTCTGCTTTCCTAATAGCTCTAAAAGCTATATTTAGGTCGTGTCCTCTGAAGTGCATCATTTGCCTTAAGGAACTTTTTTAGCAGAGATCTCGGCATGTCCAATTACAGTCTGAGGGCCTGATCCAAATATTGCTGAAATCAATATCTCCATATTCCATCTCAGTGATTGTAAATGAGGGGGTGGAGGTCTACTGTGCAAATCCATAAAAATGTTCTCCCTTTTCAGGCATATGTAACTAAAATAAATCCCTGATATGTAAACAAGCATTAGCAAGCTATACAGAAGATCATGTGGAAATACAAAGCACCACTCAATGTGTTAAGTCCTGCGTATATCCAGAGAATTTGTCACATCACCCAGTTTAGTTTATAGGTCTTTTTTAGAAGTCATAGAATCATAGAAAGTTTTGGGTCGGAAGGGACCCCTAGAGGTCATCTAGTCCAACACCCCCACAGCAAGCAGGGACACCGTTAACTAGATCAGGTTGCTCAGAGCCCTGTCCAACCTGGGCTTGAATGTTTCCAGGGATGGGGCCTCCACCTCTCTGGGCAACCCGTTCCAGTGTTTCACCACCCTCATTGTGAAGAATTTCTTGCTTCTATCCAGCCTAAACCTACCCTTTTTTAGTTTAAAACCATTACCCCTCGTCCTGTCACTGCTGTCTCTACTAAAAAGATTGTCCCCATCTTTCCTATAGGCTCCCTTTAAGTACTGAAAGGCTGCAATCAGGTCTCCC